>Ga0206125_10000319_pt1 | contig 64071 bp, 58 predicted proteins | sample Helgoland_Spring_4_FD_148598 | JGI IMG/M metagenome (GOLD analysis project Ga0206125, IMG submission 148598) | Pelagic subsurface seawater microbial communities from Kabeltonne, Helgoland, North Sea - Helgoland_Spring_Bloom_20160331_1 | ecosystem: Environmental > Aquatic > Marine > Epipelagic ...
ATGTCGATGGCGGCGCATTGGCTGCAAAGCAATTTGCCCGGGCCGACACGATGACCTTGCAACTTCCAGCGCTTGGCAATCTGAACCGCCATGGCCAAGGCGCAGAGGCGGTGGCGCAGTTTTACCAGCAATGGCGCCATGAACGTTTGGTGATCGACAAATGGTTCAGCTTGCAAGTCACCACTTGCCTCGCAAACAAAGCCGTGGCTGTTGCGGGCGATTTGCTCAAACACCCCGATTTCAATTTGAAAAATCCAAACCGATTCCGCGCGCTGATTGGGGCCTTGGCCATGACGCCTGCAGCTTTTCACCAAGCGGATGGATCTGCCTATAAGCTGGTGGCCGATCAGCTGATTGCACTTGATGATATCAATCCGCAACTCTGCGCACGCATGACCACCGTCTTCGAAACATGGCGACGCTATGATGGCGCGCGTCAAGCTCTCATGCGCGCCGCACTCAGCCGTCTTGCCGCCAAGCCCAATCTGTCGCGGGACACAAAGGAGATGGTCACCCGGCTTTTGGACGCCTAAATCACCACGATAGGCCAGGCGCATCTTGTCGAGCCGGGCGGTTCGCCGTAGAACACGGGCAAACATTTAGATTTATCGGGGCACTGCTATGCTGGACCAAACTTTCGAGACACCCAAACCCAAGGTGATTGCCGGGGCAAAACATGATTGGGAACTGGTGATCGGCCTTGAGGTACATGCGCAGGTGACCTCAAAAGCCAAGCTCTTTTCCGGGGCCTCCACCCAATTTGGCGCCGAACCAAACTCAAATGTCGCCTTTGTGGACGCCGGAATGCCCGGCATGTTGCCCGTTATTAATAAGGAATGCGTGGCCCAAGCGGTGCGCACCGGGCTTGGGCTCAAAGCACAGATCAACACATTCTCAGCCTTTGATCGGAAAAACTACTTCTACCCCGACTTACCACAGGGCTATCAAATCAGCCAGCTGTATCACCCGATTGTCGGAGAGGGCGAAGTCTTCGTCGAATTGGGCGATGGAACAGCGCGTTTAGTGCGCATTGAACGCATTCACCTCGAGCAAGATGCCGGCAAATCGGTGCATGATATGGATCCCAACAACTCCTTTGTGGATCTCAACCGCACCGGCGTTGCGCTGATGGAAATCGTCAGCCGCCCCGACATTCGCGGCCCCGAAGAGGCCGCGGCCTATGTCACCAAGCTGCGCCAAATCATGCAATATCTCGGCACCTGCGATGGCAATATGCAAAACGGCAGCCTGCGGGCCGATGTCAATGTCTCCGTCTGCCGGCCTGGGGATTATGAAAAATACCAAGCGACCCAAGATTTCTCCCACCTCGGCACGCGCTGCGAGATTAAGAACATGAACTCCATGCGCTTCATGCAGGCGGCGATTGACTATGAGGCCCGCCGGCAAATTGCGATATTGGAGGATGGCGGAGAGGTGATCCAAGAAACCCGGCTTTATGATGCAGATAAGAACGAAACGCGCTCCATGCGCTCCAAAGAGGAAGCGCATGATTATCGCTATTTCCCCTGCCCCGACCTGCTGCCTTTAGAGATTGAACAAGAGTGGATCGATGATCTTGCAGCCCAGCTTCCAGAGCTGCCAGATGCTAAAAAACATCGCTTTATCAATGAATTTGGATTGTCAAACTATGACGCCAACGTCTTGACAGCTGAAACGCAGAATGCCAGCTATTTTGAGAAAGTGGCTCAGGGCCGTGACGGAAAGGTTGCGGCCAATTGGGTCATCAACGAACTGTTCGGCCGGATGAAAAAAGATGACGTCACAATCGCCAATTGCCCGGTTAGCCCCTATCAACTCGGCAGTGTTATTGACCTGATTGCAAGTGGCGAGATCTCTGGCAAAATCGCTAAGGACTTGTTTGAAATTGTCTATACAGACGGCGGCAACCCGGCCGAAATCGTCGAAAGCCGCGGCATGAAACAAGTCACGGACACCGGCGCGATTGAAGTCGCTGTCGATCAAATCATCGCAGACAATCCCGCCCAAGTTGAAAAAGCCAAACAAAATCCAAAATTGGCGGGTTGGTTTGTCGGGCAAGTAATCAAAGCCACGGGCGGCAAGGCCAATCCACAGATGGTCAATCAGATTGTTGCAGCCAAATTGGCACTTTGATTTAAGTCCTGATGTTCCGTGCCAGTGCCTAAGCGCTGCGCACGGTTAAGGCCAATGCGTGGATCCGATCGATACAGTCACGCCCCAGCGCCGCGTGAATTGCTCGGTGCTGGGCAATACGACTCATGCCGGAAAAATGAGTTGCGGTGATGCGAACTTCAAAATGACTTTCCCCACCCTCTGGAAACCCAGAATGCCCGCGATGGGCCTCTGACACGTCAGACACCTCTAATTCCTGCGGATTAAACGCCTCCCGCAGAGTTTTTTCGATAAGATCTACTGTTCTTTCGAGTTTTCTCATCTCCACCCCTTTCATCTTTCTCATTCAGGTCTAAACTCTGATCTCCGAGTCGGAAAGGTGAATGCGATGAAGAAGGATGATCCCTTCGGTTTTGATATGTCCGTATCCACGGCGAAAAAAAATAACCCACGCGGTCGCAGGGGCATGTCAGGCGCTTTCGAGACCTCAACGCGCAAATGTGAACATGCCAGCTGTGTGGAATCTGGAAAATACCGCGCCCCAAAGTCGCCAGATATTTTGGACGATTACTTTTGGTTTTGCAAAGAACATGTGCGCGAGTACAATCTGAAGTGGAACTTCTTTGACGGCAACTCTGAAGAGGAGCTGCAAAAACAAATGGACAGTGACCGCGTGTGGGAGCGCGAAACCAAACCATTGCGGTCCAGCGAAGAACAACGGGCTTGGGCCCGCCTCGGCGTAGATGACCCGCATCAGGTTCTGGGCGCCAATGCGACACAAAATCCGGGAAAATCGATCACTGGGGCCACCCGCAAATTGCCGTCGTCGGAGCGTCGTGCGCTGGATATTTTGGAGGCCAAAGATCACTGGACCAAGGCTGAAATTCGCAAGGCCTATAAATCACTGATCAAGGTGCTACATCCAGATATGAACGGCGGCGACCGCAGCCAGGAAGAGCAATTGGGTGAAGTGGTCTGGGCCTGGGATCAGATCAAAGACAGCCGCAGCTTCAAATAACCATAACGCCTCTCTATCGCGGCCAGCACGCAGCTATTGGGAGCGCAATTCCACCAAACATAGGGCCAGGTTTAATACAAGCATAGGGCCAGGGGGCGCAAGGCGCAGCGCAATTTGGATTTTGTCTTTCCCTTGCCCTTTGCCGCATTATGTTGCACGAAAAGCGCGGCGCACTGCCGGGGTACAAAGGAATGAGACTATGGCTGACACAAGTTTAGATATCGACACGCATCCAAAACAAGATATTTCGGTCCGCGAAGTATTTGGAATTGACACAGACATGGTTGTAAAAGGCTTCGCCGATCGCACGTCTCGCGTGCCAGATATCGACAGCACCTATAAATTTGATCCAGACACCACTTTAGCCATCCTCGCAGGCTTCGCCTACAACCGCCGCGTCATGATCCAAGGCTATCACGGCACCGGAAAATCAACCCATATCGAACAGGTCGCCAGCCGGTTGAACTGGCCTGCTGTTCGCGTGAATCTCGACAGCCATATCAGCCGTATCGACCTCATCGGTAAAGACGCTATCAAGCTCAAAGACGGCAAGCAAGTTACAGATTTCCAAGAAGGGATTTTACCCTGGGCCCTGCGCAATCCCACTGCGATTGTCTTTGATGAATATGATGCCGGGCGCGCGGATGTGATGTTCGTGATCCAAAGGGTTTTGGAAGTGGACGGCAAGTTGACCCTGCTCGATCAGAACCAAGTGATCAACCCACATCCCTATTTCCGTATCTTTGCCACAGCCAACACCGTTGGGCTTGGCGATACCACTGGGCTTTATCACGGCACGCAGCAAATCAACCAAGGGCAAATGGACCGTTGGAGTTTGGTGTCTACGTTAAATTATCTCTCAATCGAGGCAGAATCGGCCATCGTTCTGGCCAAGAACCCACATTATAATACACAAGACGGACGACGCACCATAAAACAGATGGTCACCGTCGCTGATCTCTCGCGCACAGCTTTTAAAAACGGCGATCTCTCGACTGTGATGTCTCCGCGCACGGTTATAGCCTGGGCACAAAACGCTGAGATTTTCCGCAATGTTGGATACGCCTTCCGCTTGAGCTTTTTGAACAAATGCGATGAGCTGGAGCGCCAAACAGTGGCTGAATTTTACCAGCGCTGCTTTGATGAAGAATTGCCAGAATCGGCCGTATCGGCGAGCCTGTCGTAAGCCCCGATTGAGCGGGCCCCAAGTGGATCATATTGATGCAAAATAACGACAATCCTGCCGATCCGTTCAAAAAGGCACTGGCCGAAGCGACCAAGGTGATGGCCGATGATGCTGAGCTGTCGGTCACCTATTCGGTGGATCCTCCGGGCTCCACCAACGATTCCATCAGACTGCCACAGGTCAGCCGACGGTTGACTGCGCAAGAGGTGCGTTTGGCTCGCGGCACAGCTGACGCTCTGGCTCTGCGCCATAAATTCCACGACGCGAGCACATTCGACCGCTATGTCCCACAGGGGCAAATGGCCTGTGACATCTATGATGCGATGGAAACAGCGCGCTGCGAAGCCGTTGGCGCCCGCGCCATGCCCGGCACCCATACCAATATTGATGCAAAGATTGAGAATGAAGCTTTGCGTCAGGGCTTTGGCGATATTCGCGAAGCCAGCCAAGCACCACTGGCAACGGCCGCCGGCTATCTGGTGCGTCACCTCGCCACCGGACGGGACCTGCCCCCTGATGCTGCCAATGTGATGAATCTTTGGCGTGATTTTATTGAAGGACAAACCGGCGGCAGTCTCGGCTCGATCGACGACATTTTGGCCGATCAAGCGGAATTTGCAAAATTTACGCGCAAGATCATCCAAGATTTGGGATATGGTGACCAGCTCGGTGACGATCCCGATTTCGAAGATGAGGACGCCGAAGACCAGGCCGAAGCCGATGAAGATCAAGACGATCAACCCGACAGCACCGGCGAAGACGACGATGCTGAAGAACAAGATGACGCCAATCCAGAACAGAGCCAAGACAAGCAGCAAGATGCCTCAACGGCGCAAGTCTCCATGGATGACATGGCCGATAGCGACATGGGTGAAGAAATGGAACTGCCAGAGGGCGAAGCCCCTCTGGAGCCACCTGTACCGCAACCCGTCTCTGATGCAGATCCGCAATATATGGTCTATCGTACGGAATTTGATGAAGAAATTAGGGCGGAAGATTTGGCGGAGCCGCAAGAGCTGGAACGCCTACGTGCCTATCTTGATCAACAGCTTGAACCTTTGAAAGGGGCCGTTAGCCGCCTGGCCAACAAGCTACAGCGCCGCTTGCAGGCACAGCAAAACCGCAGTTGGGAATTCGATCTTGAAGAGGGCACTTTAGACGCGGGGCGTTTAGCGCGGGTGATTGCCAACCCCACAACGCCCCTGTCTTTTAAGGTCGAAAAAGACACCGAATTCCGCGACACCTGCGTGACGCTGTTGCTCGACAATTCCGGCTCTATGCGCGGTCGCCCCATCTCCATTGCAGCCATCTGCGCTGATGTGCTGGCCCGCACCTTAGAGCGCTGTAGCGTGAAGGTAGAAATTTTGGGCTTCACCACCCGCGCCTGGAAAGGCGGGCAAAGCCGTGAGGAATGGCTCGCGGAAGGCCGGCCGCAGGGTCCAGGCCGTCTCAATGATCTGCGCCATATCATTTACAAAAGCGCGGATGCCCCCTGGCGCCGCGCCCGGCCAAATCTTGGCCTGATGATGAAAGAGGGGTTGCTCAAAGAGAACATCGACGGCGAAGCTCTGGAATGGGCGCATCGCCGCATGGCCGTGCGCCATGAGTCTCGAAAAATTTTGATGGTGATTTCCGACGGGGCGCCGGTCGATGACAGCACGCTTTCGGTCAATCCTGCCAATTACTTAGAAAAACACCTTCGAGATGTGATTGCTATGGTCGAAAAGCGCCAGCAGGTTGAGCTCTTGGCGATTGGTATTGGCCATGACGTGACACGCTACTACGATCGTGCAGTCACCATTACCGATGTGGAACAATTGGCCGGGGCCATGACCGAACAGCTCGCCGCCCTGTTTGAGAGCGATGCGCGCGCGCGCGCGCGCGTCATGGGCCTCAAACGGACCGGATAAGTCCAGAACGCAAATTCTCCCTTGCCGCCGCGCCGGCCTTGGCTCAATCTGCGTGCACTATCTCTTGCTGAACAAGGCGCCATTCCATGTTGCAAACATTTAACTCCCCATCCTCCCCCGAGCAGGGCCCGCCGCGCTTGGCCCAATTGTGCGGTTGGATGGAACAAAATAGGCTGAATGGCTTTATCGTTCCACGGGCCGACCGCCACCAAGGCGAATATGTGGCCGCCTGCGATGAGCGCCTGTCTTGGCTCACCGGATTTACTGGATCCGCTGGGTTTGCCTGTATTTTGGAAACCACAGCTGGCATCTTTATCGATGGGCGCTACCGACTACAGGTATGCGAACAGGTGGCGGAAGATTTCACGCCCGTACATTGGCCAGAAACACCCTTACATGAATGGCTTAGGAACACCGCTGCTCCGGGCGCGGTCATCGGCTTTGATCCTTGGCTGCATACAGTCGAGCAGATCGAAACTCTGCGCGCCGGATTGGAAGGCAGCGGCATGTCACTGGTGGCCTGCTCGAATGGGGTGGACGCCATTTGGACGGATCGTCCAACCCCGCCCAACGCCCCTGCCTGGGCGCATCCACCGAATCTTTGCGGCGAGACCGCTGAAGCTAAAATCCGCCGTCTGGGCGCTTCCATTGCAGCGCAAGCTGCGCAAACAGCTGTGATCACCCTACCAGACAGCTTGTGTTGGCTGCTCAATCTGCGTGGCCGTGATGTGCCGCGCACACCGATTGCCCAGTGTTTCGGGCTGTTAGGCGCCAATGGCAAGCTAACACTCTTTGGCGATGAAATGAAATTTGCAAATTTGATTCTGCCTGAAACTGTCACGCTTGCCCCTTGGGACGCCTTTCCCGGACAGCTCAAAGACCTCACAGGCACCGTTCTGATTGAGCCAGCTTCCTTGCCACAAGCCGCCTTCGACGCGCTGTCAGCCGGCCCAGCAAAGATTTTATGCGGTGTGGATCCCTGTAGCCTGCCGAAAGCCTGCAAGACGCGCAGGGAACTGGAGGGCTGCCGGGCTGCGCATCTGCGCGATGGCGCGGCGGTGGTGCGGTTTCTGGCCTGGTTTGACAGTGCCGATCCTTCCAAGCTCAGTGAAATTGACATTGTAAAGCAGCTTGAGAGCTACCGCGCCGCCACCAATCTGTTGCATGACATCAGCTTTGACACAATCAGCGGATCTGGCCCACATGGGGCCGTGGTGCATTATCGGGTCACCGAGGCGAGCAACCGCCCGTTGGATCTTGACAGCCTTTTGTTGGTCGATAGCGGTGCGCAATATCAAGATGGTACCACCGACATCACCCGCACATTGCCAATTGGCAATCCCAGCCGAGAGATGCGGCAAGCCTTCACAAGGGTACTGAGGGGCATGATTGCCATATCGCAGCTGCGCTTTCCCAAAGGATTGGCGGGCCGCGATATTGATGCTATTGCCCGCGCACCCCTCTGGGCCGCAGGGCAGGATTATGACCACGGCACTGGACATGGGGTTGGCAGTTTCCTGTCGGTTCACGAGGGGCCGCAACGGCTGTCGCGTGCCGGTGATGTGCCGTTGCAGCGGGGCATGATCCTGTCGAATGAGCCAGGTTACTATCGTCCCGATGCCTTTGGCATTCGTATCGAAAACCTCATCACGGTCATTGAAGCAGAGCCATTGCCAGGTGGCGATGATCGCGCCATGCTGGCCTTTGAAACACTCACCTACGCACCCATTGACCTGCGCTTGATTGAGGCGTCCGAACTGACAAAGAGCGAGAAAAATTGGCTGAACGCCTACCATCACGAGGTCTATGCAAAACTCGCGCCTCTGCTGGCGCCACCAACAGTTCAATGGTTGGCACAGGCCACGCGTAGCATTTGACACCGACCGCAGAGATTGGGACAAAGACCCATCATGACAGAATATATAAAAATTGGAGCCTTGTCAGGCAAATGGTCCATCCGCGCCGCAGGCGCAGTTATCGCCGAAACCTGCAGAGCTTTGGAGCTTACAGAGCGGGGCTATGACCCGGTGATCTATTTTCCCCGCGATGACATCGCCATGGCATTTCTGGACCAAACTGACAAAATCTTCCATTGTCCTCATAAAGGCGATGCTCGTTATTTCTCGATCATTACCAAAAATGGACCAATTGAAAACGTGGCTTGGAGCTATGAGGCGCCAAAAAAAGACTTGGTCAGAATCAAGGATCATTTGGCATTTTATCTCAATGATAAAATCACCATAGAACAGGTCTAAAGCGCACCCAGTAACGAGCGGGCCGCGCCGCGGGCCTCATCGGTGATCACATCCCCCGCCAACATGCGGGCAATTTCATCCACCCGCTCCTCTGGCATTAGAGCTACAACCGTTGACAGCGTTTTGTCATCTTCTACCAGTTTTTCAACGCGCCAATGCGCCGAACCCAGCGCCGCGACCTGCGGAGAATGGGTCACGACCAAGACTTGCCCGTCGGCCCCCAATTGCGCCAAACGCCGCCCAACCGCATCGGCTGTTGCACCCCCGACACCACGATCAATCTCATCAAAGATCATAGTGCGCTGAAGCGTGCGCTCCGACAAGCAGACTTTGAGTGCCAAAAGAAAGCGGCTCAATTCACCTCCCGAGGCAATTTTCTCCAAAGCACCAGTTGGCGCGCCAGGATTGGTGGCCACGGTAAAAGCGACCGTATCGGTGCCATTTGGCCCCGCTTCGTTTGGAGAAATCTCAGTCTTAAACACCGCACGCTCCAGCTTAAGCGGTGCCAACTCCGCGGCCATAGCCCGATCGAGCGCATCGGCTGCGGACATGCGCGCCTCATGCAACCGCTCTGCCGCTTGCAGATAAGTCACCTCAGCAGCATCCACCTCGCGTTGCAAAGCATCAACTCCAGCCGTGCCACTAGTCAAAGTCTGTAGCTTCGCGCCCAAATCAGCAGCAACACTCGGCAGCTCATCGGACAATACCGCGTGTTTGCGGGCCGCAGCCCGAATGGCGAACAATCTTTCCTCAGTTTGTTCCAGCTCGGAGGCATTAAAACTCAAACCCTGCAACACAATCTCAATTTCTTGCTGGCTCTGCCCAAGCATATTCAAGGCGCCATCCAGAGCCTCGATCGCCGCATCCAATTGCCCCTCCATATGCTCGGCCGCTTCCACTAGCCAACGGCTGGCATCACTGATTTGCCCCTCGGCACCCTGGGGTGAGAGCGCTTGATGGGCCTTGGTCACATCGGTGCGGATCTTAAAAGCCGCCTGCATCAAACGACGTTTGGCATCCAATTGGCCTTCATCACCATGCTGGACGGCCAAAGCCTCCAGCTCATCGACCGTGTAACGCAGATAATTTTCCTCCGCCGCCAAAGCCTCAATCTTTGCAGCCAATGCGGTGCGTTCCGCCTTAGCCAGGCTAAGCGCACGCCAAGCCTGGCGCGTCTCGTCACGCAAGGGGGCTGCTTGCGCGAAATCATCGAGCAACGCCATATGGCCCTTAACATTCAATAGGCCACGGTCATCATGCTGCCCATGAAGCTCCAATAATGTGTCACTAATTTGGCGCAGAACCTGCCCCGAGCACCTTCGATCATTCACAAAAGCGGTCTTGCGCCCATCGCGGCTGTTTATCCTGCGTAGGAACAACTCATCTTCGGGCTCAATCCCGCTGTCTCTTAGGATATCATTAACCGGATGGTCCCTCGGAAGGTCAAACCAAGCAACCACCTCGCCTTGCTCGGCCCCTTGGCGCACGAGCTCCGCTCGACCGCGCCATCCCAAAACAAAGCCAAGGCAATCGAGCAAAATAGATTTGCCCGCTCCAGTTTCCCCGGTCAACACATTGAGCCCCGGCTGAAAATCCAGCTCCAAGTGATCTATGATCAATATGTCACGAACGCTTAACCCACGCAGCATCGCCGCCTCGCTTTGGTTACAACCATTGGCCCTTGATCGTCTGTCGGTAGATGGTGGAGAGCCAGTTTTGCCCATCCGCATCAGGAAGCAGACCCTCGCCACTGAGCAAAATTAAACTATCGTCGTGCCATTGCGTGCTGCTGTAGTTTACTTGCAAAATCGCAGCGGCAGATTGCGCCTCACCCCTTAGACCCAATGACAGGTAACATTCTATCAGGCGATATAGTGCCTCTGGAGTTTGTTCAGTCGTGCGAAACTCTTGCACCACTTTGCGAAACCGATTGGCCGCAGAGGTGTAATATCCGCGCTGCAAGTAATAGCGGCCAATTTCCATCTCTTTTGCCGCCAAAAAGCTAAACGCCATATCAAATTTTTCGGTCGAGTTTTTCGCGTATTTGCTGTCAGGGTAACGTTCGATCAAAAGGCGCAATTCTTGCAAAGCTTTGATGGTCATATCCTGGTCTCGCCCAACTTCGGAGATTTGATCGTAATAGCTCAATGCCAGTATATACTGCGCATAGGCCGCATCTTCAGCGGCAGGAAAGAAATCAATGTAGCGTTGCGCTGCGCTGCGGCTGTTTTCATAGTCTTTATCTTGATGAAAACTATAGGCCTGCATTATGAGACCACGCTTGGCCCATTCAGAATAAGGGTAGAGCCGTTCAATCTCGCTAAAATATTTCGCAGCATTCTGTGGACGCTTCTTCTCGAGCATATCCTCAGCCAGACCGTAAATCTCCTGGGCGGAATAGGTATCAATATCGACGTTCGGTTCATTTTTCAGCGAGCTGCACCCTGCAACCGCAACTGTCAAAAAACAGAGAAGAATCACATAGTGAGACCGCATGGTAACCCTCATCCTTAATTCACAGACAGAGTTAGCACAGAAATATTTGTGGCAAAATGAAAGAGTGAAATTTTTTTACCGTAAGCGCGCCACTATGCGCAATTTTGCGCGTCTTCTTGGACCAATCCCGCACCTGGCAGGCGCTCGGACATATGAGCATCACAATCCATCCAGCGAAACGCACCCGTTTGAGCAAAGAGCTTGCGCAGCAGTTTGTTGGTCAGCGTATGACCGGCGCGCCGCCCGACATAGCGGCCAATAATCGGGCCGCCTGCAAGCGCAAGATCACCCATAGCATCCAACATTTTATGACGCACCGGTTCATCCGGGTGACGCATGCCGCCTGGGCTTAGAACATCGGCACCCTCAATGACAACCGCATTCATCAATGTGCCACCAAGGGCCAAACCATTGGAGCGCATCACCTGCACATCAGAATTTCTGCAAAAAGTTCGGCTGTCGCAGAGCTCATGCACAAAACTTCCATTGGCGAGATTGAGCGTTTTAGATTGCTGACCAATCGCCGCGTCTGGAAAGTCGATTGAGAAATCCATCTCAATGCCGCCAAAGGGCATTAAAGCCGCAAAGGCGCCGTTTTCCTGAACTTCAACCGCTTGTAAAATTTCCAGCACCTGGACGGGTGCGGCTTGCTCAATCACGCCGGCTTTCAAAAACCCCCGAACAAACTCCAATGCGGAGCCGTCCATAATCGGCACCTCAGGCCCATCGAGTTCAAGAACAGCATTATTAATCCCGCAGCCCGCAATGGCAGCCATGACATGCTCAACCGTCGATACGCCCACACCATCAGAATTGACCAGGCGTGTGCAAAGCGCTGTATGCACCGCGCATTGCCAATTGGCGGAAATGAATCGGTCTGTGTCAGAGATATCTGTGCGCCGAAACCAAATGCCCGTTTGCGCGGCCGCTGGCCGAACACGCAGCGTCACATCACGCCCGCAATGCAGACCAACGCCCGTGAACACCACGTCTGATTTCAGTGTATTTTGCAAAAAGACCTCAAAGTTTCCAGAAGTTTGCTGCTGCATCGCTAGTTTGTGTGCCCGTTCGACGCAACTCACAGTTTGCAACCATTTGAAACATTCTCAAAAAGCGATCAGCAAGCAAACGCGTTCTTTAAAGCCGAAACAAATAACGTATTAATTTAAAGTATTAAAAAGGCGCTATCTCGCGCCTTCTCTACAGTTCATGAGGATCTTTGGATCAATTGGCCTGTCGGCGTAAAAACGCCGGTATCTCAATTCTGTCATCCGCTTCGTTCCCGGTCTCATCAGCTTCAAAGCTCTGTTGGTTCAGCGAGGGCGCAGAGGCGCGGGGCTCTGAAGCAGCTGAATCGCCCTGCCCTGTCATCTTATTTATCAATGAGTTAATACCAAATTTACCCTTAGCAGGCGCGTCGGGCTCCCCAAAGGGACGGGACATCCGCGGTACAGTCTTCTCTGGCACGCGCTCGACAGCCGCGCGCAACCGAGCCATTGCTTCCGGTGTTGGCGTTCCAGGCGCAACCGGAGCAGAAGCCACCGGGGCCGCTGGCTCAGGCATAACAATTTGCTCGGGCTCTTCCATTTGCGGCTGATAGGCAGGTGCGGGAATATCATCTTCGGCTGCAGCTGTCGCAGCAACGCTCGGCTCTTCGGCCTCCGTATCAAATGGGAACTCAAGCGCAACAGGCTGCTGCTCTGCCATTTGATCAACTTCTGGTGCCGCTGCTTCCGTCTGTGCCGCTGCACGGCGCGTCGGCATTGCAGAGGCATGGTTGGATTGCTCCGCATCAATGCCCGTAGCAACCACAGACACGCGCATGACCCCTTCCAAAGTCGTGTCCAAAGTGGAACCGACAATAATATTCGCGTCGGGATCGACCTCTTCGCGAATGCGATTGGCGGCTTCGTCCAACTCAAACAGGGTCAAATCAGCACCACCAGTGATATTAATCAAGACTCCTTTGGCGCCACGCAGGCTAATCTCATCCAGTAAAGGATTAGAGACCGCTTTATCCGCCGCTTCAACAGCGCGGTTTTCTCCATCGGCCTCGCCTGTTCCCATCATCGCCTTGCCCATTTCGTCCATAACGGCGCGCACATCGGCAAAATCAAGGTTAATCAGGCCCGGACGGACCATCAGGTCTGTCACACCTTTAACGCCCTGATAAAGAACATCATCTGCCATACTGAAGGCATCCGTAAATGTGGTACTTTCATTGGCCAGGCGGAACAGATTTTGGTTTGGAATAATAATCAGCGTGTCAACAACCTTTTGCAAGGATTCAACACCCTCTTCGGCCTGACGCATGCGCTTGCTACCCTCGAACTGGAAGGGTTTGGTCACAACACCTACCGTCAACACGCCAAGCTCGCGTGCCGCTTGCGCAATGATCGGCGCCGCCCCCGTGCCTGTGCCACCGCCCATGCCAGCGGTGATAAAGCACATATGCGCGCCGGCAAGTTGGTCAACAATTTGTTCAATGCTTTCTTCAGCAGCCGCAGCCCCAATGGTGGCTTTCGCCCCGGCACCAAGACCTTCCGTAACTTTCAGGCCCATTTGGATTTTCACTGGAGCTTTTGACTGCTGCAAAGCTTGCGCGTCAGTATTTGCAACCACAAATTCCACGCCCTCAAGCTCTTTTTCAATCATATTATCAACAGCATTACCGCCGGCACCACCAACACCGAAGACCGTGATACGGGGTTTCAGGTCATCTTGCTCGGGCATGGTTAAGTTTAGAGCCATTATTTTATCCACCTGCTTTGTCCGCACTGCTCTGCGGCATACCAATTTGCAACCAACGTAACACCAGTTTTGACTCGCGTCACGAAAAAAGTCTCTATTTTTACAAAATATAGCATAGAAAACGCCGATTTACGCTAAATTTTGCTATTGACCATAGGGCCTTTTACCAATTGTCGCGAAACCAACGCAGGGCGCGACGCAGCGGACGACCGACAAATTGGGGTTGTGGCACTTCAAAGTCCCACCATTCATCTTGCGGATGTGCCGCATTGACCGCCAAGCCCACCACACCAGAGAAGGCCGGTCCAGTGGCCGCTTGCGGCAGACCCTGCACCCGAATGGGGCGACCGAGGCGAACGTTTTGGCCCAAAATGCGCGCCGCCAGACCATCGAGCCCAGGGAGCTGACTGGCCCCGCCGGTCAAAACGATTTGTTTCCCGGGCAGATTGTCAAAGCCTGCCGCATCAAGCCGGTCGCGTACATCTTCAAGAATTTCCTCAATTCTCGGGCGGATAATTCCGATCAGTTCCGACCGGCTCACCTGGCGGCGATCATGTTCCCAATCGCCGCTATTGCCGCCGGTTTCAATCATCTCGCGGTCATCCAACTCCATGGCCATTGCCCCGCCGTGAAGGGTTTTGAGCCGCTCGGCCGACGCCGTTGGAATTTGAAGACCCATGGAGATGTCGCTGGTGACATGATCCCCACCCATCCGCACGCTGTCCGCATAAATCAGGTGTTTTTTGAAGAAAACAGAAATGCCCGTCGCCCCGCCACCCATATCAATACAGGCCGCACCAAGCTCTTGCTCATCCTCAACCAAAGCCGCATGGGCCGAGACATAGGCCGAGGAGGCCACGCCCGCCAGCTCAACATCACAGCGTTTCACGCAATGGTTTAGGTTTTGTATGGCACGCTCCTCTACAGTCAAAATATGCAGATCAGCAGAAAGATTTTGCCCGACATGACCACGTGGATCGGTCATCCAAGCACGATCATCCAGTGTGAAATTAATCGGCTGCGCATGCATCACAGCTCGGCTTTCGCCAAAATCAGGCAGATCGCAGGCCGCCAACACGCGGCCAATATCCTGTGAACGCACTGCGTCATCGACAATGGAAACCTCGCCAAATACCCCATAGCTGCGGGGCGCACCGCCGGAAAAACAGCCGATCACGTGGTCCACCCGCACCAAGGCCATTTTCTGGGCGGCCTGCAGCGCAGTCCGTATGGCGCGTTCGGTCTCTGCCATCGACTCAATTTCACCAAAGCGCATGCCCCGCGATTTTGTGGTGGCCGCGCCAATCACCCGAAAGCTCGTTTGTCCGGCCATAGAGCCAATGACCTCACCAGATGAAATCTCGCTTGGCCCATCAAACCGCAAAATCAGGCAGGCCACTTTTGAGCTTCCGACATCCATCACTGCGATCACCCCGCGTTGAATAGCGGTGGCTCGCAAGGCGCGCATCGCCCGTTGGGCTTGATAAAAATCATTCATTTGGCAAACTCCGAAAATGTCACGCCCTTCACCTGTTTCAACCCGGCCAAAGCTTGCGGGCGCAGACGCAGAGTGGGACGGCGTGGATTGCGAAAATCCATCATTAAGATATCACGCTCAAACAAATCTTGCGCCGCGCTCAGAACGAGAACTTGCGCCAAAACAGGATCCGGATTGACCTCTGGCAGGGCAATCGTTTGCCCATCGAGCAGCGCTACATCCCAGCGCCGCTCGCCAATCCGTACCAAACCGCGCAACCTGTCGACGACCGGCGCGGCGGTCTGTAGCAAAGCGCGCGCCTCTGGCAAAGCCTCCAAAGCCCCCTCTCCCGCAATCAAGGGCAGATGAGGAAAATCAATACGCCGCTTAACCCGGCGCAATAGCTCACCGCCACTAGAGACCAGTTGCAGCCCTTCGACTGTGCGCCAAATGAACTCTGGTGCGATTTCGCTGACCTGCACTGAAAGTAAACCACCGGGTGATGCAATCACCGCTGCATGCGCCACGGAAGGGATGTCCATGACCCAGCGGCGCATGGCCTCGTGATCCAATTCAAACGCACTGATAGGGAAGAGATCGCCAAATTCCGCCCGGATTTCCTGCGCCAACAGCGGCGATGCCCCCTCAATGGTCAAGGTTTGCAATTGATGAACCGGCTGGTTTTGCACATTGACCTGTGCCTCTTGTACCAAACCGCGCATATAAGCCCGGTTTTCATCTTGGGATAAAAACATCCAAACCAAACCCAAAATTGAACAGGCCGGCAGGCCCACCCGGACAAATGCGCGAAAAATTGGCGTGAGCCAAAGGCGCTGCAACCGATAGCACAGAACAGACGGCGCAGGGTCACTCGCAACAATGCGATCCTCGCCACGTTTTGGCGCAATCAGTGGAGCTGGCGCACTCAACGGTTGCATGAGGCATCCTCCACTAAAAATTTGCACAGGTCGGGAAAAGAAATACCCACCGCCTCGGCCTGTTCCGGTGAGAGCGAGGTGGGTGTCATCCCCGGTTGGGTATTGGTTTCCAGCAGGATCAAACCATCCAACCCTCGACCCTCGTCCCAACGAAAATCGGTACGCGAAATCCCGCGGCAGCCCAATACCTCATGCGCTTTGAGCGCATAGTCGAGACAGGCGAAAAAAATATCTTGAGGCAAATTGGCCGGCACGACATGCTGTGACCCGCCTTCAACATATTTCGCCTCATAATCATACCAGCGATCGGTCAAAATATCCGTGACCGTCAAGGCGCGACCGCCGACTACGGTTGTGGTCAGCTCGCGGCCCGGCGCAAAGGTCTCTACCATGACGATATCGGGCATATCGTCCGACATGGGCGGCGGCGAGGACGCGCCCACCTCTACCAAATAAACTCCGACAGAGGATCCTTCATTATTCGGTTTGATGACATAGGGCGGCGCTATGGGGTGTGTCTCATCCAAATTTGTCCGCGCAATCAATAAGCTCTCGACGACAGGCAGCCCCTTGGCGCGAAATACCTCTTTAGTTTTTTCTTTATCCATTGCAAGCGCTGAACTCAGCACGCCTGAATGCGTATAGGGAATTCGCATCCACTCCAGCAAACCCTGGACACAGCCATCTTCGCCCCAGCGACCATGCAAAGCATTGAATACCACATCCGGTTGCACCCGCTGCAACTCTGCAGCGAGATCCGCGCCTGCATCAATCTGAGCAACCCGATAGCCCGCCTGCCGCAAGGCGGAGGCACATTCTTGACCTGTCGACATGGAGACAGCGCGCTCTGCGCCTAGCCCACCCATCAAAACGGCCACAGTTTCGGGAGCCCTGCTCGACATACCCACTGTTCTCACTCAATATTTCGCCCTCTTCAGGGGCTTTTGTTGCCGCGATTTAAATCGCGTCTAGTCATCCTTGGGGTTTCCGACCCTCATTACTTCCCACTCTAACGTCAAACCACTCTGATCGTAAACCTTTTTTCGCACCAATTCCCCCAAAGCCTCGAGATCCATGGCGGTGGCCGCACCTGTGTTAATTAGGAAGTTCGGGTGTTTAAGTGACATTTGCGCCCCACCAAGCTCAAGCCCCCGGCATCCGGCCTCGTCAATCAAGCTCCAGGCCTTCAGATCATGGGTGTCATCGGCCTGGCCTGTCGAACTGAAGCCGGCTGGATTGCGAAAGGTGCTACCCGCGGTCCGCTCCTTGGTCGGCTGTGTCTCATCGCGCTTGGCCAGTTGGTCCGCCATCTTTTGATGCAGCCTCTCCGGCGCATCCCGCCCCAAAGCCCGCAGGGTGATATCAGTGACAACAACATCTTGCGGCAAATCACTGCTGCGGTAGGAAAATCCGAGGGTTTTCGCATCAAAGGATACCGCATGACCCGCCCGGTCATAACCGCTTGCGCAGACGAAAGCATCGGCGACATATGCGCCATAGCAGCCTGCGTTCATCTTGAGCGCGCCGCCCATTGTTCCCGGGATGGTGCGCAGAAAGCTCAGATCAAGACCGGCCTCTGCCGCTTTGCGCGCAACATGGCTGTCCAAGGCAGCGGCCCCGCAATGGATCATGTCATCGTCCGTTTCAATGGTGTTAAAGCCGCGGCCCAGACGGATCACCACCGCCCGCAACCCACCGTCCCGCACGATCAGGTTTGACCCAACGCCCATCGGAAAAATCGCGATTTCTTGTGGCAGTTGAGCCAAAAACTCGGCTAAGTCCCGCCGATCAGCCGGTTGGAACACTGCATCTGCTGCGCCCCCCACGCGTAACCATGTGAGATCTGCCAAAGAGCGGTTCAGCGTCAGGCGCCCGCGGGGAGTTGGAATAGACATCAGCTGCGCCTCAAGAATTCTGTTTCTTTAGACCGGATCATGGCCGCCAAGTCAAAGCCCTAAGCAGATCTCTTCGCCTTGGTTTGGTGGGGTTCTTGATGCCAACAACCTAGCGCGTACTCAAGCTCACTTTGCCAACCCATGCGCCCAAGCAGAAATCGAACCGGCACCAAGGCAAATCAACATATCGCCCGGTCTGCACTGCTCAGTGAGAAAGGCGGCAAGTGCGGCCTCATCAGCCACCGCCAGCGCGTTGCGATGCCCATGATTGGTCAGCCCGGCCACAAGGCTGTCACGATCAGCCCCTTCAATGGGCGCCTCGCCTGCCGCAAAAATATCCATAATTCCAACCACATCTGCATCATTAAAACAGGTGCAAAACTCTTCAAATAAGTCGTTCAGCCGCGAATAGCGATGCGGTTGATGCACGGCCATGATCCGGCCCGAATGTGATTGACGTGCCGCTTTGAGAGCAGCGGCAATTTCCACCGGATGATGAGCATAGTCATCAATCATTGTAACCCCGTCAATTTCAGCCACCCGCGTGAAGCGGCGATTGACGCCCTTAAAATTCTTCAAACCCTCGCGGATCGCCTCCGCGCTCATACCTAAATGCAGCGCCACGGCCACTGCTGCCAGAGCATTTGAGACATTGTGATCACCCGGCATGGGCAGGGTGCAATCGGTGATTACTCGACCATCGCGCAGCGCCACGTCAAAATAGGCCGCACCCTGGGCATAGGACAGATTGACAGCCCGCACATCGGCTTGGGTGTTGAACCCATAGGTCAAAACCCGGCGATCCGTAATTCGTCCGACCAAAGCCTGCACTTCGGGGTGATCTGTGTTGCAGACCGCCAAACCGTAAAATGGGATATTATGCACAAATTCGAAAAATCCCTGGCGCAGATTTTCGAAACTGCCCCAATGTTCCATATGCTCGGGATCCACATTGGTGACCACGGCAATGGTTGCTGGCAGGCGATTGAATGTGCCATCACTCTCATCGGCCTCGACAACCATCCATTCTCCCTGGCCCGTGCGGGCATTGGATTCAAAAGCATGGATGACACCACCGTTCACAACCGTCGGATCAAATCCGCCCGCATGCAGCAGAGTTGAGACCATCGTCGTGGTGGTGGTCTTGCCATGGGTGCCAGCGACAGCCACATTCGACTTGAGCCGCATCAATTCGGCCAGCATTTCGGCCCGCCGCACCACTGGCAGACCGGCCTTACGCGCCTCATCCAGTTCAGGATTGCCCGGTTTAATGGCTGTAGAAACAACAATCACCTCAGCACCCACCAAATTCTCCGACCGTTGCCCCAAAAATACCGTGGCGCCCAAACGCTCAAGCCGCCGGGTGATGTCAGAGGCTTTCAAGTCAGATCCCTGCACCCGATAGCCCTGATCCAAGAGAACCTCCGCTATGCCAGACATGCCAATGCCGCCGATCCCGACAAAATGGATCGCGCCGATGTCTCCAGGCAGTTTGGTTACTTTGTTCATCACGTCGCTACCGCCAAGGCCTCGATCATATCGGCAAGGGTTTTTGTTGCTTCAGGCTTGGCGCAGCTCAGCGCCGCCTCGGCCATAGATTGGGCTTGAGGGCCATTGGTTAATATATCTTGAATTTCACGGGCCAAAGCCTCGGGCGTAAAGGCCTCTTCGGTCAACAGCCGCGCGGCACCCGCCTCGACCAATGCGCGGGCATTTGCGGTTTGCTCATCACGGATGGCCGCCGCCAAGGGCACCAAAACCGATGGGCGGCCAATGACCGAGATATCCGCCAAAGAGGAGGCGCCGGAGCGGCTAATCACCAGCTGCGCCTCACTCATGCGCACGGGAATATCATCGAAAAACGGCCGGACATCGGCGCGCAGACCCATATCTTCATAGGCCGCTTGCACCCGCGCGCGATCCTCTTCGCGGGCCTGCTGCGCAATGCTCAGATTTTTGAGCAAGCTCTTGGGCAATAAGGCAATAGCCGCAGGGACCACATCGGACAAGATACGCGCGCCTTGCGAGCCCCCGATAATCAGAAGGCTCATGGAATGATCGCCAGGTGCGCTATAGCCCGCAGCATGGCGCGCCAAGACCTCCGCGCGCACCGGATTGCCCACATGATGGCCGGTAAGCCCCGCAGGCAATTCAGTTGGCCATGTACCGCAGGCGATTTGATTGACCCTTGGCGCAAACAATTGATTGACGCGCCCCAAGACCCCATTTTGCTCATGCAACACACAGGGCACACCCAGCGAAGTTGCAGCTCCCATGGCCGGTATGGCCGGATAACCGCCGAAGCCCACCACAACCTTTGGCCGATCCCGGCGCATTTTTCGCCGCGCAGCTGTGATGCCAAGGGCTATGCGGATCGGCACGAGTATTTTGGCAACCAACCCACCCTTGGCGAAAGTGGCGCTGGAAACCTGTTCTATTGCAACCTCGGGGGAAAACCCGCCCGTATAGCGTGCACCGCGCGCATCAGTCGATAGAACCACCCGCCACCCGCGCGCCAACATGACCTCTGCCACGGCCTGCGCCGGGAACATATGCCCGCCAGTACCACCGGCCGCGAGAACCAAAAGGGGAGATTGTGTCATATCAATATCCACGCAAAACAGCGCTCAAAGCCCCTTGGGGACGACTGCGCGTAAAGGCCAGGATCATGCCCAGGGCAACGCCGCCAGCGATCAAGGAAGATCCACCGTAGCTGACGAAAGGCAAAGTCATGCCCTTAGCCGGCAGTAAACGCACCGCGACCCCCATGTTAATCATCGCTTGCACCCCAAACATCGACACCAAACCGGTCCCAGCGAGACGCACAAAAAGGTTCCGCTCTTGCACCAAACGGGCCAGCGTGCGCAGAACGATCACGGCAAATAGCCCCAAAATGACCAAGACCATCAGCACGCCATATTCCTCAGCTGCCACAGCAATGATGAAATCCGTATGGGCATCGGGTAAGGACCATTTCACCGAACCTTCACCGGTGCCGACACCAAATAATCCGCCTTCTTGGATGGCATTGGCCGCATAGCCAAGCTGGGTATTTGGATCCACATCAGCGGCCATATAGCCGTCAATGCGTCGTGCGAAATGCTCGCTGAAATTATAAGCCACAAAACCGGCCAAAACAGTTGCTGCGGCCATGGACAGAATGAACAAAAGTGGCGCTCCGGCGCAGAAATACATAACGCCCCAAGCAAAGAGGATCAAACTGGCCTGACCAAAATCAGGTTGCAGCGCCAAAAACCCGGCAATCACCACCGCCGCGGCGAAAGACATCATCCGCCCAGGAGGTCCGCCAGGCTCGAAGGAGGCTGAGATCAGCCAAGCTGAAAACACCACAAAGACCGGCTTGATAAATTCAGAAGGCTGCACGGAGGCGAACCCAAAAGAATACCAACGCGTCGCGCCCTTCCCAAAATCTGTTCCAAATATCGGCAATAAGATCAGCGCCAAAAGCGCAAAGCCAAAGCCCACCGTGCCCCAGCGCCGCACCGTATCGGGCGACATCATGGATGTGATGGTCATGGCAACAAGGGCCAAACCCCCAAAGACCGCTTGCCGGTGCACATAATGAAACGCTTCAAGATTGTTGCGCTCTGCCAATGGGGGCGAGGCTGCGAGTGCTAATATCAAACCAAAAATAAACAAAAACAGAACGCTCGCCATCGTCCAACGGTCCACGGTTCGCCACCACCGCGGCAAAATTGGATCGCGCACTTCAACGGGCAAAGGCCCATGTACCATCTCTGTCATCGTAAAACCGCCTGTACTGCGCCCCATTTTTGAGGTCTCCTTCAACATTAGCCGGAGTTTGCGCATTTTTCCAGTACCAATTGCCTTGCCATTCGCCCCGCAACAGGCAAGTCATCGCCTATGGACTATGACACACTCATTATCGGCGCTGGAGCGGCTGGGTTAATCTGCGCCGCCCAAGCGCCTGGCAAATGCTTGGTGATTGATCACGCAAAGGCCGCGGGCGAGAAAATTCGCATCAGCGGCGGTGGTCGGTGTAACTTCACCAACATATATGCCTCTGCCGAAAACTATATCAGCGGCAATCCGCATTTCGCCAAATCCGCACTGGCCCGATACACGCAATGGGATTTCATTGATTGGGTGGCCCGCAGCGGCATTGCCTATCACGAAAAAACACTTGGACAATTGTTTTGCGACACCTCTGCCAAAGAGATTGTCGCCATGCTTCTCAAAGGCGTGGCTGAGGCAGGTGGACAGGTCGAGCTCAACACCTCTGTGCAATCGGTCAGTGCGATTGAAACTGGCTATGCGATCCAGCTCAGCGGAGCGCAGGGGGCACGATCGGTCACAGCGCGTAATCTTGTGGTGGCTTGCGGCGGCAAGCCAATCCCGAAGATGGGGGCCACCGACTTTGCCCTCCGCCTGGCCCAGCAACTTGGCATTCCCGTGACGCAAACCTACGCGGGATTGGTGCCCTTCACCTTTTCCGGCGCGCAGCAGGAGGCGTTTAAGTCCATAAGTGGCGTCTCCGCTCCCGCGCTCTTGCAGACCAATGGCACCGCTTTTGAGGAAGCTGTATTGTTCACGCACCGCGGCCTGTCCGGGCCTGCGGCGCTGCAAGTGTCGAGCTATTGGGCGCCGGGCGACCTGATCACTCTGCGACTTTTGTCAGAAGAATGCCTGCGCCAAGCTGTGCGGGACGCCAAGGAAACCGAAGGGCGAAAATCACCCTCGAGCATCCTCGCACGCCTTCTGCCGGCTCGGCTCGTGCCCTTAGTGCTTCACGATCTCACATTGCCCGAACGTATTGCCGATCTCACCGCCGCGCAGCTGGACCAACTCACCGAACGCCTCACCCACTGGCAGCTCACCCCCGCAGGCACCGAGGGGTATCGTACGGCAGAAGTGATGGTTGGCGGGGTGGATACCGATGCGCTCTCCTCCAAAACGATGATGGCAAAAACTCAACCTGGTCTCTTTTTCATTGGCGAATGTGTGGATGTGACGGGCTGGCTTGGCGGGTATAACTTCCAATGGGCCTGGTCCTCTGGGTGGGTGGCAGGCCAGTCGATTAAGGCAGGGCTGTAGCCGTGGCCCGGCACTTATCGCCCAGTCTTATACGCCAGTATCATAAGCCATAATCTTGGTGGCTGTTTTCGATGTCTGAAAAAGATGGCCGCTGCCGGGCGAGACGCTCTTTGGTTAGGGCAAAAAACATTTGCTGCTGCAATCGCTTCCAAACCCGGTCAATCGCATAGTCAAACCCCGCCCCTCCGCGCGATAGGTTGTCCACGCTGAAGCGCACAGATTCCAATACCTCAGCAATTGCAGAGGCTTTTAAAATATAGCAACTCATCGTCTGCGTGTCAGAGGTGATCATCAGATTTTGAGAAATCGAAAATTCATTTTCAGCATTATAAGCCAAACACAGCACACTCAAATGCGAGTTATAATAAAATTCCTCAATAGCCGCGTCTATTGCTGCGCGATGGGCGATAAACTGGCAATCATCCTCGCAGATCATTACAAGCTGATCTTCTGAAATTGACGCCGATAAAAGCACAGCTTCATGAGATTTGGCGCAGCCCAGCGCGCCATTGGCATCTGCAATCGCCTCGAAGCGGGCAAACCGGGTAACGCCGAGCGCCTTAAATTCAGATTGCATTTCCGCGCGACGGTCCTCGCGATGGTTCAAGTTGATGTAGTGGATGTTACAGCGCTCAAGCCCGGATGGGCCTGGTGTTCGCGACCGGTGGCAGCTGCGATTTGTCTGCCCAATGTTGCGCAAGAAGTTTGTTCTGTGCCCTGCGACGAAAGCCATCGCGCAAATTTCTATACTTTTTTCCCAAGAATGGAGAAATCTCAATAATATTCCTTTTGCAGCCACCACAGCCACAGCCAATAAATAATTTTTGCAGCCCGACTATCTCAAAAGACGCATAGCCCCTAAAAAGGAGGCCGCGAGAGCACAGGCTGCATCGTGCAATTTCGCACTGGCCCAGAAAATATACGACTTGGAGAATGACCAAATGATTACGACCCATATCTTTGGAGGCCTTGGGAATCAACTGTTTCAATACTGCTGCGGCGGGGCGCTCTCCTTGCGCCACAATGTGAAATTGCAGCTCCTATGGAGTGACCGAGAAAAGGAAAATACCACCACCCGCGCATTTGACCTTGGGCATTTCAACATTCGGTCGGAGATTATAATGTCACCCAAGCCTTTGCGCCTATTGGGGCTGCGCTCAGTCCAGAGTTTTCTGCAATATGGACCGGCGCGGGTATTTAGGGAATTTGCGCTCGGCTGTGATCCGCGTTTTGCATCCCTCGGCCCACATGCGCGGCTCAAAGGCTATTGGCAAAGCGAAAAATTTTTTAAAGCATTCGAAGATATGAGCCGAGAAGACCTAAATATCCTCACGCTGCCATGGGCGCAAAATCAATCACTTCTGGACCCGATCGCATCGCATAATGCGGTCTCGCTGCATGTGCGGCGCAGAGATTACGTCACCAACCCATTGGCAAATGCGCATCACGGGATCTGCGACTTGGGGTATTACAAGACGGCCATTGAATATATTGCGGGGAGAACGCAAGAAGCGCCGATCTTATATATTTTTTCAGATGATATCGCTTGGGCGAAACAAAATCTAAAGCCGCAATATGAAACCATTTTTGTCGACATCAACGATGAGGCCACAAATTATTAAGATCCGCGTCTCATGTCCAGCTGCCGACATCATATCATTGCCAACTCCTCTTTTTCTTGGTGGGGTGCCTGGTTGAATAGCCATGCAGAAAAGATCTTGGTTGCGCCAAAAACTGGTACGCTGATCCCGCCGCCCGAAATCCGGATATGCTCCCACACTCTTGGATCACCTTTGAATGACACCAGCGCGTAGTCACAGCGCACCACACTCAGGTTATTCCTTCATACCCATAGGTTGACGCCCAGAATTGGTCAGAAAAACAGGGGCCCGTGCCGGTATATTTCCAACCGGAATGATGACTTTTATAGAAAAAATGTGCCGGATATATGGTCAGATCATAGCGCGTGTCTTTGTGCACATCGTTAATCAATTGCGGCCCAACGGTTTTCCAAGCGCGTTTGTTGGTCACGCGCCATTTTTTAGACAGGCGTTTCACAAAGGCACCAAAAAGTTCATTGTCCGGCTCCGCGCCCATAGCCCCAGCCACGATCAGACCCGGACGAATATGTTCATGCTCCCAAGCGGCGAAAGCGGCCAGCTCAAGCAACCAATCTTCCAGCGGTCGCAGACACAGTGAATCCGCATCCAAATCAATGTCCCCTTCATTGAACAAAATTTCGTAGCGCATGATATCGGCCACTCCATTAAGTTCACGCGAATACATCGCGTCTATGTGTTTTTTGTTCACCCAAGAATACTCAGACAAAGCCGTGTTGCCCCAGATGACAATTTCATAATCTGGGTTCAACTTGGCCCAAGACTGGATGCAATTGTCCGGCCCTTAGCTTTCATCGCCAAACCATACAAAATGCAACTTTTTTGGTATTATAATATGTCCTTATAAATAAAATTTTATACGCGAAATAATTGTTCAGCCCTAACGCGCCAAACGTCGCCAAAAGGCACAGCGTGCAGGCCTAAGTCCCTTTGAGAGCTGCCACCTGTGCAATGAAATCTTCGCCGCGGGTTTCAAAACTGTCGTATTGGTCAAAGCTTGCCGCAGCCGGGGCCAAGAGGACCACCTCGCCGGGTTGGCTTTGTGCATAGGCGGCAGAGACGGCCGCCTGCATCGTCGTGCAAACCTCGCACTCCACATCAAGCTGCATCGCAAAAGCCTCCGCCTCGCGGCCAATTACATAGGCTTTCTGCACATGCCCCATGGCCGGTTGCAGAGCCGAGAGCCCTCCCTCTTTTTGCAACCCGCCACAGATCCAGCGGATCGTGTCAAATGCGCTCAGCGCTTTGAGCGCGGCGTCGACGTTGGTGGCCTTGCTGTCATTGACAAACCGCACGCCAGACAGCTCACCAATCACCTGGCTGCGATGTGGCAGGCCCGCAAAGCTGCGCAGCCCCTCTTCAATCACCCGCGGCGCGACATTCAAAGCGCGCAAAACCGCATAGGCAGCGCAAGCATTTTGGTGATTATGTGCCCCGGGAAGTCCAGGGATATCGCGCAGATCGATTGAGGCGATTTGCCGGCCCTTTCGGCTTTCCGCCAAAAATCCCTTGCGGGCTGTCACTTGCCAGGTGTTGCCTTTGGGTTTTTGTCCAGACAGGATGCGGATCACCCGATCATCATGGGTGTGATCGGAAAATTGCGTGGCCAAATACTGCCCCTCTGGCTCATCAACGCCGATGACCGCAACATCTGGACAGCCCTCCGAGAACAGGCGGCGTTTGGCGGCAAAATAGCCGCCGTAGCCGGCATGGCGGTCCAAGTGATCTGGAGAGAGGTTGGTAAAGACTGCGATATCAGGTGTTAGGCTACGGGCCAGTTCAAGCTGATAGGAGGACAGTTCCAGAACGATGACATCGCCATCCTCAGCCGGGTCAAGATCCAGCACCCCGCGGCCAATATTCCCCGCCAGCTGGCTGCGCCGCCCGGCCACCTCAAGCAAATGATGTATCAGGGCGCTGGTGGTGGATTTGCCATTTGAGCCGGTCACAGCAATCACCTTGGGCGCTAGGTCAAACCCGGTCCAAGATTGCGTCGCAAAGGAGCGAAAGAAGAGGCCAATGTCATTATCGAGAGGAATGCCGAGCTGCATCGCTCGGGCAATGGCCGGATGCGGCTTGGGATAGAGGTGCGCAATCCCCGGTGAGGTGATCAGCATATCCACCCCCTCAAGCCCGTCACGCAACGGATCACTGCACTGCAAGCCCGCCTCCTGCGCCCGCTTGCGCCCCGCCTCGCCGTCGTCCCAGCACAGCACATCTGCACCACCAGCCACCAAGGCCTGCGCGGCGACCAAGCCAGAGCGGCCCATTCCAAGTACAAAGACCCGGCGCCCATGCATTCCCTGAACTGCTATCATGCTCTGCTCTCCAATGGGCCCGCGGCCCCGATGTCCATCTACCGGACTTTCAAAGTCGCCAGGCCAATCATCGCCAAGACAATGGCAATGATCCAGAAACGGATCACGATCTGGCTTTCCGCATAGCCTTTTTTCTCAAAATGATGATGGATTGGTGCCATGAGAAACACCCGCCGACCGGTGCGTTTGAACCAAAACACCTGGATAATCACACTCAAGGCCTCGGCGACAAATACCCCACCGATGATCGCCCAAACAATCTCATGTTTGGTCAAAACGGCAATGGCGCCCAGCGCCCCGCCCAGTGAAAGGCTGCCTGTATCGCCCATGAATATGGCGGCAGGTGGCGCATTGTACCACAAAAAGCCCAAGCCTCCGCCAATCAAAGCCATGCAGAAAATCAACAACTCGCCGGTTCCCGGCACATAATGCACGTCCAGATATTGGGTAAAATCAACCCGGCCCACCGCATAGGCCAAAACCCCGAGCGCCGCGGCGGCAATCATCACCGGCATAACGGCCAAACCATCCAAACCATCGGTAAGATTGACCGCATTGGCCGTGCCGACGATTACGATCATGGCAAAGGGAAAGAACACTATGCCAAAAGGCACCAATGCGTCTTTCAGCACCGGCACGGCCACCTGTAAACGCAGGCCTTCGGGATGCAATTGCGCCGCCACCAGCGCGGCGATCAAAGCAATCGCAAACCCCAATCCCAGCCGCACCCGGCCCGGAACCCCGGCAGAGGTTTGCTTTGAGACTTTGGCATAGTCATCGGCAAAGCCAATCGCGCCAAAGCCAATGGTTACAAACAGCACCACCCAAATATGCATATTATCAAGCCGCGCCCACAGCAATGTTGAGACCACCAAGGCCCCCAAAATCAGCGCGCCCCCCATCGTCGGCGTGCCCGCTTTGGATTGATGCCCCTCAGGTCCATCGGACCGGATTGGCTGCCCGCGCCCCTGACGCCGGCGCAAAAGGTTTATTAGGGGCTTGCCAAATACAAATCCAAACAGCAGCGATGTCAAAAATGCACCGCCAGCCCGGAAGGTGATATAGCGAAAAAGATTGAAAAAATCGCCACCATCCGACAGTAATGTCAGCCAATAAACCATCTAAATTCCCCTTACACCTACGGTTGTGAGCGATGCCCTAATTTGCGGATCAGGTCAACAATCATTGAAACTTTGCTGCCCAGGGAGCCTTTGACCAAAATCCGGTCCCCTGGGGCAATCAACTCCCCTAAGCCCGAGGCCAGCTCTTGCGCCTCAGGCACCCAGCGACCGCGGATCGCGGCCGGTAATGCGTCATAACAAGCCCTCATGCGCGGCCCAACACAATGCACCACATCCACGGTTAACAAATGGTTATTGCTGGCCAGCTGCGCGTGACACTGCGCCTCCTCCTGTCCCAGCTCCAACATATCGCCCAAAATCGCAATGCGCCGTGGTCTCTGGCCCTTCTGCTCTTGCGGATCACAAGCCGCCAGAACTTCCAAAGCTGCCGCCATAGACGCAGGATTGGCATTATAGGCGTCATCAATCAGCTCGAAATAGGCGCTGGTATCCGCCAGATCTAAGCTGATCGTTTCGCGCCGCCCGCGCCCCGCCGGCGGCTGCCAGCGGAACAGATCGACCGCCGCGCGGGCCGGATCGCCCGACAAAGCCTCGACCGCCGCCAAAACACCCATCGCATTGACGGCAAAATGCCGCCCCAATGTGTTCAGCCGAAACACGGCGGGGACGCCGCGCAGACTGGCTTGGATCACCGTGACATCGCGATGCATCTCAAGAGCCGTCAGCCGAAAGGCTTCCGCCGTCTCGCCAAATCCCACAATTGTCGCCCCTTTGGCCAAGGCGGCTTGCACCAGTATATCAATCGTCGAGACATCAGCGGGCAAAATAGCAGCCCCACCGGGCGTTAACCCGGCCAGAATATCAGCCTTCTCCCGAGCAATCCCCTCCAGGCTCTCAAAGGCTTCCATATGCGCCGGAGCCACGGTTGTGATCAGTGCCACATGCGGCTGCACCATCTCGCTTAAAGGCGCAATCTCTCCGGGATGGTTCATACCAACCTCAAAAATGGCAAATTGCGTATCAGCCGGCATGCGCGCCAGGGTCAGCGGCACGCCCCAGTGATTGTTGTAACTGGCCACCGAGGCATGGGTTCGCCCCTGAAACTCAAGTACCCTGCGCAGCATCTCTTTCGTCGAGGTCTTGCCCACCGAGCCGGTCACCGCCAACACTTTCGCCGCGCACCGCGCCCGCGCGGCCCGGCCCAGGTCGGTTAGCGCCTGTAGGACATCGGGTACAATCAACAACGGTGCCGTCTCAGGCACCCCATCCGGGCGATGCTGCACCAAAGCGGCGGCGGCCCCTTTCTCAAGGGCCTGCGCCACGAAATCATGACCATCACGCGCCGCCCTCAATGCCACAAAAAGATCCCCCGGTTGCAATGTCCGCGTGTCAATCGACACGCCATGGGCAGCCCAAGGCGCCGCACAATAGCCGCCTGTCGCAGCTTGGGCCTCAAAAGCAGTCCATAGGGCCATTATGCAAAATCCTCCAAAGCGGACACAGAAATACTCGCCTGTTCTACATCATCAAAAGGTAATATATCATCTCCAATTATTTGACCCGTTTCATGACCCTTACCCGCAATCAGCAAACAATCGCCCGGTTGCAACCCATCAACCCCGCACAAAATCGCTTCGGCGCGATCGCCAACCTCTTCGGCCTCGCCCGCGCCAGCCAACACCATCGCCCGAATGGCGGCGGGGTCTTCACAGCGTGGATTGTCATCTGTGACGATCACCCTATCGGCATGCGCCACAGCCGCTTGCCCCATCAAGACCCGCTTGCCCGGATCACGATCTCCCCCTGCGCCGAGAACCACAACAAGCCGTCCCCTCACATGTGGCCGCAGGGCCTGCAGCGCCGCAGAGACGGCATCGGGCGTATGGGCATAATCCACATAAACAGATGCCCCATTGGCGCGGGTGGCGGCCAATTCCATGCGCCCACGCACCGGTCTCACGGACTTTATCACAGAAAAGACCGCTTCAGCCTCTGCGCCTGCCGCCAGTACCATGCCCACAGCCAAAAGCAGGTTTTCCCCTTGGAACCCGCCCACCAAAGGCACTTTGACCTGATAACGTACCCCCTGCCAGGCGCATAAAATTTCTTGACCGTTGGCTTCAAAGGTTTGGGCCAAAATCTGCAAATCCGCTGCGCCACGACCGACGGTCAGACAGTTTTGTCCACGCGCGCGGCAGGCGTCATAAAGGACCATCCCCTTGGCATCATCAATGTTGATGACAGCCCAGCCTTGCGGACCTAACACACGGTCAAACAGACCTGATTTTGCAGCAAAATAAGCCTCAAATGTGGCGTGATAATCCAGATGATCCTGCGTAAAATTGGTGAAACCTGCCACCGCCAAATCTACCCCATCCAAGCGCTTTTGCGCCAATCCATGGCTCGAGGCCTCCATAGCGCCATGCGTCACGCCAGCGGTGGCGGCCTGCGCTAAGACCCAGTGCAGGGTGATAGGCTCCGGGGTGGTATGAGTCAAAGGCGCGCTCCACGCCCCCTGCACACCAGTTGTGCCCAAGTTTATTGCTGACAGCCCCAATTCACTCCAAATCTGTCGGCAAAAACTGGCGACCGAAGTTTTACCATTGGTGCCTGTCACGGCCACCATCACCTCCGGCTGTGCCGCAAAAAACAAAGCTGACGCCGCCGCAAGCGCTTGGCGCGGATCATCGACAACGCAGATCTCCGCCGCGGGATCTGGACAGGTTTTCGAGATCCGCGCTGCCCCGTCCGGATCGGTTAAAATAGCGCGCGCGCCCTGGCGCAGGGCATATGGGGCAAATTCAGCCCCATGGCTGCGGCTCCCGGGCAGTGCTGCAAAAAGAAACCCTTGCCGCACGTCCCGGCTGTCAACCGCGAGGCCTTGAATTTCCAGTTGAGACGCCCGCGCCGTGGTCAGACCTAAATTTGCAAGGGTTTTGCTCTTGGTCGCCATCCATCGGCTCGCTTTCTAAAAATCAGTTGTTGGCCAATGTTAAACCATTTTGCAGCGGTGGTTCAATCTCTGGAGCGAGGCTCAGCAAAGGCGCAACGCGGCGAATAACTTCAGCCGCCACAGGCACGGCAGTCGCTCCCGCCGTCCGGCGTGGCTCAGGGCCGGTGCGGTCTTCTGGCTCATCCAGTGTCACGATCAAGACATAGCGCGGATCGGTGCTTGGAAAGAAGCTGGCAAAGGTCGCCAGAACCTTGTCCTTATAATAGCCGCCTTCTGGGCTAGGCTTATCCGCAGTTCCAGTTTTTCCAGCCACAGAATATCCCGGAACATCGCCCATCCGAGCGGTGCCCTCGGTCACCACACGCCGCATCATACTGCGTAAATGTCGCGACGTCTTCTGCGAAATAATACGCGCGCCGAGCGGCGCGGTCGGTTGTTTCAGCACCGTCGGCTTCACCAGAGTCCCACCATTGACAATGGCAGCATATCCCGCCGCCAGATGCACCGGCGAGGTTGAAATGCCATGCCCATAGGAGATGGTCATTGTTGAGATATCGGACCAATTACTCGGATATTGTGGCCTTCCCGTTGGGCCCTCAATCACTTCAACGGGTGTGGCTTGTAACAGGCCGAGACGGTCCAAAAAGTCTTTTTGCAATTCAGAACCAATCATTAAAGACAGACGGGCCGTACCAATATTGGAAGACTTAATCAAAACTTTTTCAACAGGTAACTGCGCGCCATAATCACGATAATCGTTGATCTTATGTTTGCCCCATCTCAGCGGACCTTTGGTGTCCACCATACTGCCCGGCTCCACCAAACCCAGATCCATGGCTTGGGCCACAGTGAACGCCTTGAACGCCGAACCCAGCTCATAAACCCCTTGGACCGCGCGGTTGAAAAGCGCGCTGTCACTGGCATCGCCCTTTGTCAAAGGGCGTGGACGGTTGTTTGGATCAAAATCTGGCAGGCTGACCAGCGACACAATCTCACCATTATGGGCATCCATCAACACCGCAGATGCGCCTTTGGCATTCATCAAGCGCATGCCTCCGTAAAGCGCCTCCTCTAGGGCCGATTGCACCGTGACATCAATCGACAGCAGTAAGGGTTGACCGTCAAATCTTGGATCGCGCAAAAACGTGTCAAAGGCTTTCTCAACGCCAGCAATTCCGATGACCTCAGCAGAATGCACGCCCTGCGCGCCAAAAGTCGTACCTCCCAAAATGTGACCGGCCAGTTGCCCGTTGGGATAAAGGCGCATTTCGCGCGGGCCGAACAACAGACCGGGTTCACCAATGTCATGAACGGCCTGTTTTTCCTCTGGGCTAATGGCGGGTTTGAGCCACAAAAAATCTTGCGGCCCCGCCAGGCGCGCCGCCATTTTTTCGACATTGATGTCGGGAAATATTTCTGCCAATTGCCGGGCTGTGCCCTCTGGATCAATGATTTGACGCGGATGCGCATAGAGCGAATGGGTCTCTATATTCGTGGCCAGAACCCGATTGTTACGGTCTAGGATATCCGCGCGACTGGCGAGAATTTGTGCCGCTGTGGCGCGGGCCCTGGGCTCAATGGGCTCAGAGACCGCCAAGCTTGTCATACGCATTCCAATAACGGCAAAACTGATGACAAATATTCCACCCATCATTAACAAGCGCATCTGAGTTTTGCGCAAAATCCGTTCATGCTGTATCTCGATACGCTCGCGCCGATTGGCATTTTCAATCCAATCAGGATTTTCACCGGCGTTTCTGGCCGAAAATATGCGCGCCAATGGCCGAAGAGGTTTGCGGTTCATGGCGAGGCCTCTCGGTTCATCACCTCAATTGGCTCGGTGATCGGGCCCAAATCTGGTCCGGGGTAGGGAATTTGCTCCAACCGGGCAAAATGATCCGCCGTCAGCTGCAACAATTTCAACTCATCAAAATTGGCATTCACCAGCTGCAACAGCCGCTCAGGGCGATTGAGATAGGCCCATTCCGCTTTCAAAGCGCGGAGCCGCGATCGGGCCTCCGCAATGTCGCGGTTCAACTGGGCCACCTCATCCAATTTGGCCTTCGTTTCATAGTTTTCAGTATAGGCCCAAAAGGCGAGGCCCATGACGCCGACAACCAAACAGCTCAAAAACAGATTTTTCATGAGGCCCTCCGCTGCGGGAGTTGCGGCACGCCAAGGCTGCGCGGATCAACCAGCAGCGCCGGCGCCTCGGTTCGGCGCCCCATGCGCAATTTGGCCGATCGCGCCCGAGGATTGGCCGCAAGTTCATCTTTTGACGGTTTGATTGCCTTGCGGCTTTGCATGGTAAATTGCGCCGGAACCTCCTCAACCGATGGCGCATATCGGCTTCCGGCCTGTGTACCCGCGCGGGCTTGGAAAAACCGCTTCACAATGCGATCTTCGACCGAATGAAAGGTCACGACAGCCAAAACGCCGCCGGGACGCAAGATGCGCTCGGCAGCGGCAAGCCCTTGGACCAATTGATCATATTCACCATTTACCGCGATACGCAGAGCTTGGAAACTGCGGGTCGCAGGGTGCGATTGGCCGGGCTTGGCCCGAGGCAAACACCGCTCAACAACTCCGGCCAACTCCAAGGTCCGTTCGAAGGGAGTTTCGTCGCGGCGCGCAACGATCACTTTAGCTATGCGGCGGCTGGCACGCTCTTCGCCATAATTGTACAAAATATCGGCAATCTGCTCAGCACTGGCGCTGTTGACAATATCCGCCGCCGTCGGGCCGCTATCACCCATGCGCATGTCAAGTGGCCCGTCTTTTTGAAACGAAAACCCGCGCTCAGCTTGGTCAATCTGCATAGAAGACACACCGATATCCAGCACCACGCCATCCACCACATCGGCGGTTTGATCCAAATTAGAAAACGTTTCGTGTACCAGCTGCAAGCGATCACCAAATTGCGGCGCCCAATCAGCGGCCATATCAAAAACACTGGGATCGCGGTCTATCCCGATCACCCGACCCGCGCCGGCATCGAGCAAATATTTGCTATAGCCACCGGCCCCAAAGGTGCCATCGATCCAGGTGCCCTCAATAGGTGCAGCCGCTTCAATCAATGGTACAATGAGAACAGGGACATGCGGCGCAGATGGTGAGGAGGCGGGCCGCATATCTAGTCCGGCCCCACTTTGTCCAAATAAGCCATTGGGTCAAAATCCTCAGGCAACTCATCCAACCAAGCCTCAGTTTTGGCTAATTCTTCTGTTTCATAAGTCTCAGGCTTCCAGATTTGGAACGTGTCACCGGCCGCGATAAAGAAGGCCTCAGCATCCAGGTCAATCTTCCGACGCAGTTTGGCCGGGAGCACCAACCTGCCCGTATCATCTACGATGGTGGGGAAAGATTGCCCATGAAACAGCCGTTGCAACATCCGACGCTCCATAGATCCACGCGGCAAGACATCAATCTTGGCATCCACCTCTTCGATGGCAGAAATTGTGTAACATTCCAGATAATTGCGGCGGTGATCTCCGTAGACGATCACCAATTCCGGATTTAAACCTTCGGTATAATTGGGATCACCCTGCTCCAGCACGCGGCGAAAAAGAGCGGGAATAGACACCCGGCCCTTGTTGTCCACCTTATGGTGGCTTTCACCTCTAAACCTGCGTGCCACTTGGGCCTGCCTCGCTATTAATTGGGGCACTGCCCCGAAACTAAAAACGGCGGATTGAACTGCTGCTGTTGTTCAATCCGCCGACGTTTCCCTTACGGGATGTCCAGCTGCGCGTGCCACCTGGGGGGATGTCTGCTCGCTAACGCGCCGGATCTCTTCGTTTGGAAATGGGTGCCTGTATGCATCCTACGCTCGCCTTTGCCCTTCTTTTAGTGGGGCGTTGATCTTTGACTGCTTCCATACATAGATATTTGCATGGGAATTCATGGTAATCAATAGGAAATTTTTGCAATCACCCCCAAGACTGCTTTAATTTTATCGAAAAATCATAAGTTTTGGAAGGTGAACTACCACATAAAGCTGTAAAGCAATCAACAGACCACCAAATGTAGTGAGATAATTCATGAGCCATGATTTCCCAATTTTTTGCACAAATGAGAGTATTTGGAAGAAATATAACATATTTGGTGCCAAAATATGCAAAATTACGGCGTACACTCGCGGAATCGCTGGTCGGCAACCTACGAACTATGGCTTCGCATAACAACTCCCATGGTTTCCCAGATCGCTTGCTTTCCATCGCATGCTTTCCTAGAGATGAGCGGAAGGCCTACAGATCCCGAGGCCGCTGTGCTCATCCAGCCCCGCCGGCGGTTTATGCAATATCCGAAGCAATCAGCCCGCGCGCCAGCTCCGCATATGCCTGGGCCATCGGCCCATCGCCCACCGCGGCTGGTTTGCCACTGTCACCTGCAAGACGCACGTCCAAATCCAATGGCAAAGAGCCCAAGAGCGGCACTCCCAACTTCTGCGCCTCCAAGGCCACGCCCCCATGCCCGAATATATGTGCTTCATGGCCACATTTGGGGCAGATATATTGGCTCATATTCTCAATCATGCCCAAAATGGGCGTATGTAACGTGGCGAACATATCCAAAGCCTTGCGTGCATCCAACAGCGCGACATCCTGCGGGGTAGAGACCACAATGGCGCCAGTTAGCTCAGTCTTCTGGCATAGTGTCAGCTGAACATCACCTGTGCCGGGCGGCAAGTCGATAATCAAGACATCCAACTTCCCCCATTGCACCTGATTGAGCATCTGCTGCAATGCGCCCATCAGCATCGGACCGCGCCAGACAACCGCCTTATTCGGATCGACCATCAGACCAATCGACATCATCGTGACGCCATGGGCCTGGAGCGGAATAATAACCTTACCATCGGGACTGGCCGGGCGTTTGCTCACTCCCATCATACGCGGCTGGCTCGGGCCATATATATCCGCGTCAAGCAGCCCTACCCTTCGGCCTTGTTTGGCCAAGGCCACTGCCAAATTGGAGGATACCGTAGATTTACCAACCCCACCCTTGCCTGAGGCAATCGCCACGACTCGATCCACACCCGGCACTTTGAGCGGCCCGTCTTGCGGTTTGGGATGGCCACCCAATTTCAAATTCGGTGGCGCAGGCTTTTGCTCATGTGCTGTGACCACTGCGGTGACACTGGACACTCCGTCGAGCTGCATCACAATTTGCTCTGCAGCGGCGCGAATGTCAGCCAGCTTGCCGGCGATCTCTGGCGTTGGCGCTTCAATGACGAAACGCACCGCCTCCCCCTCCACGACAACCGCGCGAATGAAATCGCGGCTCACCAGATCCCCCCCATCGGGCAATTGCAGACGGGCCAAAGCGGCCAAAATATCAGAACGGTCGATTGGCATCCTAGCTCTCCTCAATTCTCTGCGCAGCTATGCCCGTGCAAATCACCTGATGCAAGCCCAGGCGCGCTACGCCGAGAGAGCCATGCAAATGCTGCATAGCGGCAATTCCCAAACATGCGTTGCGAAACATGGCCACGCGCTCCACATAGAGCGCATCAACACTCCGGTTGATATAGAGGATAGAACGATGACAATGGTAACAGATTTCAATGTAACCGCCCCTTCTTTCAGCGCTGCGATCGTAGCGCGCTGGACCGCTTTGCGTGAGCAAATGGCCAAACGTGCCCTGTACCGCAAAACAATTTCCGAATTGCAATCCTTGACCGGCCGCGAGCTGTCGGATCTTGGCATTCATCGCTCCGCGATCAAAGGCATCGCTCTGGAAGCCGCATTCGGCAAATAAGTCAGACATAAGTTTTGCAGATCCAGCGCCTAAGCCTTGGATCTGTGAACGAGGCTTTCTCCTCCCTGAAGCCTGCATAAAACGGCGCCATCTTTCTCCCGGATGGCGCCGTTTTTTGTCCGATATTCGATCCTACGGGTTGTTGAGTTTTGCCGGCTGCGGTAATACCTCCAGCCTATGACTTATTCTTTGCTGACCGGTCTCGTGCTCTTTTGCTTTGTTTCCTCGATCACGCCCGGGCCCAACAACTTGATGCTTATGGCCACTGGAGCCAATTTCGGTGCGCGGCGCGCGCTGCCCCATGCATCTGGGATTGTTTTGGGATTTACCTTCATGATTATCGCCATCGGATTGGGTGTGGCGCAGCTCTTTGAAGCCTATCCTGTGGCGCATCAGCTGCTTGGCGGTATTTCGGTCATCTATCTGATTTATTTAACCTATAAAACAGCAACAGCCAGCACAAACCTAGACAGCCCAGAACCTACAGGCAAGCCCATTACGTTCTGGCAAGCCGCGGCCTTTCAATGGGTAAACCCAAAGGCCTGGACCATGGCCCTGGCTGCGGTGACGGTTTATGCGCCCCAGCCCGTGACCAGTACAGACGTCATCACTGTTGCCCTTATTTTCGGCACCATTAACCTGCCCTGCATCAGCGTCTGGCTAGTACTCGGGCTGAAAATGCGACGGTTTTTGACAACGCCAGCGCGGCTGCGCGGCTTTAACTGGACGATGGCGGGACTTTTGCTTCTGTCTCTCGCGCCGATTGCAACGTTAAACTGAGCGGCAAGTGGTCAGGCCGCTAAAGCCCCAATCCATCGCAAAGACGATAATAGGCAACCCTGGCCTCTACACCCAGGGGATAGAATGGATGAAAAGGAATTTTCCGCAGGCGCGTCACCGGAAAATCCAGATCCGCATGAGGCCTGCCCACAGCCCAAGCGGCCAAAACCTTCCCCATGGCGGTGGCCATGGCCACCCCACGCCCGTTATACCCAAGCCCCGCAGCCATGCCATTTCCGAAATCATGCAAATGCGGGTATTGATCAGCGGTGGCGGCGATGTAACCGCCCCACTCAAACTCCCAACGCGCTCCTGTCAATTGAGGAAAGAGCTTGATCGACCATGCGCGAGCTTGGGCGAGACGGGCCCGTGTGGCCTGAACAGAATAGCCACCGCGCGCGCCCATCACAAAACGCCCTGCCGCATCCATCCGAAAATAGGACAGGAGCCGGCGGGTATCAGAAGGTGCATGACGTCCCGGCAGGATATGGGCGCGCAGCTCTTTTGAGAGCGGCTCTGTCGCCACTTGTACCGAGCGGATCGGCACCACGGATTGTTGCAAGCCCCGATGTAAAGGACCACTGTAGCCGTTGGTGCACAGCAGCACCCGCCCAGCGCGCAGCTGCCCGCGTTTCGTAACCAGCAGATGCTCTTGACCGCGGCGCTGCAATTTTTCAACCCGAGAGTCCCCAAAGATCCGCACCCCAGCAGCTCGGGCGGCCTCACATAGGCCCAAAGCATAGTTGAGTGGATGCAGATTGCCACCACGTGGGTCGATCAGGCCACCTATATAGGCGTTCGTACCAATGACCTGCGCCACTTCTGTTTGCGATAAAAGCGTCAATTCCGCCCCATGTTGCGCCCATTGTTCGGCTTTTTGCACCAAAGACGTCATGCCGCCACGATTATGAGCCGCGCGCAACCAACCCACCGGGCGCGCATCGCATTGAATTTTGTGCTGGGCGATCAAATCAAATACCAGCTGCGCGGCCTTACCTGAAAGCCGGATCATCCGCCGGCCCATCTCCGGTCCGAAGCGCGCAATTGCGTCATTGGGCGCCGCGATCAATCCCGGATTGACCTGCCCTCCATTGCGCCCTGAAGCGCCCCATCCCGGAGTTTGCGCCTCCAAAACCACAACAGAGCGGCCCATTTGTGCCAGGTGCAGCGCCGCCGAAAGGCCAGTAAACCCCGCGCCCACAATCGCCACATCCGCTGATACATCCGCCTGCAGCTCTGGACAGGGCTCAGAGGGCGTCGCAGTGGCCGACCAAAGTGAGTTGGCAATTACAGGCTCTTCATGTAGAATCATTGCCGCGCGCCTTCAGGACAAGAGCATGCAGATTTTGTGGCGCATGTCCGCAATGTACTCAAGATAAATCCACCAACCGGAGTCCTAAAACGGCAGGTCGCCAACCGCATCGGCACTTTGGATATATTGCGCGACGACCTTCTTTGAGCCCGCTTTGTCAAATTCGATGTCCAACTTGTCGCCCTCAATGGTTAAAACTTCGCCATAGCCAAATTTTTGGTGAAACACGCGATCTCCAACGCAAAAGGCCGAGACCGCGGTCATGTCGATGGTCATATGGGTTGCTTGCTGTGGTTGGCGCATACCGCGTTGGCTGCTGCGCTCTTGTAAGCGCCGCCAGCCCGGTGAATTATACACATCGGCTTTGCTGGCCCGTTCAAAAATACCGCTGCCCGCCGCCTCCTGCACCGCAGGGTTGGCGCTAGACGCCATACCGGCGGCCCCAAAGCTGCCACCGTAAAGCCCGGGCGGGGTGAGTACATCCACATGCACGCTCGGCAGCTCGTCGATAAACCGGCTTGGCAACGCCGATTGCCATTGCCCATAGACCCGGCGATTTGCAGCAAAAGAAATCGTACAAATTTCTTCGGCGCGTGTAATACCCACATAGGCCAGGCGCCGCTCTTCCTCCAATCCCTTAAGGCCACTTTCGTCCATGGAACGCTGCGAGGGAAAGAGACCGTCTTCCCAACCAGGCAAAAACACCATCGGGAATTCCAGCCCCTTGGCCGCATGTAGCGTCATGATCGAGACCTTTGCCCCATCTGCTTGCTGTTCATTGTCCATGATCAGGCTGACATGTTCCAAAAACCCTTGCAGGTTCTCAAACCCTTCCAACGCCTTGACCAGCTCTTTGAGGTTTTCCAAGCGCCCCGGAGCCTCTGGCGTTTTATCATTTTGCCAATGGGTGGTGTAGCCACTTTCATCGAGGATTATTTCGGCCAACTCCACATGGGTGTCAGTCTGCTGGCGGATCTGTGCGTGCCAACGGTCAATGCCATCTATCAGGCGCGCCAGTTCCACGGCGCCCTTGCCACCCAGATCTTTCGCCGCCAGCAAAATTCGCGCGCCGTCCACTAAGGACACGCCATTGCTACGGGCAGCAGTTTGGATTTTCTGCTGCGCTTTGTTCCCAAGCCCGCGCTTCGGCGTGTTGACAATTCGCTCAAAGGCCAGATCGTCATCGGTGCTGACCGCCAGACGAAAATAGGCCATGGCATCTCGAATTTCCATCCGTTCATAAAACCGGGGGCCACCAATTACACGATAGGGCAGACCGATGGTCAAAAAGCGATCTTCAAACGCGCGCATTTGATGGGAGGCACGCACCAAAATTGCCATGCTGTCGAGATCAAAAGCCGCTTGCCCGCGCGTGCCGCGCTGCGCCGCTTCGATCTCCTCACCGATCCAACGGGCCTCTTCTTCGCCATCCCAATGGCCAATCAGGCGCAGCTTTTCGCCGTCGTCCTTTGCGGTCCAAAGCGTCTTGCCCAAACGGCCTTTATTGCCGTCGATCACCGCGCTGGCCGCAGCAAGAATATGCGGGGTAGAGCGGTAGTTTTGCTCCAAGCGCACCACATGTGAGCCGGGAAAGTCTGTCTCAAACCGCAAAATATTTCCCACCTCTGCACCGCGCCAGCCGTAAATCGACTGATCATCATCGCCAACACAGCAAATATTCTGATGCTCCTGCGCCAAAAGCCGTAGCCACAAATATTGCGCCACATTGGTATCTTGATATTCATCCACCAAAATATAGCGAAAAAACCTCTGGTATTGGGCCAAAACTTCGCTGTGGTCTTGAAAAATTGTCACCACATGCAAAAGCAAGTCACCAAAATCTGCGGCATTCAAATCGCGCAAGCGAATTTGATATTGCGCGAAAAGCTCAACGCCCTTGTTGTCATAAACGCCAGCCTCCGACGCCGGAACTTGCCCTGGTGTCCAGGCTCTGTTTTTCCAGCCATCAATGATGCTTGCCAATTGCCGTGCAGGCCAGCGTTTGTCGTCAATCTTGGCCGCTGAAATCAATTGCTTCATCAACCGCAGCTGATCGTCGCTGTCCAGAATGGTAAAATTGCTTTTCAGACCCACCAATTCTGCATGTCGGCGCAGGATTTTAACACAGATCGAGTGAAACGTGCCCATCCAAGGCATGCCCTCAACCTGACCAATCAAATGGCCCACCCGATCTTTCATCTCGCGCGCGGCCTTATTGGTAAAAGTGACCGAGAGAATTTCATTAGGACGCGCCGTGCCCGTATTCAGCAAATGCGCGATGCGGGCGGTGAGCGCTTTGGTCTTACCGGTCCCTGCCCCCGCCAGCATCAAAACAGGTCCACTCAACTGTTCCACCGCCGCGCGTTGCGCCGGGTTCAGCCCGTCCATATAGGGCGTCGGGCGGGCAGCCATGGCCATTTGACTCAAGCTGGGGGATGCGGCGGCCTCAAAGGCCTCTGATTCATCAAAACTGCTCATATGGTCAATCTAGCGTTATTTGCCCCAAAGTGAAACAATTGTTCGCGTTGTGTTCTTATGTTTTCATAAAAATGCAAATCGAAGCGAAAATAAGGCTTAAACTCGCAATTTAAATGATGTAAGCGCTTGCATATGGATCTCAACTCAAATTACCCCGCCATTTCAGACTTACGCTCAAAAGCGCGCAAGAGAATTCCGCATTTTGCTTGGGAATATCTCGACAGCGCCACGGGTGATGAAAGCACATTGCATCGCAACCGCTCATCATTAGACGCGATCCATTTTGTCCCGCGCGGGCTTCGCGGCGAAATCAAACCACAATTGGCGACGGAATTTCTTGGCAGATCATATTCCGCTCCGTTCGGCATTGCGCCGGTTGGCATGTCAGGCTTGATGTGGCCGGGCGCGGAAAAAACGCTGGCCGGGTTTGCGGCGGGCGCAAAAATTCCCTACGGCATGTCAACGGTTGCGACCACCACACCCGAAGATGTGGCCCCTTATCTGGGTGAAATGGGATGGTTTCAGATGTACCCGCCCCGCGATGAAGCTATCCGCAATGATATGATCCAGCGGGTGAAAAACGCGGGCTTTACCACTTTGGTGGTGACCATCGACGTGCCAGCGCAATCGCGGCGCGAACGGCAGATTCGCGGCGGGCTGGTACAGCCACCGCGCCTCACACCCCGAATTCTGGCGCAGGTGGCCGGCTGTCCAGAATGGGCCCTGCGCACCGCGCTCAACGGCAAGCCACGCATGAAAATGATTGAAACCTACGGCAAGGCGGTCATGGAGAGCGTGGCCTCCCTGCCCTCCAACAACCACGTCGGTTATCTGCTGCGCACCGCACCAGATCACAGCTACGTGAAACTGTTGCGAGACGCATGGGATGGACCTTTAATTGTTAAGGGCGTGATGTGCCCTGATGATGCCACGCCCTTGGAGGGGCTCGGCGTGGATGCGGTTTGGGTCTCCAACCACGCAGGTCGGCAATTTGCCGGCAGCCCTGCGGCTATTGATATGCTGCCGGCCGTCAAAGCAGCAACAAAGCTACCACTTATTTTCGACAGCGGTATTGAGGGGGGCTTGGACATGCTGCGGGCGCTCGCATTGGGCGCGGATTTTGTCATGATGGGGCGGGCTTGGCACTATGCACTTGGGGCTGTTGGCACAAAAGGTCCGGCACATTTATATGATATGTTGGTGGATGATTTGAAGTCAAATATGATCCAAATTGCCGCGACCCATCTGAGTGACTTGCCCGATTTGATGCATAAATATTGATTTATTAGCATATTTGATTGGATAGGAATTCGAGTTTTCCTGATATTAAAATCTGATTTACGCGCGAGTAGTGGCGATACGGGCTCAAAAACAATTTGTAACTCTGGAAATTCTAGCTTTAAATGCTGCAGGTGCATTGCAACGAGGAACACTCATGGCCGACTTCAAAAAAATCCTGATTGCCAATCGTGGTGAAATTGCAATTCGCATCATGCGTGCGGCAAATGAATTGGGCAAGCGCACGGTGGCTGTCTATGCCGAAGAGGACAAGCTCGGCCTACATCGTTTCAAAGCGGATGAAGCCTATAAGATCGGCGAAGGCCTGGGGCCGGTTGCAGCCTATTTGAGCATTGAAGAAATTTTGCGCGTGGCCAAGGCCTGCGGCGCGGATGCTATCCATCCCGGCTATGGTCTTTTGTCAGAGAACCCCGATTTTGTAGATGCCTGCACGGCAGCGAACATCGCCTTTATCGGTCCGAAGGCCGAGACCATGCGCAAGTTGGGCGACAAGGCGAGCGCGCGCCGCGTGGCGATTGAAGCACAGGTACCGGTTGTTCCAGCCACCGATGTGCTTGGCAATGAAATGGATACAATCCGAGCAAAGGCAGCGAACATTGGTTATCCTTTGATGCTGAAAGCCAGCTGGGGCGGCGGTGGGCGCGGCATGCGTCCGATACATAATGCCGAGGAATTGGAAGAGAAAGTTTTGGAAGGCCGACGTGAAGCAGAGGCGGCCTTTGGCAATGGTGAAGGCTACCTGGAGCGGATGATCGAGCGCGCACGCCATGTCGAAGTGCAAATCTTGGGCGATAAATTTGGCGATATTTATCACCTCTATGAGCGCGATTGCTCCGTTCAGCGCCGCAACCAAAAAGTTGTCGAGCGCGCGCCGGCCCCCTATTTGACTGAGGCCCAACGGGCTGAAATTTGCGCTCTTGGAAAGAAGATCTGCGCCCATGTAAATTATGAATGTGCCGGCACAGTTGAGTTCTTAATGGATATGGACAGTCAAGAGTTCTATTTCATTGAGGTGAACCCGCGGGTGCAGGTGGAACATACGGTGACAGAAGAGGTCACCGGCATCGATATCGTGCGGGCGCAGATCCTTATTGCTGAGGGAAAACCTCTGGCCGAAGCCACAGGCACGGCCTGCCAAGACGATGTGCGGCTGGACGGCCACGCGATTCAATGCCGCGTGACCACAGAAGATCCGTCAAATAATTTCATCCCAGATTACGGTCGCATCACCGCCTATCGTGGCGCGACGGGCATGGGTATTCGGCTGGATGGCGGCACGGCCTATTCTGGCGCTGTCATCACCCGCTATTATGACAGCCTGCTAGAAAAGGTCACCGCTTGGGCACCAACACCTGAGGCTGCAATTGCACGGATGGACCGAGCGTTGCGCGAATTTCGGATTCGCGGTGTAAGCACCAATATCGCCTTCGTGGAAAATCTGCTTAAGCATCCCACCTTCTTGAATTACGAATATACCACCAGCTTTATCGACACGACAGCTGACCTGTTCAAATTCAGCAAGCGGCGCGATCGAGCCACGAAGATCTTGACCTATATTGCAGATATTACGGTCAACGGACATCCTGAAACCCAAGATCAGGCCCGCCCTGCCAGCGATATTAAGCCGCCTAAAACGCCAATTGCCCTCGGTGACCGCGCTGAGGGGACTAAGGATATTCTGACTGCGCGGGGTCCGAAGGGTCTGGCCGATTGGATGAAGGCGCAAGACAGCCTCTTGTTGACCGACACCACCATGCGCGACGGGCATCAATCGCTTTTAGCAACGCGCATGCGCAGCCATGACATGGTAAAAATTGCTCCCGCCTACGCGGCGGGGCTACCTGGGCTATTTTCGGTTGAATGCTGGGGCGGAGCGACCTTTGATGTGGCCTATCGCTTTTTGCAAGAATGCCCTTGGCAGCGATTGCGCGATTTGCGCGCGGGCATGCCCAATATCATGACCCAAATGCTTTTGCGCGCCAGCAACGGGGTGGGCTATACCAACTATCCTGACAATGTGGTGCAATTCTTTGTACGACAAGCAGCACAGACGGGTGTGGACGTCTTCCGCGTGTTTGACAGCCTCAATTGGGTGGAAAATATGCGCATCGCTATGGACGCTGTGATCGAAGCGGATCGGGTCTGCGAAGGCACGATCTGTTACACCGGTGATATTCTGAATCCCGATCGCGCAAAATATGATCTGAAATACTATGTTTCGATGGCCAAGGAGTTGGAAGCTGCCGGTGCGCATGTGCTGGGACTCAAAGATATGGCGGGACTGCTGAAGCCCACGGCGGCCAAGGCTTTGATTGGCGCTCTGAAGCAAGAAGTTGGCCTTCCCATTCATTTCCATACCCATGACACCTCGGGCATTTCTGGGGCCACCGTTCTGGCGGCGGCCGAAGCCGGTGTGGATGCAGTGGATGCGGCGATGGATGCCTTTGCCGGCGGCACATCGCAGCCAGCTTTGGGCTCCATCGTAGAGGCTCTGGCCCATACTGGACGGGACACGGGCTTAAATATTGCTGAGATCCGCAAGATCAGCGGCTATTGGGAGCAAGTCCGCGCACAATACAGCGCTTTTGAAAGCGGGTTGCAAGCGCCGGCCTCTGAGGTCTACCTGCATGAAATGCCCGGCGGCCAATTTACCAATCTCAAAGCCCAAGCCCGCTCTTTGGGCCTGGAAGATCGCTGGGAGGATGTGGCGCAGACCTATGCGGATGTGAACCAAATGTTCGGCGATATTGTAAAAGTGACACCCAGTTCAAAAGTGGTCGGCGACATGGCGCTGATGATGGTGTCACAAGGATTAACCCGCGCTGAGGTCGAAGACCCGGAACACGATGTGGCCTTTCCTGACAGCGTGGTCGATATGATGCGCGGCAATCTTGGACAGCCCCCCGGCGGATTTCCTGCAAGCATCTCTGCCAAAATCCTCAAGGGGCAGCACCCCATGACAGAGCGGCCAGGCAAATCCATGCCGGCGGCAGATCTGGAGGTCCAGCGTTCGGAGGTTAGCGTGCTTTTGGAGGGCAAAAAGGTCGATGATGAGGATTTGAACGGCTATTTAATGTATCCAAAAGTGTTTCTCGATTATATGGGCCGCCACCGCACCTATGGCCCTGTGCGAGCGCTGCCCACCCAAACCTTCTTTTATGGTATGCAGCCAGGTGAGGAGATCACCGCTGAAATTGACCCGGGTAAAACCCTCGAGATCTTGTTGCAAGCCGTTGGTGAGACCAATGACGCGGGCGATGCGCGCGTGTTCTTTGAGCTAAACGGGCAGCCCCGGGTGATACGAGTGCCCAATCGCAAGGTTAAATCCACAAGCGCCGCCCGGCCGAAAGCCGAAAATGGCAATGCCAATCACATCGGGGCGCCCATGCCCGGTGTTGTTGCGTCTGTGGCCGCCTTTACCGGAGCGCAGGTACGCGCCGGGGATTTGCTGCTGACCATTGAGGCCATGAAAATGGAGACCGGCCTACATGCAGAGCGCGACGCGGTGATCAAAGCCGTTCATGTCACCCCCGGCGCTCAGATTGATGCCAAGGATTTGCTGATAGAATTCGAATAGTTAAATCGCCCCGTAAGGAGAGCCTCATGGCTGCAAAAATCCTATTGATGTCAGATATTCACATCACGGAGCCGCGCAATCAGATCTTTGGTCTAGATCCAGCAGCCCGGTTTCGGCTCTGCCTGGACCATGCCGCCGAGCATCATGCCGATAATGCACATCTATTCATCATGGGCGATTTAACGCACTACGGGCGTGTCACCCAATATGAAATTTTCAAACAATTCCTTGCCGATCAACCCTTCCCTGGAACGCTCATGCTGGGCAATCATGACCAGCGCGGGGCATTTGCCGAAATCTTCCCAGAGTTTGCGGCAGGGTTTAGCCACGGGCGTCACAGCTTTGGCGAAACCGACGTGCTGTTTCTCGACACGCTTGATGAGCAAGCCTGTGACCGGCACAGCGGGTGCCTTTGCCGCGCGCGTCTGGACTGGCTGCAAACTCAGCTTAAGGCAAGTGAGACCTTTGGTCATCGTATCCCATCACCACATGCTGCGCTCCGGCATTGATGGGATGGATGCCATCCATCTTAGAAACGGCACCGAAGTGGCCGATATGATCGCCGCCTCCGGGCGCTGCAAGATGGTCATCAACGGTCACATCCATAGGATCATCGTCTCATCCTACCGCGGCGTCACCCATGCGATGATCAAAAGTCCCTGCCATCAAATGCCTATGGTTCTGGGTGCCGGTGCCTCAAGCCTCTCAGTCGCAGAACCGGGCGGCTATGGGTTTTTACTTTTGGATCCGCTCTCGCCACTGCTGCATCATGTCGATGTTGACCTGCCCGAATGTCCAGTCGCATTCAATGGCGAGTCCTAGATACAGATCCCGCAAAGCGGCCTGAGCAAAATAATCTGACAATTATGGCATTTTACCCCTTGCAGGAAACATCCACTGGGGCTATCTCAGCCAAACCAAAAGGGTGCGGGCGTAGCTCAGGGGTAGAGCATAACCTTGCCAAGGTTAGGGTCGAGAGTTCGAATCTCTTCGCCCGCTCCAATTGGTCAAAGACACCCGGGCTAAACGCGGGTTTTTTATGACTTATCGCAGGCGTCTCCCTCCCGGTATGATTTGCGGCACAATTGCCCCAAAACAGATAAAATCTACATTCTAGCATGCGCGCCACACATAGCGGCAATGCCGCCTTAAGCATTGTTGCGCCGCAGCATTTTTCGCTACGAACCGGGCAGCTAGAATTTCCTCCCAAAATTGAAACATAGACTGGCAGTACCCTTTGGTGCCGCCTTTTTTGCAAAAAATTCCGAGCCACCGCCAACCGGTGCAGCACTTGTCACGCTTGCCCCTTCTCAACGGCTCACAAGCCGATTATAAGGCCCTGGAACATAAAGGGTAGACAATGCGTACAGTCCATATTTCCCGCGATACCGCAGAGACCAAAATCTCAGTTGAGCTCAATCTCGATGGCAGCGGCCTATACGACAATCAGACCGGCGTTGGCTTTTTCGATCACATGCTAGATCAGCTGGCCCGCCATGCTCTGATTGACATGACCATCCGCTGCACGGGAGATTTGCACATTGATGACCATCATACGGTTGAAGATGTGGGCATCGCCTTGGGGCAGGCCTTGACCCAAGCTCTCGGCGACAAACGCGGCATTCGGCGCTACGGCGATTGCCTGCTGGCTATGGATGACGCTTTGGTGCGCTGCGCACTCGATCTCTCGGGTCGCCCCTATTTGGTGTGGAACCTCGATCTGCCAACCCAAAAAATTGGCACTTTCGATACCGAACTCCTGCGCGAATTTTTTCAAGCCCTCTCAACCCACGGCGGCATTACCCTGCACGTCGACAAATTGCATGGCATAAATAGCCACCATATAGCGGAGGCGGCGTTTAAATCAGTCGCCCGGGCACTTCGCGATGCGCTAGAAACCGATCCACGCAAATCTGATGCGATTCCCTCGACCAAAGGCAGCCTCTAATCTCATGCTGACAGCCTTAATAGATTACGAGAGTGGAAATTTGCATTCAGCGCAAAAGGCCTTTGAGCGCATGGCGACAGAAGTGTCCAATGAAGAGGTTATTGTCACCTCGGATCCTGACATGCTGCGCCGTGCGGATCGTCTGGTGCTGCCGGGTGACGGCGCCTTTCCAGCCTGCAAAGCGGCCTTAGTCGAGAAAACTGGCCTATATGATGCCCTTCTAGAGGCGGTCAAAATAGACGCCAAACCCTTTTTGGGTATTTGCGTCGGCATGCAGATGATGGCGAGCTTTGGCCATGAATATCAAACCACCAAGGGCTTAGATTGGATCGCCGGAGATATCGAGCCAATTGAACCGACCGATCCAAGCCTGAAAGTGCCACATATGGGCTGGAACGATCTGGTGATTACAGGAACGCACCCGGTACTGGCGGGGCTAAACAATGGCGATCACGCCTATTTTGTGCATTCCTATCACTTTATTCTCAAAGACCAGGCGCACAGATTGGCACATGTGGATTATGGCGTTGAAATCTCGGCGATTATCAGCTCCGGCACGCGCATCGGCATGCAGTTTCATCCAGAAAAAAGCCAAAGTACCGGGCTTCGCCTAATCTCAAATTTTCTCAATTGGCGCCCCTAGCGGCCCTACTTTACGCAAGGCGAGACCCTATGATTCTTTATCCCGCAATTGACCTCAAAGACGGCCAAGCCGTGCGCCTGTACAAGGGCGAAATGGATCAAGCGACTGTGTTTAACGAAAGCCCTACCGATCAAGCTCTAGCTTTTGAACAGGCCGGCTGTACCTGGATTCATCTGGTAGATCTCAATGGAGCCTTTGCCGGCACGCCTGTGAACGATGCCAGCGTGCGCGATATACTCTCAACGGTTTCCGTACCCTGCCAACTTGGCGGCGGAATACGTGATATGGAAACGATTGCAGCCTGGATTGATCTTGGGTTATCACGCGTCATACTCGGCACAGTGGCCGTCGAAAACTCGGCCTTAGTGCGTGAAGCCACAAGGGCTTTTCCCGGGAAAATTGCCGTGGGGCTTGATGCCCGCGAAGGCCGCGTAGCGACCCGCGGCTGGGCCATAGAAACCGATATTTTAGTGACAGATTTGGCCAAACAGTTTGAACAAGACGGAATTGCAGCGATAATCTATACAGATATCAACCGCGATGGTGCCATGGGCGGGCCAAATATCGCCGCCACCGAAGCCCTAGCGCGCGCCGTATCCATCCCAGTGATTGCCTCCGGCGGAGTTTCAAGCCTGCAAGATTTACTTGAATTACAGGCCACGGGGGTGATCTCAGGAGCCATTTCAGGGCGGGCTCTCTATGATGGCGCGATTGATTTGTCGCAGGCCTTGGCGGCGCTGGCATGACCCATAACGCGCGCGCAGGAGACCGATCATGCTAAAAACTCGGATCATACCTTGCTTGGATGTGGCGGAGGGCCGCGTGGTCAAAGGGGTAAATTTCGTCGATTTGGTGGACGCTGGCGACCCGGTAGAGGCGGCACAGGCCTATGATGCGGCGGGGGCTGATGAATTGTGCTTTCTTGACATCAAAGCCACCCATGAAAATCGCGGCACGCTGTTTGATCTGGCCCGGCGCACAGCCGAGCAATGTTTCATGCCGCTAACCGTTGGCGGCGGCGTGCGCAGCCCGGCGGATGTGCGCAACCTACTGCTGGCGGGCGCAGATAAGGTCAGCTTCAATTCTGCCGCTGTGGCTGATCCTGATGTCATTGCCCAATCGGCAAATCATTTTGGTAGCCAATGTATTGTTGTTGCCATAGATGCCAAGACCGTGGCTCCTGGCAAATGGGAAATTTTCACCCATGGCGGGCGACGCGCCACTGGGATTGACGCGATAAAATTTGCCCGAACGGTTGTCTTGAAGGGCGCTGGTGAATTATTGCTCACCTCTATGGATCGCGACGGCACGCGCGCGGGTTTCAACCTGCCGCTCACCCGCGCCGTATCAGATGCGGTTTCGGTGCCTGTGATTGCTTCTGGGGGCGTGGGACGCTTGGAACACCTGGTCGAGGGGGTCACCCAAGGGGGCGCCAGCGCGGTTTTGGCAGCTTCAATTTTCCATTTTGGAGATTTTACCATTCAAGACGCCAAAACCCATATGGCTGCAGCAGGAATTCCGATGAGGATGTCATGATATTACACGAGCTGGAACAGACGATCATTGCGCGCAAATCCGCAGACCCCAGCAGCAGCTGGACTGCGCAGCTCTTGTCAAAGGGCCCGGACAAATGCGCCGAAAAATTTGGGGAAGAGGCTATTGAAGCGTTGATTGAGGCGATCAAAGGCGATCCCGTCGCGCTCACATCTGAGGCAGCCGATGTGCTTTATCACCTCTTGGTAATGCTGGCCTCCCGCGATGTCGCCTTAGACGATGTATTTGCAGAGCTATCTCGCCGCACAGCCCAATCGGGCCTTGAGGAAAAAGCTAAGCGCTAGGGCAAATTACGTTACTAACGGGTCACCGCATAAAGGCCGACAGCCGCGGCATTGGAAACATTGAGCGAGCCAAATCCCCCGGCCGCTGAAATTTTCACGAGAGCATCACAAGTGTCCTTAGTGCGGTCCCGAAGGCCCGGCCCTTCTGCCCCCAGCACCAACGCCGTTGGACCTTTGTGCTGGCCCAATGTCGCCTCCAATGTTGCTTCGGCTTCCCCGTCCAATCCAAAGATGAAATAGCCCATCGTCTTGAGCCTCTCCATCGTATCCGCCAGGTTTTGCACCCGAAGATAGGGCTGCCGCTCTAAAGCACCGCTGGCTGTTTTGGCCAAGGCTCCGGTTTCCGGCGCAGAATGGCGATGCGGTGCGATGACAGCTGCTGTACCAAAAACCTCAGCCGATCGCAAGATCGCACCCACGTTGTGAGGATCAGTCACCCGATCCAGCAGTAAAATCACAGGCGCCTCTCCGGGCCGCACTGCCGCCACTTCATTCAAAGGCCCCCAATCCAGAGCTTTGACCTCCAAAGCCGCCCCTTGATGCACCGACTGAGGATCAATCGGTGCCGAAAACTTACGGGGATCTACAATCTCTGGCTCCAACCCAGCCTCTGCGATGGCCTCACCGAGTCGGTCACAGGCGTTTTTGGTCAAAAGCAAGCGCAGCTTGATCCTCTTGGGGTTCAATAGCGCATCGCGCACCGCATGAATGCCAAAAAGCCAAATGGTCTGGGCGGCGGCCTCGCGTTTTTCACGTTCCTTTTGAACAATCCATGTGGGTTTTTTCATCTATCTTCCGATCCTTGCCGCTGGGGCCTTATGCAGCGGTGTCTCGGCAGAGCGCAAGTTAAATTCTATAGCATTTTCAGTTAATATGAGATCCCCAGCATCCTGGCGCGCCAAGCCTGGCCATAGCCCTAACAGCCAGGGCTAGTTGAGCTTTCGAGATTCACGACGCACGGGCTGGCCTGCCCGCCGAAGTGCCCAGCTATAGGTCACCACAAATATGGCGACAAACCCACAAAACGCGACCGCTTACCTGCCTAACAGTGCAAGTCCCCATCGGCCCGCATCGCAGCTGCCGGCACAAAATCCGATCCCAGAATGCATCGACCAAAAATGGGTTTAACGCTTATTCCCACATCACTCCACCAAAGACAATTTTCGGGTTGACGCGCGATTTTCTAAGTCGTACTCGTGCGCAAACCGAGGCAGTTGCCTCAGTTTAAGTGGGCGACAGGCCGCAAGGTGTGGCAGGGGACTGTAACTCCCTCGCGGAGACGCACGCCTGGTTCGATTCCAGGGTCGCCCACCACTCAGTCTCCTCAAAACCGCAGGTAAGGTAAAATTTTTGGAAATTATATAAATTTCAGATGGTTATCTAGGATAAAACACCCTAAGGTGCTCACAATTAGTCTCTGTTTGTCGGGTTTTTTGGGCGTATACGGCAAAAGTCTCAGCAGCGCAATTACGTGTGAGGTCTTGAGGCAGGCTGGATGCGCTACTGATGCGGAAAGCCTAGAATCTTCCGCCGCTCTTGCCATTCCAACGGTAGTTCCGGAAGGATACGGAACGACTACAGATGAGCAAAAGCGAGACAGTAAGAGGCGCCGATAGGCTCTCTAGCATGGACGTTGCTATGTCATCTCGCTTGAGGTGATGTGACAATAATCAACATAAATAGGGATCGTTGCTGTGTTGTCGAGCGTAGCGCGTCTTGGCAGCGCTTTTTTGCGCCAATGACCTGAGCTGGTTTTGAGCGCCATTGGTAAGTTATATGCCATCTGTTTGCCATAACTGAGCGACATGAGCAGTGGATCCAGGCGGGAAGACCTCACATAATTCAAACGGCTGCGGCATAGGTCAGCGGGTTGTCCGCCACTTTTGCACATAAATTCCAAAAATTTCACTATAAAACCAGTGGACCCCATCAAAGGTTAACGCTGCGCGTGTTTGTGGTTTGGGCTCTTCCAGACCGGTAAGTCCATGGGTGCAAGGGGGGCAAGCCCGAGGATGGCGTCACTGAGCTTCTCAGCCAGCATAATTGTGGGGGCATTGGTGTTGCCATTGGTTACAAAGGGCATAATTGAGGCATCAACAACCCGCAGCCCAGACAATCCGTGCACCTTGGCTTTTGAATCCACCACGGCCAATCGGTCGGTCGCCGGCCCCATTCGGGCCGTACAGGACAAATGCCATTGTGAGCTGGTATGGCTTTTTAGCTTCGCATCAAGCTCTGCATCTGATTGACACTCCGCACCAGGGAAAATCTCAGTACCTTTGAGGGCAGAAAACGCTGGTTGCTCCACCAATTCGCGAACCCAGTGAATGCCTTTTCGCATCAATTCACGATCCCTTGGATCTTGAAGATAATTGACCAAAATACGCGGTGCATCGGCCGGATTGTCTGTTCTCAATTCAATTGAGCCGCGGCTATGCGCCCGCATCAATCCCACATGGATTTGAAAGGCGTGCTCTTCCAAGGTGGACCAATTTTCATCCACAGCAATGGGTGACATGGTTAGCTGGAGGTCGGGATATTCAACACCGGCATCCGACCTGATACAGGCCACAGCGTCAAAATGATTGGACGCACACAGCCCGTCACCGGCGACAAGCCAGCGCATTCCCGCCGCGATCATGGCCAATGGTCTGGTCTTTGGCCAAAGAGAAATGGGCTGCAAGCATTTGAATTGCAGTACAAAATCCGGATGGTCATGCAGGTTTTGCCCCACCCCAGGCAAGTCCGTCTTCACAGCAATGCCCATAGACTCCAAATGGTATTTGGGCCCAATACCAGACAGCAACAATATATGGGGCGAGCCAACAGCGCCTGCGCAAAGAAGAACTTCTTGCCGCGTCCTCACAGTCACAAGCGCGCCATGACGATCGCGATACACGACACCGGTCACCCGATCCCCCGACAAGCTCAAGCGTTGCACCAAGGCCCGCGTCACAATGGTCAGGTTGTCACGCCCGCGCGCAGGATCTAAGTAAGCGCGCGACGCGCTCCAACGCTGGCCCTTGAAAACCGTTCGGTCAAAAACTCCAAAACCCTCCTGGCAATAGCCGCTGATGTCATCTGTTGTTTGATATCCCGCTTGCGCACCTGCTTCCAAGAAAGCACGCGCCAAGGGTTCAGTTGCTTGCGCCCTTTGGACATGCAGCGGACCCTCTGTGCCGCGAAACTCATCAGCCCCGCCGCTATAGCTCTCCATGCGTTTAAAATAGGGCAGCACGTCGGCGTAGCTCCACCCTTCACAACCAGCTTGGCGCCACCCCTCGTAATCCAGCGCATTGCCCCGGATAAAACACATGCCATTGATCGAAGAAGACCCCCCGAGAGCTTTGCCTCGATCATGTTGAAGCCGACGACCGCCCAGTTCCGGCTCCGCCTCCCCTTGAAACGCCCAATTATGCTTCGTGCTCTTAAGATTAGACAAACAGGCTGCCGGCATTTTTATGGACAGTGCCTTATCTTCCAGCCCGGCCTCCAGCAAAAGCACGCGGTTTTCAGCACCATGGCTCAAGCGGTTCGCCAAAACACAGCCCGCCGACCCGGCCCCGATGATAATATAATCAAATTCCATTGCACTTAAGCCCCAATTGCTTCGCCCAGCCGAGCAATATCCTATACTGCCTCAGCCTGGCGCATTCAGCAATTAAAAAACTGATATCATTGGACAACTGGTTTTGTACCGACATATGCTGATTTTCTGTGGCACATCGCTCCGAAATCTTTAACCCTTTTGGTGTATCTATAATATTTACGTCACACAATTTTTCATATTCATTTTATTGGCCATTAGAGCAGGTTCAACTTATGACCTATAATATCTTAATCATTGGCCAATCAGGGCGTTTGCAATAGGAGGCTAAAATGTTTTTGGCCAGTTTACGCCAATCCGCCCCAGATTTTAACGGCCAAGTCTTCGTCGCTGAGCCACAACGTAATGAGCGTTGGACTCAAAACCCTGCCATCACCGATCCTGAAATTCGCGCGTTGATTCAGGCTTTGAGCGGAAAGATTAGTCCATTTGAGAACAAACACTTCGGAGAATACTACCCCTATGGGAACAAAATAGAGGCGCCCTCTGTCTTGCCCGGGGGTGAGCCCTTCGTCTTTTTTGATACGGACACATTGATCATAGGTGATATGGATAGTGTGCCTTTTGACTTCAACTGCCCCTCCGCCTCGCTTAAGATTGAAGGGACATGGCCAGTGATCGAACTTTACGGCCCCGGATATACAGCCACTTGGAAGAACCTATAGGATACATTGAAGCTCGATTTCGAAAGCAGCTTGGATTTGTCACAACCAGATGAATATTGGCGGCGCTACCTGTATTTTAACGCTGGCTGTTTCTATTATAAATGTCCCAAAGTTTTTGGCGATCGTTTTTAAACTATGCCCTAACCATCCGCGATGATGGGCCAAAAGGAATTATCTGCCAAGCGCTAAACCCGTGGCTCGATCAAGTCGCCCTGCCCTTAGTCATCCACAGTTTCGGTGGCGGACGTGATGCGCTTGAGACCGACCACTTAGATGGGGCAGTCTCATGTCACTATCGCCTCCTGCCTTTGCTTTATGCGCACGAGAGTGATGGGGCGATCGAAACCTTAGAGAAGGCCATCGCACCCAACAAAATCAAGAAAGTCGTTAAAGCCTACGAACCCATCCGCGGAATGGTCTGCCAAAAACGCGACGCTAAGGTGCGGGCGCTGTTTGATCAAAACAATCTGCCACGCAAAGAGCAACAGATCCGAAACACAATCAAACGCGCCGGATTTTAGATGCGATGATCTTCAACTTTAATGACTTGCGAACACGGCCTCCAAATCGGTGAAACCCTTAATCTCGATAGGATTGCCGGATGGATCTTTGAAGAACATTGTCCATTGCTCACCGGGCTCGCCTTCAAAGCGCACGGAAGGCGGAAGAATAAATGCCACTTGCGCAGCCGTGAGCCGAGCGGCCAAGGCTTGCCACTTCGGCAGCGCCACAACCATGCCGAAATGTGGCATTGGAACCAGGTGATCCCCAACATGGCCAGTGTTTTCAGTTTTCATCACCGGCCCCAGGTGGAACGAAAGTTGATGGCCGAAAAAATCAAAATCCACCCAGGTAGGCGTGCTGCGCCCCTCTTTCGCGCCCAGCACTTCACCATAAAACACACGCGTGGCCTCCAAATCTGTCACATTAATCGCAAGATGAAAGGGAGTGAGCATGGGCGCTTTCCTGAAATTATGAACCGATCAGGAGCCGCTGGCAATAAGTTGCCGAGCCCCATCGCGATGATTGGCCTGTTCTCACGCATAAATCAATTCGCAGAGCATAATTTCATTCTTTTGGCGCATGATCGTTGCACCACCGACCCGATTATGCGAGTTTCTTAGGGTCTAATGTGGATCTGACACGTTGATTGAGGGTTTGATGTCATCAAAATTTCTACTTCATCTCTCCAATGACAGTATTGACCTTGAGCGCCAAGATGCATCGGGACATTGGCATCGGCTAGGATCAGTTTCACCAGACACTGAACATTTGACCGAAGCGCTCGCGCATCTGCGCCAAACCGTGATGACCCAGGCGACAGATCCGCTGGAGGTTCTTGTAGCGCTGCCCGCCGATCAGATTAAGCGTGTGGACCTTGATCACTCCGACACAAGCACCGAAGCCTTGCAGCAAGCCCTGACAGGTCAAACCCCCTATGAGTTTCACGAACTCTGCGTGGATTGTCTCCTTACACCCCAAGGGCAAACCATCGCGGCGATTGCACAAGAAACGCTTGAGGAGGCAGAAAGCCTCACCCAGGCCTTTGGCTTTAAAGCTGCGGGTTTTGTCGCTCTGCCGGGCGGTGCTTGGGAAAATAATTTCTCTGTGTTCCAGCGCCCCGGATATGGCGACCAAAGCCGGCCGAGTGCCTATAGCGCAGCGTTGCCAGAGGCCAAAGCCGTAGATCCGACGCCCCTTGCGGCGCTTGCAGCGGGCGCGATGCCCACACCCACGCCGCCCATTGCAACGCCCGCCCCCTCAATCTCCCCCAGGCCAGAGCTCAGCGCGCGCGCCGAAGCTCCAGCGGCACCAATGGCGCAAATTTCTGCCAATCCAACGGTGAATGCTGGCATGGACGCGCTGCCCTCAAGCGTCGGGGGTGCAAGAGCGGCGGCCCCCGCCCCGCCGGCGACCGACACCAAAGCCGTGCCAGCTGAATCCTTGCAAGTCGCAAGCGCCCATCCGCAGGCGCCCCGAGCGCTTGGCATCGCGCAGCACTTGGCAAAGATCCGCTTGCGCCTAGGCCGGCGCGCCCAAAAACCCCCGCCGGCACATATAAAAACAGTGCAAATTCAGGTCGATGGAAAGCCAAAATATTTTGGCCTGATCCTCACAACTCTGCTCTTATTATTTATGTTCACCGTCGCCGCGCTGGCCGCAACTCTCGGGCGCGATAAGATCTCCGCCTGGTTGGGCCTTTCCCCTTCCCAAACAGAGATGACCGCAGCTCTGCCAGCTGACCCGATCGGACGGGTCATTGGAATCGGCTTAAAACCTTTGAACGAGCCTTCTGCTCCGACAGAACAGGCGGCTTTCGTCCCACAGGCTAAAGATGATGCACTAGGCTTGCAAGAGGCAGACATTGCCCTCAAAGATCCCGAAAATGACGCGGAACCCCCGATAGGCCTTTTCGCACAGGAACCGCCAGCGGTGCGTGCTTTGGCCATTGGCCCCGTCACCGAGCCCGCCGCCACGCCCCCCACAAACGCGGAGGGGTATGTCGCGGCTCCAGATCCAAACCTGCGAAGCGGCGGAGAGGCCCCGCTGTTGGACATGCCCTGGTTGAGTCCGGACCCGTTACCGGACAAGGAAAACCGCGCGCCTACCGTCGCACAAGATCAAACTGAGGAGCACTCAGCCCCCGATTCTGTGAATCTTGCAGAACCTGTAAACATACCGCCCGTCACAGCAGCGCTGGAGCAGACCGATCAGAGGGTGGCGCCTTTGCCGCCGGAAAACGCTTCCCCAGAGGAGGCAAATCCTTTGGCCGCATTCCGGCCCATGCCGCGCCCCGCAAGCCTCCCCTCGCCCGTACGGCCCAAAACTCTGCCGGATGGCAAGAGCCTGGCGCGCTCACTGCGGCCGCAATCCCGTCCACGCGCGATTGAATTGACGGCACTCCAACCGGCGCCAGTGGTGGCCAAGCCCTCAGAAATCCAAGCACCCACCGCCACCAGCAGCAAGACAGTTACCCGTTCTGCCACTCGAAAAAATGTGATAAATTTACGCAATATCAATCTTATAGGAATAACAGGCACAACACGCCTGCGCAACGCGCTCGTACGCCTTCCCAATGGTCAGGTCGTCAAAGTACGCGTTGGAGATCGATTAGATGGCGGACGCGTGACGGATATCTCAACCAAGACTCTCACCTATGCCAAATCTGGCCGTTCGATCACTCTGGACATGCCGCGCGGCTAGCGGTTTCACGCATCCGAGACCCCAGCTTCCGCAAATGTTGCCATGCCCGAAAGACAGGCCACCGCCCCTTTCAAAACACCAATCGCCAATGCACCGCCCGAGCCCTCGCCCAGCCGCAGCCCCAGTGACAACAGCGGTGTCTTGCCAAGATGCTCCAAAAGCCGCGCATGAGCGCCTTCAGCGCTTTTATGGCCCGCCTGGGTGTGGTCCAATGCCGCCGGATTCATAGCATGCAGTACCAAAGCGGCCGCTGAACAAATGAACCCATCCAACAGGACTGGAACACCATGGGCGCGCGCCGCTGCAATGGATCCGGCCATTGCGGCAATTTCTCGTCCGCCAAGCGCTTGCAAAACAAACAGCGGATCATGCAGATTCTCAGCATGGCGGGCCAAGCCAGCCTCCACAACGGCGCATTTTTTGGCCAAACCAGCATCATCCACACCCGTGCCGCGCCCAACCCAATCTTGAACCGCGCCACCAAGCAAAGCCGCCGCGATTGCTGCAGCTGGCGTTGTATTGCCGATGCCCATTTCGCCGGCCACAAATAGATCGGCCTGCGGATCCACAGCTTGCCAGCCGGTTTGCAACGCAGAGAGCAACTCGGCCTCGGTCATGGACGGCCCCTTTGTGAAATCTTGCGTTGGCCGATCCAATTCCAATGCAACCACAGTCATTTTTGCGCCAAAGGTCTTAGAAATCTGGTTGATCGCCGCACCACCAGCTTGGAAGTTATAAACCATTTGCTGTGTCACCTCAGGCGGAAAAGCCGAAACACCAGCAGCAGCAACCCCATGATTTCCAGCGAAAATAACAACCTGGGGCGCTTCAATGCGTGGCCGCGCTTGACCGGACCAACGGGCGTACCAAATCGCCAAATCCTCTAAATCGCCCAAAGCACCCGGCGGTTTGGTCAACTGCGCATTACGGTCTGCCGCGGCCTGTCCCGCGCTGGCATCAGCCTCAGGCAGATTGCTCATTAAGTCACGAAACTCAGCTACTGAAGAAATGTCACGCATGATGAATGTAAATCCGTTGATTGCAGTTGATCCTGTGTCTACCGAAGCGCAGAATAGGCGGATACGACGAAAGGACCCGCTTGATGTTTAATTCCGACACATGGTTTCCTAAGTGGGGCGATATCCCCACCGCGATCGGCCTGCTCAGCCGCTTACCCCTGAAGGTTGACACGCAGCAGGCGCTAGCCCGTGGCGCGCACCCAAGCTGGGCCTTTGGTCTGGCGGGGGCCGTTATTGGCGCTCTGGCCGCTTTGGTCGCCTGGATGGGGCTTGTGTTGGGCCTGCCAAACCTTGCCATCGGCCTGCTTGTAGTTGGCACGACAGCATGGATCACAGGTGCAATTCATCATGACGGGCTGGCCGATAGTCTCGACGGGCTTTGGGGGGGCTGGAGCCCGAAGCAGCGCCTTGATATAATGAAGGATAGTCACATCGGCGTATATGGCGTTGTTGGTCTGATTTGCATCTTGGGGCTGCAAGCCGCGCTTTACGGCCAGCTGGCCACCCAGAGCCTTTGGCCCATCCTCGGCGTCATGGCCCTTTCGCGGGCCATGATAGTACCACTGATGACAGCACTGCCCAACGCCCGCGGTAAGGGACTGTCAGCCAGCGTTGGTCGACCCCCCACGCAAACTGCCATTATGGCCGTGGTGCTGGGCGGGGCAATTGCCGCATTGAGCGGGGCCTGGCCGGCCTTGATCGGCGCACCTCTTGGTGCTTTGGCCGTTGCCACGATCGCGAAGCGCAAGATTGGTGGGCAGACCGGTGATATTTTAGGGGCCAGTCAGCAATGTGCCGAAACCTGCGCATTAATCGGTCTCATAGCGCTGCTATAGGGTCCGGCCCCCGTCTGAGATGACCCGCCGCGCGCCAATCCTCTCGTTGATCCATAGCGCCAGCATGGTGTGACGCAGAGCTCTAGCTGGCTGCTGGAACCACACGCGACATCAAAACATCGGTAATTTCTGTCCCGGCGGTTGACTCTTCTGCCCCATTCACCACGGCAATTTCGCGTGTTAGACGCTCAAGTGCAGCCTCATAAAGCTGGCGTTCTGAGTAGCTTTGCTCGCGTTGATCATCGGTGCGGTGCAAATCACGCACCACCTCGGCGATGGCAATCAAATCGCCAGAGTTGATCTTTTGCTCATATTCCTGCGCGCGGCGCGACCACATAGCCCGTTTCACCTTGGCTTTCCCGCGTAGGATCGCCATGGCATGAGCCACCACATCTGGCGAGGCCAATGGGCGCATGCCCACTTCAATCGCCTTATGGGTTGGCACGCGCAGGGTCATCTTGTCTTTGTCAAAAGCCACAACGAATAACTCAAGGGTGATGCCCGCAACCTCTTGCTCATCAACCGCAGTGACCTTGCCAACCCCATGGGCAGGATAGACCACATACTCATCAATACGGAAATCAAGTTTCTTTTTACTCATCTTCGTCCTTTCACGCCGACGCACCGGTGAACCTGCTGTAAGGAACCAGCCTTAAGGTCAGATTAAAGAGGATGCGCTTGGCGCTGTGTTAAAACAGCTGTTCATCTCGTTAAGCATATCATATTTTTAGCGATTGATAAAGCGCAGCTATTTAGCCGCCAGTGCCGGCCGTTTCAGAGAAATATTTCTCCAACTTACCCTCTTCGCCGTCGCGGGCTTCCGCATCGGGAAGCTCGTCTTTTTTTGTTACAATCACAGGCCAGGCCTCGGAATACTTCCGGTTGAAATCCACCCATTTTTCCATATCCGGCTCGGTGTCTGGACGAATAGCATCGGCGGGGCACTCAGGTTCACAAACGCCGCAATCGATACATTCATCAGGATGTATAACCAACATGTTTTCACCCTCGTAGAAACAATCTACGGGGCAGACCTCAACACAGTCTGTGTATTTACAAGCGATACAATTGTCTGTGACAACATATGTCATAATCGTGTTTCCTTTGACTTCGACACGCCCATAAACCGCAAGCCGCTCTTTGGCAAGTTGTGCCTGACTTAGTTCTCTTCAAGCCCTTGCTTAAATTTTTGAATGGCCCGGCGCTCGCGGGCCGTCGGGCGGTGATCGGCCTTTGGGCTGGCGGTGATTGCCGGCTTGGGTTCCGGGGGCGCCAAATCACGATAGAGGCCCTGGGCCTCGGGGGCGGGACCGCGGCGCGTACCAAGCGCGCGCACCTCAACCACCCTGGTGTCCAAAGCCTTTGGGAAAGTCAGCACATCGCCCTCGCTGACCATACGCGACGGCTTGGAGATAAGATCACCGTTGAGCCGCAATTTCCCCGATTGCACCAGCTTTGCCGCCAGGCTCCGCGTCTTAAAAAACCGGGCCTGCCAGAGCCATTTGTCAATTCGGAGACCCGGTTTCGCCTCACTCACTTTTTGCTAAAGCCCATCAAGGCTGCGGCAAAGGGGTTGTCGGGATCAATCGGCTTGTCGCGTTTGGGTGGCCGGGCTTCGAACCGTTCCGCCTTGCCTGAATTGCCGCCTGACTTTCCGCCTTTGCCCTTCGCTCCTCGGTCCTGCTTGGGCTTGCCGCGTGGTTTCTGACCTTTGCGCGGACCATCCGCCGAGCGGTCCACGCGTTTCGCACCCCAAGCGAATTTATAATAGACTTCCATTTCTACGGGCGCCGCCTCCTTCGAGGCATCTGCTTCGGCGGCATCCGTCCCAGCCGCGGCGGCCGCTTCCGGATCTACTGATGAAACCTCCGCCGTCGGCGCATCCTGTGGCGCGGTCTCGACCGCTTGTGAAGGTCCATCACCAGACGCATCCGCATCACTGGCAGGCTCCTCCGCCACCGGTGTGGCCGCAGGCGCTTTCACTTTGATCCTCTCAGCCTTTTCCGCGCGATACCCCAGACCCTGCATCAAATCGGCAAATTGCTCCAAAGTCATGCCCGTGATCGACAGCATATCTGCCGTGGCTTCAAATCCGCCACGCGTGTCCTGCGTGCGCAGCATATCGGCAAGACGTTCCGCCATATCAACACGCAAAGCCCGCTGGCCCGCGGCTCTATAACCAGATTTCAAGTGATAACCCGCAGGCTTAATCTCATCGGTCGGAACAGTCACCAGCCCCGGGGGGGGCGCCTCGGGAAATTCTTGCAGGCCCGAGGCCAAAGACCAAAGCAACAATCGCAGACGCGTTGGCGCGGGTTTAAGCAACAGCGGCATGAAGATGGTGAACTGGCCAAATCGGATGCCATGCTTGCGCAATGCGCTGCGGGCCTCCTGATCCAAAGACTTCACATCTTCACCCACATCGGCCCGATCCAAAACACCCAGGCCTTCGATCATCCGGAACGCAAAACCTCGCGCCATGCCCGTGAGGCTTTCATCGCGCTGCATGTTTATCAATGGCTCAAACAGAGTGGATATTTTGCGATCAATGAAATGCTGCAGACGGCGCGCAACCTTCTCAGCCACTTCTGGGCCAGCCTCTACATCAACGAAAGCCTGCACATGCGGTTTCAGCGCGTTTGATCCAGCAATCAACTTGCCCACCGCCGAGCTGCCCCACATCAATCCACCTTGTTCGGTGAAATCAATTTCCGTGTCTGGCGCATTGTACATCCGATCCGCCCGAAGATGAAACTCGGGAGCCAAGGCTTGCAGGCTGGCGCTGCGAAGCGTCTTCGCCTCATCGGGGGACGCGCTGGCGTCTTGTCGAAATTGAAATCCCTCAAGCCGCCCAACAAACTGGCCTTCTACGGTTACTTCACCATCTTTATTCACGTCGGCCACAAGGCTCTCCTTCTGTTTCAATCGCCGCATCAAAATTGACGTGCGCCGATCGACAAATCTTTGGGTCAGTGCGATATGCAGCGCATCTGACAGTCGATCTTCTACGGCGCGGGTCGTTTCGCGCCAATGCTCATAATCATGGGCCCAGTCTTTGCGTTGCGCAACATAGGTCCATGTGCGAATATAGGCTAACCTTTTTGACAGGGCGTCAATGTCACCCTTGGTATTATCCAAACTATTTATGCTTCGAGCGAGCCAATCTTGCGGAATTTGCCCCTTTTCGTGCAAATAGTTGTAAATAACACCCAGAAGCTCGGCATGTTGCCGGTTTGAAATACTCCGAAAATCAGGGATTCGGCAGACATCCCAAAGCAACGCAACCGAGGCGCCATCACTGGCACGCGCCGCAATTTCGGCATCTTGTACCAAAGCCTTGAGCGCAGCCAAATCACAACTCTCGCGGACCCGCGTCAGCCATTCATTGCTCGTATGTTGCTCAAGTGCCGAGATCAGCGCTTTGGTGGAGCCAAATTGCAACTTGGAATTGCGCCAGTAAAGCTTGGTCAGCGGCACAAAGCGATTTTCGGTAATGGCCTCAACCAATTCATCCTGCAAAGGCGCAGCTTCGCCCGTGACGCCGAAGCTGCCATTGTTCATATGTCGTCCCGCGCGACCTGCGATTTGCGCCAATTCAGTCGGTAAAAGCGGTCGCATGCGGTTGCCATCGAACTTCGATGTTGCCGAAAAGGCCACATGGTTCACATCCAGATTGAGGCCCATGCCAATGGCGTCTGTGGCCACGAGGTAATCCACATCACCGTTTTGATACATCTCAACCTGCGCATTGCGCGTCCGCGGGCTCAACGCCCCCATGACCACCGCCGCCCCGCCCTTTTGGCGCCGCAACAGCTCCGCGATGCCATAGACATTATCAACGCTAAACGACACGATGGCTGAGCGTTCTGGCATTCGACTGATCTTCTTTTGCCCGCTGTAGCTCAGCTCAGAAAATCTCTCCCGATGCATAAAATCCGCAGATGGAACCAAGGCCGCAATGGCCTTTCGCATGGTCTCTGCCCCCATAAAGAGCGTTTCATGCAATCCGCGGGCGCGCA
>Ga0206125_10000320_pt1 | contig 63971 bp, 55 predicted proteins | sample Helgoland_Spring_4_FD_148598 | JGI IMG/M metagenome (GOLD analysis project Ga0206125, IMG submission 148598) | Pelagic subsurface seawater microbial communities from Kabeltonne, Helgoland, North Sea - Helgoland_Spring_Bloom_20160331_1 | ecosystem: Environmental > Aquatic > Marine > Epipelagic ...
GGTCCAAAGGAACCAGCACTTCAGGGTACAGACGCTCGAGTTCGTCCATCACCCATTGGACACGCGCAGACTTTGTCGACAAATCGGGGAGGGGAAGGGGCGAAACGATGGTGGTGTCAGACATGGGTGCAAGGTATCTTCGCAACAGATGAATGCAACGCAAACCGTCCACAGCATGGTGGACGCCGCAGACCTGGCCGCTTTTCGCAAACACCTTGAAGGGGCCAATACCGTCGCCATTACCAGCCACCGCTCGCCCGATGCCGATGCCGTGGGGACATCCTTGGCCCTTGCCCGCTACCTGAGGTCCTCCGGCAAGGACGTGACCTGCTTGCTGCCCGACGCGCCCGACGAGGCGTTGGATTGGATGGAAGGGGTCGAAGACATTGTGTTGTTTGATCGGGATCCGGGAAAAGCACAAGACATCTTGCACCGGGCCGATGTGCTGTTTGCACTCGACTACAACGGCATGGGACGCCTTGGGCCCATGGCCGATGCCGCCCGCTCGGCTACCGGCACGTGGCTCATGGTGGACCACCACATGGGGCCCGAAGACTTTCCGGCTGCCCAGGTGCACGACGCCCGTTGTAGCTCCACTGCGGAGCTCCTCTGGGGGGTGATCGCCGGATTGGGAGGCAAGGACGCCATAGAGCCTGTCATGGCATCGCTGCTCTATGCGGGCATGATGACCGACACGGGCAGCTTCCGGTTTGCCTCCGTTTCGGCTGAGACCCACCGCGTCATTGCCGAAATGATGGACCGCGGGCTCAAGCACACCCCCGTGCACGAAGCCATCTTCGGAGAGCAGCCCATGGACCGCATGAAATTGCATGCCTTCGCAGTGGTGGAGCGCATGGAAGTGCACCCCGAATTTCAAACGGCCTTCATTCACCTGACCGCCGAGGACATGGCGCGCTTCAATTACCGCGCGGGATATACCGAGGGATTGGTCAACAAAGCCTTGGGCGTGGCTGGCGTCAAAGTCGCCGTTTTTGCCAAGCAGTCCACCGACCGCGTCAAGATGAGCTTCCGCTCTGTGGGCCAGTACAGCGTGCGCGACCTCGCAGAACAACACTTCGACGGCGGTGGCCACAACAACGCTGCTGGCGGGGCTTCTACCGAGTCCATCGGCGTGGTGATGGCCCGCCTGCGCGGACTCCTCCCAGAAATCGCCGCAGGTTTGGCAGCCGCAGAAGAAGGCACCTAATGTGGAACGGCAAGACCATCGGCCTTGCCGGACTGCTGGGGCTTGCCAGCTTCGCCAGTTGCTGGAACGGCAGCCCCAACCCCGTGCCCAGCACCCCCAACACTCAGCCCACCCAGGCTGACCTGATCGCCTTTCACAAGCAACGCGCTGCGCAACTCGACAGCCTGATCTCCGCTGTGGCCAGCCAATGGCCGGACGTGACACAAACCGGCACAGGCATTCGTTTGGAATGGTTGGACCGAACCCCCCAAGCCACAAAGGTGTCTGACTTGCCCAAAGGCACGGTACTCGAGCTGCACCACGCGTTTGCTTTGCTCGATGACAGGGTCATCACCTCATGGCAACAAGACGGTCCCCTCGCCTTCGAGTTGGGCGCAACAGACCTTCCCACCGGGTTTCACGAAATCATAGGGTCGGCCGCGTTGGGGGACAGCGTCCGGGCCTTGATTCCCCCTTCCCGCGCATGGGGCATGACGGGACTCCCCCCGGACATCCCACAGGAAGCGGTCATTCTCGCCGAAATGCGCATCGACTTGTACCGCACTCCTGAATGAAGCCCAACAGCATCCTTCTATCGGTGCTGGTTGTAGCATGTATGTCCAGCTGCGGCCCACGCACACCGCTTCCATGGAGATTGATGGAACTCGGGACGGCGCCCATCACCGCAGCTTGGGAAAGGGGAGAGGCTGTCGCCGCATTTACAGAAGGCCAACAGTGGCCTGGGCTCATTTTTGCGACCGACAGCTCGCAGATCGGCCGCATCGTAAGGCGTGAGGCACAGGCACTGCCCCCCATTTCATGTGGCGACAAAATGCGCCTCCATCCCAAAGACCTGCCCCTTTCTTGGGCGCGGGTTTTGGGTTGGGAAAACCAAGACAGCCTCACCGTCCGCTGGCAATGCCTCGACCAAACCGACCTTGCTGATTTAGGCCAGCGCCTCACACAAGCCTCGGCCCAACCTGCCGCCGAAGAGCGCCTCTGGATGGCCGCACTGAAGAGGATGGATCCCGACTACAGCGCACCTGCACAACGCCGCTACCAACCGGGCGAGAAGGTCCACCTTTCCATCGCATGTCAGCGGCCTGACGGCTCTCATGTGGGCGACACCATCCGGTTGGATTTCCGTTTTGGCGAAACAGGGCAGGTCGTCGATGCGCTCCAACCCGGATTGGCCCAAGCGGGGCCAGGAGCCCACTGGAGTGTGTGGGCCTTGTCATCAAAAGCCTTTGGAAGCCAAAGACAGCCCAAACTGCTCTTGGAAGCCCACACCCCCTTGAAGTTTACCGTGGTGGCAGAGTAGCCGGTCTAAAAGTCAGTATCCAACCAGGATTCCGCTGCCGCTCTGACTTGTTCTCGCACCCGGGCAAAGCCGTCATCGCCACCGTAATAGGGATCTGGAACGTCGGAGGTCCCGTCAAACAACGCCACTTTGGCCGCTTCCTCATCGCCGCGCGCCAAAGCGAGGACATCCCTCAAGTTGGATTGGTCCATCACGAGGATCCGGTCAAACTTCTTGAAGTCAGCCCGCACAAATTTGCGCGAACGCTGTCCAGAAATATCGATCCCTGCCGCCTTCATGGCCGCCACACTTCGGCGGTCTGGCGCCTCACCCACATGGTAGCCTGCGGTGCCTGCAGAGTCCACTTTGACCCTACAGCCGCGCACCATGGCCGCATGGCGCAACCACCCTTCTCCGATGGGAGAACGGCAAATGTTGCCCAAACAGACCACGAGGTACTGCTTCACCCGATCAGTTGACGTGCAACTTCTTCTCGAGGTCGTCGAGGTACTTGCGGAAGTGCTTGTCGGTTTCGCTCAGGTTGTTGACCGTACGGCAGGCGTGGAGAACCGTAGCGTGGTCCTTGCCACCGCAGTGCAAACCAATGTTGGCCAGCGAACTCTTGGTCATCTTCTTGGCGAAGTACATGGCGATTTGACGCGCCTGAACGATCTCACGCTTGCGCGTCTTGGACTTGAGCAACTCGATGGGCAAGTCGAAGTAATCGCACACCACTTTCTGGATGTAGTCGATGCTGACTTCGCGGGCCGTGTTCTTGACAAACTTGTCAATCATCTGCTTGGCGAGGTCGAGCGTGATGGCCTTGCGGTTCAAGCTGCTCTGCGCGATCAAGCTGATGAGCGCACCTTCCAATTCGCGAATGTTCGTATTGATCGAGTAGGCGAGGTACTCCATGACTTCACGGGGCAACTCGATGCCATCGGCGTACATCTTCTTTTCGAGGATGGCCATCCGGGTCTCGAGGCTCGGCACCTGAACATCTGCACTGAGTCCCCACTTGAATCGGGAGAGCAGGCGCTGTTCCATGCCTTGCATCTCTACAGGCGGCTTGTCGCTGGTCAGGACAATCTGCTTGCCCGTCTGGTGGAGGTGGTTGAAGATGTGGAAGAACACATCCTGCGTCTTCTCCTTGCCGCTGAAGAACTGCACGTCATCCACGATGAGGACATCCATGAGCTGGTAGAAGTGGGAGAAGTCGTTAACGCTGTTGTTGCGGACCGCATCGATGAACTGGTGCGTGAACTTTTCGGAGTTCACATAGAGGACCGTCTTTTCCGGAGCGCGGTTCTTGATCTCAATGCCGATGGCATGCGCCAAGTGGGTCTTGCCCAATCCGACAGGGCTGTAAATCAACAGGGGATTGAAGGCTGTGCCACCTGGCTTTTGCGCCACTGCAAATCCAGCACTGCGCGCCAAACGGTTGCTCTCTCCCTCAATGAAGTTCTCAAAGCTGTACTTCGGATTGAGGTTGGAATCGATGTTGAGCTTCTTGAGCCCTGGAATGACAAAGGGGTTCTTGATGGGTGCCTCAGAGGCATCCATGGGCATCTGGACCGAACGGTTGCGTACGGCAGCGTGGTGCGAGGTCGGCACCTTAACGGTGTAAGGGGATGTTCCTGCGGCGGGTTGCTCCATGATGATGGAGTACTCCAAGCGGGCTTCCTTTCCCAGTTCTTTGCCGATGGCCTTGCGAAGCAATTCAATGTAATGCTCTTCAAGCCACTCGTAAAAGAACTGAGAAGGCACTTGTATGGTCAATACAGCACCTTCGAGCTTCACAGCTTTGATGGGAACAAACCACGTTTTGAAAGCCTGCGCGCTGACATTGTCTTCGATAAAAGAGAGGCAATTCGCCCAGACGCTTTCGTGATTCAAGTTCATGCGGGTGTGGTTATAGGGGTAAAACTTTGGACAGAAAAAAGGACTTCTGCGCAACCCTTTCGGGACAGCAAATATTCCCGGAAGGTTCGACAAAAAAAAGGGGTACCCCTCTTGATTTTCTCAAAAATTCATTCTGCCAAAGCCCCACCAATATGGTGCAAAATTTCCGGGCGTCGATAACCCTATCCCGAGGGGTCTAAAAACACCACTCGTCCAATATCTAAGGATCGCCAACTGCACATTCATACTTGTTGCGCGCCAACGAATTTGCCTTTTTCTATCGCAAAAAGTGACATCCGCCTACAATACAAATTCAGTTCATACTACAAATAAGCGCCTCCATACTCTATCGGCAACTTCCCCCCACGAATAATGAACAACCCGCGTTGACTGTTTTTTCGGTAAATCTTGAAGAGATGTGCAAAACGCCTGATTCAAATGTTCCCTCGGGACCAATACCTCAGGTCCAAAATGTTCGGGGTAGGCCAATTCGCAAGGAACCACCATGGTCAACCCTACAGCAGCAGCTTCGAGCACACTGAGGCCGAAAAAATCGTGATGGGCCGTCACCAACGCTATGTCACAAGAGCCCAAGGCTTCCACATATTCAGTCCTTGATTTAACATGCCCCCATTGCACAATGCGGTCGCTGAATTCAGATTGAATGTGGTCAAACACTTGAGGCACTCTTTCAAAACTTTGTCCCAGCATAGCGAGTCTAAACGGCAATCCCGCTGCATCGGCAGCGCGCAAGCCCTCTAAAAAGGCACCTGGCCCTTTGTCATATTCCCACCTGTGGTTCCACACCACCACCGGAGGACCCTCACCATATATGCGAGGGCGACCTGAAAGTGCGCCACACTCCAACACATCCTCATCAATTCCAATGGGCATTACCTCAGACTTGAGCGCGATGTCTTCTGCCACATTGCGCGGACGCGGGGCAGGAAAGGCCGACATGAATTCTGGCAGTGCCGATAGAAACACCTCCTTGTGATAAGCTGAATTGAACCAAACCTGGTCCGCCAAGAGGGCACTGGTCACGTTCATAAAAGCATAATGACGGTCCCATGCAGACTTTGGCCCTTCGGAGTGCGCTGGAAACGTGAGCTGGTTCTCATGAAAATACAAGACGATTGGGACGGACCTGAACCGGGGTGGCAAGGCCGATCTGAACTGACCCACATCCATCATATCGGTTGCGATGAAACAGTCGATGTCCTGCTCCAAGGCGCCCGCTTCTTTCATCCGGTCCACCAAAGCCATACCGCTGGCCGACATTCGCCATTTCCAATGCCTCCCAGGCAGCGCATAAGATTCAAAACACGCCGCCTCCCCGGCGCGTTGGGCAGCCAAAGGACATTCCCGCACCATTCCACGTGCCCATTGTGCATGACTGCTCGTGGCATAGGGGTTGAGCAATACGATCCTGCGCATTGCCTCAAGGTACCCGAGAAGAACCGGTTGGAAGTCCTACGCCCAACCACTGCAACCACCGCCGCCACCATGGACTTCGGGAAGGAGCAAAGACTTCCATCAAATCGGGCTGTCCTGCATCCACCCAAGCGCTGTACCACAGCGACGAGACACCCTGAATAGCGGTTCTCCATTGGGTTTCCACCATGCCATCCAAGCCATCGTGATAAACGGAACACCAGACCTCATTCTGCTGCAGCTGAACGCGCCCTCCACGCTCTTCCCTGACCAAACCTTCACCATGCGCTGCAGTCGCCATTCGCTCCTGCTGCAACACTTGGGGCACCAAGGAATGGCTCTGGGCCACGGTCTTCCATGCCCATGCATGAACATCGTCCACATAGCCAGCATCTCCGACCACCAATCCATAACCTCCTCCGTACAATGCAGGCAGCCGCGTTTCCCACACGGCGTGGATCCCATCCTGACCAGTCCATTGCCCATTGTAATTCAAAGTGGTGTGCAAAGGCACATGGGCGTCTGCCACATAATGACCCAAATCCGCAGCATGCCGCAAAATCGCGTCTCGGTCTATGCTGTCAAAAGCAGCCACCAATTTGCCATAGGTCCAGCCAATTTGCCACGGCAGCACGCCATATTCCCAAAGGGTATCCTCACTACAGGCCGTGACAGCCTGGCTATACCAAGGGGCCGCTTTCAATGTGTCCAAACAAGACAGGGCGGGGGCGTCCCAATCCAAGTAATGTCGGGGCGCCTCTCGTTCGACGGTATGCTTGCGCATGTCAGCATCAGTAGCGTGCGCTGAAAGCCACTCCACCTCATGCATGAGCCATCCTTTCAGGGGTTGGGGCAGGGCCTCCGCTGCAGAACGGTTAATGTGACGGTGAACGGGAAATCCCCAAGACCAAAAAAGGCAGCACACCACGGCGCAACAAACGCCGCATGAAAAGCGGTCAGACCACGGCATCCATGAGCACCCCATCCTTGACACGACGGGAATCCACCAAGGCGCCCTCATGCAATACCGGAACGATGTTCACTGTATTTGGAGTGAGGCAATACTTGATGTCCTCTCCCAAACTCAGGTTGCGCAACCGACGGCGGTGAGAAGAAGCCTTTAGGAAGGAGAAAATGCTCCCACGCACGCCCAAAAAGAGATGCTTTGCGGCAATCGTGCTGTCCTCAACGCTGCGGTACCGGGCAATGTCAATCAAGTTGTCTGCAATGGCTCCTGCACATACAGTGTCTTCCAAGTTGAACTTGTCCTTCCACCCTGAACAGAGGAGCAGCACATGGCCAGGCTGCTGCATCAGCCAAGTGCAAATGGCATCGAGGTTGTTAATGCTGCCAATGGCCACTTGTGGCATGCCACTGGCAATGGCAATGGCTTTGGTCCCATTGGTTGTGGTCAACGCTACTGTCTTTCCCTTAAGCGAACCATCCATGTAAGTGCGGGGAGAATTGCCAAAGTCAAATCCTTCTACAATCTGGCCATTGCGCTCTGCAGCAGCAATGCACCCTTCTGCCTGCAATGCGCGTGCTTGCTCTACGGTAGGAACAGGTATGATTCGGTCAACACCATTTGCAAGTCCAGTACATATCGCTGAGGTGGCACGCAAAACATCAATGACCACACAGGTGTGAAACTCGTCCTTGTACAGGTCAAACTGTTGTGGAGAAAAACACACTTCTACACGGCGTTCTTGACGCTCTAAAGGCTGGCTCGGTTCTTTCATGGTCTCAACAAGTACGTTTCAAAGGAACGGGACGCCAGTCACAACAGCACCAATGGATTTACCGCGAATTGAAATAAAGATTTCGGCCCCTTTGGCCGTCCAATCAGACGCAACATAACCCAGGCCAATGGCCTGACCAAGAGAGGGTGATTGGGTGCCACTGGTCACCGTCCCTATGTTGTTGCCAGCTGCGTCTTGAATCGCGTAGTCCTTTCGTGGTATTCCGCGATCTGTGAGGGTAAACCCAACAAGCTTTCTTTCCGGTCCGTTGCTGCGCACAGCAGCTGCGGCCTCCTTTCCACGGAATTCAGTCTTCCAACCTACAGTCCAAGACAAGCCTGCTTCAACGGGGTTGCAATCAGGACCGATGTCATTGCCATGCAAGCAAAACCCCTTTTCAAGGCGCAGTGTATCACGCGCTCCGAGCCCACATGGCTCCAATCCACAAGAGGCACCCGATTGCATCAAAGTCCCCCAAATTTCTTCGGCCTCCGCAGCGGGCACGTACAGCTCGAATCCACGTTCGCCCGTATATCCGGTAGCCCCCACAATCACCTCAGTGCCGTTCAATTCAGCCTTGCGGTGGTGGTAATACTTCAAATCCGTCAGGTCCACACCTGCCGCCTTCATCACATCATCAGACTTCGGTCCTTGCAAGGCCAACAAAGCCGTCTGGTCACTGGCATCCTCGAATCTGACGTCCTCGGGCAGTGTTTCTAGGATCAGAGAAACGACCTCCTCGCGGTTGGCCGCATTGACAACCAACATAAAGCGGTCCTCGAAGCCATACACCAATAAATCTTCTACAATCCCACCTTCAGCGTTGAGCAAGCAGGTATATAAAGCCCTTCCTGGAGCAGCCTTTTCCACATCTCCTGCCAAGAGGTATTGCAAATAGTCTCGCGCACCTGGACCAGAAAACCACAACTCTCCCATGTGGCTCACATCAAACAAACCCGCCGCCTTTCGGACAGCCTCGTGCTCCACACGCAGTCCCGCGTATTGAACCGGCATTTCAAATCCAGCAAAAGGGACCAGTCTCGCGCCTGCCGCGACGTGAACATCGCAGAGCGGCGTCTTGGCCAAAGCCTTGATGACATTCTCCATAATCCAAAAGTAGGGGCAGGGGAGGTAGCTCTTTTCCATTCCCATGCCGATTTATGCGTGCCTTTGTGCCCGCATGGCGATCTTGCGTCTGTGAACAAATCTGTCATTATCGCTGACCGCGCCATGACCTCCATGGAGCGCATCATTCATCACCTGCAGGGCGCATCGCTCATCGGAGCGGAAAAGTCAAAGGACGAACTCCTTTCAGTGATCCGTTCGCTGGGACGCAATGCGGCGCCCAACGGTTCAAGAAAGGCCAGGTTTGATGAGAAGTTTGGAGATGTTCGCAGTGTATTGGCCCACAACCACCGGATCTACTACCTCGTTGAAGAGGAGCGAATCGTCATACTGGATGTCATCCTCGATGCGGAGATCCACTCGGTGGAATCGGCTTAATCTGGGATGACGCTTCAGGTCCAAGGTGCAGAATCAGATCTAGGATCCCCAATTTGAAATAAGGAATCCTAGATTGGCGGTCCTGCCACACATGCGGCCAGCCACTCCCTAGCGCATCGGACGAGGCAGCCCCAAAGGGCATCACCGTTGTCGGCGCTGTCATTCTGTATTCCTCCGGCGTCACATCTGCCGGCACCTGTATCCCCAGCCAAGTTGAAGCCCATTTTATAGTCTGCCGATTCCAAGCACCAAGAGAATCGGGGCCCAGCAAGAACAGCGCCTCTAGCTCAGCCCCTATTTCTTCGAAGTAAGGAGCCCTTCCGTAAGCCGTTTTGACAGCCTGCCAAGCCTTACGGTCTGAATCACCCACAATGCGGGCCGTCTCATCTTGACACCGAGGCCGTCCCCCACGCCGCTCCACAGGTACAGTAATGTCCAAAGGGCCTGTGGATTGCAGCAACGTGTACCGGTTCCTAAAGGTGCGCTTGGGGTAGTGCTCCAGTCCGTCCAAACGGACATCCCCTGACAAGGCCAACGACCACCAAAGCACCGGCGGAAAAGGGCACAGCGGAAGCCTGTGGATGCCCCGGTTCACTTGACCGACTTGAACATGCGGTCCCAGCGGATGCCGGACTCTCCATGCTGCTGCTCATTCATCTTGCTAAACCAAGTAAATGAAGCCTTACCGACAACATGGTCCTCAGGCACAAAGCCCCAGTAGCGGCTGTCTGCAGATGAATGTCGGTTGTCACCCATGAGCCAGTAATAGCCTTGAGAAAATGTATACGTGGTAGCCGGCACTCCATCGATCAATACTTCACCGTTGCTGACTTTCAAAGTGTGCCCTTCATAGGCGGTGATGGCCCTGGTGTAGAGGGCGACATTGCGCGGGGTCAACTCCACAGTCTCACCAGCCTCCGGCAAATGGATGGGACCATAATTGTCCAAATCCCATGTTGCAAAGTCGAATGTGTTGGTGTTGGGGTACATGTCCAGTGTGCCCCGGCGCGAAGAAGAATCAAAGGGTTCAATCTCCGCCACCATGTCTTGCGACTCCAACATTGCGGCTTCGTCTTCACGCAGGGCGAGAAAGTAAATGCTTCCACCGCTTTTGCCTTGAATGTCAATGTCGGTTAGCCCCAACCGATTGCGAATAATCCGCATGTCGGCATCGCGCTTCAAGCGCACCTTATAGTTGAATTGGAGTCCCGGCGGGCTGGCCACTTCCTGTCCATCAATGACCAGTTTTCGGTCTACAATGGCCAGGTCTTCGCCCGGCAATCCGACACAGCGCTTGACGTAATGTTCTTTTTTGTCTACAGGGCGAGGCTTGATGCCATGGGTGCGGCTCCAGTCCTGGCGCGCCAGTTCATTGAAACGTCCCCGCTCTGCCTCGTAAGCCACAGGGTCGCCACCTGCAAAACCAAGCGCCCGCTGGCGGATCAACGCATGGTAGTCGTGGCCTGCCAAGTAAGCGTCAACGACTATGGAGTCTCCGTTGGGGAAGTTGAACACCACTGCATCGTAGCGGTCGACTGACCCAAATCCAGGCAAGCGCTGGTACGGCAACTTCACCCACTCCAAGTAACTGTTCTTTAGAGCCGTTCCCGGTATTGCGTTGTGCACAAAGGGCAGGGAAAGCGGGGTCTCAGGCAACTTGGCACCGTAGCTCATCTTGCTGACCACGAGGTAATCTCCTACCAGCATGCTGTCCTCCATGGAGGCCGTCGGGATCGTGAACGCTTCAAAGACATATCCCCGGATCAAGGACGCCACCACAGTGGCCCACAAAATGGCCTCCGACCACTCCCGCCGCCAGGTCTTCTTGACGTTGGTCCAATCCCGTGGACCTACAAAGGCAGCGGCATCCACAAAGGCGAGCCAAGGCAACGCCACCCAAGGCAATGCTCCAAAAAACCACTGCAAGGGAGTGGATCTCTTTCCAAAAGCAATGCCGATTTCCACGTTTAATATCGCCCCCATCAAGAGGTTTGGCCCGGGAAAAAGCAGCGGCAACATCCATTGCTTGGGCCTCTTGAGCATGCCCAACAGCACCCAATAATTCAACCCGGGAACATAGCCGTGCCACGCCGTCAACCCCGCACGCGCAAAAAGCCGCGGCAAGGTCGCCATGTGAAACAAGGGAAGGGCAAGGAGCAGAATTAGAGGGAGGCTCATGGGCATAAAGAACGCTGGGTTCGAGGCGCAATATCAACCCCAAACGTCGTTCATACCGAATATGTTGTCGCAAGGTCCTGTGTACTTTGCCAACCACTCTGCAGCCTCGACTGCACCTTGGGCAAACCCAGACCTGTTGCGCGCACTGTGAACCAATCGAATGCTGTCCATTTCGCTGCGCCACTCTAGCTCATGGGTACCGGGAACACCCGCCAAGCGTTGCGCTGTGACCGGTACCCCATCCCAACCCATAGCGGCCACATCATCTGCAATGGCGAGGGCCGTGCCACTGGGCGCATCCCGCTTTCCCGTGTGGTGTACCTCGTGAACCGAAAGCGTCAACCCGCCATGGCCTTTCATGGCCTCAGCAGTGGCGCTCAGCGCTTTCCGAAAGAAGTACACCCCTTTGGAAAAGTTGGGCGCCCACAGCAGGGGGTGGGACGCTTCCACAGTGGCCAGCTCCACCTCAAGGCGGTCTGCATCCCAACCTGTAGTTCCGCTGACCAAAGGCAGACTGCGCTTGCGGCAAGCGGCCATCACTTCCTTGGCACTGTGAGGTGCCGTGAACTCCACGGCCACATCTGCGGCAGGCCAATCCAATGCCGCCACATCATCCCGTCCCATCACCGCGACCACCTCATGACCGCGCGCCGCAGCCACCGCTTGCACAGCAGAACCCATTCGGCCCTGGCCTATGATGAGAATTCGGAGGCTTGGCTGGTCTGTCATCGTGCTCGGGGTGTTCTGCGGGATGCCAGGCCGTGTGACAACTTGATTCCAAAGGTGGGTCCAACACCAGGCATCCATCCCAAATCCTCACTGACGTCAAAACCCAAGAGGTGGGCGTCTACATGCGCGTCCACCACTTGAGCGCCCCAAATCAAGGCGAACACCAGAATCGACTGCTCGAAGTTCGACCTGTGAAAGTCCCGCAAATCTCGGACGGTCTGCACATCGTATTCGGTGGCATAAAGGGTCGTGGGGTCGTCATCCGTCAGCGCCACATAGCCATCCCGGTAACCCCTGTACAAATCGCCTTCCGCGTGAATAAAGAAGCCAGCTGCACCCAAACCACCGTAAACAAGGGGCACCTTCCACCACTTGCCATTGTCCAATTGTCCCCAACCGGGAACAACAGCACTGTGCCAGGTGGTGCGCTGAATTCGGAATTCCCGTTCTAATGGATTCTCCGCCAACTGAGCGGAACACTGCGCTGTCGCCAGGCAGGCCAAAGTCAACCAGAAAAACCTCAAAAGCCCCATCAACGGGCCCCCAATTCATCCAGCAAATGCTGCAAGTCGTCCGCGTTCTGGAAGTACAGCTCCACGCGGCCAGCACCGTCTTCACGGGCTTTGACATCCAACGTCCTGCCCGCAAATCGGCTGCGCAAGTGCGCCCGCATGGTTTGCATCTGAAGGCTCAAAGCCGCGCCTTTGACCGTCTTTTTTGATGGCTTTCTGCCCAGCATCTCACTGGCCTCGCGTTCTGTCTGGCGGACGTTGAGACCCTTGCCGATAATGCGCTGGTACAGCGCTTTCTGGTTTTTGACCTCTTGCAATCCTGCCAAAACTCGGGCATGACCAAAGCTGAGGTGTCCCGCTGCCACAGATTGCTGCACCAAGGCGGGAAGGCCCAAAAGACGAATGTAATTGCTGATGGTAGAGCGCTGTTTGCCCACCCTCGAAGCCAACTCCTCCTGGGTCAGGGAACATTCTTCCATCAACCGGCGAAAACTGATGGCCACCTCGATGGCATCGAGGTCTTCTCTTTGGATGTTCTCGACCAAGGCCATTTCCAGCATCTCTTGGTCATTGGCCTCGCGGACATATGCAGGGACGTGGTCCAAACCAGCAAGTTGAGATGCCCGAAAGCGGCGCTCCCCAGAGATCAATTGGTACTTCGCAGCACTCATGCGGCGCACCGTCAAAGGTTGGATGATGCCCAACGTCTTGATGCTGTCTGCCAATTCATTGAGCGCAAAAGGCTCGAAAGTCCGACGTGGCTGATCGGGATTGGCCTCAATGGCAGAGATCGGCAGCAAGGCGACCGTGCCCGCCATATCAACCGCAGGCTTGACCGTTTCCTCGGTCTCTGTGGCATCCACATCAGGCAATGCCGCGGACTGGTCCGCTTGCTGGGCCTGCAACAATGCCCCCAACCCTCTGCCCAATGCCGGCTTCTTAGACTTTTTGGCCATGCCTTATTCGGATCAATTCAGGCCCACAGGCGCATCACCTGGTTCAACTGCAGCGACACCGGCATCCTCATCGAGGAACTTCTCGGCGTTGGGCAATTTCGTCAGGTCGTTCTTCTGCAGAATCTCCCGGGCCAAATTGAGATAGTTGATCGCACCCTTGCACGATGCATCGTGCATCACAATGGTTTCGCCATGGCTCGGCGCTTCACCCAAACGGGTATTCCGGTGAATAAGGGTATCGAATACCATTTCACGGAAATGCATCCTGACTTCCTCTACCACTTGATTGGACAGCCTCAGACGGGTATCATACATGGTCAACAAGATGCCTTCAATGTTGAGGTTCTCATTGAGTCCCCCTTGAACAATTTTCACGGTGTTGAGCAGCTTGCCCAAGCCCTCGAGGGCGAAGTACTCGCATTGGACTGGAATCAACACGGAATCCGCTGCCGACAGGGCATTCAAAGTGATCAAACCCAAAGAGGGAGAGCAGTCGATGAGGATGAAATCAAAATCGTCTTTAAGGGGCTCCAACGCTTTGCGAAGGCGGAACTCTCGCTCAGCCTCATTGATGAGTTCAATCTCAGCGCCTACCAAGTCAATGTGAGAAGGCAAGAGCCACAAATTGGGATTGCCGGTTTCCAAAATCGCAGTCCGCGCCTCTGTGCCATTGATCAAACATTGGTAAGTGCCGTTCTCTACAGACTTGGGGTCTACCCCAACACCCGAACTTGAGTTGGCCTGTGGATCAGCGTCAACCAGCAGCGTCTTGTATTCAAGTGCACCGAGGCTGGCTCCCAAATTGATCGCGGTCGTGGTCTTACCTACGCCGCCTTTCTGATTCGCTATGGCGATAATCTTGCCCATTGTCAATTCACTGTTTCAAGCACAGACCCAATCTCGGGCAAATGCAATTCTCCTCCTGCATCCCGAACGGTGCTAAAGGCTGCCTCCCGATCGATGGCGATGGGAGGGAAAGTATCATAATGCATGCCCACAACCTTTCGGCAGCGCAACATGTCCATGGCCGCTGGAACATCAGCATACCCCATGGTGAACGTGCCACCTATGGGAAGTAGTGCCCAATCGGGTGACCATAACCGACCGATCAATTCCATCTCCATGGAAAGATCCGTATCTCCAGCATGGTAGACCCGCGTGCCCTCAAAATCCAAGACGAATCCACAGGGCACTCCGCCTGGTGTTCCATCGGGAAGGGTAGAAGAATGCACGGCACCCACCACGCGAACATTGGCCGTATCATCACCCAACTGCAAACGGAAGTCCGCACCTGGGTTTACCGGCATCACATCATCGAATCCCTTGGACCCCATCCACATCGCCACCTCATATGGGGCCACGAGTTGCGCACCAGAAAGCCTCAGCACATGCTCCGCATCGGCCACATGGTCTTCGTGACCGTGGGTCAACAGCACATGGGTAGGAGCGAGGCCCTCCAAAGAGACGTCTTTGGCCAAGGGATTGGGCGAGATAAACGGGTCAATTAAAACACGCAATCCGCCTGAAATCAACAGAAAACAGCTGTGTCCGAGGTAGGTCAGTTCCATGGCGGTGAATCTCAAAGATAACCGCGACCAGAGCCTGAAAAGACCAAGAATTATCCACAGAAAACCCCATCGCAATGAGGAACCGGAAGCTCACAAATCTTCAAAGCGGACGTCGCCGCTGTCTTCTTGATTTTCAGTATTCCGCGCCGGCCCATTGGGCTCGCTGGACTGAAACCCGTCGGTGCCTTGCAACTCCCCAATCTTCTCGAGTGAGTCGCGGAGTCCATCATGGAATTTCTCGAAATCCTCCTTGTAGAGAAACAGCTTGTGCTTGCTGTAAGTCACTTCACCAGAGGCATGCGTTTGGCGCTTGCTTTCGGTGACGGTGAGATAGAGGTCCTTTGCCCGGGTGGCTCGGATGTCGAAAAAATACGTCCTCTTACCCGCCTTTACGGCAATGGTGTGTACGTCCTCCTCCCGACGGTCATTCCGTCCCCAGTTCGATTGGTTGCTATCGCCTTCCATAATTCCGTTTTGGAATCGAAAAGGTAAGCAGAATCGAATACGACCTCACCTGACCAACTGAATTTGACCGGAATAGGTAAAAGGAATGCGCAACTGATCCTCCAAATAGACATCGTACATGTAGACGCCATCTGGAGCATAATGCTCGCCGCCTTTCACATTGCCCATCCAACCCACCGATGCGTCCGAAGTTTCAAAAACCACATCGCCCCACCGGTTGTACACCTTGCATTGGTATGCAGCAAGGCCCGTCGCAGTGGGCATCCAAAAGTCGTTCACGCCGTCATTATTGGGCGTGAAAGAATTGGGGGCATAAAACAGCGTGCCATTCACCCCCACTTCTCCCTGAGCGGTAGCTGTGCATCCGTATTCATTGATCACAGTCTGGGTCACATCAAAGGCACCTGCCCCCTGAAAGATGTACGGGCCACTGGGGTCGCTGGTAGAGCCCCCATCGCCAAAATTGTAATAGTGCTGCACAGCACCTGAGCTCAAATCCTCTACCTGTACTATGGGTTCCAGGATGTCCACCAAGGACGGCTCAATAGAAAAACCCGCAACAGGCACCGGATACACCTCCACAAATGCCGTTTGCGTTGTGGCCAGCTCTTGCACGCAATAACCAGTGGTGCTCATTTCTAAAGTCACCGTGTAGGTCCCGGGCAACGCGTATATGTGATTGGGAAAAGGTGCCGTGGAAGTGGTGCCATCGCCAAAATTCCAGAGATAAGAGGCCGATGTTTCCGTCAGTGAGAAATTCTCAAAACTCACGGGCAGTGGCGGACACCCCAACACTGGACCTCCATCAAAAGCGACGGTGGGGTCAATCAAAACCTCTACTTGGGCATCGAAGTCACGCTCACAGCCCTCGGCCGTTACGACCACTTCAATGGTGTAAAGGCCAGCAGCAGGAAAAGAAACGCCTTGCAATACTGGCCCTGCCTCAATGGCCGCAGAGCCCGGCGCATAGCTCCACTCAAAGGTTGCGTTGGGGTCCGTGACTCCAATCGCTTCAAAATTGAAACTGTGTTCTTCGAAGCACTCGGGTGGAGGCGTTTCAAAAAATGGTTCGAGCAGCCAGGCCACTTCAAAGGTCTCCGATGTGACATCAGGACAATGGAAGTCACCTTGGGCCGTCAATTCCACCTCGTAGGTCCCGGGCCCATCATAGCTCCACGTTGGGAAGGCATCAAAGCTGACATCGTCGTTGCCCGGCTCACCGAACTGCCAAACGTAACCAACCGCATTGGTGCTGTTGTTGTCAAAAGTCAGGGTGAATCCCGTGCAGAAATCCTCTTGAGGAGCAATCGCCGCTTGCGGCGCATCTGGCGGTGTCCAATCCAAAACTCCAGCGCCGATACAGCCGTTCTGGACCACCGTCAATTCAGCCTCTACATCATCAGGGGATGGAAAGCCAATTCCCGCAGGAGAATCTAAATCCGATATTCCAGACGATGCGAGGGGTCCAAAGTCCCATTGAAATGACGCGTCTGGATAGGCGTCCACCGTGCCGAAATCATACAACGGAGTACCCGATGGACATTCGAATCCGGTAATCACCAACTCCGGTTCAACAGGTTCGAAAACTTCGTAATTAGAAAAAGAGGTGTCCGCGCAAGGCCAGCCAGGATTGGCCACCAACATTACTTCATAGCTACCGGGCTGAGGGAATGTGTAGGACGGTGACTCCAAATTGGAAGTGTCCGATTCAATGCCATCAACGCCAAAGTCCCAAAGAAAGAACGTCGCATTGATGCTGTACTGCTGGAATTCAATCGTCTCACCAATGCAAAGTTGATCGCCGGTTTGGTTGGCCACCAATGAAGAAATGTTAGGGTCACAAACGGTGACATTGAACTGAAAGTCCCTGTTCGAAGTACTGAGCAACACTCCGTCCCGCCATTCTTCGACACAGATCCCGATCACATATTGGCCTGCTGCGGTCGGCATACCCGTGATAAACCCCGAAACCGGATCGATGGTCAGTGCAGGATCTCCATCCAAAGGAGTTGTGGCTGAATACCCTGGAGCCCAATTCACTGGCGTGTAAGGAGGGCCATTGGGCGGATTAGGGGCCGGTGCGTTGGGCGACCCACCGAACATCGGAGAACAGAACGTGTAGGCCAAACTGTCCCCGTCCAAGTCGGTAGCGCTGTGGTCAAAGAAAAAATCGAATCCAGCACACAGCGCAACAGGGGGGAGGCTGTTAAAGACAGGGCTGCTGTTCGGAGCCTCGGTTGAGTTCGTTCCCGGAATTTGGGTGGTAAAAGTCGCCCCCGCATCATCGGGGTTGTTGAGGTTGACAATAGACGGATTGCGGCAACAGCGCTGGTAACTCAAGGTAAATCCATTGGGGGATTCACCGATAAACACAACCTGCTCGTAAACCGCTTGCTCCACACAAACCGAGGGAGGTGGAGTTCCGCAAGGGTTTTCAAGTGCCACGGGTACCTCACTGACATTTTGAAACGAAAGCGGAATGTTGAGCACGTCAACCAAACCACCATTGCCATTGAAAATTCCTACTGATGCAGCATCGTCAAAGCCTGTTCCGTTTTGGTTTGCAGGTCCGCAGTCCCTGTAGACAACAAGGCGGACGCGGTAATTCCCTTCTCCCAAATCCTCGTAGCTGATTTCTCCCCCCACGATGTGGGTCGCGAAGGCGGAACCCATACCCAAGAAAAGCAAGGTCCAGACCAGAATCCAGTATGATATTGGGTTGCGCATATTCGGTGCCTTAAATTTAACCAACGAACAGCCGTAAGGTTGCGTTTGGCCGAATATTTCAGGCCTTGTCGGAGCTTCAGCTTCCTGCCCGACATTTGCTTGACGCTCGAGGGCGATTATTACATACATGACAGACACGCACGAGGCCAACGATTCGTTGGCGCAACAAGATGCGTCCCAGCCCAATGAGGGCAACCAAGAAGCCAAGGCGCCGGATGCGCCGACTGGGGACGCGAAAGAAGAATCACCGGAGGAAGGCGCCTCCGAAGAACCCAAAAAAGTTCCTTTCAAGGACTTGCCGCTGTGCGATGCCGTCCAAGATGGACTGGATGCCATGGGCTTTGAATTGGCCACACCCATCCAGTCTTTGGCCATTCCCCCAAGCACTGAAGGGAAGGACATCATTGGCATTGCCCAGACGGGAACGGGCAAGACAGCGGCTTTCCTGCTGCCGACCATGCACAACATTTATGAGTCCGGTGGTGGAGACCACATCAAGTGTCTCATCATTACACCTACCCGAGAACTGGCCTTGCAAATCGACCAAGCCTGTGAAGGGTTCGGTTACTTCTCTGGCACTTCAAGTGTGGCCATATACGGGGGAGGCAGCGGCAGCGATTTTGACCGTGAGAAAAAGGCATTGACCACTGGAGTGGACATTGCCATTGTCACACCGGGACGGATGCTCAGCCACATGAATCTCGGCTATGTGGACCTCTCCAAAATCGACGTACTCATTCTCGATGAAGCCGATCGCATGTTGGACATGGGCTTTCTTGGCGACATCAACCGCATCACAGAGCACTGCAACCCCAACAGGCAGACCTTGCTGTACAGCGCGACCATGCCGGAGCGCATCAACAAGCTCGCCAACACCATGCTCAAGGATCCCGTGACCGTGCAGATTGCGCTGTCACGTCCCGCTGAAAAGGTCATGCAAGTGGCCTACCCCGTGCACGACGACCAGAAGCCCAAACTGCTGGTAAGCCTGCTCAAAGACCGCGGACTGGAATCGGTGATTGTGTTTTCGAGCCGGAAGCGCTCCATATCCATCATCGCCCGTTCACTGTCAAAAGCAGGATTGAATGTGGGGTCCATCAGTTCCGACCTGGATCAGAAAGACCGAGAAGATGTGATGCGCCGGTTCCGAAACCGCAAAGTGCATGTCTTGGTCGCCACCGATGTCGTCAGCCGGGGCATCGACATCGACAACATCGAAATGGTCATCAACTACGATGTACCGCCCAACGAAGAAGACTACGTGCACCGCATTGGTCGGACAGCGCGGGCTGGCCGTGGTGGCATTGGCATTACCCTGATCACACCCGGGGAGATGCGCAACTTCTCCAAAATCGAACAACTGATTCAGATGGAGGTCCGCAAGGAGCCTCTGCCGGAAGAACTGGGTGAAGGCCCCAAGTATGACCCCAATGCCCCATCAGACCGAGGAGGCCGTGGAGGCAGAGGTGGTGGAGGACGCCATGGTGGTGGAGGACGCCATGGTGGCGGAGGAGGTGGCCGAGGCCGCACCGACAACAACCGCGGAGGTAAAGGACGCCGGGATAACCGCCCGCGCCGAGATGGCCAAGGTGGTGGAGACCGACCTCAAGGCCAAGGAGGCGGAGAAGGTGGCCGTGGTAATGAAGGTGGAAAGTCCCGACGCAACTCCAATAATGGCCGCAACCAAGGTGGTGGAGGCCACAATCAACAGGGAGGAGGGCAGCAAAACAACCGCCCTTCTGGAGGAAATCCATCCAACTGATTCATGGCTGAACCCCGTGAATTTGACGACGCAGAACTCTCTGGACGCCTCAGCCCAGAGGAGTTTCGCGTCTTGCGCCGTCAAGGGACCGAAAGGCCCTTTACCAGCCCACTCAACGAAGAAAAAAGAAACGGCACCTACCACTGCAAAGTGTGCGAAAGTGCCCTGTATACCGGCGCAGCCAAATTCGATTCCGGATGCGGGTGGCCCAGTTTTGACCGGGAAGTCGACACAGACAAAGTCCGCCGAATAAGGGACAGCAGCCATGGAATGGTCAGGATAGAAATTCGCTGCGCTCAGTGTGACTCACACTTAGGGCATGTCTTTCCCGATGGACCAACAGAGACCGGAACGCGCCACTGCGTCAATGGCGTTTGTTTGTCATTCAAGCCCGACGAACCGGACTGAATTCATCGGCGGTTACGGCCTGGGCCACGCCCCATTTTACCGAAGGCCCTGCGGTCTTCTGGCGACATCCGCGACTCAAACCTTTCACGGACCTCCTTTTGAAAGGCCTTTTGCGCATAAATACAACGTACGGCAAAGTCAGGGTCAAATGCTTCAGCCATTCCCTTGAGAAAGGTGCTGCGCAAACGCACCTCTTCTAGCTCTACAGCCTCGAGGGCCTCCAAAAGAACATTGAACTGCTCCATGGTGACATTCTCGGATGCAGCCAATTCTATCTGAGCCTTGCGCTTCTGATCCCTGAGGTCCTCCATCAATTCCTTGTGCGCATTGAAAATGGGCCAAAAGACCTGGGCCTTTTCGACATCCAATTCAAGCTCCTCCGTAAGGAAACCAACAGCCATAGCCTCCACTTTAGGACGCATGGTTTCTGAATCAGGCTGGGCGGGCAACATGGGGGACAGCAGAAGCCCGAGCATCAGTACACTAAAATTCTGGGAGCATTTCATAACATTCTTTTTTTTAGTCAATACAGCAGGGGCCATGCCGCTTCATCTTCAAGCCCTAAAGGCAGGTCTTCTTCTACCAGGTCCATCATAACAGACAATTCCTCATCGGTCAACGCCTCGAGCTGACATGCAAACGTGACACATGGTGCAGGCTTTGAAAACTCAACCATGGCCACACCCAAGCCCAGAATCAGGGCAATGGCAGCGGCCATTGAAATTCTAGAAAACCGCCGAGACGCTTCACCTCGCTGAGGGAAAGACAATACATCCTCTACCGCGCGCTGCACTTCGGCATCCGATACTCGAAAACCGTCATCGCGGCAATTGGAGGGTGTTATTTCGTTGGACATCATTACAATAACGAGATACGCTTACTGGGGTTTAATGAAAGAGCAAAGCCGCTTCCCGTTTCAGGATGGTTTCGAGCTTCTTCCGCGCGTGGTGATAAGAAGCCTTTAATGCGCCTTCAGACGTCCCTGTTTCAAGAGACAAGTCCACATATGAACGGTCATCAAAGTACCGGGCCTGGAATACCCAACGCTGCTTGGGCGGCAACGTCGATACCGCCGCATGGAGCCGGGCCAACACCGCATCACCCTCAAAGTCTGAAGAAGACAACACCTGTTCGGTTCTTTCTTCCAAGTAGACATCAAGTGGCGCCATTCTTCTCAGGTTGCGCTTTCGTGCGGCATCCACTGTGGCATTTCGGGTAATGCGCATGAGCCAAGCCTTGCGTTGGTGATCATTGCCGTCGAACCCTTCCCAAGCGTTCCACACTTTTACAAATACAGTCTGGGCCACATCCTCTGCATCCTCCACTACGCCCAACATGCGGCGGCTCTGTGACAGCACCAACCGGTAATGGTCCCGCATCCAAGCAGCAAAATCAGGAGGAGATTGAGGGGATGATGAGTGGTCCACGTTCGGTAAAGGAACGCGCGAGAAAGGCAGGCGTTTAACCAAAGGCGTCACGGATCACCGACAGCGCCTCATTGTATATGCCCGAAGCCGCTGCAAAGGTCTCCTTGCCCGACAGCAAAGCTTGAGCTTCATCGTTGCCCATAAAATCACGGGTCATCCCTCCAGATTCCTGCACCAACAAAAGTCCAGCTGCTATGTCCCAAGGTTGCAAGCTGTATTCGAAGAACACATCAAACCGCCCACAAGCCACATAAGCCAGGTCAATGGCTGCGGAGCCCATGCGGCGCAGGCCACGGGTGCCTTTGGCAAAAGCCGTCATGGCCTGCAAATACTCGGGCATCTTGGTGAAATCCCAATGTGGAATCCCTGTGGCCACCAATGCATGTTCAAGCGCATTGCAGTCAGAGCAATGCATGGCCATGCCATTCAAGTGGGCGCCGCCCCCCTTAACCGCAGTAAAGCACTCATCGCGGTTCGGGTCAAAAACAACAGCAACGATGGGGGAGTCCCCTTCAACAAGGGCCACCGAAACGCAGAAAACAGGCAAGCCATGAATGAGGTTGGTGGTGCCATCCAACGGATCTACAACCCACCGATAGCGGGCATTTTTGGGAGCGTCCGCAGTGCCTTCTTCGGCCAGAAAACCGGCTTCAGGCAAAACGGTTTTTAAACCTTGCACCAATCGGGCCTCAGCGGTCTTATCGACATGGCTGACCAAGGAGTTCAACCCCTTGGTTTCAATGTCGCTGTGACCCACCCTTTGTTCCAAGAGGTAATGACCAACTGGGCGAATCACATCCACCGCGCCCCTGAGAATGGCACTCAATGCGGTTCGGTCCATCGTTATCGCCCCATCCATTTCCGCCATGTTTTCTGGTGGATAAACGCCATCATGACGAGCCCTGAAAGGAAGATGACAACGGCAATCAATTCCGCCTGTGTCATGACCATCCCCATGAATTCCATAGGGGCATTGACTCGGATTTTTTCAATCCAAAAACGCTCCATGCCGTTGAGCATGAGGTACGCCGAAAAAAGCGTTCCCGGCACGCTCCATCGCTTGCGCATGGACCACAAAAAAGCAAAGATGGCGGCGGCCATGATGGTCTCATAAAAGGACGTGGGGTAAACACCGGGCGACAGGTAAGTCCCGAACCCTTCGAAAATTGGCCAAGGGTCAGATTCGGTGATCAACTTACCCGTATAACCCGCAGGGCGGGGACCGAAGACGGCATTGACGTTGTTGGGAAAGGAATAACTCCACATCCAATCCGGTGCCCATGACAGCCAATCTGGCTTGGGGTTGGGATTGGGGATGCCCCAGTCACCGTCGCCACTGACCTGACAACCTACACGCCCGATGCCATAGGCCAGCATCAAACCGGGCGCTGTGGCATCTGCCAAGTGAATAAAGGGAAGGCCATGTCGACGGCCGTAAAATGCCACAGCCAATCCACCGACAATCAAACCACCGTAAATGGTCAGGCCTCCAAGAAATCCTTGTAGAGAAGGAGCTGTGAAAAACGCCACCATTTCTTCGGGATACTCCAGAAGGTGGAAAAACTTAGCACCCAAAACACCTCCGATCGCCGCCACCAATGTGATGTTTCCCGTGCGTTCCCATGGGTGAACTGTGACGGTTTCTTCTCGCGGCTCATCCAACCTCTGGGCCATGTCCTCCCGGTACCTCAAGAACCCAAAAATGGCCGCTCCTAAAACCCCCAACAATGGGTATCCATCTCCGCTAAAAAGGTGCTGTTGTGGGGGACCACCGCCTTTAAAGAGTGTCCCGGCATTCCAAAGCAGCCAAGTCACTTTCCATCCGAGAACCATTCCCAGAAAAGCACTGGACAACCATGCCAATGGCCCAGCCCCCTTGCCGACAACCTGTTTCTTTTCCACACTGGAAATCACCCCGTCTTTTTGTTTGCGCTGAAGCTCTTTGCGCAACAATGCGCTGGCCACCACAAAGGCCAATGCGACCATCAGACCAAAGGTGTTGACCAACTTGAGGGCCGGGATTTCCCAACCAAACAAGTCTTGGAATAAAAAGTAAAGGTTGGGATACACAGCCGCGATTTGGTGGTCAAGTTAGCGACTCCAGCACATGGGCTTGCACCAAGCCTTCTGACATGTCCCCCAGTTGGACTGCAACAATGCTTCCCGGTGCACAACCTTCGGTACCACTCACCGAAACCCGCACGTATTCTGGGGTGTAGCCCAACCGACACCCCGAAGCATCGCCGACCTCAGACTCCAGCAGCACAGGTCGGGTTTGACCCTGGAAACGTGCCGCATGGGCCCATTGCTTTTTCAGGCTCATTTGACGCAACACTTTGTTGCGGGCCTTGCGCACAGGGACGGGCACTACATCCTCGATGCGCAATGCCGTCGTCTTGGCGCGCTCACTGTAGGTGAACACATGAAAATAAGCCGCTGGCAAATCCTGAAGGAACGACACCGTTTCTTGGAATTCAGCTTCACCCTCTCCGGGAAAACCCACTATCACATCGATGCCGATGGCAGCTTGGGGCATCCGCTGAACGATATACTCCATCCTCTCCTTATAGAGGTCCGTCCGATAGCGTCGGCGCATGGCGGCCAAGATGGCGTCACTGCCGCTTTGCAACGGCACATGAAAATGCGGTTGGAACTTCTGCGACTCCGCAACGAAGTCAATGATGTCCTCGGTCAGCAGGTTCGGCTCAATGGAGCTGATTCTAAACCGCTCCACCTGCTCCAGTCTCGGGTCCGATTCCAAAGCTGCACACAAGTCTAAAAACCGCTCACCTTGCGCCTTACCAAAATCACCGATGTTGACCCCTGTAAGCACAATTTCTCGGGCCCCTGCATCTGCCGCTTTGCGCGCTTCCACCAAAGTCGTTGCGATGTCCGCACTGCGGGAACGCCCGCGAGCCAGGGGAATGGTGCAAAAGGCACAGAAGTAATCGCAACCGTCCTGAACCTTCAGGAAACTGCGGGTTCGATCGCCCGCACTCACTGCGGGATGAAACGAAGTGACTTCCCTGATTTCGCCGCGGTGCACCACTGCGCGACCGAGGGTTGAAGCCTCCAATTTCAACGCCTCTTGCTGCGCGATGTATTGGGCCAGGTTAAATTTTTCTTGGGCACCCAAGACCAAGTCGACCCCTTCAATGCCCGCAATTTCTTCGGGTTTGAGTTGGGCATAACACCCAATGACCACGACGGTAGAATCAGGATTGGCAGTTTTGGCACGTCGGACGATGTTGCGGCACTTTGCATCGGCATGGTCCGTGACACTGCAGGTGTTGACCACCACCACATCGGGTTGATCTTCCATGCGCACCCGGGCATAACCCGCTTCTAAAAGCCCGTTGGCCAAGGCGCTGCTCTCCGAAAAATTCAGCTTGCAACCCAAGGTCTCAAAAGCCACCCGGCCAAAATTTGCCATGGCGCAAAATTACGGCCAACCAAATGAGGTCTTCGCGTGTTACACCCTTGCCAACAACGAAAGTGGTCCGACCACCTATCTTGCAACCCTGCAAACCATCAAGGATGAACCTCAACCGACTATCCACAGTAACCGCATTGCTCCTGAGCAGTGCATTTTTATCGGCACAAACCTTCAACCTCAATACCGAATTGATGAATGGATCCTTCAACAGTGGAGGACCCATCGGCTTCATCGATGTCGACAACGACGGATTGGACGACATTGTCGTTTTTGACCAAGGTGAAGACGTCAATATCCTCTACCAAACAGCATCGGGATTTAACCCCGTTCATTACGGAGAGGTGAGCAACAGCAACCAATGGGGAGCCTGTATTGGAGACATCGACAACGATGGCATCAAAGACATTTTCGCCGGAGGAAGCTATGATGGGGTTCACCTCATGCGCATCGGTTCCGGAGGGAATTTCGAAATGGACGAGCTCGACAATGGCCAGATGTTCATGCAGGCTTGCAACATGGCTGACTTGGACAACGACGGTATCCTCGATGCCTTCGGATGTCACGATGATGCCCTCAGCCGCATGTGGAAAGGCGAAGCAGGAGGTCTACCTGCCAATGACCAGACACTCATCCCGCTGACCGACTACGACTTTAGCGACTATCCTGATACTGACCACAGTGGCAACTACGGCACTGTATTCTCTGACTTCGACAGTGATGGTGACGTGGACCTCTTCATCGCCAAGTGCCGCCAATTCGTGAGCGACCCTAATGATCCCCGACGCATCAACCAATTGTGGGTCAATGATGGACAAGGCGGGTGGACCGAGGAAGCCCTTGAGCGCGGCCTCGTCTTTTACGAGCAAAGCTGGACGGCGGATTTTGGCGACATCGACAACGATGGAGACATGGACATTGCCATCACCAACCACAGCACGTCACAGCTCCTTTTCGAAAACGATGGGAACGGCTACTTCACAGACATCTCCGAAGGAAGCGGCATGAATGTCAGTGGATTCTTTCTTCAAAGCAAGTTTGAGGATTTTGACAACGATGGCTACTTGGACTATATCACCTCCGGTGACAACAGTTCCAATTTCTACTTCAAGGGCAACGGAGACGGCACCTTTGAACAACTTGATTGGCCCTTCGCCTACGACGATGCCATGCTCAGCTTTGCTACGGGCGACTTTGGAAATGACGGCCAAATGGACCTCATTGCCAGCCACGGCGGTGTATATGTGAGTCCAGACAACAACAATCCTGACCAACTTTACATCAATGAAGGCAATGACAACCACTGGGTGTCTTTTGACCTGCAAGGCGTCATTTCTAACAGCGGAGCCGTTGGGGCCCAGGTGGCCATCTACGGACCTTGGGGCATTCAACTGCGCGATGTAAGGGCAGGCGAGAGTTATGGCATCACTTGCACCGCTCATCCACACTTTGGTTTGGGAACAGCCGATTACATCGACAGTGCTGTGGTTCATTTCCCCAGCGGATTCACAGTGACTTTAGAAGACCCTGCCATCGACACTTACCACAACGTGCTCGAAGCTCCTTGTCAGATTGGCGCTTTCGACCTCACACTTGAAGGTGCGACCGTCCTATGTCCCGGCGAAACCACCACACTCATGGCACCGGAAGGCTACGCCAGTTATGCTTGGAGCAATGGAGGGGAGGGAAGCTCAATCTCTGCAGGAGAGACCGGCAACTACACCGTTTTGGTCTACGACAATGATGGGTGTGCAGGGATTTCCAATCCCATTGGCATCGAAGTCTACCAACCTGAAGTTCCCACAGTTTCAATCGACGGCAACGTAAAGTTGTGTGACGGAGAAAGCGTCACCCTGATCTGCAGCGCTGCACCAGGATATCAGTGGAGCACGGGGGCCACAGACCAAACCATTCTTGTGACGGAGCCCGGAACCTACTCGGTCTCGGTCGAAGGCGAATGCGCCGAACCCACTGCATCTGAAGAAATCACAGTGGAGGTATACAGCACACCTGGAACTCCAACTGTAGAAGACAGCAGCATTCCCGCACCCGCCAGCACCAACCTGTCATTTGAAGGCAACGAACTGCATTGGTATGACAGCGAAACCAGTGAAAACCCAGTTTTCGTTGGAAATGCGTTTGACACCCCGGTACTCGAGAACACCACCACCTTCTGGGTGGAGGATGTCATCAACCACGGTTTGGAGGTTGCCGTTGGTGGCTCCTCTGCACAAGACGAAGGACAATACCACAACAACAGCAATTACTGGTTGCGCTTCGATGCTTTCGAAGACATTGTGATCGAATCGGTCAAGGTGTTTGCGAACAGCGAAGGAGACCGCACTGTTGCCGTCATTGACGCTTTGGGCAATGTCTTGGACGAAGTGACCGTCAACGTACCCGAAGGCGAAAGCGTCATTCAATTGGACCTCGAAACTCCGGCTGGAGAAGGTCTGGGATTGCGCAGCCTCGATGGAAACCCTCAACTGTGGCGCGATGGGCAAGGCAGCAACCTGGCCTTTCCATTTGAAATTGGAAACCTGGCCACCATCACATCCAGCAGTGTCAACAACCCCGACAATGCCACAAACTATTACTACTTCTTCTACGATTGGACTGTGGCCACACAAGCAGTAGCCTGTGCCTCTGACCGTGTTCCAGTGACCGTTACGGTAGAGGTATCGGGCATCGACGACCTCAACGTTTTAGAAGGGTCACTTTCATTGCACCCCAACCCCTCCAACGGGGTCTTCCAGCTCCATTGGACTGGCGCAGGATTTGGCGCAGTACAGTGTGAGGTCATCGACATGTCTGGCCGGATTTTGTACAGCAAGCAGGCCAATGGCGCCGCCGAATTGGGCGCAGTAGACCTCACATCACTTCCCCGCGGAGTGCACATTCTCAAGCTGACAGGCGACGAAGGCAGTGCCACTGCCCGCATCGTTTTGCGCTGATCACACTCATTTTTCTTTCATGGACCCCGCTCGGTTTACCGGCGGGGTCTTTTTTATACTTGGGACATGCGTGGTGCTTACCTCCTTTTCTTGATGGCTTTGCTCTGCGCTGGGTCCAGCGCAGCTTGGCAATTGGGTGCTTTTGCCCCACGGCCCATCATAGACGCCCATGAAGCGTTGGGCATAACGCTGCGAAGCGACAACCTTGGTGGTTTGCCTGACACCATCAATGCACTGTTTTACGGCTCGGGAAAATGTGCAGGTTGTCATGGTGAAGACCCCAACAGCCTCGCTTCGATTCCTGGACAAGTATTCCCCATGGAGCCCATTCTCGATGGCCACGACGTGAATGTGGTCGACGATTGGCGCAGTTCGATCATGGCCAACAGCACCAAAGACCCATTTTGGAGGGCCAAAGTCAGACACGAAGTGCTCACCAACCCCAGCCATGGCGCTGGACTGGAAGACAAATGCACCAGTTGTCACGCGCCTGTCGGCCACTTTGCTGCCCATCATGAGGGTGCAGAATACTACTCGTTGCTCGAGGCGCTCACGGATTCCATGGCCCTTGACGGTGTGAATTGCGCCGTCTGCCACCAACAAGACGCTGAAGGAATTGGAACCCGCTTCAGCGGGGAAATGACCTTTGTAGAAGACACCATTTTTGGGCCCTACGGTGGAGGCAAGGATGAATATCCGGTGCAATACCAACCCATGCAGCAGTTCATCGGTTTCTATCCCATGTATGGCGAGCATATGGCCAAATCTGAATCCTGCGCTGCCTGTCACAGCCTGATCACCAACAGCGTGGACCTAGAAGGCGAATACACCGACTCTACCGTCATAGAACAGGCCACCTACCATGAGTGGCTCAACTCTGCATATGCCGAAGGCCCCAACGCCATTGAATGCCAAGGTTGCCACGTTCCGCGCATCGACGAACCCGTGACCATTGCCGCCGGCTATGCATGGTTGCAACCCAGGTCTCCCTTTGGACTGCACTATTTCGTGGGAGGAAACACCCACATGCTGCGCATGCTGCGCAACAACGTGGACTCCTTAGACCTTTCAGCAACGGAGGCCCAATTCGACAGCACCATAGCGCGGTCTTTGGACATGCTGGAAAACCAAACGCTCGAAGTCAACCTCGCTGTTTCTGGCACACCAGATGAAGGCACCATGAACGTTGAAGTGGAGCTCATCAATTTGGCCGGGCACAAGTTCCCATCGGGATATCCTGCCCGAAGAGCATGGGTAGAGCTGACCATGGCTGCCAATGGCGATACGGCATTTCACTCTGGAGCTTGGGACCCCACAACAGGCAGCATTGACGGGCAATTAGAAGTCGCATGGGAACCCCACCACAACATCATCACAGATGAGAACCAAGTTCAGATTTATGAGCTGGTTTTGGGAGATGTCAACGGTGATCCGACCACCCTGCTTGAACGCGCATACGCCCACCTCAAAGACAACCGTTTGGTGCCGCTGGGATTTGCTGCAGACCACCCAGTAGGAGACACCACAGCTGTGATTGGATCAGCGCTGAATGATCCCAATTTCAATTATGACTCCGATGGCGAAGAGGGCACAGGCGGCGACAGGTTGACCTATCAAATCCCTTCCGAATTGATGGGGCAAAACGTGACCGTCACGTGTCAAGTGTGGTACCAGAGTTTGCCCCCAAAATGGGTGGCGCCTATGCTCGAGCTCGAAGGGGACAGCCTGATCGATGGTTTCCGCACACTGTACACCGAATTCATTCCAACGCCTGAACGGGTGGGCGTAGGAGGACTCAATGTCAATCTGGTCGGTATAGGAAAGGACCCTTCAAGGCTGGCTTTAACCGCATCGCCGAACCCATCAGCAACGGGAAGGGTCTCCATTACCAGCCCTGGCACCTCTATCGGAACTTGGACACTGCTGGACGCCAGAGGGCGCACCATTCAAACTGGAACCACGCCAACGGAATCCCTGAGGCTAGAACTGCCCCGAGCCGGTCAATACATCTTTAAAAGCGGCCTTGGCACATTGAGGCTCATCCGTTCCTCATAAGAACACGCACAGGGCGAGGCTCATCCAAATTCAAGGCCCACCGGACAATGGTCCGACCCCAAGACATCGGTGTGGATTTCACACGGACCACATTGCGCCAGGGCTGCGTCGGATGCCATGAAATAATCCAACCGCCAGCCCACGTTCTTTTCTCGTGCACCACCCCGGTAGCTCCACCAAGAGTACTGAACACGGTCAGGGTTTTGGTGTCTCCACACATCGGTGAAACCGGCATCCACCAATGCGCCCATCCCATCAATTTCGTCCTGCGTATATCCTGGCGTCTTGTTGTAATTGGCTTTTGGACGCGCCAAGTCGATGGCCTGGTGAGCGACATTCAAATCACCACAACAAATGGTGGGTTTTTCTGAAGACAGTCTCTTCATGTAATCCCGAAAGGCCACATCCCATTCTTTGCGAAATGGCAAACGCTTGAGGCCAGAGGAGCTGTTGGGCGTGTAGACGGTCACAAAGTGAAAGTCGCCAAAGTCCGCAGCTGTTACACGCCCTTCATCGTCCATGCCTTCGACTCCGATCCCATGGCTCACAGATAGGGGAGGGCGCTTGGAAAGAATGGCCGTTCCTGAATACCCCTTCTTTACGGCGCTTGATGAATAAACGTGCCACCCTTCTCCCAAGTCAAACAAGGCTTCGCGCACTTGATCGTCTTGGGCCTTGGTTTCTTGCAAGCCAATGACATCAAAGCCGCTGCCATTGAGCCAATCCACAAAATCTTTTTTTACCACGGCACGGATGCCGTTCACGTTCCACGAGGCCAATTTCATGGACGCAAGGTGGCACAGGAACGCCGGATTTAGGCCATGTCATCGGGTTGAGACCACCCCCGCGCTACCAAGTTTTGGAGCAGCAATTGGACATCAAAAGTTTGATGCAATACCCGCCTCACCTGAAGCATGTCCATGAAATGGAGGCCGTCTGAAGAGAGGCCCGCACTGTGATCCATGCGCACCAAATGGTTGAAGTCCTCCGTCATGCCCACATCCATCAATCGGTAATCCCGCTTCACAGGGTCATACCCCACAATCAACCTCCGGCCTTCAATCTCTGCGAGCTCAAAAAAGTGAGGAGCCGTTAAAAATTCCAATTGCCAAGGAGCCATGTAACCCAAAGAAAAGTATGGGTAGTACCGCTCCTTGAAATCGATGCCCACCGAAGTGAGTCCGTCCCGCAAGCTGCTCATGGCACTTCTGACCCGCGAACCAGTGGTCTCTTGGGGATCAAAACGCTGAAAAGACCCCCACCTTTTGGTCGGTGTGTAATACTCGAAGTCTCCCAAAGACAGCTTGTAGTCAAAATCAGAGGGGAGGTCCAATACATAACCCGGGTAGTACCATTTAAATCCTGCTGACCGACCAAATTCAATCTCCTTGAGCATGGTGTAAATGCCAAGCCCATACTGGCTGTAATCTGGGTGCTGCAGGCCAATCAAGCTCGCCATGGAGCGCTCACCAATATCAAAGTAGCTGACTGCTATAAGCTTATCCCCGTCGTACACACAAATCTCACGCGTGTCAAATACCGTTTGATGAAATCCACTCGTGAGGTACTCATTCAACGTCGGATGAATAAATCCCTTGAACCGATCCTTGTGCAAGGAATACAAAGCCTCCTTCTCGGCATCGGGTTTGGCTGTTCCAATGCTGACCGAAAAGGCACGGTCACACCGGGACATGCGTTTTCGCTGGCTCTTTTTGAAGGAGAAGCGCCCCAGGTTCATACGGATGTTGACCACACCGAAGATGCCTGACTCGATGCACAACAAGTCGACCTTGTACAACATCACACTTCCGCGAAACCATCCGGAAGCCAGGTACTGATCGTACCGCCTCGGGGCCAGTTTTCTTGGAAAATGTGTTTGAACGAGCACGACAATGCAAGATAGCTCAGAAGCCTTGACTCTTCTGACTGTAGGGCATTAGAGGTTCCGAGAAATCCAACGGGCCAAAGCAGTCTTGGCGGGGCCAAAAGGCGGATAAGACAACGGAACCGCAGTAAAAGGAAGCGCTTTGCGCATCACACTGCGCTTGTTGGAAAAAGCATCAAACGCGGCCTTGCCATTCGAACGGCCCAAGCCACTGGCCTGAATCCCCCCGAATGGAAGGTCTGGATTGGCGATTTGCACCACAGTTTCACCTATGCCCACCGTACCTGAACGGGTGGATTCCAACCACTGGCGCTGGCGGTTTTTGTCACGGCTAAAGATGTACATCGACAGGGGCTGATCCTTCACCTCAGAAATGGTCTTGGAAACGGACTGGGGGTCACTCCAAGTCATGACCGGCAACAGCGGACCAAAAATTTCTTCCTGCATCACGCGCATGTCGAGGGTGACTCCGCCCAGTATCGTGGGCTCCATGAACCGCATTTCTGCGTCATATTTTCCACCGTGTAACACTTTGGCACCTTTGGCCAGTGCATCATCCAAAGTCTCCTTGAGTCGCTCAAATTGAGCGGCGTTGACAATCCGGCCATACTCATTAGAAGACGCAATATCTCCGGTAAAGCAATACTCCCAGCGGCTCACCAAAGCGGAAACAAGATCGGCTTCAACCGACGCCTCTACCAACAAGTAATCCGGTGCAATGCACACTTGCCCAGCATTCAACGCCTTGCCCCAAGCCAGTCTTTTGGCCACTTGGGTAGGGGAGACGGTGGCGTCAACAACCGCAGGACTTTTACCTCCCATCTCAAGGGTCAGAGGGGTCAAATGTTCTGCCGCTGCCCGCATCACTTTGCGGCCGGTATCGGTACCTCCCGTGAAAAAAATGTGGTCAAATGGCATGGCTGTCAAAGCAGCCGCTTCTTTTGGCCCGCCCAGCACCACCTGAACCCATTCTGGGGGCAATGTGGTCCGCAACCAATCGGCCATCACCTTAGAGGTTTCTGGAGTGTGCTCCGGCGGCTTCACCACAACCCGATTTCCTGCGGCCAATGCCGCAATCACCGGCTTCATCGTCAACAACAATGGAAAATTCCATGGAGCGATCACCAGCACCACACCTTTGGGCTGGGTCACAATCTCTGATCGGGTACCCAACAACTGAATCGGAGTGGCCCTGCGGTCTGGCCGCATCCATTCCGACAGGTGCTTGCGCATGTACTCTATTTCCTTGCGAATGGGGAAAAACTCTGTCAGTCTGGCCTCAGGCTCTGACTTTCCCAAGTCGCGGTGCAACGCAGCAAGCAACGCCGATTCGTGCGCCCGCAATCCTGCCAACATGCTCCTTAGAATATGCTGCCTTTCCTTGCGCGATGGCAAAGGGTCTGACCGATGTGCGTCTCGAAGAGAACTATAGACGCGTTTCAGGTCTGACATCAATCCTTGAGCAATTCTTTAATGCTGCCGACACTTCCCATCATACCGCTGGCCTCGTAAGGCATAAACACAACGCGGGACTTGTCATTTGAGGTTTCCATCATCTTCTCCAAAGCCTCCACATAGCGAACAGCAATCAGATACTGTGTGGGGTCAGCCTTGGTCTTGGCTACAGCCTCTGCCACCATGCGGATGGCCTTGGCCTCAGCTTCTGCCACTTGTAGGCGGGCATTGGCGCGCCCTTCTGCTTGCAAGATGGCCGCTTGGCGCTCACCCTCGGCCTGGTTAATGTCTGCCCCCTTGCGCCCCTCAGCCTGAAGGATGGCAGCCGTCTTGGTTCCCTCGGCTTCAATGATCTGCGCACGGCGGCTCCGTTCAGCCCGCATTTGCTTCTCCATGGCCTCTTTAATGTCCTGAGGTGGATTGATGTCTTGAAGCTCTACACGGTTCACCTTGACGCCCCATTTGTTCGTGGCCTCATCGAGAATCGCCCTCAGTTTGGTGTTGATGGTGTCCCGGCTCGACAGACATTCGTCGAGGTCCAACTCACCCAAAACATTACGCAACGTCGTCTGCGTCAGCTTCTCAATCGCATTGGGAAGGTTGCTGATTTCGTAAACACTCTTCACCGGATCGTTGATCTGGAAGTAAATCAGGGCGTTGATTTCCGTTACAACATTGTCCCGGGTGATGACACTTTGGCGGGGAAAGTCAAAGACCGTCTCCCGCATGTCAATCCGCTCGAGCATTTTGTAAGCCACTACACGTTCGCCTCTGGCATCTTCTGTGGCATAACGCCAGACACTGGCCCGTGGGCGGTCCACAAAAGGAATCAAAATGTTGATGCCTGCGGTCATCGTCATGCGGTAACGGCCCAATCGCTCTATGACCAGGGCTTCACTTTGTTTGACGATACGCAATCCTCGGACCACCACCACAATGGACAGCACCAAGAGGGCAATAGAAATAAAGGAAAAACCTTCCATATTCAAAGGGGTTTGGGGTTAATTCAGTGGTTCGACAATGAGCACGTTGGACTCGACAGCGACAACACGCAGTTGGTCTCCAACCGCATAATCGGAAGGGTCATTGATCGAAGCTTCACCTTCAGACCGTGTTCCTTTCCAATTCGGGTTGAATTCAATCAACCAATCGTCACCGTCAATCCGACCGCGTCCCCTTCCTGATTGGGGGTTGATGGCCAGCGTCATGCGCACTGTCCTGCCGGGAAGCGCGTCCACACCAGTAGCCACTGAAGCTCCACTGAACCAGACGCGCATGGCCAAAGGCCGTAAAAACAACAAAGACAATACTGCTCCTGCCGAGGCTGCTACACATTGATATTCCCACCAATCCGTGAACATACTGGCCAAGCCTCCTGCAAATGCGCCAATGGCAAGAGACCCCAGCACCAATCCAGGAACGAAGGCTTCTCCAATAAGCAACATCAGAAAAGCCAGGGTCCACCAATGCCATTGCTCCATCATTGGCTCAAAATAGCGCAGAACAGGTCAACATGGCTCCCAATCAGGAATTCACTCCTCCCAAAATAATGCATGCATATCCCTAGGAAAGGGCAGGGGAGTTCCGAAAATTGGGGGCAAACCTCAAAATCACACGATCACCTCAACCATCGGAACAATTCACCCGATGCGTCTACTCCTGTTACAACGACAGCTCCTGATGTTCTCAGCGCAAGACGCGTAGAGGCCAAAACTTGGACGTTTTCGATGATCATCTTGCCAGACAATTCATAAACTGAAACGTTCAACTGCCTGCCTTCTGGGCCATCCAAAATAATCAAGCCCCCTTGTCTGCTGCAGGTCCACATGATTTCCTGCTGCGCGTTCGATACTGACGCCATGGGATTCGACCCAATGCTGAACACCCCCAAATCCAAGCAGCCATTGAAATCCTGCACATACCACCCCAAATTCACCGGGGCCAAAACCAAACCATCGGTGTCAATAGGGCCACTCCAACTCCATACATAGGGGGGAGTCCCACCTTCTGCAAAGGTCACCACAATGGCTGAATCTGAACTTCCGAGGTACTCAAAACCGGTGGATCCCACCAAACTGTCTGGGGCGATCACCACCAAAGAATCAGACAAAACACATCCCATGGAGTCCACCACATGAAACTGAGACACACCCGGCTCCAAGGCCGTTAAATCAACACCTTCAACATCCAAGGTCAACCCTCCTGTGCCGCCCCCAATGGCAATATCAGCTGCACCAAAATCGCCCGCACACTGCGGCTGCATCAGCTCCACTTCGGCGTACAAATCTTCTGGATAATACACCGTAAACATGGAGTCTATAGCGCAGCCACCGGCCAGCGTGACTTGAAGCTCATGGGGTCCCACTGCACATGGAAAAAGTTCGGAAGTGGGCGGAAATGGAACACTGTCCAAAGTCACCACGGCATTTTCGGGCAAACTCCATGAAACCAATGCCGAATCACCAAAACAAGGCGGCTGCAAGACATCCAATGAATATTGTGGTGGCGCTTCTGGAGCCCAATTGACAGTCTGAGACCAAGTATATCCGCCGCCCCACCAACTGACATCCAACGTCCATTCTCCTGGAGCATCGGCCACAACAACATTGGAGTACACCGGTACTCCGTTCCAGGTCATTGAGACGGAAGCGGGGTCGAAAGGCACTGTCCAACTCGCCTCCTCCCATGGGCAAAGGGTTTCATTGAGCACCAAAGAATCTGCCCCGACACCCTCGACAATCAGCAAGTCAGAGTCTGGCGCAAGGTCAAACAAGACATCCCTGATTCCACTTGGCCATACCACCTCGATTGAATCAACAACCTCAACATCACCAAGTCCGATGAAGCGGGTATAGGTATGCTGGGTCATATAGTCTTCACCAGCATTGACCTGCTTCATTTGTGTCAGGCTGTCGGCATGCACCTTGATGACAGCACCAATGCCACGTGTATTCGATACGGTTCCCACAAGGTCGATGGTCATTCGGTGATTGTCCGCCTCATTGGTCAGCTTCAGCACCTGCGGCGAAAGGGCATTCCCGTGTCCGACGATGTCAGGAACCCGGTCCTGATCCAAGTCCAACCGCCCCAAACAATAGAGCTGAAACTGTTCATTCGGCCAGTCTTCCGTTGTCTCTTCAAAAACCAGCCCAGTGCCATCGTTCATGTAAAGGTGGTTGTCATATGGAATGGCATTTGGAAACCGGTAGGTGGCCACCATCATGTCATCCCAACGGTCTCCATCGACATCTATAGCGCAAGTGCCCCATCCATACTGCATGCCCGCCACACCCGCCGAAGCAGCGATGTCCTGATAAAAGCCATCATTGTTCAGCATGAAGGCATTTGGATTATCCTCAGTGTTGGTCACATATTGATCCCAGTCTCCGTCATTGTCAGGGTCGAACAACGTGGCCGACATCGCATTCACACTAATGCTGGCTCCTGAAGACTCTGATATGTCTACAAAAGGTCCTCCGCCTCCATTGGCATAGAGTGAGTTGGTGAAATCTTCACGGTCGTTGATCACCCACAGGTCATCAAATCCATTGTTGTCGTAATCATACCACGCCCCTTGAAAGGAGTGTTGAAAACCATCTCCAACAAATGCGCTCAGGGTAATCTCTTCGAAAAACCCTTGCCCGGTATTCTGGAAGAATTTGTTTTGGTAAGAGACCTGCAGGAAGGTATCGTGGTAACTGGCGATGTAAATGTCCAAGTCTCCATCGCGGTCATAATCACGTGCAGAAATTCCGCGGTTGTCCCAACCATTGAGCAACGGAATTCCCCTCAGGACACCTTCTTCGATCAATGAACCATCGGGCTGTCGCACGAACAAGTATACCCCCAGGCCCCTGGCACCGGCAAAGAGGTCAAGGTCCCCATCATTCTCGATATCCACCCATAACACCGCTTTGGCTTCATTGACCAAGTCGATTTCCATTTGGAATGTCAATCCTTCATCGCCACCTGTATAGAGCTTGATCAGACCATCCACACCTGCCAAAGTCACATCATCCCAACCGTCCCCATTAAAGTCAACGGTAGACAATCCGCACCCAAACAAACTGCCAAAAGTGCTGCTCTCCATCAGGAAATCCAGCGAGACATCTTCGAGTTGGGCAGAGCAGTCTAAACCAAAGCAAAATAGCAGGGCTGTTCCGAGCCATCGAAGCCGAAGTGCAAAGGGAATCATGTTGAACAGGTAGTGGTACTGAAAGAGACGGACAAAGCCCGCAAACGTTGCCCTGATTCACTACAAATTATCAATCAATGACAGCAACAACGGCACCAATGCCTGTGAACCGTCATTTAATATGACTTCGTGGGAACTGGCATTTATTTTATCTGCGGGCCATTGATGGGCCAATCTCTCCATTATTTCTGAGCGACTCCAGCCGTTGCGTTCCTGAACCCGCTGTATTCTCAGGGCCAAAGGCGCCGTTACGGCCCAAATCACGTCGCAATCTTGGTCGCTGCCCGATTCAAACAGGATGGCCGCTTCTCTGAACACCAATGATGCCCCATCGGCCTCTGCTCCAGCCTTCCATTGGGCAAAGGCCCTCGACACAGCTGGGTGGACCATGGCATTTAGCTCGGCCAAAGCCTCGGCGTCATTGAACACCACATTTGCCAGAGCCAGGCGGTCCAAGGTTCCATTCGGCTTGAGCACCTCCGGTCCAAAGCGGTCTGATACAGATCGAAGCAAGTCAACATCCTGATCATACAGCTTGCGCGCAGCCGAATCCGCATCAAAAACAGGGTGCCCCAAAGATCTCAAGGCTTGAGCCAACACAGATTTGCCAACGCCCATCCCACCGGTCAGCCCCACCACCACCATACTGTGGCCGTCCGATATTTTGTCTGTCGCTGTCGATAAAGACATGCCACAATATTCGGGCATTCATTCCAGCCTCGCGACATTTACATCATGTCACATCTCATTGCACCCTCTTTGCTCGCTGCAGACTTCGGTAATCTGGCCCGGGACGTCACCATGGTCGAGAACAGCGACGCTGACTGGCACCACATCGATGTGATGGATGGCATGTTCGTCCCCAACATCAGTTATGGGATGCCCGTCATTGCCGCGATAGGGAAGCACGCCAGCAAGCCCCTAGACGTGCACCTCATGATTGAAGCACCTGACCGATACATCAATGAGTTTGCGGCCTTGGGTGCACATGTCCTGACGGTTCACGCAGAGGCCTGTGTGCACTTACACCGAACATTGGGGGCCATACGAGAAGCCGGCATGCTCGCTGGAGTGGCACTCAACCCGCACACTCCTTTGTCCGCCATAGAAGAGGTGCTCGGAGAAATCGACCTGGTATGCCTGATGAGCGTAAATCCCGGATTTGGAGGGCAAAAATTCATCGCGGGCACTTTTGACAAAGTCAGGCGCCTTCATGACATGCGCCAGCGGCAACAGCACGAATTCCTCATTGAAGTGGATGGAGGAGTGGGAGAGGGAAACGCGGCTCAGTTGGTAGAGGCAGGAGCCAATGTCCTGGTGGCAGGATCTTCTGTCTTCAAAGCAGACAACCCTTCAGGCGCTGTATCTCGACTCAAAACGTGTACCATCAATGCCTGATTGAGCAGGCCACTGAATTCAGTAGTTGGACCTTAAATAGGTGGTCCCGCGGGTGTCGTGCACCCAAACCACGCCTTGAATCGGCAGCAGGTCCCAAGACCAGTGGTGCCAATCGTTATTCTCAATGGACGTAGAGTACACCATGCTTCCTTTGGGGTCATAAAAGTCCACTTGCAAAATCCCCGGCCAAGGATCGCCAGGCTTTAGCCAGATCCCTGCAGGACCGCGACTCAAACTGCCTGTCCTGTGAAGAGCATGTTCCTCAACACCCATGTTGATCAAGTCTTGCAATCCCAATAACAGGCAACCATTGGCGTCCTGAATCACCCAGCTGTAGAGCCCAGCTGACAGTCCAGAGAGGACCGTGTCACCCGTCGCCCCGGTATTCCAAATCACCTCATAAGGAGGCGTTCCTCCAGAAGGATCCAGCTCCACAGAACCGTCATTCCCCACATCCTCGGGAACTGCAACCACATCACAAGACAGGGGGGCCGGTATTTCAACAACTATGGAAGAGTCCACCGTGCATCCATTGGCATCTTCCAAATGCAAGGGAACTGTCCCTTCAGGCAGCATCAAAGGATTCACATTTCCCCAAGTCAAAATGTAATTTGGAGTGCCTCCATAACCCACTGCAAATGCTTGGGCCGAATCCGAATGACAGAGCGCAGGAGCGTAGTCAATGTAAAGCTCCAATTCCGATGGCTGCACCAATGTGAAGTGGTGGAGTTCTGAGCAAACACTTGCACTGTCCAAGGTCATCAATGTCAAGTCTCCTCCCAACACCTGAAGGTTCTGTACCGAAAATGGAAAGCTGTTCCCCTCCAATTCTACAGTAAACGTTGAGTCTGCATACCAGCCCAGTGAGCCTGGCTCGTTGTAACACAGAGGCTGTGTCCATTGAATAGAAAGGCCATGTGGTTCTTGTTCCGTCCAGAACAAGGTGTCAGACCATTGAAACAGTCCTCCCATCCATTTGCAGTTCACAACATACATGCCGTCCTCTTGGATGAGCATCGAATCCCCGAGAACCGCCAACCCGTTTACCTCAACATCTGGACAAGGCAGCGGGAAGTTCAACCAAGAGGAGTCTCCGGCACAACCCGTCCCTGAATAGGACAATACCGCGGTAGACGAGCCCTCAATCAGGCGCAGATCTGAACCGACAGGCACGTCATACCATACCTCATGCATTCCGCTTGGCCAGTTCACTTCGATGGAATCCACCACCTCTGCGCTGCCTAAACCAAAATACCGCCGCCAGGATTGTTGGGTCACATAATCTGTTCCACAGCTCACCAATTGCAATTGACTGACCCCCCCAGCATGGACCTTGACCTCAGCCCCAATGGCCCATCTGTTTGAGTATGTGCCACACAGCTGCACCGCAAGCCTCCCATTTGGAGCTGGGCCGTCTACAGCATCGTTTTGAAGCATTTGCAAGTATGAACTGTTGCCTAAGGCTACCACGTCAGGCGCCAAATCTTGATTGAAGTCACAAGCAGCTAAACTGTACAACTGCGTTTGATTGTTGGGCCAATTCGACTCTGTCATATCGGTGAACGTGGCCCCGCCGTTGTGATTTTCGTAGTAATAATTCTTGTAGGGCAAGGTGTTCGGGAAGCGATAGGTCGCCACCATCAGGTCGCTGTCCATGTCGCCATCCACATCCACCCAGCAACCACCCCAACTGTACTGCATCCCGTCCAGCCCTAAATCAGCTCCGGTTTCATTGTAAAAACCAAAGCCGTCCTTGTCCATGTACACATTGGGCTCATTCTCTACGTTCGAACAGAACAGCTCATAATCCCCATCATTGTCTGGGTCACCAACGGTTGCCGTCATGGCAAATACCTGCTGATCTAATCCGTAATCGCCCCCAACCTCTTGGAATGTACCGTCGCCATTGTTGCTGTACATGGCATTTGGAAAAATGGTGCGGTCATTGATCACCCAAAGGTCCAAGTCGCCGTCCGCATCAAAATCCAACCAAGAACCTTGGAAAGTGTGTTGCAATCCATTGCCCACTCCCAAGTCGGCAGTAACGTCAGTAAAAAATCCCAAGCCATTGTTGTTGAGCAACAGGTTTTCTGACAAACCTGTGGTGCCATCATGGTACATCGAGATGTAGACGTCCAAGTCACCATCTGCATCGTAATCGGCCACCGCAATGCCTCTTGCCTCCCAGGTTTCATCCAACGGCAACCCACTTTCAGCGGCAGACTCTACGAGCCCATTGCCATCCGTCAAGAACAACTGCATGGCCGCAAAACGCCGGGTCAACAGCAAATCCAAATCGTCGTCGCCATCGGCATCAAACCATGCGATGCCTTGAACCGGCTCTGTGCCATCAATGAAATGCACCGGCTCATAGCCACCTGACTGCATCTGCATGTAAGCCACAGCAGTGCCATCACTGTTGGCCACCGTGATGTCATCCAGGCCGTCAGCATTAAAATCCGCCACACTCAACGCCGTACCCAAAAATGAAGCTTGGGTGGTGCCGGGTAAAGTGAAAATCTCCGTGGCGTCTTGCCATTGTGACGCTGCAGTCCACGGCAACCCAAACATCCCTGCCAGCAGCAGCATGTTCAATTTCCAATTTGATGGCGAAAGATTCACTTCTAAAAACACCTCACGCAAGGTATTCGAATAACTTCACGCAGGCTCCACTTCAGCCGATAAATCGCGCTCTAACAGTGCGGTACAAATAGGCTCAAGCTCGTCAAAGTCTCCGTTTTTCACAGAGCACTTGCCTTTTGTGTGAACGATCAATGCACACTGTTCCGCTTGGAGCAACTCATGTCCGCAGTAAGCCACCAGACATTCAATTACATGTTCGAACGTATTGTGGTCATCGTTGTACAACACGATGTGCCAGCCATCGGATACGGCTTCCTCCAGACCCACAGCCTCTTCGACCAGGGTTTCCTCTTGTGGCGCTTCGTTGAGATGAACACGAATCATAGGTGCAATTTACAGCCCAACTGATTGGCAGTACATCCCGAAATTTGACTTTCGATACCCTCTAATGGCCTACTTAAACTTTCATTTGACCACAACGGAACAAACTGAAACTTAACGTGTTCTATCTGTAATATGGTACGAAAACCCAGCATCCTTTTACTCGGTTCGGAGAGCAGCACCCGAACACCCTCTGTGGACTTGACCGAGTTCGGTTGTGAGGTCCGCACTGCGAGCAAAGTCGCCGAAGCCGCCGGAATTTGTCTTTTTGCCCCACCTGATCTTGTGGTTGTCATGGAGCAGAAAAGTGGAATGGTCGATTTCATCGAGCAGCTCAAAATCCAAGACAAGATTTTGCTTCTTGAGTTCGCGCAGGTCACCGTTGGTGCCGATGATGACACAGAAGCACCGTCTTCAATTTCAGATGCCGTCGAAAACGCGCTTCAAGAACTGGCTGAATCAAAAGTCCGGGCCAAACATTTCTTCACGAAAGTTGGAAATAAACTGCGCCGCATTCACCTGCAGGACGTACGGTTCATTGAAGTGGAGGGGAAATACAGCGCCATCCATGTCGGTGAGCGCAAGTACAATGTCAAAGCAAGCCTCAAAGATTTGCTTTTGAAATTGCCCCTTGAAGATTTCGTTCGTGTGAGCCGCAACTATGTGATTAACATTGATCGGGTGACCCACATCGACACCTTCCAGTTTATCATTAAGATTGACAACGACGAGGTTCCAATTTCACGCACCTACAAAGATGAACTCATGAAGCGCATTCAAATGCTCTGAGCCTCTTTACAGGTTGCTCTTTCGCTAGAGCCATAAAAAAGCACAGCCATAAAGCTGTGCTTTTTTGTGTCCTGATTTTTGCGTCAAGGATTATTCAGTATTCTCCGTTAGGGTCAACCTTCTTAAATCGATAGCCACGCAAACCCAGACCAACGCCAAGGTTTTTTGCATATATCCTCTTCACTCAGACTCAGCATTCGTCCTCCCCATCCGTTGCGCACCAAGGACCAACCGGTCCTTTCATCGCAAAGAATCAACCATTGGTGATGGCGAGACCACCACGGAGACTTCAAATCCTTCACAAGGTCGCCTTCGTGCAACCAACGGTCGTCTGCATCTTTCAAGCCACAGCAACGGTCACGGTGGGTCCATTTGATTTTGCGACCTGACCACCACAGTCCCTCACGGCTGTAAAACCTCTGACCCGTCTGCTCTTCACGCATCCAGCCCACAATTCTGCCTTCACGCCTCAGGCGGTAGCGAACGACTTCGTCAACAGGAGTCATGTATTGTGGTTTCACAGGAGTGCAACACTCTGAGTCCATGACTGTTCTCTTTTGTGCATCAAATCCACGCAAAAAAGAACAAGCCACCGCCCACAGGGATAAATTTGCAATCATGTCTGAGCATTCAGTCCAACAGCCCGCGGATAACAGTGATGGAAAACCATCTGAATCTATCCACTTCATTGAACAGATCATCCAAGATGATCTGAAGAACAGCAGACACCAACACATCCACACCAGGTTTCCACCTGAACCCAATGGCTATCTGCACATTGGCCACGCCAAAGCCATCTGTCTCTCCTTTGGACTTGCCGAAAAGTATGAGGGGCTCGTCAATCTGCGCTTCGACGACACCAACCCCGAAAAAGAAAGTCAAGAATATGTGGACGCCATCCGACGTGACGTCACATGGCTTGGCTACAAATGGTCTGGAGGTGAATTCTATACCAGTGACTATTTCGAACAGCTCTACGGATTTGCGGTCCGTTTGATTGAAAAAGGTCTGGCATATGTCGACCATCAATCGGCTGAGGACATTGCCAAAGGGAAGGGGACACCTACCAAACCTGGGACGGCCAGCCCCCATCGCAGCCGTTCTGTAGAGGAGAACCTCCAACTTTTCGACGAGATGAGACAGGGGATTCACCCTGACGGGCACTGCGTATTGAGGGCTAAAATCGACATGGCCCATGCCAACATGCACATGCGGGACCCCTTGATTTACAGGATTAAGCGGGCACACCACCAGAGAACAGGGGACAAGTGGTGCGTTTATCCCATGTACGATTTCGCCCATGGACAAAGTGATTCTCTTGAAGAGATCACCCACTCTCTGTGCACGCTTGAATTTGAAGTGCACCGCCCACTTTACGAATGGTTCATCGCAGCACTGGAAATATTCCCATCCCGTCAAATTGAATTTGCCCGACTGAACCTGGACCACACGGTGATGTCCAAGCGCAAACTGCTCAAGCTGGTAGAAGATGGCGTGGTGGACGGTTGGGATGACCCCAGAATGCCGACCATAAGCGGACTGCGGCGCAGGGGGTTCACGCCACAAAGTATCCGCACCTTTTGCGACCGTGTTGGCATAGCCAAACGAGAAAACGTCATTGACTTTAGCTTGCTAGAATGGGCCCTTCGCGATCATTTGAACAGAGTGGCTCATCGGACCATGGCGGTCTTGGACCCCATCAAGCTTGTGGTGGTCAACTTCCCAGAGGGTCAAACCGAAATGCTTCCTTCGGTCAACAACCCTGAAAACCCTGAGGACGGCAGCCGGGAAATGCCATTTTCCAAGACCCTTTGGATGGAGCGTGACGACTTCAAAATCGAGTCCAACAAAAAGTGGTTTCGTTTGGCTCCGGGCAAAACAGTGCGCCTCAAATCTGCCTATATCGTGCGGTATGTAGACCATGTGACAGGAGACGATGGACGCACAAAAGAGGTGCATGTCGAATATTTCCCTGACAGCAAGAGCGGTTCAGATACCAGTGGAATCAAAGCCAAGGGAACCCTTCATTGGGTCAATGCTGCCACTGCCATTGATGCTGAAGTCCGCCTCTATGATCGGCTTTTTTCCGACCCCACACCTGACGGTCACGCGGACAAAGATTTCAGCGAATTCCTGAACCCCAACAGCTTGGAAATACGTGAAGGCTGTAAGCTTGAACCTGCTCTGGCCAGCGCCTCTGCCGACCATCCCGTTCAATTTACCAGACTTGGATATTTCGCCCTCGACGCAGAACGCACCGAACAAGCAGGACACATGGTTTGGAACCGTTCAGTGACCCTTAAAGATGGCTGGAAGGGCTGACATTCAGGTCATCCAACCACGCATCAAAAGCGTCGCGTGCTTCTTTTTCTGACCGCTTTCCTCCTGAAACGTCGGCTTGAAATGCCCGCCACTGATTGAGCACATCTGGTCCCACCTTCATCATCAAGGCCCGCGCAGCTGCGGGCTCATTGGGGATGGCCCCATCCATGATGGCGTCTTTGATCACATTCTTGATGGCGCCAATGGGCCGGCAAGGAGGAATTGAAAAGGCAGCCATGATGTCCTCACCACTCACAGGCGGCTCAAAATTCCGCACCCTGTCCTTTTCCTCAACCTCGACCAACTTGAGCACCACAACTTCATAGTTGCGCAGATAACGCTCAACCTTCGCCTCATTCTTAGAGGTGATGTCAGCGCGGGCCAACATCATCAGGTCATCGACATCATCACCTGCCTCAAACAACAAACGGCGCACTGCACTGTCGGTCACTTCTTCCTTGGTCAGGGCAATCGGGCGCAAATGAAGCAACACTAGTTTCTGTACGTACTTCATTTGATGGTCCAAGGGGAGCTTTAGACGCTTAAAAATCTTCGGAACCATCCTGGCGCCACGGTCCTCATGTCCATGGAACGTCCAGCCGTGATCGGGATGAAACCTCTTGGTAGGCGGTTTGGCAATGTCATGAAGGAGTGCAGCCCACCTCAACCACAGTTTGTCACTGACAGCCGCGACGTTGTCAACGACTTCGAGCGTGTGATAAAAGTTGTCTTTATGGCCGATACCGTTGCGCCGTTCAACCCCTTGCAATGCCACCATTTCAGGAAAGAACTCATGGAGCAATCCCGCATTGTACATCAGCTTGAATCCTACACTGGGCTTTTGGCTCGACAAGATTTTGTTCAACTCTACATGGATACGTTCAGAAGAGATGATCTTCAGACGGTGGCTGTTCCGTCCAATGGCATCTATGGCCTTGTCATCAATTCTGAACCCCAATTGCGATGCAAATCGGACGGCGCGCATCATCCGAAGGGGATCATCGCTAAACGTCACATCCGGATCAAGTGGCGTGCGAATCAGCTTGCGCTCCAAATCGGCCAAACCATCAAAAGGATCCACCAAATCGCCAAACCCATCTGCATTGAGCTTCAAGGCCAAGGCATTGATGGTGAAATCACGGCGCTGCTGGTCGTCCTCAATAGAACCATCCTCAACAATGGGCTTGCGGCTGTCGCGCTGATAGGACTCCTTTCTTGCCCCGACGAACTCTACCTCACATCCTCCGTGCTTAAACATGGCCGTTCCAAAATTCTTGAAAACGGCCACCTTTCCAGCCCCCAAGTCCTTGGCCACGTTTCTTGCCAAGTCAATTCCACTGCCTTCCACCACGATGTCAATGTCCTTGCTCGGACGGCCCAGCAACAGGTCACGGACAAACCCACCAATGGCAAATGATTGCTGCCCCTTTGCATCAGCTGCAGCGCCTACTGCCTTGAAAACGGGGTGTTTGAGTTGATCTGCAAAGTTCACGGCCTCAAAATTTCAATGCGCCCCGCCTTATCCAACTTCACCATGCTGGACGTTGTGTTTCCACTGCGGTCTCGTCCGGTAGCGCACGCATAATCGACGCCATTGCGCAATGCCCCATTGATTTCGGAAAAATGACCAGGGGTCGGATGTCCACTCAGGTTGGCCGAAGTAGACACCAGGGGGACATCAATTCCACGCAGGATGAACTGCAAAAAGGGCTCATTGACCACCCGAATGGCGAGGCTTCCATCTTCGGCAAGCAGGGCAGGAGCGACATCCCTACCCCCAGGCAATACCAGGGTCATGGGCCGTGATTCCGGGGCGCTCTCCCTCAACAAGTCCCAAGCAATCTCTGGAACCGGGTGCGTGTATTCCTCTAGCAAGCCTTCGGCATCTACCAAAACCAATGAAGGTTGCGCCCCTTTGCGTCCCTTGAGCGCGTATAGCTTGTCCAACGCCTCAGCGTTGTCTGCACAGCACCCCAATCCCCAAACCGTATCGGTGGGGTATAAGATGACACCCCCAGCCTTTAAGGTTCGGACAGCAGCGATAGCATCGTCCCTCCAGGGGGCGTTTTTTAATGAGCGCGGCGCCAATTTTCTATGTTTCGTTTGATTCGTGACGCAGTATCCACCTCTTCCGGCTTGGAAAAGGGCATGCCCGTCATTTGCTCGTACAACGCGATGTAACGCTGGCTCACTTCGGCCAAAAATGCGTCTGTCATTTCGGGAACCTCATCCCCATCACGCCCCATAAAACCTCCAGAAATCAGCCATTCCCTGACAAATTCTTTGCTCAGTTGCGGCTGTTGTTCTCCGCGAGATTGTCGGTCTTCAAAACCCTCGGCATGGAAGTAGCGGCTGCTGTCTGGGGTATGCACCTCATCCATCAACATCAGCTGACCTTCGTACATCCCGAATTCATATTTGGTGTCCACCAAAATCAATCCCCGGCTGGAGGCCATGGCTTGGCCCCTTGCAAACAGCGCCCGCGTGACACGCGCCATTTCTTGGTACAGCTTCTCATCCACCAATCCTGAAGAAAGGATTTGAGCCTCTGAAATGTCCTCATCATGGCCTTCTTCTGCCTTCGTGGCCGGGGTGATGATGGGCGCATCGAAAGCGTCATGCTCCCGCATTCCCTCTGGCAAGGGGACACCACACAACATGCGACCTCCGTCGCGGTAAGTGCGCCATGCGTGACCCGTTAAATGTCCCCGAATGACCATCTCCAACCGAATGGGCTCGCAACATTTTCCCACTGCCACATTGGGGTCAGGCGTTGCTTCCAACCAGATCGGAACAAGTTCTGATACGGCATTCAACATGTGACCGGCGAGCTGATTCAACACCTGCCCTTTGAATGGAATGGGGCGGGGCAGAACCACATCAAATGCTGAAATGCGGTCACTTGCGACCATCAGCAACCTCCCATCATTGAGGGTATGCACATCGCGCACCTTTCCACGGTAAAATTCCTGTTCACCGGAAAAGTGCATCCGCTGGTCAAACAAGGGCTCAGGGGCGGTTGTCATCATCATGCTTCGGGGGTGCAATATCGTCATCATGCGCCGCGTCATCACGGTCTTCATCCCTGATCCATTTTTTGGCGGGAACCTGCCCTATGGATGATCCCATTCCCCCAGAAGAGCCATCAGCTTCTGCCTGTTCGAATGCTATGATCACCTTTTTGACAAGGTTGTGGCGCACCACATCATCTCCTGTCAGAGTGACGAACTGCAAGCCGTCCACTTCTTTGAGCACGCGCCGTGCAAAACGCAGACCGCTCTCTTGGCGCCGTGGCAAGTCCACTTGAGATGCATCTCCCGTCACCACAAAAGTGGCAGAACGGCCCATTCTTGTCAGGAACATCTTCATTTGAGCCACCGTAGAGTTTTGGGCTTCATCCAAAATCACAAAAGCCTTGTCCAAGGTTCTCCCCCTCATGAAGGCCAGGGGCGCAATCTCAATCACCCCCTTCTCAAGGTGATCGGCAACACGCTCGTAGGGCAACATGTCGGTCAGCGCATCATAAAGAGGCTGCATGTAGGGGTCAAGCTTCTCCTTAAGATCTCCCGGTAAGAACCCCAAGTTCTCACCAGCTTCAACCGCAGGACGGGTCAAAATAATCCGGCGCACCTTCTTTTCTTTCAAAGCCTGAACCGCCAGTGCCACTGCGGTATACGTCTTACCTGAACCAGCAGGTCCAATGGCAAACACCATGTCATTGTTCCGAACGGCGTCCACCAACCGCCGCTGGTTCGGTGTTCGGGCCGTCACCCTCAGTCCACCAGGGCCGTAGACCAAAGTGTCATCCTCAGAAGCCGCTTTTTTCATGGCCACCCCATCGTCTCTCATCAAACGCTCGAGGTCGTCTTCGGGCAATGTCCCGTATCGGTCCAGGTGCCAAACCAGCAAATCCCACTTCGCCGCAAAGGCATCGATGTCACTTTTGGCGCCAAAGGCCTTGACCTCGTGGCCACGACCCACCAGCTTAAGCTTTGGGAAATGGGCCTTGAGCAAGGCGAATTTTCTATGACCGGCCCCAAAAACTTCGAGTGGGGGCACGTCTGGAAGCACAAATCGTCGTTCTGAACTCACGTTAAAATGGAAACTGTGGGGAGGTTGTGGGATATCTCGCGGCGGAAGTGCAAATCTACTCGTTCAGGTTGCTGATTTTTGATGAAGCATGGAGCATACCTCTGCAGTACCCCGCATTGTCACCCTGACTTCCGATTACGGAACGGACAGTTTGTATGTGGCTGCGCTGCGAGGGGCCATCATATCTCAGGATCCCAGCATTCGCATTGTCGACATTTCCCACGGAATTCGACCCTTTGACACCAACGAAGCCGCCTTTGCATTGCGCGCTACAGCTGAACATTTCCCGAGGGGAACCGTGCACATCATTGCGATGAACACCAACCAAACTGGCGATTATTTGCACCGGGTCATGGAACTCGGTGGTCAATTCTATGTCGGATTGGACGATGGCGTGTTCTCTCTGATCGCCGACCGAGAACCCGAGGCCATCCATGACATCACGGTGACTTCAGAAAGCGATGTACTCACTTTTCCCGAACGGCACATTTTCGTCCAAGTCGCATGCCACCTTGTTCAAGGGGGCGTGCCCGCCGTCATCGGCCGTCCTGCAGAAGGCTGGGTAGAGAGCGCTTGGCAGCGGCCACTCATTGGCCAAGATTATGTTCAGGGCATCGTCCTGCACGTGGACACCTTTGGCAACCTGATCACCAACATCGACCAACGCACCTTCAAAGAGGTGGGCAAAGAACGCACGTTCAAGATTCCATTGCGTTCCTCCAGAATGGATGTCAACCGCATCCACCGGCAGTACAGTGCTGTACCCGACGGAGAACGCGTCGCACTGTTCAATCACATGGGACTTCTCGAAATCGCCATCAACCATGGCAGCACAGCAGGGGGAGGAGGCGCAAGTCAATTGTTTGGCCTGAAGGCCGGCTCCATTGTAAGGATTGAATTCGACCCCTTGCTTCCAAATCAAGCCCTGTGATTGTCCGCATCGTCCACATGGAGTTCCTTCCCGAGAAAAGGGCTGTATTCTTGGCGCTTTTTGAGCAATACAAGGACCAAATTGCGGCACAGCCGGGCTGTCACAACCTGAAGCTTTTGCAGCGGGATGACAAGACCACGTCTATCAGCACGGTCAGCACCTGGAATTCTCAAGAGCATCTGGATGCCTACCGTGCGGGCAGCTTATTTGCCGAAGTGTGGCCTGCCACAAAAGCCCTTTTTGCAGCACCTCCTACCGCACAAAGCCACAGCGTGCTCTGGGCTTCCTAATTTCGAACCGCATTCATGACCGCCCTTTACAAAAAAGAACTTCGCGCCTTTCTCTCTTCCACCATCGGAACGGTGGTGCTGGGGGCCTTCCTGTTGATCGGTGGATTGTTCCACTGGGTCTTTCCTGGTCAATGGAACCTTCTTTCCAATGGCATCGCAGAAATGAATGCGTTCTTTCTTTTTACACCGTGGGTTCTCATGTTTCTCATCCCCGCGGTCACCATGCGGTCCATTCCGGAAGAGCGGAGTCAAGGCACTCTGGAGTTGTTGATGACACATCCCTTGGATCCAAGGCGCATCATACTGGCCAAGTTCTGGGCGGGACTCACTCTGGTGTGCATTGCACTGATCCCCACGCTCATTGGCTACGCTGTACTTCACCAGCTCGGGAATCCTCCAGGGAACATTGACAGCGGAGCGGTTGTCGCTGGCTATTTGGGACTGGTCCTCCTCGGTGGAGCCTTTGTCGCCACAGGCCTTGCTGCATCTTCACGCACCGACAGCCAAATCGTCGCCTTCCTGACCACGGCATTGGCTTGTTTGATCATGTATTACGGCCCCTCGGCCTTGGGGTCGTATGATTTATTTGGCCAATGGGACCACGCCATCCAATGGTGCGCCATGGAAACCCATTTCCGCTCTATCGGAACCGGTGTGGTCGTAGTCTCAGACCTCCTCTGGTTTCTCGCATATATGGCCATCGCGTTGGGCATTGCACAATTTCAAATCCAACCCGGAAAGTCATGAATGCGGCTTCATTCATTCAGGGCCTCAATACAGGAGGTTGGCGCTCAGCTTTGATCGCAATAGCGCTCTTGGCCACCATCGGTCAATGGGGTTGGCGTTTCGATGTGACAGAGGACCGCAGGCACAGCTTGACCACTGCCACAGAAAACATGCTCCAGAGCATCGAAGCAGGAGAGGATGAGGTCTTGGTTCGGTGTTACCTCGAAGGCAACTTTCCCGCCAGGTACCGGCGGTTGTCCGAAGAAATCAAAAACAAGCTCAGAACCTTCGCCAAGGAAAGCGGTGGCAAAGTGCGGTGGGATTTCATAGACGTGGCTGCCAGTGGCGACGAAAAAACCATTGGCGAAACTGAACTGGCCTTGTACAAACAAGGACTCCGGTTTACGAGGGTCGCGTACCGAGAAAACGGAATAACAGCGTTCCAAAATGTCTGGCCTTGTGCCATGGTCACTGTTCAAGGCGTTGATTACCCTGTCCAGTTTTTGCGTTCCGAAACCATGGAGCCCGATGAGGTGATGGTGCAGAATGCGATCAACCAAGTGGAGTTCAATCTCGGACAAGCCATGAGGCTGGGCATGCGCCAGCGTCGTCCTGTAGTGGGCATCCTCCAAGGCCATGGCTGCTGGGAGCCCGTCCAAACGGCAGACTTCACCAACACCCTCGCCGAAACAGTTGACCTCATCGATGTCCAACTTGACGGTCGGGTAGATGCCCTCTGTGAGAGGATCGAAGGCCGTCCGTTGCGCCAGCCCAAATTCGACGCGCTCATTGTCGCAGGTCCAGATTCCACATTTAGCCAACGCGACAAACTCCTGCTCGACCAATACCTCATGAATGGAGGCCGTATGCTGTGGCTCATGGACCCTCTGGTCACCAACAGGGACAGCATAGCCTCCCAGTCATTCACCATGGCCACGACCCGAGAGATTGGCGTGTTCGACCTGCTGTTCCACTATGGAGCAAGGCTCAACCGAAACATGGTACTCGATGCCCAATGTGCCCCCATCATGTTGAATGCGGGCCCCATGGGCGACCACCGGAACATGCAAATGTTCAGCTGGTATTTCGCTCCCGTGGCGCTTTCTGCGCCCGATGCCCATCCGATTTGTGCCAACCTCGACCCCGTTCACTTTGATTTTGCAGGCTCCATAGACCCCGTCAATGCCCGCGAAGGATTGGACGCCACCATACTCCTCTCCAGTTCTGCCAGGTCGTTGGCTTACAATGCTCCGGTGAGGGTAGGAGCGAGTGTCGTTGAACTGCCCCCGCAACATTTCGAAACTGACCGCAAAGAAGGTTTCCCATTGGCGGTGCTGCTCGAAGGCAAGTTTGAGAGCTTCTATGCCCTGAGACTGGGCGAAGCTTTGCGCGAAGATGCTGATTTCGCCTTCAATTCATCCACAGACAATGGTCAACTGATCGTCGTCTCTGACGCCGATTTCATTCGGAACGAGGTGCGCAATACCGAGCAAGGACTGACCCCCATACCTCTTGGGTTTGACCGTTATTCTGGGCAAGTGATTTACGACAACAAGGAATGGCTGCTGAATGCTGTCAGCTATTTGTTGGACGATGAAGCACAAATCAGCCTTCGTTCCAGAAGCATCGCATTTAGACCATTGGATGAAAACCGAATTCGCGGCAACGAGAACGCCTGGTCCATGCTGGCCGTTGGAGGCCCCATCGCCGTTGTTCTGGTCCTGGGATGGCTCCTTGCTGTCCTCAGGAAGCGCCGCTGGAAGCCATCACACACACCTTCACACTGATGCAACGCACCGTCTTTCCCTTGGCAATCATTGTGCTCATCGCCTTTGGCGTCTACACCGCCTTTGCACCTGAGTCCGGCAGCCTCAATGCTGACCAAAGCACCCATTTTGCAGTCTCCGATACTGCGCTTGTCCAGAAAATTCGAATTGCCGACAACAACGGGCAGGTGGCCGTCGTCAAAAGGGTGCCCGGTCATCCCCTCGGACTGTGGTCCTTAAATGACCGCTATCCAGCACGAAAAGACGCCACAGACCTGCTGCTCAAAACGTTCAAACGAATTTCGGTGCGCCAACCTGTCAGAGCGTCTGCCAAAGAAGGCGTGCTCAAAATGATGGCTTCGGCAGGAAAGCGCGTCGACATCTTCACCGACGACATCAGCACACCAGCCAAGACCTGGTTCATCGGGACCCCAACCCAGAGCCATACTGGAACCCACATGCTGTTAGAGTTGGGGGAAACAGGCCGGTCTGAAACACCGTATGTAACGCATATAGAAGGGTTTACAGGCTTCCTGTCCACGCGGTTTTTTACCGACGAAAACGAGTGGCGCTACACAGGTGTATATGAGTCCCGTGCCGATGAAATCGCGGCCATTACTGCAATCCCCTTAGACGACACAGGCAACGCTGCTACGCTGCGGTGGAATGAAGCAGGCGACCAAATTTTAGCGCAACACAACGGCCAAACCATGAACCTCCCGCAGGGCATTCTGCGTGACCAATGGCTTCGCTTTAAGAAAGTCCATGTCGAGACTTGGAACAGCCACCTCAGCGCAGCCGCTCAAGACAGCCTCAAAAACAGCCCCGTCGCTTGGAAACTTAAAGTCGATTACAAGGATGGGAGCGAAGTCAACCTCGACCTCCATTGGAAAGCCCCCATCATGGAAGAATATGATACCGAAGGCCGTCTTTTGTCCCACGACGGAAGCAGGATGTACGCCGTTCACAAGGGCGAGTGCGCCCTTGTACAAACCTTCGTTTTCAACCCCATCCTTGATTTTTGGCGCAGCCTTACCCGGATGCCTACCCAACCCTCCAAATCATGAATGCATATCTGATTGACGGCATAAGAACGCCCATTGGAAAGTTTGGCGGGACACTGTCTACCCTCAGGGCCGACGACTTGGCTGCCCATGCCATACGGTCCTTGATGGACCGCCACCCCGAACTCGATGCCGCCCATGTTGATGACGTTCTCATGGGCTGCGCCAATCAGGCCGGCGAAGACAACCGGAACGTGGCCCGAATGGCATTACTACTCGCCGGATTGCCGTACACCGTGCCCGGTGAAACCATCAACCGTTTGTGCGCATCGGGAATGGCCGCTGCAGTCCATGCATCGCGTGCATTGCATACCGGTGACGCGGACCTCATGATCGCAGGTGGCATGGAGCATATGACGCGTGGGCCATGGGTCATGAGCAAAGCCAGCTCAGCTTTTGGACGTGACGTTCAAATGCACGACACCAGTTTCGGATGGCGTTTTATCAATCCCAAACTCGACGCCCTCTATGGAACTGAGGGCATGGGTTCTACCGCCGAAAACCTGGTGGACCTGCACAACATTAGCCGAGCAGATCAAGACAAATTCGCCGCAGCTTCCCAAAACAAGGCCCAATCCGCCCAAGAAGCGGGACATCTCGCAGAAGAAATTGCCCCCGTTCACATCCCACGCCGCAAGCAAGAAGACCTCGTTTTTGCTGAAGACGAATTCATAAGGGCCGGAACAACCACAGAAATATTGGCCAAGCTCAGGCCGGCTTTTAGAAAAGAAGGAGGCTCAGTAACTGCAGGCAACAGCAGTGGGCTAAACGATGGCGCCTGTGCCTTGCTCATGTCCAATGATGCCGGCATTGAACGTTGGGGTCTCCGGCCCCTTGCCCGGGTGGTCTCCAGCGCGGTGGTCGGCGTAGAACCCCGCATCATGGGCATTGGCCCAGTTGAAGCATCCAAGAAAGCCCTGCAGCGGTCCGGACTCAGCTTGGAGCAAATGGACCACATCGAACTCAACGAAGCTTTCGCGGCGCAGTCCCTAGCATGCACCCGTTCTCTCGGCTTGCAAGATGACGATCCGCGGATCAACCCACAGGGCGGTGCCATTGCCCTTGGACATCCCTTGGGGATGACAGGGGCGAGGCTGTTACTGACGGCTGCTAAACAACTCCATCGCACGGGCGGAAAATATGCACTCGTGACCCTCTGTATCGGAGTGGGGCAGGGGTATGCCACGGTTCTTGAAAATCCATACGCAGCATGATTCAATCCTTCAAAGGCATGGTACCTGTGGTGCACCCCTCTGCTTTTGTGCATCCGCAAGCGGTCGTGATCGGGCATGTCACCATCGGGGCTGATTGTTTTATTGGCGCCGGTGCTGTTCTTCGTGGAGATTGGGGAAGGATTGAAATTGCCGATGGCTGCAACGTCCAAGAAAATTGCGTGGTCCATATGTTCCCGGGAACGACCGTGCGCCTTGAGCCAGGTGCGCATGTAGGCCACGGTGCCGTCATCCACGGCGCTCATTTAGGCGCACAGTGCCTGATCGGAATGAATGCAGTGGTGATGGATGATGTCTATGTCGGCCCGGGCAGCATTGTGGGCGCATTGTCCTTTCTCAAAGCGGGAAGCAGATGGCCCGAGCGTCGAATCATTGCAGGCAATCCAGCCCAAGAGATCGGCCCCGTATCCGATGCCATGCATGCCCACAAGGTAGAAGGAACAGGAATCTATCAGGGCCTTCCCGCAGATTGCCACGGCGCTCTTGAGGAAGTTGATCCGCTGACAGAAGTTCCACCAGAAAGGCCCGAGTCCTTTCCCACCTTTGAAACCTGGCAACAACGCAGAAAAGGCGGATAAGCCCACATCATGGCCAAAGGCCCATTTCATTTCAAAACCTTTACGGTCGGGCAAGACGGTGCCGCGATGAAAGTAGGCACCGACGGTATCGTTCTGGGTTGTTGGTGTCCTGTTCAAGACGCGAGACGCGTGATGGACATCGGCGCAGGAAATGGCTACGTTGGCATCATGTTGCTTCAAAGGATGATTCCTGGAGCCGAGCTTTTCGGCGTAGAACTCGAGCCAAATGCTGCTTTACAGTGCAAGGAAAATTACTTGACACAACCCTTTCCAGCACAGGCCAAAGCCTGGCAAGGGGCCATTCAAAGTGCAACCGATACCCATCCCGAGTGGAAATGCACCTTTGACCTCATTGTATCGAACCCTCCGTTTTTCAAGAGCAAACCAAAATCGCAGAACGCCGCAAGAAACCTGGCTCGACACGATGATACACTGCCCATGGGAGACCTTGTCAAAGCGGCCGCAAGCCTGCTCAAAGAAGGAGGGAGGCTTTGCACAATTTGGCCCATAGACCGGCTGCAAGAATGGAACGGGTGGGCATCCGGATTTGGATTTGGAATCAAGCAGACGACCCACATCAAGACGATGCAACATCTGCCAGCCAAACGCGTGATCACCGAGTGGGTCAAAACCCATGACAAGGTGAGCACTCAGTATGGAGAACTCACCCTAGAAGGAAAAGCCACACTGGACTTCACCGAAGCATATTTAGATATTGTGCGCCCTTATCTCAAGGGAACCTAGACGGCCAATCAGCCTCCCAGTACGCGCTTGAGGTCACCCAGCTGTTTTGTCCAAAGCAGCTTGGCCTCTTCGATTTCATCGTCCTCTGCGAAATCCGTCACCAATAGGGCAGTGTCTCCCGTGAGGGGGTCAATCTTAATCCGCATTTCAAAGAAGGACTTTTCTCCTTCTTCCTCGTGCTCCATCCAGCGGTACTTCACGAATTCCTCGCGCTTTTGAGAAATCAACCTTGCAGACTCCTCTGATCCATCCCAGAAAAAAGTGAAGACGTCCTTCTTGATGTTCACATCATCTGCAAACCATTCTGAAAGACCACTGGGGTTGTTGAGTCGACTAAAAATCGAACCCTTGCTCGCCTGAATCGGCACCTCTACTTGAAATTCAACAAGGTCCATGCTTAAATAGGAATGCCGCAAAGATACAATTGCGAAAGGGCTGAATCCCTATGATGATTGTCAAGATTCACAAAAACACGCATTTGGAATCATCCTTCTTGCTACATTTGCCGCCCGTTTCGCCATAGCGGAATTGGACGGCGAGGTAGCTCAGCTGGTTAGAGCGCAGGATTCATAATCCTGAGGTCGAGAGTTCAAGTCTCTCTCTCGCTACACCTCCAAAAGCCCGGTTTTACCGGGCTTTTTTTATGCGCCACCCCATCAAAAAAATAGACTAAACTCTATTTATTAATAACGAACATTGAAATAGTTACGCCTAAACACTATCTTTAAAGGCTTAACCTAATTCATGCGTTTCTTCTTGCTGTCCTTTGCTTTGCTTCTGAGCACTAACCTGGTCTTGGCTCAATGTTCCGATACCTCCGCTTGCAACTACGACCCCAGCAACACCGAGGTAGGGACCACATCCGCATGCGTCACCATGGAGACACATGCTGTTCATGAAACTGGGGCATTGGCAGGAATGACCACCTACAGGGTCTATGTCAACCTTCCAGAACCTGACAATTTTCTATCGGCCATCAGCACCATCCTTATGGGGTGCACCGACAATTCCGCTTGCAATTATGCTCCTGCGGCCACCTATGACGATGGCACTTGCGAATTCTCAAGCTGTCCACCTGGGTCACCCCAAGCCGATGAGGATGCCACGCCTTCACAAATTCGCATCACCTCAACGACATCATTCTATCAAGACCAATATGGAAGCTCCACAGCTACGGGTATTATGGGCACTTTGCTCGGAATATTCCCTGCCTTGGCATATGACAGTTGGGTGACCATTGGTCATGCACCAGAAGAAGGAGCACCCAGTGCTACCGTAAGCGCCATTTCAAGCCCCAATCAGAACTGGAACGCCAATTTCGAAGCTGGTGAAAACCTGATCATGGATGACCTCATTGGAGGTTTATGGTACATCTTCAACGATGGAAACGACCAAGGTTTGGCCGATGATGACGGCAAGGTTCTCATAGCGCAACTGACAACAGACGGCACAGTTGACGTTGAAATTTCCGGTCAATATTTTCCTGACTTTGGCTCAGGTCCCAATGGAGAGGCCGATGGCACCTCTAGCATTCTCTTTGTAAGCCAGCTCAGTTCAATCTGCCCCAATGACCCGAATGCCGGTTGTGAGTATGCAGACAGTGGACTGGACTGCGACGGCAACTGTCTGAATGACGCAGATGGCGACAGCGTGTGCGACGAAAATGACCCGTGCATTGGTATTTATGACGCATGCAACATCTGCAACGGTCCAGGTCCCATCCATGATTGTGGATGTGCCGATGTTCCTTTTGGTGATTGTGATTGCGCCGGCAACCAACTGGATGCCGTCGGGGTGTGCGGAGGTGACTGCACAGCCGATGCCGACAGCGATGGCATTTGCGACGATGTCGATCCTTGCGTCGGCAACTACGACGCTTGCGGTGTGTGCAACGGACCCGGTGCCGTATACGATTGTGGATGCTCAAACTATCCTACAGGAGATTGTGACTGCGACGGCAACCAAGACGACGCGCTTGGTGAATGCGGAGGTACTTGTGAGGCAGACGCAGACAACGATGGCATCTGCGACGATGTAGACTCCTGTGTTGGAAGTTTTGACGCATTGGGAGAATGCAACGGGAACTGCGCTGCAGATGCAGACAACGACGGCATCTGCGACGACATTGACCCGTGCGTTGGCAACTATGATGCCCTAGGCATATGCAACGGCGATTGTGCTGCAGACGTTGATGGAGACAATGTGTGCGACAATGCAGAAGTACCGGGTTGTACCGACGAGGATGCCTGCAATTACGATGAAGATGCCACCGATGAAGATGGCAGTTGCACCACATTGGATGTTTTGGGAGAATGTGGCGGCACTTGCTCTGCAGACCAAGACAGCGACGGCACCTGCGACGATGTCGATCCTTGCATAGGCAGCTATGATGCTTGCGGAGTGTGCAACGGCCCCGGGGCTATCTATGATTGCGGCTGTGCTGACATCCCTGCAGGCGATTGCGATTGCGAAGGCAATGTGACCGATGTGGTGGGCGATTGCGGCGGGTCCTGCACGCAAGACGAAGACGCGGATGGCATTTGTGATGATGTAGACGGCTGCATCGGTGATTTCGATGCCTGTGGAGTGTGCAATGGTCCTGGCCTTATCTACCAATGTGGTTGCGCGAACATCCCTATTGGTGACTGCGACTGTAATGGGAACCAGACCGATGCCGTCGGCGTTTGCGGAGGCACTTGCGAGGCAGACGCCAACAACAATGGCATTTGCGATGCACTTGAAGAGCTATTGGAATATGAAGGCTGCACCGACAGCATTGCTTGCAACTACGTCGCTTGTGCCTCGGTCGAGGACGGCAGTTGCCAATACGATGACGCCCTCGGCGTTTGTGGTGGCCTATGCACCGCCGATACCGATGGCGATGGCATCTGCGATGACGCAGAAACCAGCGGATGCACCAACAGCTACGCCTGCAACTTCGACCCTGCAGCCACGGACGATGACGGATCCTGTCTGACGGTTGACGTCCTGGGCAACTGCGGAGGCACTTGCTCCGCTGATGCCGACGGCGATGGCATCTGTGACGACACCGACAACTGCGTGGGGTCGCTGGACACCTGCGGCATCTGCAATGGGCCAGGGGAGATCTACGACTGTGGATGCTCTGACATTCCCGAAGGAGACTGCGACTGCAATGGCAATCAGCCCGACGCCCTCGGCGTTTGTGGTGGCCTATGCACCGCCGATACCGATGGCGATGGCATCTGCGATGACGCAGAAACCAGCGGATGCACCAACAGCTACGCCTGCAACTTCGACCCTGCAGCCACAGACGATGACGGGTCCTGTCTGACGGTTGACGTCCTGGGCAACTGCGGAGGCACTTGCTCCGCTGATGCCGACGGCGATGGCATCTGTGACGATACCGACAACTGCGTGGGTTCCCTGGACGCCTGCGGCATCTGCAATGGGCCAGGGGAGGTCTATGACTGTGGATGCTCTGACATTCCCGAAGGAGACTGCGACTGCAATGGCAATCAGCCCGACGCCCTCGGCGTTTGTGGTGGCCTCTGCACCGCCGATACAGATGGCGATGGCATCTGCGACGACGCAGAAACCAGCGGGTGTACCAACAGCTACGCCTGCAACTTCGACCCTGCAGCCACAGACGATGACGGATCCTGTCTGACGGTTGACGTCCTGGGCAACTGCGGAGGCACTTGCTCCGCTGACGCCGACGGCGACGGCATCTGTGACGATACCGACAACTGCGTGGGTTCCCTAGACGCCTGCGGCATCTGCAATGGGCCAGGGGAGATCTACGACTGTGGATGCTCTGACATTCCCGAAGGAAACTGCGACTGCAATGGCAATCAGCCCGACGCCCTCGGCGTATGCGGTGGCGACTGTAATGGCGATGAAAATGCGAATGGAATATGTGATCACACAGAAATTCCTGGATGCACATATGTCTCTGCCGAGAATTATAACGACCTGGCCAATTGGGACGATGGCACTTGCAGCTTTGTGTCAGGTTGCCCTGAGGAATCCTGCCCCTTTGATTTTAATGGAGATGGAGGCATTGGAGCCACCGACCTTCTGGAATTCTTGGTCTTTTACGGAGATACTTGCGAGTAGTAGAACCCGACAGTCTTATCGACTAAAACATGTTTTATCGTGTCTAAATGACAATTTACTAGGCCGTCCGTGATTATATACCTATATTTAAGTCACCAAATTGTCGCCTGATTCAATCACGCTTGCGCCATGCCCAAATTTAACTTGTCCGTATTTCGAGTCTTGACTGCTGCCATCGCATTGTTTGCGACCGCCAACAGCAGCATGGCACAGCTTTCCAGTAATTGTCAAGGAGGAAATGACTATTCCGGATTTTCGATCACCATCGATACTGTAGCCACCAACATTGGTCCGATTACAGATTTAACCGGCGCCGAAACTGACTTAACAGGTTACAACACCTACCATCTCTACCTGCAATGCGAGGCTGAAAACGACCTTCTAGGCGCAGTGGGTGGTGACATCAACGCCCCTGTAACCATCACTACAACGACGGATTTTTACCAAGCTGAACTTGGCGCGACATCTGAGCCCAATGCAGGGCTGTTCTTTGCATACCCACAGGTTCAATTTGACAGTTATGTGACCATTGGACTGGTCACCGCCGCAGACAACAACCTCGGAGAGTCACCCACTCAAATTGTAGAAGACAGCGGTGTGATGCCCATCTCAATTGGATTTGAGAATGGAGGGGATTTAATCATTGATTCACCGACAGGGAGCTCCTGGTACATCGCCGATGCTGAAGCGGCATCCAACTGCGCAGCGGGAAGCGACCTTAAAATTCTATTTGCACAGGTCACCACGGACGGTGACATCGATGGAGACATTCAGTTCCAAGTCTACCGCAATGGCCTGCAGAGCGCAGAGAATTGCTTGCGTCCATACATCTCTGTTAACCCCTTAAATCAAGCGGGTTGCACAGATGTAGCAGCCTGCAACTTTGACCCCTCGGCATTTGTAGATGACGGAAGCTGTGACTTTTGCAGTTGTGCAGACACTTCACAGGTCTCTACGGTGTCCTTTAGCAGCGATTCTGTGCCCAACTATTTCTTAGACATAGAACTGATCGCAAATCACGATACCACAAACCTGCCCGAGTTGGCCGGAATGAAAACGTATCGGATGTACATCGCCACTGCAGAGCCTCAAGACACGCTGACAGCGGTTTATGGAAATGACCAAACACCGCTCGAAATTTCTTCAAGCGCGCCATTTTATCAGGATGCACTAGGAGCGGTGACACCGAGCACCATCCAGGAGTTCTACTACAGCATCCAACCCTCTGTCGTTTATGACAGCTGGGTGACGATTGGAATCGACCGAAGGCCTGAGGATTATGGCGTTGGATATTCCAGTGTCTTCACCGCATCCGACCCCAATCTTGGTTCTTCTTGGATGGCGAACTTTGATCCAGGAAGCGGTGCAGCTGGTGGCAACATCTTGGCCAACACCAACGTCGGTGGGATTTGGTCCATTACAAATCCAACAGTCCAAAATGGCATCCCCGACAGTGACCAAAGGGTACTGATCGGTCAATTCACCTCTAGCGGTGTAATCTCCGGAACCATAGCGGCCCAAATCCTTCCACAAACCCTGCCCGAAGGAGACGATGAATACCGTCTGACGTTTTCATTCTCAACAGAAGACTTGGTATCAGAACAGATCACAGTAAACGGAAATCCCATTAGCGAGGAACTTTGCGGCTGCCTGAGCGATTCAGACGGCGATGGCATCTGTGATTCCACTGACAACTGCTCAGATCCAAGCGCCTGTAATTATGACAGCGAAAACAATGGCGAGTGTGCCACGTTGGACATCATTGGCGAGTGTGGAGGCAACTGCACGGCTGATGAGGACAGCGACGGAATCTGTGATGATGTCGATGACTGCGTCGGCCAATTTGATGAGTGCGGCGTTTGCAATGGACCAGGAGAAATCTACAATTGCGGTTGCTACGACGCTCATCCCTCTTGGTGTGACTGCTTTGGAAATACCCTCGATGCACTCAATGTATGTGGCGGTGACTGTGCAGCCGATGACAACAACAATGGAATTTGCGACTCTGATGAAATTCCAGGATGCCAAGACAACACGGCATGCAATTTCAATGTGAACGCCAACGTAGACGGCATCACTTGTCAGTTTGCTACAGGATGTGATACCTGCTCCGGAGAAACAGACGGCACAGGAACTGTTGTGGACAACGACAGCGATGACGACGGCGTCTGTGATGCCAACGAGATCACCGGTTGTACCGATCCAACGGCCTGCAACTACGACGCAACCCCCACCACAGACACCGACAACACCCAGTGTACATACGTCGATGGCGTGTGTGACACCTGCGCAGACGGAATCATCGTGGACAACGACAGCGATGGCGACGGCGTCTGTGATGCCAACGAAATTCAGGGCTGTACCGAAGCCTCGGCCTGCAACTACAACAGCGCTGCCACCGACGAAGACGGAAGTTGTGTTTCTGCGACTGGTTGCGAAACCTGCTCCGGAGAAACAGACGGAACCGGCACTGTAGTAGACAACGACAGCGATGACGACGGCGTCTGCGATGCCGACGAGATCACAGGTTGTACCGATCCCACGGCCTGCAACTACGACGCAACCCCCACCACAGACACCGACAACACACAGTGTACATACGTCGATGGCGTGTGTGACACCTGCGCAGACGGAATCATCGTCGACAACGACAGCGATGGCGACGGCGTCTGTGATGCCAACGAAATTCAGGGCTGTACCGAGGCATCTGCCTGCAACTACAACAGCGCAGCCACCGACGAAGACGGAAGTTGTGTCTCTGCCACAGGGTGCGAAACCTGCTCCGGAGAGACAGACGGCACAGGAACTGTTGTGGACAATGACAGCGATGACGACGGCATCTGTGATGCCGACGAGATCACAGGTTGTACCGATCCCACGGCCTGCAACTACGACGCAACCCCCACCACAGACACCGACAACACCCAGTGCAATTACACCGATGGCGTGTGTGACACCTGCGTAGACGGAATCATCGTCGACAACGACAGCGATGGTGACGGCGTTTGTGACGCCAACGAAATCCAGGGCTGTACCGAGGCATCTGCCTGCAACTACAACAGCGCTGCCACCGACGAAGACGGTAGCTGTGTCTCTGCCACAGGTTGCGAAACCTGCTCCGGAGAAACAGACGGAACTGGCACTGTCGTAGACAACGACAGCGATGACGACGGCGTCTGCGATGCCGACGAGATCACAGGTTGT
>Ga0206125_10000322_pt1 | contig 63898 bp, 75 predicted proteins | sample Helgoland_Spring_4_FD_148598 | JGI IMG/M metagenome (GOLD analysis project Ga0206125, IMG submission 148598) | Pelagic subsurface seawater microbial communities from Kabeltonne, Helgoland, North Sea - Helgoland_Spring_Bloom_20160331_1 | ecosystem: Environmental > Aquatic > Marine > Epipelagic ...
AGAAATATATATTTTCAAATCGTTTTAAAATAAATCAAAAAAATATAAAAGATTGTTATATACCAAATTATATTTTTTAAAAAATTGATTTTTTTTTATAAATATATTAATAATATAAAATGACTGATACAGTTGCTGATACAGTTGCTGATACAGTTGCTGATACAATGGAAAAAACAATTTCAGAAACCGAAAAAAGTGTATTTAATATAAATAATTATGCAGATATAAAATTATATTTTCCAGATTCAATATCATCAGAGTCATTAATAAAAGAGTTTATATTGTCTAAAAATGATATTCGCCAAAGTGGATTTTTAGGAGTTTTATTAGAAAATATGGACGATAATGATAATAATGTTGATATTGATGAAGACGATGATGAAAATATTATGATTACCAAAAATCAAATTAGAATACCATCTAGTTTATACAAAGGTATAAGATATATAGATTTAGTATATTTTATTGATTTATGGAAAGGAAAAGAAAGTTTAACTGAATATTCAATAATAGATAATAAAAATCATAATTTAAAATCAATAAAAAAATTATGTGATTCTTTATTATTAAATACAGAATTATATTTTGTAAAAAAATTAATGAATTTATTTCCACATAATGAATAGAATATATTATTAAAAATTATTTCGTATATTTGCTAGAAATGTTTCTTTCCAACTTGGTCGAGGATTTTTAATTGTATTTATAAATTGTTCAATAGAATAAATAATATTTTTGTAACAGAATTCACTATTTTTTAACCATTTAACTTGAAATGGAAGATTATTAATATTTGGGGTTAAATGTGTTAAACCTTTTACACTATTTATAATTATACTTTTATTGTCATTTTTATTTAATACTAAAAAGTAATAATCTTTTTTGTATTTTTTATTATATTCTCTTTTTTTTAGTTTATCAAATAATATAGTTGCCATTTGTCCATTATCATAATGACTATTTAAATCTAATTCACAATTTGTATATGCATATACACATAAGGCTAAATTACCTACATTATCACTTGTAATCGTTGTTGTAGATTTTATATTTACTGGTAACCATCCATAATAATTATCATAAATAGCAACATCAAACCAATTACGTATTGCTGGTTTCTTAATCTTAGAACCATATTTTTGTATTAATATATTAATAATTTCTTCTTCGTCAAAATTGCTGTTAATACGACCATCATTGTTTATATTAATAAAATTATAATTTTGTTTGGATAGAAAGTCTTGAATAACATATAACATTAAAGGTAATTTTTTTATTCTATATAAGAATCCTCTTGTGTATCTTTGGATTGTAATAATATGTACATTATTTATTGTATAAATATTAGGAAAATAATTAAAATCCATTTTATATTGATGTATATAAATATAAGTTATATTTTTAATCTCTTTTTCTTTAAAGATTTGTTTTAAATTTATTTTATTTTTTGTATTAAAATATATAATGAAATTTTTAGTATATGGTACAAAAGGTTGGATTGGAAATAAAGTTTATAGGTATTTAAAAGAAAATAGTTTTGATGTAATTGAAGGAAATAGTAGGGTAGAAAATATTGAAGAATTGGAAAGAGAAATTAGAAATAATAATCCAACACATATTATTTCATTAATAGGTAGGACACATGGTACATATGACGGGAAATATATTGGTACAATTGATTATTTAGAAAAACCAGGAAAAGTATTTGAAAATGTTCGTGATAATCTATTTTCCCCAATGGTATTAAGTTTTTTATCAAAAAAGCATAATTTTCATTTTACATATTTAGGTACAGGATGTATTTTCCAATTTGATGATAAACATCCTTTTGGAAAAGAAAAAGAAGGTTTTGATGAATCATCGTTGCCTAATTTCTTTGGTTCATCATATTCAATTGTAAAAGGTTTTACGGATCAATTAATGCATTTAATGGATGATAGTGTTTTAAATGTAAGGATTAGAATGCCAATTACAGATGAGTTTAATAAAAGAAATTTTATAACTAAAATAACAACCTATGAAAAAGTGTGTTCTGTACCAAATTCTATGACAGTATTAAATGAATTAATTCCATTAATGATTGATATGTCAATCAAAAGAGTTACAGGTACAGTTAATTTAACAAATCCGGGATTAATTAGTCATAATGAGATATTAGAAATGTACAAGGAAATTGTAGATCCAGAATTTACATGGAAGAATTTTACCATTGAAGAACAAAATGAAATATTGGCTTCAGGTAGGTCAAATAATTTTTTGGAAACTGATATATTAAGAGGTATGTATCCGGGTGTAAAAAATATTAAAGAAAGTGTTAGAGATATTTTAGTAGAAATGAAAGAAAATAAAAATAAAGAAGATAATTAATTAATATAAGTTTAAAAATAATATATTATTTTATATTAATTTGTATGAGTAATTTTTTACTTGATGTGGCTGATTTATTAATGGACAATGATAATAATAAAAGGTTAATTATTTTAATTAATAATTTATTCGAATCTTTTAGGAAAATATCTAATGATATGCGTGATGATGAATATTCATCCAGTAATGTTGGTACTAGCAATAGCTTTGGGGATGAACAATTAGATATAGATGTAAAGACAAATGATATAATTTTTGAAACTTTAAAAAATTCAGGAGTTGTACATGTAGGGTCATCAGAAGAAACACCAATAGAAGTGGAATGCAATCCATTATATAATTTAGAAAAAGACAAAGGGTTTTCTGTTGCGTTTGATCCATTGGATGGTTCAAGTATTATTGAGTGTAATTTTGCTGTTGGTACAATATGTGGTATATGGGAAGGACATGGAATAAAAAACAAAAAATGTTCAGATATGGTTTGTTCAATGATGTCTATATATGGACCAAAAACATCATTAATAATAGCATTTGATAAAAAAATAACAAAGACAAATGAATATAAGTGTTTAGAATTAGTATTTAAAGAAAATAATTGGGTTATTACGAAGGAGTCAATACAATTTGAGGATGAAGGAAAATTATTTTCACCTGGAAATTATGCTGCTGCCAGAGAAAATAAAAATTATAAAAAAGTAATGGATTATTGGTTAGAAAATAAATATAAATTACGATATAGTGGAGGATTAGTGCCAGATATTTATCAATTATTAATAAAAAAAAAGGGTATATTTACATATTTTTCAAATAAAAAACAAAATGCTAAATTACGACTTATATATGAAATATTACCTATATCTTTAATAGTTAAAGCATGTAATGGAGTAAGTTTAATATGTAATAATGATGAAAAGCATACTGAAATAGATGAGGATAAAATAATAGATGATTTGGGTGAAAGAGTAAATGTGTGTTATGGAAGTAAAAATGAGGTTGAAAGATTCAAAGAAATTTATTATAAAGTAAATTAAATGAATTTATTTAAATTCATCTTCAATTGTATTATCAATTACTTGTTCTTGAATTAAACAACAAGATAAACAACACATTAATCCGCTACCAAATAAGCAAAATAAAGATAAAAACATGTTTATTAATATAAATATATTTCTTTCAATTTTTAATATTATAATATATATAATATTAATATAATAGCTCCCATCGAGACTTGAACTCGAGACCTTTTGCTTTCATTGTAATAATACAAGGCAAACGCTCTACCACTGAGCTATAGGAGCAAAGAATGGGCTCAGCGGGGAATTGAACTCCTGCACCCAAAGCAGGAATCATACCACTAAGCCATTATTATAATTAATTTTATTTCTTTAAGTACATAATTTTTTTAAATCTTTTTGATGTTTTGATTTTAATTTTAAAACATCATTTTTTTGTTTATTTTTTAGATTATTTAATTGATTTCTGTGTTTTAATTTTAATATTTGTAAAGGTGTTTGTTTTTTTGTTTTTTTTCCACCATAAAAAATTTCACTAGGTCCAATTTTTTGTACTCTAGGATGGTTTAGATATTGTATTAATCCTAACTTTTTTAATAAATCAACAAAATTAGTAAGTATATGTTGATATAATTTAAAGTTATCTTTACTTAATGTATCTTTATTCTTTTTTAGTGTTAATAATAACTTAAAATGTCTTGGAATAAGATTGGAACATATAAGTTCCTTTGTAACAAATTGTTTTAATATTATTGCTTTCCATCCTAGTTGTTTTTTTGTAGATTGTACAGTCTTATTAATACTTTTACAATTTAATTTTATCTTTGAACAAATATGTGGTTTTTCTTTCCCTGTTTTATCTTGAACATTTTCTAATAATTTCCAATGTTCTTTGTCCAAATTACTTAAATATTCATTAATATGTTTTATTTCATCTGGATTATCACATTTTAAATCTTTCATACTTTCTTCTAACTCTTTATATATAATGAAATTTTTTTTGTCTTTTCCTTCTTTATTTAAAGGAATTAATTTATTATCCATATACATTATAAATATATAAAAATCGAATCGTTTTAAAGAAAATTAATAGATTAATACTTACAATTATTTTGGAAGTTTTTGTAAGATATGTCGCATCTAGCTGTCGTAAGAAAGCTTCAATCATCAAATGAGTTGAGCATCATGTCATATGAAGATTCATGTGATGTTATTGAGATTCCGTTGATTCCACATATTGTGGATTATACGAAGTACGATTCAGACGATGATGTAGTCAATGCTTGCAGCCCTTTTGGGGATTATTGCTATGAGTCATTTGAGTACGATTCAGACGATGATGAGCTAAATAATGCCGTCATATATGAAGGAAATGAATCGATTTTACTTGATTTATGGAGATCGCAAGAGAAGGCAGAAACTTTACATTGTCTAAACAAGAAGAGAAGAAAAATTCAATGTCGAATTGTTGGTGAATTACTTCAACAAGTGACAGAAATGATTAAACCTATTTAATAGGATTAAAGATATGAAAATATTTTATAAAGATAATAGTATATAGTATGTTAAAAATATATAACTGTAAAAACTGTGGTAGAAAATATAATAATTTTATAGTAAAAGATAAAAAATTTTGTTCTAAGGATTGTTTTTCAACATATTATTTGAATTATTATCGATTTAATCGTAAAAAATTGATTTATTAATGAATAAATGGACAAAAAGAATAATGGAATTAAATTTTATTAATAATTATGTTACGTTTAGATGTAAAAATTGTCAAAGAAAGCCGTTTTTAACAAAAAGTGATTTTTTAAAGTTACATAAAATAACACTTGGAAATTTTTGTAGTAAAGATTGTTACGCAACTTATATTTTTAAATATAATGATAATAATAAAATAAAAAGTAGAAAAAGTGATACTAACTTGTCGGGGAATGAAAACCAAGGAGAGTCATTACATACAGCAAGTAAATAATATATTAACTTTTATTTAATATATTGTAAGTAAAATGAAAATTATAATTTACATAATCTCATCTGCTAGAGAATATTTCAGACATTTTTCACTATTAAGCCATAAATCATGTTTCAATAATTCACTTAACTCTTTTCTTGGAATTTTTGTATTATCTACATATATTTTCTTGATTTTATCCATAAAATCCGTCAAATTTTCCATTTCATCTTCAATTTCACACATTTTACCCCAACAACCACTGCTTAGCTGATGAATCAACATATATGAATTTTTACGAATAAATTTTTTATGACATACGACAGATATTAAAGTACCAGCAGATGCTGCGCAACCTTCAATAACACTATAAATAGGTACTGAACATGATTCAATAACATCAATAATATTAAATGCTGAAAATACACATCCACCATAAGAATTAATATGAAGATAAATAGGGATTTCATCAATTTTCATTTTAAATGCCAATGCTCTATTTTCTTCTTCAATTTCATTAATTAAAACTGTTAAATCATAAATAGAATCACGATTTACTTCACTGTAGAAGTAAATATGATTTGCTTCACGTTCAATTTTTTTGTTTTTATCTTTAATTGAGTTAGTACTTGCGGCAGCCATACCCAAAGCATCCAATAAATTAGCACCTTCTTCTAATTCTTCTTCAGTTTCTTCTTTAACTACCTTTTTTTGTTTATTACCATTATTACCGACTTTATAGTCTAGATATTTTCTTTTATTTGATTTGAGTTGATACATTATAAATAACTATTATAATAAAAATCTTAAGTTAAAAAAAATTAATTTTAAAAGAAAAATGATATTTTAAAGAAATTATTTTATAAATTAATTTTTATGTTTATTGTAAAGTCAATGGGTTTATGTATTAACATTTTCAAAGTGACTTATTTTTAAAAATTTATTAATATTTTTAAAAAGAATTATTAGATAGCTTAAAAACAAATTAATTATAATATATAGCATGAGTTCTAGGAGAATTAAAAGAATTTTTAATGAAATAAAGGAGTTGGAAAATTCAAGAAAGATACTCATTGATAGTGGTATTCATTTTAGTTATGACGAAGATAATATAGATAAAATTCATGTAATGTTTATTGGTCCAGAAGATACACCATACGAAAAGGGGTTTTATTTTTTCGAATTAACTTATCCTGAAAATTATCCAATGACACCTCCAGCTATGAAATATTTTACACAAGGATATTTATATAATAAAAAGAGAAATAATATTAAAATTCGTTTTAATCCAAATTTATATACAAATGGCAAAGTATGTTTATCAATGTTAAATACGTGGAAAGGACCAGGTTGGGTACCAACAAATACAGTCTCAAATGTATTAGTAGCAATACAAGCATTGGTATTTAATGAAGATCCTTTAAGGAATGAGCCTGGATTTGAATCATCATCAAAAAGTCATATTGATACTTACTCAAAAGTAATAAAGTTCTCGAATATAAAAATAGCATTAATTGACCAAATAAGTACTGATTTAGGTTTATTTGAAAATTTTAGAGACACTATTAAAGAATATTATAAAAATAATCTTGAATATTACGATAATATGATTAAAAAATTATGTGAAAATGAGAATGAAGAAGTTAAAACACCTGCTTATGGAATGGATGTTTATTTAGATTATGAAAATTTAGTTAATTATTATGATACATTCAAAACAAAAATTTTATCAGATAAAAGTAAAGAGAGTGAAAAAAATATAAACATTATTGAAATACAGAAAGAGGTTGAAATACAGAAAGAGGTTGAAATACAGAAAGAGGTTGAAATACAGAAAGAGGTTGAAATACAGAAAGAGGTTAAAGTAGAAGTTTAAATTATGATAATATTAAATAATTTTAATTTGTTAATACAGTATAAATAATACTATAAAATTTTTTTTATAAAACATTATTTTTTATAAAAAAATAGTATTTAAATATATGAATAATAAATTATTATTGTTATTATTTTTGTTATTACTAATATTTGTATTAATAAATAACTATTTAGATGTACAAGAGAATATGTCAATGAGAAGTAATTATTTAAATAGAAAATTAAATGAGAAGGGTTATAAAACGGATTTAAAAAATTATGCAATATTAGACCAAAATAATAATGTTATAAAAAAATATTCAACATTATATTTTAATTCAAATAAATCTCATTATACAGCAAAGAATAAACCATTAACAAATGAAATATTAATGAATAATAAAATACCTACACCGAAACATATTATTATAACAAATGAAAATAAAAATAATTTTGTAGATGCATCAGAATATTTTCCATGTGTGTTAAAACCAGTTGATGGTATGCAAGGAAAAGATGTATATACACATATTGATAATCAAGTAGAGTTCGATAAAATATTAACTAATTTATTACAAAAGTATGATAAAATAATGCTTGAAAATTTAGTAAGTGGAAATAATTTTCGAATATTTGTATTTAATAATAAAGTGATGGATATAATAGAAAGAGAAAAACCGTATATTATTGGAGATGGTATTAAAACTGTACAGGAATTAATTGATGAAAAAAATAGTGACTTAAGAAAAAAGAATTTATTTGAGGTAAAATATTTAGATGAGAAATTAATAAAATCTCATGGATATAGTTTGAATGATGTTGTTAGAGTAAAAAATAAAGTATTTATTACAAATATTGTTAATTTTCACAATGGTGCGAATGCTAAGAGGATACCATTGACAAATATATCTAATGAAAATATAAAATTATTTGAAAAAGCACATCAAATAATCGGGTTAGAATGTAGTGGTGTTGATTATATGAGTAATGATTTAAGTATTCCATATTATGAAAATAAGGGACATATTATAGAAATGAATGATATGGTTGATACAAAAATACATATAGATGCGGATGAGAAGAATAATTCTGATTTGTTATTTGATAATATTATTAATAGTTTATAAAGAATATAATTAAATAAAAATCGAATCTTTTGATTAAAATAAATAAAACATAATGGAATATTTAGGTGAAATTTTTAATAGGTATATATTAGATGATAATTATCTATTATGTGAAAGATTACTTTCTAATTTCAATGTTGATATAGATAATTTATGTTATAGAGGAAACACATTGTTAATGATGGCATCAAGTTCTGGTTCTTTAGATTTAGTATTACTTTTTTTAGAGTATGGCGCTGATGTAAATATTAGGAATGGTTTTAAACTGACAGCATTACTTCATGCGACGATTAATAATCATATAAATATAATGAACGAATTAATTAATCGTGGTGCTGATGTCAATGCGTCTAATTTTTATGGAATTACATCGTTGATGATAGCATCTAAAAATGGTTATTATGAAGGTGTTTATTTATTATTACAGCAAAAAAAGACATTATTGAATCAACAGGATAAACATAAAGAAAATACAGCATTACATGATGCCATAATATATAAAAATAAGCATATAATTGATTTATTATTATATCATGGTGCTGATGATAAAATAAAAAATAAAGAATGTAAAACATTTATAGAGTGTTTAAAAGATAACATTGATTAATTTGAAAATTATAAATAAAATATGAAAAAAAAAAAATAAAATGAAAAATATTTAATATTTAAAATAAAATTAATAATATAATAATATAGAATGAATTTTTGTAAGGAATGCGACAATAAGTTATATCCATTAGAAGATGAAGAAAAATTATATCAAAGTTGCCAAGACTGTGGATTTAAAGAAATATATGACGGACTTGTAATTGAAAAGAAGCATTTTAAGAATAAAAGTATTAATGTGGCGAATAATAATAATTTTATGATTTATGATAATACATTGCCACGTACAATTCAGAAACAATGTCCCAATAAGAATTGTGAGTCAAATAAGGAAGATACAAGTAGTGAATCAGTATTTATACAAGACACTATATCATTGAAATTAACATATATTTGTACGACATGCAATGTAGAATGGAAATATTCTTAAAAAAATATAAAAAAATGATTTTTTTTATTTAAAAAAATATTTATTAACTAATAATATGGCAGATGAAGATTATGATATTAATGATTATGATTTAGATGAAGATGATGGAAATATAATTGAAACCGATGATAATGAAAATAAAAATGAAGATGAAACTAATTTTGTTGGATATAATGAAATAATGGAAAAAAATAAGAAAATAAAAAAGAAGACAGTACCATTTTTAAATAAATTTGAAAAGGCGAGATTATTGGGTGTTCGAATTCAACAATTAAGTGCTGGTGCGCAACCTAAAATTTCGACAGAAGGTTTTGAAACAATACAAGATATTGTAGATGAAGAATTAAGACAAAGAAAAATACCATTAATCATTAAAAGAAATTTACCAAATGGAGATAGTGAAGAATGGAAACTAGAAGAATTTGAAAAGGTTTAATTCATTTAAATTTTTATTATTTATAATATTTTTTTTTAAAAATATTTAATTATTATAAAATAATTAAATATATATAATATATTTAGGATGAGAAAATTACCAGATAAGTATGAAAATCCATTTGATATTATCATTTATAAAATAGTTATTAGAATTGAGTCATATTTTAGAGAATTTAATTTTAGTCCTAATCAAATAACAACAATAGGAAACATATTTGGAATAATTGGAATTTATAAATTATATCATGGAAAATATATTGAAAGTGCTTTTTTTTATTTAATCAGATATATATTTGATTGTTTAGATGGATATTATGCTAGGAAATATGACGAAGTAACAATATTTGGAGATTGGTATGATCATATAAGTGATATTTTAATATTAATTATATATTTCATATTATTATACAAAAAAAATAATAAAATATTTATTAAAATATCAGTAATATTTGTTATAATGTTATATTTAATGTTGCTACATTTTTATTATCAAGAAATTTATTATAAAAATGAAAATGAAAGTCCTACAATAAATACTATAAAAAAATTAATACCAACCTTTTTATTACCAAAAGATGATATTGATTTATCATTTAAATTATATAAAACTAAATATTTTGGCAATGGTACGTTAGTTTTAATAATTATGTTAATATTGGTATATTATGCGTTTAATAATTAATAATATGAAAATAATGAAAATAATAATTAATTTATTTTTTAAATAATTAAATATAAAATAAATTATAAAAATTGGCATATATAAATTTTTTAAAAAAAATAATTAATTTTAATACATATTCGCATGCTAAACTACTTAAAGAAATAACAACCAATATAATTATAAAATGAGTACCTCCGCAAGCGTTAGTAAAAAAGAAAAAAAATCCAAAAAAACTTCTAAACAAGAAGTTAAAATGGAAAAGGTTTCCGAACCTGTTGTAGCACCTGAACCAGTAGCTGCCGAACCTATTGTTAATGAAATGGCTGTCGTAGAACCAGCACAAGATAATTCTACTGAGTATAACAGTGAATTTTATACTTTAATGGATAAAACTATTAGTATGTTTAATGAACTAACTGAAATTTCTAGAAAACTAGATATTATTGATGAAAAACAAATTAAGTCATTTATTGTTGAGAAAAAGAAAATGGATAAAGCAATTAACACATTTGAAACTACATACCTTGAATCACTAGCAAGTGCCTACAAAGTAGCAAAGAAAGCTAGTTCAAAAAAATCTGCCAAGAAATCATCTGACCCTTCTAACCCAGGATCTGAGCCTGCTGTAAAGAAACCTTTGGAATGTGAGAAATGCCTTCATGAATTCATGGGTAAAACTGATTTTAGTGAATTAATTTCAAGAAATCAAGCATATACATCTGTAACTGATTTCGTCAAAACTGAGAAGAAAACTAATCCTGATAAGATTAGTGCTAATCTTGACAATGACAAAGAATTCAGAGTATATGGGCAACTCAAGACATTCTTGGATTCTGTTGGTAAAATTATCAACAAAAACATTGGTCTTATTCAAGCAGAAGTTAAAACATACGAATCATCTAAACCTGAAGAAGGTTCTAAACAAATGAAAGAGCTATCTAATCTCAGAGATGAGCTTGAAAGACTTAATAAACTTAAAAACATCCCTGATGTAATGGGTTACACAAATGTAATGAGTTACACCAACCTATGTTTTACTGTTGATTATTTGAATAAAATCAAAGCCAAGCCAACAAAATCTAAGGCTAAAAAATAAATAAAAATCCAATAAAAATCCAATAAAAATCCAATAAAAATCCAATAAAAATCCAATAAAAAATCCAATAAAAATCCAATAAAAATAAACCAAAATAAAAATCAATTATGTATCTTTTTTTTATTCAAAAATTTATTAATTTTATATTAATAAAAAAAATTGAATTATATTTCAAATAATAGTAAATAAACCAAAAGTTTAAAAATGTCAAGTGATACTATTACCAATACTGAAGTTAAGGAAGTTAAGGAGTCTAAGAAAGGAGAATTTTTCTCTGAGTTTCTTGGATTTAATGAAATTAAGAATTTTACTGATATTAAGGAACAACTAGATGAGATGTCACTTGGAAAACGTGAAGAAAACACTTTAATGAACGAATGCCAGAAATTTATCATGACAGCAATTAAGTTGCAAACTGATATTAATGCTTATATTCAAGAAAAGACACTTGTATCCTCTTACGACAAGATTATTAGTAAGCTTGAGAAGGAGAAGGGTAAGAAGAAGTCCAAGACAGATGCTGCCGGAGACGATGATTCTGTTGAGAAGAAGAACACTCAGTATGCTGTTCATAAGACAGCAAAGTGTTACGAATTCTTCAACAAATTCATGCTTTCTCAGGACAAGAGTTTTACTCCTAATGAAAATAATGAGTATTCTCCTGTTGAGATTAGAAACGCAATGAATGGTTTCGTCAATAAGGAAAAGAAAGAGAATCCTGACAAGATTTCCAAGGATATGCCTGATGGCAGAACCTTCAAAATCTATGGATCACTCAAAGATTTGATTTCCGATATTACAAACATTATTAAAGAAGATATTAAATTTATTGAAAAGACTATTAAAGACATGGAGAAGCTGAAACCAGCCGAAGATTCCAAAGAAGCCAAGACTATCATTTACATGAAGCAGTGGGCTGAGTCCAAGAAGACGTATATTAAAGTGCCAGAAACACTCAAATTTACTGATTTTATGACATACAGTGCTTTCTGTTTTGAAGAAAGAGATGTTATTCGCAAGGCTTCTAAAAAACCTGATGAAAAGAAGGAAAAGAAGGAAAAGAACTAATTTAATAATTTTAATTTAATTTAACCTATATTTAAGAATTTTATAATTTAACTAACTATATTGAAAATTTACTTTTTTTGTTCTCAATAATATATTATCCTCAAAATATATTAAATAATGATTATTTGGTACATATAAAAACTCTTTTAATGATGAAGAACTCCATTCTATGAAAATATTATCAATCTTATTATTTATGAATAAGCACTGAACTATATTATGTAATGTTATGCTATTATTTTTACTAATTTCAACAATGTTTGTACAATTTTCTTTAATTTTTGTAACAATGAATTTTTTGACTTCATCTTCTATTTTTTTTCGAAAGATTTCGAATGTATTATTTTTATTTTTTTTTATTTCTTGGATACTAATTTTCATATCCATAACATTATTATCATTATCATTTAATAAATTAATTCCATAAATATATATTGTTAAATTTATAAATCTATCAAAATCATTTGAATTAGTAAATTCAACCATATATTTAAATATATTAATACTTTTAAATATTATCAAAATAAGTATTTATTGATTTTTCAATTTTCTTTTTTGTTTTTTTTTCCTTTTTTTTCTCATTTTTCAATTTTGTTTTTTCTTTATCACAAATGCTATATGTCTTTCGATGCCATTCTGATATTCCGTGCTCTTTAATACCTTCAATATGCTTTTTTGTACCATAACCACTGTTTGTTAATAATCCATATTTTTCTAAATCTGGATTTTCAGTTACTATTTTTTCAATATAATCATCTTTTGCTGTTTTAGCTAATATTGATGCTGCTGCAATACTTAAATAACTATTATCACCACCAATTATACATTCATGTTCAATAATATTATTATTTTCATCATAATATGTATTAAATTTATTACCATCTACAAGTATTTTGTCAGGTTTCATATTAATATTTCTAACTACATCATGCATACCATCTAAAGTCGCATTTAATATATTTTTTTCATCAATTGTATTACTGCTAATTTGACAAACAAAAAAATCCAAAGCATATTTTTTGATAAATTCTTGTGATATAATCCGTTTTTTTTTACTTACTTTTTTAGAATCTTTAATAGTAACTTTATGTTCATTAATTAATTCTTCAATATTTTGAGGTAATATTACTCCAGCAACGAATAAATCACCAAACAAACATCCTCTACCTGCTTCATCAATTCCTAACTCAATTTTACTAAAATCTTGAAAAGCTTTTAGTTTTTCACTCATAATAGTTATAAAAAAACATATTTTTAAATCATAATAAAAAAATCGAAATATTATTTTATTCAAAGTATAATAAGTAAATTCATGTTATCATGAATCAAATTCATAGTTTTTGTATAAATGAATATAAAGAAAAGAAATACGTTAAGCTAGACAAAAGAAAAGATGAATGTAATTTATATTGTTCTGTAGCTGAAAAAAAATATTATTTAGATATTTTAAATGAAGAGAAAGATTATATTTTAGGTAATTGTCATAACTATATTGATTTTTTTATAGATAACGATAAAAATATATTTAATGGTGAAATAAAATTTAATGAAAATTCTTTAACAAAAAAAGATAATATATTTATTGCTGTTTGTTGCTCATATAAATCAAGTTATATAAATGTAGATATGTATATGTTTAGTAAATTACCACATGTAATGGTAAATAACGACTTATTTTTTAATAATTCTTCTATAATTAAAAAAAATAGAAAAATATTTAATGTTAGTTGTTATCAATTGGAAGAAATGTTTAAAAAAAATTTAAAAGATATTTTATATAATTTATTTGATATGACATTTTTAGAAATGTTAAAATAAAAAATTTATAATATAATAAATTAAAATATAATTAAATAATAATGGATACAATATTAATTAGAAATCCTAATTCAAAAAAAAATATAAAAAATAATGAAAGTATAAATAAAAAAGATATTATCATTTTTGAAGATTATATTCATACATTAATGAAATATAGTAACTATAATCCAATATTCTTTAAAAAAATAATAATTGAAAACACAGAATTAGAAGAAGAGGATTTAAAAAAACTTTACAATATGTGTTTGGTAAATGGTACAATTTATTTTCCTGAAAAATATAATGATTTTTTCAAAAATAGTCGAATGATAAAAAAACAAAAAAATTATATATATCCTTTAAAAAATAGAATAGTTGATTTTATTATTATTGGGTCACAAAGATGTGGTACAACAGCATTATCATTAAATATATCAAAACATCCAGAAATATATTTAGATAATAATCAAAACCCAGAAAAAGGTGAAGTTCATTTTTTTGATATTAATTGGAAAAAAGGAATAGAATGGTATAAAAAACAATTAAAATCAGAAAATAAAAAAAATAAAATTATTGGTGAAAAAACACCAGACTTAGCATATTTATCATATACATTTCCTTTAATTCAATCAGTAAATCCATTTGTAAAATTAATAATAATTATAAGAAATCCTGTTGAAAGAGCATATAGTCATTGGAAATTAGCAACTAAAAGAAATGGCGAGACGTTATCATTTAGTAAAGCAGTAGCATTTGAACTTAAATATTTAAAAAATCAAAATAAAACATTTTATACTTGTGCGAAACATTATATTGGACGCGGATTTTATTATAAACAAATTAAAGAATTACTAAAATGGTTTCCAAAAGAAAATCTATTAATATTAATTTCAGAGCATGTAAAAAAAAATATGAAAGACGAATACAATAAAGTATATAATTTTTTAAATATAAAAGAAAAAGACAATCTACATTACAAAATTGAATTCCAAAGTAATGATAAATCTGAAATTAATTCTTCATTATATAAAAAATTAATTAATTTATACCAAAAAGACATATTAAATTTAGAAAAAATGTTTAATATTAAAACAAATTGGATTTAATTAAGATTGTGCACATTGAACATTTTGAGGATTGCCTTCATTTTCGTCATCAGAATCTATAGAAGTTTCAGCATTTTCTGCTTTTAATACTGGTCCATTATATTTATGGAAATTATCAACTTCAAAATATTTTAGTATAACTTCTTTTTGTTTTTTATTTAAATTTACATTTTTATTCACTTTAAATACAATAATTAAATATCCTCTTCTATTGAATTTATCCATTAAACCTATGTTTTTAATAATTTTATGGTCATCGTCAAATATAGGTCCATCTATTTTAATATTTACTTCTTTGCCATCCAATAATTTAATACCAAAACTACAGCCTAGTAATGATGTTCCAAGTTCAATTCTTTTCTCAATGATTAAATGATTATCTTTTACACTAAATATCTTATGTGGACTTATTTGAATAATAATTTCTAAATCTCCATCTTGATGGTCTTTCATTTTATTACCATACCCTTTATGTACCATTTTAAATGATTTGCCACTTCCTTTTGGTATTTCAACAATAAGTGATATTTTCTCTTTTTGTTTATCATTTTCTCTTGTATATTCTATTTTTCTTTTTCCTCCTTTATATCCTTGTTCTAATGTTATTTCTATTGGAATTTGAATATTTGAAGCTCTTTTAAACATCTGCTCAAAACCATTTCCTCCAAAATGTGCTCTGAATCCTGGTGGCATTCCTCCCATACCACCCATCCCACCCATGAATCCTGGTATTTCACCTGGCATACCACCTGGCATACCACCCATATGAAAGGATTGAAATCCACTTCCTTGTGGCATTTCATCTCCAAAAAATTGTTTAAATATATCAAATGGGTCTCCACCTCCCATTCCACTTTGGTCCATGTTTGCTGCTTCTTTTCCAAACATATCATATTTTTTTCTTTTGTCTGAATCACTTAATACTTCGTATGCTTCACTAATTTCTTTAAATTTTTCTGTATATTCTTCTTTTTTATCTTCCGGAGATTTATCTGGATGATATTTAATGGCTAACTTACGATAAGCTTTTTTAATTTCGGTTTCTTCTGCACTTTTGGATACTCCTAATAGATCATAATATGATTCACTCATTCTTTTATTATATTAATATATGTATTTTAAGTATTTTATTTATAAAAATTATCTAAAATTGAATTTTTCTTAAAGAATAGTAAAAATTAAATATGAAAAGAAAATTTGAAGAAATTAGTACAATATTTACCCTAGATATTAATGATAAATGTCCAATATGTATGGATAAATTAAAAAATACAAATTTAACAATCACAAAGTGTGGGCATAAATTTTGTCATAGCTGTTTAGATTTACATTCATGTAATGATAATAAATGTCCTATGTGTAGAACAAACATGGGAACAAATACAAAAATAAAAATATGTGATTGTGATATAAATCACTCAGTAACAAAAGCATTAGATGAGTCGGCACCAAATTTAAATAATTTAGGGAAACGAATAACTAAAAAGTTTATGGAATCTATTTCAGATTTAGATTTATATGAAATATTAAATGAAAATAAAAATACATTTTTAACACATGAAGTTATTAATAATATAAAAAGAAAAATAACAAGTACTTTAAATGAAGATAATGATTTTAAAATTAGTATATTAAAATATTTAGTTATAGAAATAGGTTATTTTTCAAAAGTAAATTCAAATTATGCTTGTCATAATTTAAAAGATATTTCTGATACAAATTAATTGTATTTTAAATTTATTTATTAATTATATTTTTCCAATATTTTTCAATATTGCTTTTTTTATCAAATTTACGATAAAAATAAGATTTACATTCTTTTATTTTATCTAAATCTTCTTCAACATTTATAATGGTTTTTGGATTTTTAGATATTTGATTAAATTCATTTTGTAGTTTTTTTAATTTATTACTTCTATTTTTTCCATTCTTTTCTTGTTCCTCATATATTTTACGTTTTTCATCTTTTATTTTAATTCCTAATTCATGTACATATTCCCAATCATCATAAGTAACATCAAAATTTTTGACATTTTTAATTGGATGCAATACACTTAAAAAGAATTCATCACCTACTTGCATTTTCATGAAAAATTTTAATTCTTCATATTTTAAAAGTAATTCTTCAACATGTTTTCTATTTAAACAAAATCGTGCATAATGTTTAATAAAAAATGGTGATTTTCCATTTTTAGGTTGTTTTTTGATTCGCTCTTCCCAATTATATTTTTTTATTTTTAAAAATTTAATCCAAGATTTTTCATCATTTATACAGTCATTATAAAATGTATCAAAATCTTTAATTGGAACATCAGATTCTGAAATTGTTACGAACTTAACATTATTTTTATTTTGGAATGCTGATTTTAATAATTCATAATATGCTTCGACAATAAATCCCCAACCAGTTTCTTTTAAATTTTTAATTATTTTTGATTTTTTCCAAGTAACTTTTTCGGGATATTTAGGGTGAATATATAGATTATATTTAGAGGATTTATTACGAAAATAAGAATCCCATATTTTTGTAAAATTCGGATTTTCAATCGTTAAAAACAAAAATGCAATTTGTTTCATATATTTTATTTATAAAAAAAAAATTTAAAATTTTTTATTATTATTAAATAAATGAATACACTTCCTAGTGAAATTCAAAATATTATATTTAATGATTATTGGCATTTTCAATATCAACATGTTTTACAAGAATTATTATTTTGTATGAATTTGGAAATAAAAATTAAAAAATTTTTATTTAGATATTGTTTTCGAGAAAATTTATTTAGTGAAGACTATTTATACTATTTAAAGAAATTTAATAATGATATCCAAAAAATAACAAAAAATAAAATGTTAAAAGTCATTTGTGATGTAAATAATTTATATTTATTTTATTGTTTTGATATTAATTATAACAATAATATCCTAACTAAAGTGGATAAAAAATTAAAATATATTGCTTTTTATTCTATCACATGTAGTGGACAAATGCGTTATTTTATTTTAACTAGATTCCAAGAATTATCTAAATCATCTAAACTTAGTTATTAATCTAAACATGTTGTTTTGAATATTGTACCTGTCACTAAATATGGATCACAATTTGAACTTGGACGTCTATCTTCAAAATAACCTTTTCTATTTTTAAAATTTTCATTTCCAATTCTTATTGAAGCACCTCTATTTGCTATTCCATATGAAAATTTATCATAAGATGCTGTTTCATGTATTCCTGTCATTCTTTCTTCATTTCCAGTACCATAAACTGCCATATGTTCATCATGTTTTAATCTTAATTTTTCAATTGCTTCATATATATAATCTAAACCTATATTATCACGATTTCTTAATCTCATCTTTTTTGTACTATAATTTGTATGACAACCTGAACCATTCCAATCACCTTTTACTGGTTTTGGTTCAATATTAACAATTAAATTATTTTTCTCCGCTACTCTATTTAATAAATATCTTGCCATCCATAAATGATCTCCTTGTTCAATACCTTCACATGGACCTATTTGAAACTCCCATTGTCCAGGAGCTACTTCCGCATTAATACCTGATATTTTAATACCAGCTTGAACACAAGCACTTAAATGCTGCTCAGCTACATTTCTTCCGTATGTATTTGTACATCCAACACTACAATAAAATTGTCCTTGTGTTTTCTTTTCATCGAATCCCAATGGTAAATTAGTATTAGGATCTATTAAAAAATATTCTTGCTCTAATCCAAACCAAGGTTTTTGACTTAAATCTTTTTCAAATAAATCATTTGCCCATTTACGATGATTATTAACTAATGGTTCGTCATTTGGTGTATATGTATCACATAATACTAATTTATGAGGTTTTCCTCTAAAAGGGTCATTAAATAATGCGACAGGTTTAATAATAACTTCAGAATCATCACCAGAAGCCTGATTTGTAGAGCTTCCATCAAAATTCCAAATTGGTAAACTTTCAACATTTTTAACTGTATAATTAATTACTTTAGTTTTACATCTTAATTCATTATTACCTCCTATCCAGACGTATTCTATAAAACTTACCTTACTCATAATATAATTTATAAATATTTATTTTAAGTAAATTAAATTTAAAAACATAATGTTTAATTCTAAATTTAATTTTATAAATTAAATTAATGGAAAATAGTTTAGACAATTTTTTTAACTTGGAAGATTTTGAAAAATATAAAAATATATTTGAAAAAAATAAAAAAGTAAAAATAGAAAATTTATTAATTACTAAAGTAGCAGAAATTTTATTTAAACATGCTTTAACTGAGAAAAATTGGATATTATCTACAGGACATGATGCTACAAAATATGAAAAAAGAATAAATAAACAATTTGAAAAAGCAAATGCTATTCAAATAAAAAAAATACAAGATAAATTTAAAAATGACCATTTCTCATATATATTTCTTAGATCTATGAATAATATTAAACCAAGTTTTTTAGAATATACATTACGAAAAAATATGGGGTCTGAAGAGTTTATTCATTATTTAAATAAAATAACGAATTTAAATTTAACAAAATTAAATACATTATTTTTATCGAAATATAAGGGTGGTAATTTTTTAAGTCCTCATAGTGATAATGGAAATGGAAAACTGGCATTTGTATTAAATTTAACTAAAAATTGGAAACCTCAATATGGAGGAATTTTACATTTTATGAATGATACAAAAACAGAAATAGTAGAATCCTTTACTCCATTATTTAATAATTTCATGTTATTTGAAGTTCCAGACGGTGGAATACCTCATTTTGTTAGTCATGTTGTTCCTTATGTAAAACAGGAAAGATATTCTATAACAGGATGGTATGAATAAATTATTATGTTTCATTTGCTTTACTTTTTAAGACTATAAATGAATCATGAAATAAAATTCTATCTTTATCAGAATTTGTTGAAATAGTTAGCACTGGATATAAAGTTAAATTATCATTTTCTTCATTAAATTTATTACTTTTTGGATTAATTGTCATAAATGAACCATTACTTTTTTTTAATGGATTATTTGAATTATTTTGTTCAGGGGGAGTATGATATCTGCACGTTGATAATCTTTTATATTCTTTAATTAGTTGGTAAGAAATTAAAAATGTTAATGGTAAAATACCATTAAAATAATTATTATTACATTTTATTAATAAATGGTCGTTACAATTATTATCTTGATGCCCTCTTATTATAAAATCAATTTTATTCATTTTTAAAAATTTTTTTAAATCTTCTGTACCAATTAATAATATAGATTTATTTGTAGCTCCTCTATCCTTATTAATAATTGTATTAGGTTGATTATGAAAATCATTCCAACTAATATGTGAATTATGATTTTTTAATTTTAAAATGTCGTAATTATCATATACTCTAAAATTTATTGGTTGTAAAATAAGTTTAATTATTTTTTTTTGTTTATCTTCATTATACGCAAAAGGGAACCCTCCATGACATAACCAATATTTTGTATCATTATGTGTTAAAATTATAGCCCAAGATAGATATTTTTGAATAAAATCAAATAAATTTATATAAATTTGTTGATTATTATTTTGATATTGTTTTTTATTATAATAATATTTATGTATTAATTCATTATAAAAACCATATTGATAAGCTGTATCAATATCTTCATGGTTACCTCTATTTAAAATAACATTCAATTCATCAGCAGAGTTATTTACTTTCATTAAGATAAATATTAATATTAAACATTCATAAGCAAATTGACCTCTATCAAAAACATCACCTAAAAATATTAATTTATAATTATTTAATGTTAAATCATTATTTATTATATTTTGTTTTAATAATCTTAAAAATATTCTAAAAAAACTATGAAAACTTCCATGAATATCTCCAATTAAAATAACATTTTTATTAGTCTTCATATTATAAATAATTGGTAAGTCATTTTTTTTTTTATCTTCATAACAATCTATGTTATCTATAATTTTTTTATTATTAAAATATTCTTTTAATATTTCTGTATTTTCAATTAATAAACTATCAAAATTGTTATGTAGTTTTTGATAATAATTCTTAAAATTTTTATTTTTATTTTTGTTTATCTTAGTCATATTTGTTCTAGAAGCATAATTTAAATATATATCATAAAGGATTATTATAATATCTTTATCATTTTCATTTGTTAAATATGTTAAAATTTTAGGAATTTTAAAATAATTATTTTCATTTGGACTTGTACTTTCATTGTTAGTTATTCCGTTATTACTTACATACCCATTTATTTTTTTTATTGGATATCCTACTTTAATGATTTCTTTACTAAAAAATACTTTTTTTCGAATAATCTTATTTCTATAATTTTTACTTGAATTCAAATATTTATTTTGTAAATTTAATTTTTGTAAATTTAATTTTTGTAAATTTAATTTTTGTAAATTTAATTTAAAATCGTCATTACTTTGAAAATTGTGTTTAGTTTTTATATAATTATTATTATTATTAGTCTCATTATTTAAAATTGGATACATAATAGATTTTTGATTATACATTTTATTTTTATCAGATGTATATCCATCAGAAGTTATGTGCATATTATTAATAAAAGGTTGCATATATTGTACTTCATAATTGTATAAATGTATAAATGAACGATTAATAGCATTATTAGTTTTTAAATTATTATATGCTTCAAATTTTATAAAATTATTGGTATTATTTTTTTTTTTATAAATAATATCTCCTATTTTAAATCCACTTTGTTTTATTTTAATTATTGTTGTTGTATTATTGGGATTTATACAGTATTTTTTATTTTTTATATTAATTCTAAAAAGATCATGTCCAGTAAAACAATGTCCTGTTTTACTTTTAGTACCTTTTACATTAATTTTTTCTTCATCACTTATTAATATTGCTTTAGCATAACCTGAACCTGAACCTGATTGTTCATTTATATCAAAAACATAATATAAATTTGAGTTTTTTTTTAAGTTTTTTATATTACTAAATATTTCAACGCCTTTATCATTTTGTAAATCTAAAATTTTAATTTTATTTTTATAATTATTACTATTTTTAATTTCATTAATATATTCTGCAATATTATTCATATACTATTAATTAGATAAAAAATAATTAATTACTATAAACATTTACAAAACTAGCAAATAAATTAAGTAAATCCAAGAAAAAGTCTATGGAACTCTTTGGATAATTTGGATATTTTACACATATTTTCGCCATTTCAAACATTTTTGATGTATCATATGATACAAATAATGAAAATAATACTATTACAAAATAGGAAATATATAAGGATGTTTTTTTAAATTGTTGTGAATCTTTTACAAAAAACATATTATACAAAGCAACTAATATAACTGCTAATAAACCAACAATCAAACCTGGCATAACATAATTATAACTACCACTGAAAAAAGATGGGTTAGCATAAACAATTATTGACATAAATATAAAAACCATTGCTGTAGATAGCAAAGCATCATCAATAACATTTGATAATTCTTCAGCTTTAAAATAAGGAAAAATCATTAATGAAATGGAAGCAATAAACAGCAACCAAATTACATGATTAAATACATGTCCTTCTTTACTAAAACTAGGAGTAAATGCCATCATTATTATAAAAACGAATGAAAGTATAATACCTAAAAATAGATACATACCTAATTTATTATAAACATAATTCATAGGCATTAATTCATGTCTTTCACTTTCATTTTTAGAAATCAAATTATTAATAACATAGGAAAACAAACCAATTAGTGTAATTGATAAAGCTAAATATAGATAGACATTAAATACATAATTGTCACACGTAGGCATACCATTTTTAAATGATAAAAATGAAATTAAATATAAAATAATAATAAATGAAATAATCACTGTATATAGATAAATTTTAGTAAAACTTTGACTCATATTAAATAAAAATATTTTAATTTTAATAAAAATTGATTTAAAATTTAAAATGAATAAAAATTAGACATGGAAGATGGTATTCGAAGACCAGATGAAAGTTTTAAAGATAAATTAATAGATGATTTCCAACAAAATTATATGGACATTGATCCTGATTTAAATGAAGCATTAGAGCAGTCAATAAAAGAATATGAAGAAAAAATAATTCAAGAAAATATAAATAATCATAGACGTATATTATTTAGTAAATTAGATATACAATTAAATTATTTATTATTACAAAAAAATGATTATGTAGAATATTTTGTAGATTGTTTTAAATATGAATTAAATAGATATTTAAATAATGAATGTATAAATATTTATTTATTTAAGTCACATTATGATTATTTAAAAAAATTAACAAACGAATTGTATTTTATGCCAATACAAAGAAATAAAAGACCTAAAATTGACGAAGAATTATATTTATTGATTGAACAAGTATTAAATTATTGTTAAATATTATAAAAAAAATTGAAAAAATTTAAAAATTCAATTATATAATTAAGATGCAGACATTTAAAATACATCCAAATAGTGCGTTTACACCTTTACATAATGGTATAAAATTAATGAGTTATTCTTCTGATGATATGTTAAATACAACTAAACATCCAATAGATACAGGATATTATTTATTTTCTTATGGCAGTAATTCTTTAAATCAACTTAAGAAACGAGTTAAAAATAATAAATTAACCGGGGAAAAAGCATATATAAATGGTTATACTCGTATATATGCTGGTAAAAGTAATAAATGGAATGGAGGTGTTGCTTCTATAATGAAAAGTAATATTGACGATACTGTAAAAGGTTCTTTGGTTTATTTATCAGATAATGAATTGAAAAGATTAGATATTTTTGAAGGTGCTAATAAAAATGAAAATCCATTTAGTAAAATAGATAATTTTTATAGAAGAGAGTACATAACAGTATTTGATAGTGAAAATAATAAGATAAATTGTATTGTATATATAAAAAATAATCATAATTGGGTTATTTATCCATCAAATGAATATTTAGAAGCTGTTAAAAAGAATATTATAGAATATTGGGGTGAATTAAATGAATTATATATTTATGATCACAATTTATATTTAAGAGGAAAATATTCTTAAATTTTATTTTAATTTATAAAAAGTTAATGTTCAAGTACTACTTGAGCGTATGTTTTATCATTATATGAATTACTATTGCCACATCTTTTTCCTGTTTTTATCTTACATAGAGCAATTTCAGTTATTTGGTCTCCATGATCCATTCTTACTTGTTCTAACCAATAATATCTTTTTATGATTTTATTTGTCAAATTTTCGGGTATAAAATCATCATTTAGACAACGTCTTGCTTCATCATATGATAAATATTTTAGAGGAATAGCTATAATATCACACATCTTTAATTTGATAATAAATATAAATATTATTTTGTGTCGATTTTTAAATTTTTTAATATACAATTTTCGTCAAAGATTTGATTAAATAAATATTGACAAGTTTTTAATATCCATGCCATAACTGCACCACTATCTACTTTTTTTTTTAATATATATCTTATATCTCTTATAATATAATTAGTAGCCCACATAAATTCATTTTTATCAGAGAAATTAATAATATATTTTATATATAGTTTATATTTTTCATCATTATATAATAAGTTTATAGATTCTTTTATTGTCGAATAATGAAAACTTTTATCTTTTTCATTCGTGAATGTAACATTTGTAAAATATTTATTCATTTCATTATACAATAAATGTTTTTCTTTTTCAATTAATGTCATATTCATTAATAATTATATGAAAATTTATTTAAATAAATTTTAATTTATATTTATAATTTTTTCAGGAGTAACCCCCAGCTTTTTCATAATCATAATTAACATTTTAACATCACTATTTGCTCTGTGTGCTACTGGACTATAACCAAATAAATGTTCAAATATTTTTAATAAACTTTTGTTACCTACATCGTCCTTCATAAATAATCGAATTATCATTTTACTATCTAAAAATCGTGCTTTATTTTTATCTATTAATTTTTTCCCCATCATTATTTTATGATCGAAACTAAATCCATTATGTGCTATAAATATTGGTTCTTCGCAATATGAAAATATATTTTCTATTTCTTGACTAAATTTAATATAATTATCTCCGAAGTTTAATAATTGTTCATTTGAAATTGAAGTTAATTCCATAATTTCATATGGAATATAAGGATTGTTTTCTAATTTTACTAATCCAGATGATGGAACTACAGACGTCTCGAATTCCTCAAAATGTCTATCAATTATATCAATAAATTCATCGTTTGTATTTAATCCAGTTGTTTCTAAATCATATATAAAAATCATATTTTTTAATTTTTCTTGTACAATTACACTTAATAATTTTAATAATTCATAATTCATAAATTTATCTTTTTCTAAAATAATTTTATATTTTTTACCTAATTTGAAATTCCATAATTCTAAATTATATATTTTATCTAAATTTGGTGACAATAAATTATGATAAAGTATTAATTGTATTATACTTTTTTTTTGAAGTATTGATGTTATTTTTATATCTATAATTGTATCTTCTGTCAAAATATCTAATTCACCGACAATAGGTAATTTTGTGTGTTTATAAGTTGGATGAAATTTTAATTCAGTTTCAATTAAATTAGCATAATCTATTGTCTTATCTATATAGTATTGAATACTATCAATATGTGGTGAAAAATCTTTTTTCCATAAATATGCGGTTTCATTTGATTTTTGATAATAATATAGTGAAATTTGAAATATATTATAAATTATTTCATCTTTTGATGAATTTTTTGATTCTAACTTATTCATTAATTTTATTAAAAAATCTTTTGAATAATGACTTACATCATTGTAACAATCTAAATAAAATTCCTGATTATAATCATTATTTAAAATATTAATTAAATGTTCATATAATTCTTGCTCTCTTTTCTTAAATGTTTTTTTAATTAAATTAAAATCTTTTAATTTTACTAAATCTTTAACAATAAAAGGACATTTGAGTTTTAATATTTTGTAACCAGATAACATATTTTTCGGCACAATAATTGTATTATTTAATATTCTTTTTAATTTATTTATAAAATCTGATTCAATATTATTTTTCTTACAATAATAAAAGTTAAATACATTTTCAATAAAAATACCATATAATGCACAAAATTCACTATATTCATATATTGTATGTTGCTCATAATTTTGAAATAAATCTTCTTCTACGGTTTCATATTTAATTAATTTTTCAAATACATATAGATGTTTATCATCAAAAAATTTCTTGGATGCTAGTAATTCTGTTACTGTGTAATAAATGGGTTTAATTTCTTGTTTAAAATTTAATTTATCCAATAATCTAAATTGCATATTTTCCGAAAAATACAAACTCCTTGGACAATTTTTCAATTCAAACCAAGAAAATTTATTCTTATCTATATAAATATTCATAGAATAACATGCTCTACTTAATCCTACATACCATAAATATTTAAATTCATTATACTTTTGTTCATTTGGCATAATTCCAAATGTTGTAGTATGAAAATTTAATACATATACTTCATCAAATTCTAATCCTTTTGAACCATGTATAGTCATCAAATTAACATGGTCTTTTTCTTTTCTAAATTTTTCTAAAACTATTTCTTCATTATTTGTATCTTCATAATGTTTTAAATATTCAATATCATTTTCTCTAAGTAAATTAGTCATTAAACTTAGTCCAATATTAGAATAATAATCATTAATAGGTTTAGACTTTTTTACTGGTCCAATTATAGCAATATTTTGTTTTTCGTATTTACTATTTTTAATTTTATTTACTATATCCCTAATAATTTCAGCAACAGTACCACAAAATATTTTGGGTTTATTATAATCTTTTGTCTTTGTTGAAATCATTTTTGGTGTTAATAAATCCCAAGGTTTGAATTGATTAATAAAATCCACTATTTGTTTTGATGACCTATAATTTTTTATTAAAGAAAATTTATTACTACTATGATTCATTAAAAATTTATCACTTCCATTTTGAAATTGATATATATTTTGATTAGGATCACCAACCATAATTACTTTACAATTTGTAATTTTTTGAATATTAGTAATTAAATTATATTGTATTTCAGAAATATCTTGAGCTTCGTCCACAAATATTACTTTTAAATTTTTAAATTCATTCATTTCCAATATTTCACTTTTATGTTGAAATACTAATTCATTTGCTGCAATTATAACTGTATCCTGTGAAGATGATTTTTTTTCTAATATTTTAACAGTAATTTTACCTGCTAAAGAATGTAATGTTTTAATATTTCTTAGTGAAAATAATTTTTTATTTTGTTTTTGTCCCTTTTCAATAAAATCGTGACATGCTCTTCTACTAAACGATAAAATTATGAATTCGTTGTTTTTTTTTATATTTCCAACATTAAAATGATATATAATTTTACCAATTATAGAAGCAGTTTTTCCTCCACCTGGTATTCCCAGTAAACAACTATCTTCAATTTTAGAATGTATAAATTTTAGTTGTTCTTCATTATATTTAATATTATTTTCTTGAATTTTATTAAAATGTGATTTAAATTCATCCATTAAATAATTCTATCAAATGTATTTTATATAGTTTAAATTAAATTATATTTAATTTTAATTAATTTTAATTTAAAATCTAACAAATAAATATAATGGGAGCTTCTCAATCTATTTCTGAAAATCCAGTAACTAAAAAACCAACGAAGAAAACAGTAACTAAAAAACCAATGAAGAAAACAGTAACTAAAAAACCAATGAAGAAAACAGTAACTAAAAAAACATTAACTAAAAAACCGATGAAGAAAACGATAACTAAAAAACCAATGAAAAAAACGGTAACTAAAAAAACAGTAACTAAAAAACCAATGAAAAAAACGGTAACTAAAAAAACAGTAACTAAAAAACCTATGAAGAAGACAGTAACTAAAAAAAAAGTAACTAAAAAACCAAAGAAAAAATAGATTAGTTATTAAATATTAAAAATAATAACATAAAATATCAATAAAAATAGTTTATTTTTTTAGAATTAAAATATTTTTTATCATTATAACATAGAGAATGATAAAAAAATCAGTAATAATTATCTGTAATAATGATTATATAGGACAGGCTATTGTATCATTAAAAAATTTTAAAAGTAAAAATAATGATTATGACATGTTTATATTAGGAAAAGATTTTTCAAAACAATCTTATAAAAATACTAAAACATATAGTATTACTTTAATTGAATCTAATCTAGAAAATGATTTTATAGATTTAGATAAAAGACCATATGGCAAACAATATCCATTAGAATGTTTTTATAGATTTTATGTTCCTATTGCTTTAAAAGATTATGATTATACAGTTGTTATTGAACCAGATATATATACAAATCGAAAACTAAATGTTGATTTTAATAATATTAAATACATAGCTGGTAGTTTTGAAAATGGAAAAAAAATTAATAATTACACACCGATTATGAATGATATACCAAAATGGAATGGGGAAAATGTAATATTTAATTTAAATCAAAATAGAATGTTAGGTGGAATATCAATATTTAATAATAAAAATTTAAATGATTTTGATTTTTATAATAAAATTGTTAATATTTATCAAAAAAGTATAAAATTAAATGCTCCAAGATGCGGTGATGATAGTTTAATGGTATTATTTCAAGCAATGTATCCAAATTTATTTAAATTATATAATAATTATTTCCATACAATAAGTGAGACAAATATAAAACAAATTCCCAATATTACATTTTTTCATGCTATGGGAAAATTTAACAAATATTGGAAAAATATAGAACCAACATTTGAAATCAATAAATATTTTAATAATAAATTTATAGAATATTTATATAATAATTTCCATAGAAGATTTATAAAAAAATATTTTAAAGATATTTATATAAATGTCACTGATACAAAATTAAATTTTTATTATTATAATAAAACAAATAATTTTGGGGATTTATTAATGCCTTATATATTAAAAAAAATAGATAAAAATCAATCTAAATATGATTTTGACTTAAATGAAAATAATAATCCAAAAATTTTGGGTATTGGTTCAATTATGCGTCTCGCAAATAAAAATACAATCGTATGTGGTTCAGGAATAAGAAATATAAATCAACAATTAAACTATACTAATGCTTTATTTGTAAGAGGTCCTCATACAAGAAATATACTGTTAAATAAAGGTGTTTATACACCACCTATTTATGGCGATTGTGGTTTATTATTACCTGATTTTTATAATCCCAAAGTTAAAAAAAAATACGAATTAGGAATTATACCTCATTATGTTGATTACGAAAAAGCTAAAAATTTATATGGGGGTAGCCCAAATATGTTAATCATCGATGTAACTGAAAAAAATATTGAAAATACTGTAAAACAAATATTAAAATGTAAGAAAATAGTATCATCAAGCTTACATGGATTAATTATATCTGATGCATATAATATACCAAATAAATGGATACGGTTTAGTAATAATATTAATGGTGATAATGTAAAATTTCATGATTATTTTCAAAGTGTAAATCGTTTTGATAAAACACCAATTAATAATTTAGATAATAGAATTTATAATATGGAAAGTTTTATGAAATTAATAAATAATGTACAAATTACATTCAAGAAAAATGAATTAAAATCTATTTTATTTTATAATGACAAAGGTTTTACACCTTATGTGAAGTATTTATATAATAAAATACAAAATAGTAATTAAATAATTTAATTTACGAATATTTTTATAAAACATTTTTTTATAAAAATCGAAAGAAAAATAAAGTAATGAAAAAGTATCCCTTTAAAAATGTTCGTATTTTTGAAAGTTTTAGTTATTATTTCATTAATAGCTTTAATTTTAGCACCATTTTCAGTATATTATTTATTTCCAGAAGAAAATAAAATGTATTAAATTATACATAGTTATTATTTGATGAAATACCTTTTAATCTGAGCAATTCATTTTATGGATGCCGTTTAATCTGAGCAATTCATTTTATGGATGCCGTTTAATCTGAGCAATTCATTTTATGGATGCCGTTTAATCTGTGTGATTCATTAACATAAACTATTTAACTAATATCATTTTAAAATATTTATAAAAATTGATTATTTTATTTAATATTTTTAATAAAAAATGAATTACTTATATGACGATAATTACTGTACCACAAATATGTTATCATTTATTTTAAAAAATGACAACTTAAAGAGTTATGTTATTAATTTTGATAAAAACTTATTATATTGCTATGATAAAGAAATAAAAGACATACATTATGCTGTATTAGAAGAGGGACTGGATTCACATTCATTTTCTATGTGTTTTCATAATTGTAAAAAAATATTAATTAAAGAACACATTAAAGATACGTTCATAATAAATATAACTTATGATTTTTTTGGTAAAATGTAAAAAAAAATGAAATATTTATACCTATTTATAAATAAACAATACTAAAAATGCCTGAAACTATTTTGTTTAATAAACATATTAATTGGTTAAACGAAGCCATTAATTTTAATAATCCCGATGTAAGTGCATGTTATATGCATCATTATATGGGATGTGTTGCTGTTATGAATGGTAAAGCAATTGCGTATGGAAAAAATTCAAATAGAAATTATTCAAATGATGGGTTTCTAAATAATTGTCATTCATGTCATGCTGAAATTGATGTATTGCGTAAAATTAATAAGTTGTATGGGCTTAAGGGGAATCCAAAACATAATAAACAATGTCTTTTATGATGTTTATTGTAAAAAGATAACAATTTATATTGGAAGATATCAAAAAAATGGTAAATATATTAATTCAGCACCATGTAAAGAATGCCTTGATGTGTTACAGAAATTTAATATTAAAAAAATTGTATTCGTTAATGAGCATAATAATATTATTGAATGTAGGCCAAGAAATTTTTCAACAGACCATTATTCATCATGTAGCATATTTAAAAATAAAAAATAATTTAAACCAATTTATAAAAACATTCTTGTGAAACTTTAGTGAATCTAAATTAAACTTAGTAAATTATAAATAAATTTTCAATTAATCATATGGATTCAAGCTTTGAGCTATATCACGCATTTGTTCCATAGCATCATATCTATCTGTTGCTCTAATTGTATGAGAAATACCATTACCATTTACGATATCATAACTTTTAAATTCTGGTTCTTTATCAAAATAACTTGAATATGATTTTTTTGGTTTTATTGAAGATTTGTCCTTTTTAACTTCAGGCTTTTCCTCTTTTTTTTCTAATTTTAAATCAACAACTTCTTCTGATAAACCGTCTATATTAGATGATTTCTCATTCTTTTTGGATTTTTCCAACAGTTGTGCACTGGCTTCTTTTTTTTTAACTCGTTCTTTCAATTTAATCATAGAAGCTTTTCTACCTGAAATAGACTCTACAGCATTGGGTGTTTCCTCCAACATTGATGTTTTAGTAGTATCTACATTAGAAACTTCTTCCTCTTTTCCTGGGTTTTGCCATTGTGATTTATATGTAGCAAAATTATACCAGTAAGGTTTTTTCGGATCTTTAGATTTACTTTTTAATTGTACCCAAAACCGAGGATCATTTTTATCTTCTATATCCCAAAATTTTTCGTCTGTTTCAGAATTATGCCAATAATGCAAATTCTGACTTTTACTAAAATGTTTTTTCCACTTTAATGTAGAAGCAGACATCTTTAAATATATATTATAATTTTTTTTAAAAAGTATCAATTTTTATTTAAATTAATAAAAAAAATTGATACTTTCTATCTACTTTTAAGCACTAGCAGTAATCTTTATGACGAAACTAACTAAGAGACCCCTACAAGAAGACATTACCAATATTGAAAAAAAAATTAAAAAAGATTCTACAAATAAAGAATTTAAGGTACATGATTTAGATAAAAATTCTATTAAAACGTTTTGTACTGATTTTGAAGAAAGTGTAAGATGGACTCCAGAAACAAAAGAAGAATTGAAAGAAAAACTATTATTATATTATGGTGAAAATGTTGATAAAGAAAAGAAAAAACAATTTCAACATATATCTTTGTGGAATACAAAAAAAATCACGAATTTTGATAATTTATTTGAAGGTGTAGAACTAACTTTTAATGAAGATATTTCAAACTGGAATACATCAAATGTAGTTTCAATGATTGGTACATTTAAAGGATTAGAATTGTTTAATCAAAATATTTCAACAAAATTTATAGAAAATAAATTATTAGAAAATAGCTACTATGCTTGGGATGTATCTAATGTAAAAGATATGTGTAATATTTTAGATGATTGTTGTAGTTTTAATCAAAATATAACTAATTGGAATGTAACAAATGTAACTGATTTAAGTTCATCATTTTACAATTGCATAGAATTTAATCAAGACATAGAAACAAAACCAATATATTTAAATAATGAATTTAAATGGTTTGCATGGGACACAAAAAATTGTAAAAATATGGATAATATGTTTTCAAGTGATAATCATGAAATTATTCCTGATTTTAATGGAAATATATCAAATTGGAATATCAGTAATTGTCGGTCATTAAGAATGATGTTTAGATATTCAATCTTCCAACAGGATATATCAACGAAAACTATATTTATTGAATATAAATCTAATTTATGTAATAGTGATTATCAAATATATACATATACAGCATGGGATACATCTAATGTGGAAGATATATCACATATGTTTTCATGTCACAAAAATTTTGATAATTCTTATTTAAAAATTGAAAATTGGAATTTACGTAATGTAATAAATATAAGTTGTACATTTGAAAATATTGATTTTAATTTTGATATAACACATTGGAGTAAATATTTAAAAGAAAATATTAAACAATTTTTTAGTTTATTCAATAGAACACGATTTAGATGTATGGAACAATATAAAAAAATAAAGTTATTTTTTGAAGAAAATGAAGTTCTACCTTTTTGGGATGTATTAATAAACGATTATGCTGGTGAAGACGAATGGGAGTTAAATGATGAATATTTAAAATATTTAAAGAGTTTAACAGGATTAGAAACAGATAATAAATGTATTGAATATTTTAAAGACAAAGACTCTGCAACAATTTCTGCATAGAATCTAATTAATTATAAAAAATATATTAAAAATTGATTTAAACTTAAAATATTAAATTATAATAAGATACACATGAAATTATATGCTGTACATAAGGGTAGAAAACCAGGTATATATACAACATGGGAAGAATGCAAAAAACAAATAGATGGATTCAGTGGTCCAATTTACAAAAAATTTGATAATCGTACATGTGCCGAATTATTTTTAAAAAATGGTTTTAATCAAAAATCATTGGATAAATTTTCAAAAAAACAGAATATAATTAAAAAAGTTGATGAAAAAAACGAGAAAATATTGGATGACTTATTAAAAGACCAAGAAAACAGAGTATTTATCTATACAGATGGTAGTTGTATTAGATTTAAAAATAACATAACAAAAGCGGGATATGGTATTTACATACCACAAAAAAATATTCGTATTTCAGAACCATTATTAAATCAAAAACAAACAAATAATCGTGCTGAATTAACTTCTATATTAGAATGTGTGAATTATTTAAAAAAAGACGACTTAAAGAAAGAACTAATTATTATTACAGATTCAGCATATTCTATGTATATATTTGATAAAACTGGTGAAAATTACGAGAAAAATAATTTTATGAAGGATGGACAAGAAGTTTTAAATAAAGATTTAGTAATAAAAGCATTACAAGTTAAAAGAACTTATAATGTAAAATTAGTAAAAGTACGTGCTCATACATCAAAAGATGATATTCATTCAAAAAATAATGAAATTGTTGATAAGCTAGCAAAAAGTGGTGCTTATAACCATAAATCGGCTTTTGAATTTGATAAAGATTTAGAAGACAAAAATATAGATACTTCAATATATACTAAATATCATGAAGTTTATCAAAAATTACCAGATGAAGATAATAAAATAGATAAAAATATAACTATGAATGATATATTTGAATATGAAGAATGTACAGAGAAAACAGCAAATGATTATAAAAAAAAAACTAAAAAGGGAAACTTAAATCAATGGTTTATACCAGTAAAAAAATAATGATTATATTTGATATAATCTAATTTTCTTTTCATATATATGATATTCTGGGTGAGGATTAGGAATAGTTTTATATTTTAATTTAGGTAAAGGGAATTTATTTTTTATATTTTTATAAATTAACTTCCTATATTGGTAACTTAAGTTAGCAAAATGAAAAAATTCTTTTTTAATATTTTTATTATCATATAATACATGAGATTTTGAGAAAAAAATAGGATATAATTTATGTTTTATAATATCAATCATATCTTTATTATTTAATTTTAAAATAGATATTGGTTCATAGTCATTTTTTAAGTTTTTTGTTTTATTTAAATGATTATATAAGAATCCAACATGTAGATAAAAATAACTAATATTATTTTGATATTTTTTATTTAAAAATTTGGTTTTTTTATAAAACATAGGATATTTTACATCAAAGTGAGTAAATAATTGTTTATTATATTGCTTTTGATTTTCAATAATATTAATTAAAATTTCGTATCCATAACATTCACCAATTACTGGAAAAGGTCTAATTTTATTTATATTAATTATTTTATTATATATTATATTTATTGTATTATAATGCTTCTTATGTTCAATATCATCAACATAAGGACCAGGATAATTTCCACATATGATTAATCCATCAAGCATATTTAGACAATTATTTATTAATTTTTTATTTAAATTATAAGGAATAATGACATAATTTATATTTGATTGTTTAAATAAAGTTAATTCATGAATAATGAATGATTCAAACATAAATAAATATTTATTTTTATCTTTTTCATTTTGTATATATTTAGGTAATGGACTTAAATATAAACCAATTGTGGGATTGTTCATAATAATGAATAATAAAAAAAATTTACTACTGAGATATTTATTGATTACACACACCTGTTTTTGAGCTAGCTACAACATAACAACCACTTCTATATACTAAAACAGTATATTGAAACGTATTATCATTGTAAATTTTCATTACATAAGTTACATTATTTGTATTATCCCTTCTGATTATATTTTTTCTAACAGTTTTTGACATATATATATTAAAACAATGTTTTATTTTTAATTCATTAAAAATTAAATTATATAGGGTAAAAATTGAATATTAATATATATATATAATTTAGTTTTTCATGAATCAGTATGAGAATTATAAAAAATGTAAGATATGCAAAAAAAATATTAACATAACACAATATAAATCACATAGAAGAAAGTGTGAATCTCAGTTAGTAGTTAATCCAAACCACATGTTAATGAATCATATTCAAGTTATACAACAGTTTTTAGATAATTATAATGAATTATTTAAAAATTTTGTAAGTAATAAAACAATCGCAATAGTTGGACCAGCTGAATCAATTATGGGTAGTGGAAAAGGAAAATTAATAGACAAATTTGATATTGTTGTTAGATTAAATAAATCATTGCCATTACCAAAAGATTTAGCAGATGATATAGGCACAAAAACAACAATATTATATAATTCATTGAATATTACTGATTTTCCAGGAGAAAACAGATTTAGTAATAATTTCTTAAATAAATATGATGTAAAATTTTTATGCTCATCGTATCCACTTGAAAATGAATTTTTCCAAAATGATATATTAAATTATATTAAAAGAAATAAGTTTGGTGTCCCATTTAAAACATTAAGTAATCAATTATATAATTCAATAGAAAAATCTATAAGAACTAGACCATATACTGGTACATGTGCTATAACTGATTTATTAAATTATAATGTAAAATATATTTACGTAACTGGATTAGATTTTTATACAACAAAATATTACAATAGTTATAGAAAAATTACTAAAGAGCAATTAAATAAAAACAGAAATAATTTTTATCATAAGAGTGATCCACAAATAAAATTAATACAACATATGTCATTATTTGACAATCGTATTATATTAGATAATTATTTAGATAAATTATTATATAATAATTATTATGAAGCTACAAGATTATTGAATAAATGTAAGCATGATGTGTTTTTATTTGAAAATGCACAATTAAAAGATTTTTTTAACTTAAATATGTGTAATATAACATATAGTATAATATCAAATAAATCAAAAGACAATGATAAACCTACATTAATATTTACAAATAATAAATTTTTAAACAAAAGAAATAATATTTATATGATATACATAACACCAAATATAAATGAATTAAATGAATTAAATAAAGATTTGAAAGAAAAGAACTTTATTGGAAATTTTTATTATAAAAAACAATATAATAATCAAAAAATCATGATATATCTCAACGTACATTATTTAAATTATGTAAAAAAAGTATTATTAAAAATTAATATAAAAAATTGTAATATACACTTTTTGATGTTTTTAAGTTTAATTATATATTCTAAAGACAATCATTTTTTTGACAGCAATGAAATATTACAAAATTGGGGATTAAATAATGATGAAAAAAAATACTTTTTATTTTTACAAAAGAAAAAATCATTTAATACATTAAATTAAGTTTTATTATTTATGATTAAAATAGTTAATGCGTAAGCAAATAAATTAATTTTTTCTAAATATTTCTTTTTTATATAAAATTTAAAATGACTATTATCATTTTTAATATACCCAATTTCATCTTCAAATAAATATAGTTTATATTTCTTATTTGATGAATCGAATTTTTTTAAATAAAAAATATTATATTCAAAATCACAAAATATTTTTATTTCATTATAATTATTTTTAATCAAGAATATATAATCATTTTTATATAATTTCTGTAAATTAATATAGTATTTATTGTGATAACGTTTAATTAATGTACCTAAATTATTATTATCTGAATCTGTTATATCAAAATTATTTTGGTCTTTATTTATTTTTATTTTCATAAATAGTTTATGTTCATAATTAAACATATAAAAATCAAAACATTTGGATTTTTTATAATAGGATAAATATATATTCTTTAAGTACAAATCATTAAATTTTTTAAAATTTCTATTTATTGTAAAATCTGTAGTATTTTTTTTAGGTTCTTTTTCTAATTTTTGATTCATGTATTGATAAATATTAATAAAATGTTCATGATTATTGAATATGTAGTGATTAGATATATAAAATAAAATAAATATAATAATGATACATGTATATAATTGAATGTTCATATAATATAAGAATAAAAAAATCGACACTTTTTATATATATTTCAATTTAGATGCATTTAAGTTAAGTAATTAAAATGAATTATCATATTGATACTAATTTACCATGGGTTCCTTATAGTCCCACTTATGATCCTAATTATAGTCCAATTGGATATTCAATAATCAACTCACATGGGTTTGTTATGGTATCACCACAAGAAAATAATAAACAAGGATTTAATAAATATCAAATTATGGAGCAAGGTGAATGGACAAAAAAGAAAGATGCTATTTTATCCTGTTTTTGTTGTAATGAAAAGATATATAACAATCATATTTGTAATGGAGATGACAAAAACAATTGTGATTGTGCATCTAAAATACGAGTTAAAAATGGTTATATTTTTCCTATATGTAAAGAATGTTCTGAATTAACAACAGAATTGGCTGAGACATTATTTGGAAAATCTCAAATTCACAAGGGCAGATTATATGGTGTGCCAGTTGGAAGAGAAATATCTCATTTTATTCTTTACACATTGGCTGAATCATTTGATAATAATTTCAAAAGAATGAAGGTTGATGAATCAGAAGAAGAAATTAATGAGAAATTTTTAAATAAAGATGATAAACATATAGCTCATGGTTTCGATGTTGAAAAAATTGAAATTGGATTTTGCGGGGTATGTGGATTTAAAAATGAATCAAAAGGTTCTTATTTAGATGTACATCAAGAGAGTATTCATTTTTGTCCTATCTGTAATAATCAAACATTAGTGAAAACTAAATGTTGGGTTATACAACCTGAAGTTCGTGAAAATAGAATGATTATTAAAAGAAATATGACTGATAATGAGACATTACTATCAACCGATGAAAATGATGTAAATGCACTTTTACCTATTAATGATTTTAAAAGAAAAAGAAATTGTTTTAATAGACCTTATTATCCAGGTAATTGGAATTGTACAAATAATGACAACAAAGCTGTAAAAATAGCTACTTCTTTGATAATAAGAAAATATAAAGAATTAGAAAAAATATATGGTAATGATAAAATTCTTATTGATGTCAATGACATACTAGAAGGTAGTGAGATTATTACAAAATATCTTGGATTAGTAAAACGACTTAGTTTTGAAAATAACCAGGAATTAGTAAATATTGAAAATAATTCTCAATGTATGAAGGTAGATAATATCAAAGATAAAAAACGTTTGTCACCTGTATCTGTTGTAGGATATTTTGAAGATGATTGTGATATTTGAAAAATATTATATTCTATTTATAATTTTGTTTTATATGTTTCATAAAATACATTAGTATCAATATTAGGTAAAATACCAACTATTTTAAACATGTCTTGTTGAACTTTCTTTTTCATTAATTTATCATTTTCATCACGTGGAATCATATCAGGACCTTTATTAAATTCAAGTAAATATGTATTTAGATTATTATCAAAAATTACATCAGCACCAAATAATTGGAAACAAGTTGTATTTTTAATATTACTACTCTGAAAAATATTTTTACTTAAACACTGAGACACTTTTCTTAATAAAGTATCAATATTATTAAATAATATTTTTCCATTGTTAGATTTATCATTTACATATTTATACAATTCGTTGAAATTACGTGGATTTGTTTTATACACATTCATATCTAAATTATAACTTGTTATATTTGATTCAAAATCAAAATTATTGTTATTATATTCTTTTCGTGTATAAATACATTTACCAATATTTGATACATAAAATGTTTTATATCCATTTTTAATCACTATTAATAAATAAATTCTTAAATTTACTTTTCTTTTGTTGATTAAATATAAATCAGTTAAATATTTTTGAACTACTCTATAATTATCTAAAACAGAATTCAATATTACATCTAAATTACTTGTCAATTTTAAACCTTCTTTTCGTTGAATATTTTTTTTTAATATATAAATATTATTTTTTTTAAACATTTTTCTAAATAAATCCATATCATTTGATTTATGAAGAACAAATGACTCAGGCATATATAATGATGCCTCTTGTCTTCCAAAACAATTAACTAATGATTCCCATATTTTATTTTTACTAACAATTGAGTCACATCCATTAATACCATATACATATTTATTATTAATGCTATTCGCTTGTATAGATAATAATTCTTTTTCGACATTATTGTAACCACATGGTATGTATATATTCCAATCTTGATTATCTTGTTTTATATTATTTTCTCGAAAGATTTCATTATTAATAGTTCCTATCTTCTTTAAAGTACATCTATAATATTTTAAATTAATATTAAAATGCTCTTTATAATATGAATTATTTATATAATAAATTAATACTAAAATGAATAAAATTATAATTAATGATGTATAATTAATAAAATTACTATTTGATGATGATTTTTTAACCATATATCCTATATTAGAAATACAAAAATTTATTGAAAAAATAAATTTAAATTTATTTTTATTTAATAACTAAAATAATAAAAATTTTTTAATTAAATAAGAAATCATAAATTCTAACAGCATTTTTATTTCCTAATTTACGATTATTTTCAGCTACTTTCATATTCTCTAAATCAGATATTATTAAGTCACGATTATTATCTAAGTTTTTATGAAAATGATTAAACATATTATTAATATTTTTAAATTTTTCTATAAATTTTAATGATGTTTTTTTTGAAATACCTGGAATACCACTCATCATATTTATAAAACACGTTTCACTACTCATATTACTTTTTTTAGATGTATTTATTAAAACATTATTTGTTTCAATATTATGTTGATTATTAATAATATTATCTTTGTATTTCATAATATTTTTTAAAATATTATTAATAAATTTTATTGTTTCGTCAATATTTTTTGAAATAAAAATATGAATATTATCACGTATTATTGTATTCATAATTGTACCATCCAAAACATTTTTAGATAAAGTAAAATCATTTTTGTTTCCTTCTAATAAATATATTTTTCGTATATTATTTGAAATACTATTTAGTATTCGGTTTTTTTGTTCTTTATATCGTCCATCTTTAATAGAAGTGCTTAAATCATCATAAGTTTTTCTTTCAATTATTACTAGTAATTTTTCATCATTATTATCTTTGTAAATTATTTGAATATCACCAATATCAAGATTTTCTTTTACAATATTATCATCAAATTTTTGTATAATATCTCTTTCTCTATTATCAATTTTGCATATAATTGACATTAATAAAGTATTATATTAAGTTTCTTTTAAATAAAAAAAAGAAAATGAAAATACCTAAAGACATAATAATAATTTATATAAATAATGAGTGCTTTTAAAACCCAACACTTTAATGATACAGAAAGTAATAATAATAATGTAAATGAAGAATCACATGAAAATAGTTACATTATTGAGAATGATAAAAAAATATATCCAGTTTATAATGCTTCTAATTTTTTAATTTCTAGTGAAGAAATTAAAGAAATATTTAAAAAAGGAAATATTACACAAGATATATTTGATTTGAAAATGTGGCAACAAGCATTTATACACAAATCAATGTTTAAGGGTAGTGATTTTAACAAAAATAAGAAATATTTTGGTAATATTGATGGATTAAAATTAGATGAAAAATCAAATATATTGGGACTACAAGATGAATCAAATGAGGTATTAGAATGGCTAGGAGATGGTTTTATTCAATCAATTATGGCATCTTATTTATTCGATAGATATCCTGGAAATAATGAAGGATTCTTGACAAGAATTCGGTCAAGATTAGTAAAAACTGAAACACTCAGTAAATTGGCAATGGCATTAAATTTCGACAAATACATGATTATATCAAAACATGTTGAAATTATATGTAATGGAAGAAGGAATGCTAAATTATTGGAAGATTGTTTTGAAGCATTTATTGGTTCAATGATTAATGATTTTAGTAAAAATATTGGAATGGGAAAAGCATATGAAATAGTAAGTAAATTTGTAATTCATGTAATTGAAAATAATATAGATATTACAGATTTAATATTAAAAGATGATAATTTTAAGGACCAGTTGATGAGATATTTTCAAAAAGAATTTGATGGAAAATATCCTATTTATGAACCATTGGGAGTTGAAAATAATGTATCTTCTACAGGAGTATCAAACAGAAAATTTCATACATGTGTAAAAGACTTAAATGGTAATATTATTGGTGAAGGTTTTGCTAAATCTAAAAGAGATTCAGAGCAAAAGGCAGCTGAAAATGCATTAAAACATTTTGGAGTATTTTAGGATATTAATTCAAATATATTATCATTATTTTTTAGAAATACAAATAACTGATTATTCTTTTTAACTTTTAACATTTTATTATCAAAAAATTCAATATTAAAAACAAAATGTATATCATTTAATTTAAAAAGTTTATTATTATTTTTATCATAATAATAATAATGAGTTACATTATTAAAATTAATTAATATACATAAACTTATGATATTTTCAATATTAACAATAATATCATTAAATTTCTTTTCATATACTTCATCAGATGATATTTTTTCGTCAAATAAAAATTTATAAAAAATAATTGGAAAATTATAATCATAATTTATTTTTTTTGATTTATTAAAATCCAATTCATCGTCAATTTCTATTTGAGTGTAAATTAAAAATTTATTAGGATTATCAAATTTATTTAATGATTCAACTAAATTTTTTAAATCGGAATCCCACACTTTATTTTCATAGTTTTCAATTCTTAGAAAAATTAAAATATCTTTTTTATTATTTAATATTTCATATAAATTTTCATATCTTTGTTTAAATTTATTTTGTACTTCTTCAATTTTAGTTTCATCTATATTATCTTTTACTTGAATTGGATATTCATTGTTATTATTTATTTTATCATTTAAATCAAAAAAATGTAAAAAATATATTCCTTCACTATCAGATATTGCTAATTCTTTTTTTTCTTTATCATTATATTCATGCTCAAATAATATTTCATTAAAATTATGAATATATGTTTTATCTTGATGTAATTTATTCAATATATTATAAATAGAATACGTATTTGGGCTAGAATGAAAGTCAAATGGTAATGATTTTAGTATTTCTTTATTTTTTTTACGTAAAAACATTTTTGGATGACAAAAACTTCCGAGAGATATATAATTAATATTCATATTATTAAATAAATATTAAATTAATTTTAAATAATTATATTATTATTTTATAAGTAATATGAATAATTTAAATTCAAATAAAATTAATTATACTTTAACTAATCGAAAAGAATTTATTGAATGGTTTAATAAAACATTTATAAAATTTCGTGCTACCGGAAAACAAGAAACTATTAAAAATAAATATGAACCCTATAATTATCAAAAATTATTAAAAAATTTTATGAGTAAAGATAGCCCTTATAGAGGAATTTTATTATATCATGGTTTAGGTACTGGAAAAACTTGTACATCTATAACAATTGCTGAAAATCTAAAAAAAGAAAAAAATATAATTGTTATGTTACCAGCATCATTAAAAACGAATTTTATACATAACGGGTTATTATTTTGTGGTGATGAAGAATATAAAAAGAACGAAGAAAAATATAAAAAGAAATATACGTTTGTTTCTTATAATTCTGCGTATTTATTAAAAGATTTAGAAAAAATTGGTAGTTTAGATAATAAGGTAATAATTATTGAAGAAGTTCATAATTTAATATCAATAATTATGAGCGGTTTAGAGGGTGGAGGAAAAATAGGTAAAGAATTATACAATGCTTTAATGAATGCAAATAATACAAAAATTATTGCATTAAGTGGAACACCCATTGTAAATGATATTTTTGAAGTAGGTATTTTATGTAATATACTAAATGGTTATAATGAAATTATTTATTACAGAATTATTAATGTACCATCAACTTTTGGAATTAAAGATTATAACTCATTAGAAAAAGAATTATTAGAGCATAAATATATTAGTTATGTCAAAGTTAATAGAATGAATAAATCAATAGAATTTATACTTGATGTAAAAAGTTATCAACCAGAATTCAATGAAGTATTAGAATATATTGATAAAGTAGGTAATGAAAAATTGGGTATTAGATACTTGGATTTAAAAAAATATTCATTATATCCAACTGAAGAGCAAGGAGATGTCTTTAGAAAATACTTTTTAGAAGAAAAAAAAACTGAAAGTACATTAAGAAACGAGGAAATATTTAGAAGAAGAATGATAGGTTTAATAAGTTATTACAATTCAGATAAAGGTAATTATCCAAAAGTAATTGAAAAGGGACATTATAGAATTCCAATGAGTAATTATCAATTTCAGATATATGAAATATTAAGAGCAAAAGAAAGAAGTTCAGGGCGTGGTCAATCAAATAAAAAATCAAAAAAGAAAGTAAAATCAACATTTCGTGTATTTTCAAGACAAGCGTCTAATTTTGTATTCCCAGAAGAAATTAATAGACCTTATCCAGATAAAAAGTTTATAATTAGTTTAAAAAATAATAAAAACAAAAATAAAAATGAATTGGAATTAATTAATAAATTGCTTGAAAAAGAAGAAGAATTAAATAATAAAGGTACTATAACAAAAGATTATAAAAAAAGAATAGAAAAAGCTTTAGGAGAATTAGTATTAAATGGTGAAGAATATTTTAAACCAGGTCCCGAAGGTTTAGATAAATTATCTCCTAAATTTAAGATATTATTAGAAAATGTAAATAAATCAAAAGGTTTAGTATTCATTTATTCCAACTTTAGAAGTTTAGAAGGAGTAGAATTATTTTCAAAAGTATTAGATTTTAATGGATATTCATCATTTACATCAAGAAATAATAGACCAAAATATGCTATTTATTCTGGCGATGAAGATGAAAAAGTGAAAAGAAAAATTTTAGAAACATTTACAAGTGACGAAAATAAAACTGGAAAATTAATAAAAATTATATTAGCAACACTAGCAGGTGCCGAAGGATTAGATTTAAAAAATATTCGTCAAATTCATATTATTGAACCATATTGGAATCAAATGAAAATTAAACAAATTATTGGAAGAGGAGTACGAAGAGACAGTCATATAGCATTGCCACCTAAAGAAAGAGATATTGAAATCTACAGATATTTTTCTGTTTTTTCACAGAAGAATTCATTAATTACAAAAGATAAAACTTCAACAGATGAACATATTGAAGAAATATCTTTGAAGAAACAGAAATTAATAGATAAACTTTTAACTATATTTAAAGAATCAGCAATTGATTGTACGTTAAATGCTCAAAATATTAAAGGAGATTATAGATGTTATAATTATGGTAGAAAAGCACAAGGTTTTAGTTATTACCCTAATATAATTGATGACTTTTCATTATTAAATACAGTTGAAAATAAAAAGAAAGTTCAGAAAAAATTAGTTAAAGCAGCATTTTACGAAGGAAAAATATATATGATTGATTTAAAAAATCATAAATTTTATTTATATAGTGATAATAAAAAGAAAAAGGTAAATATTGAAACAAAAAAAGCAAAACCTATTTATATTGACGATGAAGGATTAGTGTATGATAAAAAATCAATTGAAAGTGGAAATCCAATAATGATCGCAAAAATAAAAAATAATAAATTAATAAAAATTTAATTTATTTAAGACAATTATTATAATTATTATATATATGAGTTTATTTTATGATAATAAACAAAATAGAGTTTATGTAAGAAGAAATAATCAAAATCAACCTAATCAACAAAGTAGAAATATTAATAGACCAAATCAAAGACCAATGATGAATCAAAGAAATAATCAAACTAATATATTTAATAATAGAAATAATATGAATATTGATGATAGTAAAGTGGAAGAAGGTGTAAATGTAATTGATAATTTAATTAATAACGGACAAAATAATTCAAATAATTCTAATACTAATTTAGTAGAAATGAATGTAAATGAATTAATGAATCAATTTAATAATCAAAGACAAAACCAACAAAATAATAACCAACAAAATAATAACCAACAAAATAATCAACAGAATAACAATCAAAATAGCTTAAATTTAATGGAAGGACCAAGAGGAATGCCTGGATTAAGAGGACCACCTGGACCACCTGGACCATCTAATTTGGATGAAAGTATGATTGATGAATTAAAAAATATGTTAAAAGAATATTCTGATAATTCTAAGAAGGATAAATATAATATGAAATCTGTATTATATGGAATAAAAAAAACAAATATTACTGAATTGAATGATAAAAAATTATCTTCATCAAATAATTTGAAAATTATGAAAAATAATGAAATAGGAAGTAAAATTATTTATGATAGTTTTTATTTATCACCTAATATATTAGAAATCAATGAATATTCATATTATAATTTCATACATGAAAAAAAAGTTGAAAAATTTATAAATATTTATGACGAAAGTGATTATCAATATTTTCCAATTGATTACACACCTTCAGGATTTCCTATTAATATAAAAAATAGTAAATCAAAATATAATAATTTAATTATTACAAATATGTCATGGAATATAATACAAAATATTAATGATACAAAATATGAAGAAGCAAATATATTAGGTATAACACCAAATATAAATGAAATGTCATATAAAAATATTAATTTATCTGTTAATTTTGAGTTACATAGTCAAATTCCATTACATTTATTAAGTAATAGAGAAAATATTATACCTTATCGAAATGAAAATATTAAAGTTGGTAATCCATCAAAAACATGTTTGTTTAAAGTACAAAATATTAAAATTAATAAATTAAATGGATTTAGAGAAAATAATATTGTTATTCCATTAAATAATTTTTATAATTTATACAATTCATTATTATGTGTGCGTGTTTCAATAGATGAAGATGATATTTATTATTTAAAAGGATTTGATGCTAATGAAAAATTAAATTACGGACATGTTCCATTTAGTCAATTTATATTAAATTTTGATTATTATTTACAATAATTATATAAAATTTATATCTTTATCTATTTTAATTTTTAAAATTTGTATTATTACATATATTATAAATATCATTAACTATTTCATCTGATTCATTTTTATCATTTAAAAAATAATTTAAATATTTTTTAAAAAATTCTTGCATTTTTATTTGTTTATCATGTTTGTCATATAAATAATAATAAAATAAACCTACAAAATGTATGCTATTTTCATAATCTAATTCTGTAATTTTATTATGCAGTGTATTTTCATATAATGATATTATAACTAAATTTCTATGAAAAAGATTATATTTGAAGTCATTCATATTAATTTTATTATATATTAATTTATTATTATAATAAATTTATTATTATTAAAAATAATTTATTTAAAAATAAATTAATATTTTATTAATATGAAAAATTTAAAACAAGCATACGGATTTGTATTAAAAAGTATAAAAAAAAATACAAAATTAACAGAATCATCAAAATGTATTAAAGGAAAAACATTCGTAATTGCTGGTGGAACACGTGGAATTGGTTTTCATATTGGAAAAGCATTAGTTGAAAAAGGTGCTAATATTGCTATATTAGGTAAAACAAAAGAACCTCATCCAAAATTAGAAAATACTATTGATAGTGCTGTAGAAAAGTTACTTTCTTATTCTAAACCAGCATATGATGTACAAAAAAACTATGAAAGTAAAAGTGAAAAATATTTATCAATACATAAATCAACTGAAGATTATTTAAATAATAATTATAAAAAACAAGTATTGGGAATTGTATGTGATGTACGTAATAAAGAATCCATCGATGAAGGTAGAGATAAAATATTAGAATATTTTGGTAATATTGATGGATTAGTAATAAATGCAAGTGCTTTATGTTTAAATAATACATTAAATCAAAGTCAGAAAGAAATAGATTTAATGAATGATGTAAATATTAAAGGTTCATTTAATGTTGGTCAATCATATTTAGAAATAATTTCAAAAACATCATCACATCCACAAGTATTAGTTGTATCACCTCCATTAGATATGATTGATAATAGTGATTGGTGGATTCATCATTTTTATTATTCAATGTCAAAATTTAATATGACTTTAATGGCTAAATTTTGGAATGAAGAATTCAGCAATATTTCTTTTAATACACTATGGCCACGTACAACAATAGATACAGCGCCTGTCCGCAACTTATTGGGAGGAGCTGACATGGTAAATATTTCACGAAAACCAGAAATAATGGCAGTAGCAGCATCTGTTATTTTAAGTAGTGATCCAAAAGTAATAAATGGGCAAAATTTTATAGATGATGAGGTATGTTTAAGTGCTAATATTGATATTGAGCAATTTAGAATTAATCCTGATGTTAAAGAAAAGGAGCTTATGCCTGATTTTTTTTGTTAATTATAATAATTTAAATAATTTAAATTTAAACATCAATGAAGTATCCTGTTAAAGTTACTTGATTAAAAAAAATACCTTCAGCTTGAAATAATAATTTATTTGTTTTAGAACAAAGTCTAATATTAAGATTATTATTTAAATATTTTGGTATTCCAGATATGACTTTAATGGGATAATCGTCTTCATTACGAATCATAGATATATTTATGTATGAATTTTTTGAATTGTCACTATCAATACAAAGATTTGAAATAACTAAAATTTTATTATCTGGTATTTCAATGGAAGTACCAATTAAATGTCGCATAGCTTTATGAGTACAATTATTAATATCATCTCCTAAATCCAATTCATATATCCAAAAAATACCATCTTTATCATCATCTTTATCATCATCTTTTTTTATTTCATTTTTGGATACTTTCAATGGTGGTTCATAATCTGAATCAGAATCTGAATCAAAACATCTTTTAGTATTTCTAGTATTCATGTTTAAGTTTTTTTAAACATTAAATAATCTTCGATTTTTATTTAAATATATAATTATAAAAAGATATATATAATAATACAATAATATATGTAATGAAAGTTTGTCAAGAATTAACAAATATTATATTTAATTATGTACCAGAAAAAAAAAAATTAGTAACTAATAAATTACATCAAGAATATATAAATTATTTAAAATCAAAAATAAATATTATAATTATTTTTTTAAAATCAATTAAAGTAATAAAAAACTTATGTAGATATAAGTATTTCATACAAAATCAAAAATTATGTTGGACAAAAAACACATTAATAAAATTTGTAATGGTAAATTATATATATGATTCTGATTGTGGATTACCTGATATCATAATAGGTTCATATAATTTAAATACTGATTTATTAAATATAATGAATGATATATATTATAGGAAAGCCTATGATATATATAAGTTTTTAAAACAAGATGATATAACATCAGAAATGATTATTAATTGTTGGTATACATATTATTGTTTCTAATTTATAGCTCAAAATTAAATTTCATGTCGTTTTCAACTAATGCATATTTAAGTATATCATAAATATTATCTACAATTCTAACTGTTACACAGTTTCTAAACATTCTTGTATTTTTATCTATTTTATAATTATTTTTAGAAGCAATTAATGAATCAATATTTTTAAATGTATGATTCTTTTTTAATGATTCAAGCTCATCTTCTTCTTTAGAAAATATAACATTTAAGTCTTCTTCATTAGATCTTGGTATTAATACTTCAGTGGCACCAGCATTTAAAGCACCTTGTAGTTTTGAATATAAACCTCCAATTTGTCTAGCATTTCCTTCTAAATCTATTTCTCCAGTCATAGCTACTGTATTTTTAATAGGAATTCTAGTAATTAATGATATTAAACATAATGTTATAGCTAAACCAGCAGAAGGTCCATCTTTAGGAGTAGCTGCTTCGGGACAATGTATATGAATACCGAATTTTTCATTTTCCTTGAAGAATTTATCTTTTACTTCTTTTGTTAAAATATTATTTAAAACTGTAAAGGCACAATCCATACTTTCTTTCATAACATCTCCTTGACATCCAGTTAATTTTTCTAATCCAAATTTCTTTTCACTAATGGTTGGTTTAGCTTGAATGATTGTTATACCACCTAAACCTGCTTTTGTAGCATATAATCCATTTACTAGTCCTACTTTTGGTTCATCATTAATTTTTTTATTTTCAATTTTTGGGAAATTTTTAAATACAGTATTAATAAATTCTTCATCTATAATAAATGGATAAGTAATATTATCATCGTATATTTTTCTTAAATTAATTTCCCTACAAATATCATATAATAATTCATTTAATTTTCTAACACCTGCTTCAAAAGTATATTTTTGAATGATATCAATAACATATTCATTATCAAAAATAATTTCATCATTCGTAAATCCAATATTTTTATATATTTCGGGACAAATGTAATTTTTAGTAATAATTAATTTTTCTTGTACAGATAATGGTTCAATATTGATTTCTTGAATTCTATCTAATAAAATTCTATCTATATTTTCTTTATTATTATATGAAAATATAAATAAAACTTGAGATAAATCAATTGGTATTGATGCAAAATATTTATCAAAAAATTCTTTGTTTTGAGACTGGTCGGTAATATGAGTTAATATAGAAATAATTTCTTTACCATGCTCAGTATTACTTACTTTATCCAATTCATCAATGTAAATAATCGGATTCATACATTTTGTTTCCATCAGCAAATCACATATTTTTCCCCATGTTGAACCTAAATAAGTGTAATGATGACCTTCTAAAATAGAACCATTTGTAGCACCACCAAGTGGTAAAAATGAAAATGGTCTGCTTTCACCATCATCATCTACTAAACATTTAGCCAAGCCATTTTTACATAATGTTGTTTTACCAACACCTGGAGGACCACAAAGTCCAATACATTGACCTTTTGAAATACCATTCATCCATTGTCCAATTATTCTTTTCATTTGAAGTTTTGCTTCAGTTTGTCCATAAGTACATTGATCTAATATTTTATCAACATTATTCATATATTGTTTTTTATTTAATTTAAATTTATTCCATTCTAATATCAAACCTTTCATTTCTTCAATATTTTTTATATTAAATTTATTAAATGATTCGTCATAATCATCGTCTTCATCAACTTCCGGTTTATCTTTTAATAATTTTGTATTAATTTTTGATTCTATTTCACTTAATTTATCAATCATTAATTTTAAGTTATTTTTATTCATAATTTCACTTGTGTATAATTCGTTCTTTATTTTTTTGAAAATATCAAGTTCTTTTTTAAATTCATTAATATTAATTTCATCTAATAAAATTTCATTTTCTTTATTCAAAAACTTTTGGAAATTATCATTATTAATTATATTAAATATTTCTTCATCATTATTTATTAATTCATTAATATTTATATTATCTTCATAATTTGTTTCATTGGATATTTTTTTTAAAATATCATCAATAAATACTATAAATTCACTATATATATTCTCACTTTTGTATAAATTAGAATGAAATTCATTAATAATATCAGTATAACAATTAAATATAATTTGATTTTTAGAATCTAAATATGTTAATTCATAATCTGAAATTTTTAAAGTCATTGTATTTATAAAATTTTCCATTTTTTGTTGATATTTATCAAAAAAATCTATTATTTTTTCTTTTTTATATATACCAAATGGTAATTTTAGAAAACCATCTAACCATTGTTGAGCTTTTATACTATTTTCTTTAGAACCATTAATTTCCTTTAACTTTTCTATACCCTTGGCTTTTACATATTCAGAAGTATTTAATGCTAGAATTTTTGATTCATAAGGAATATCATTAATATTTATATTTTCTAATTTCTTTTTTTGAGTATCAAAATTTGTACTTGTTATCTTGAATATCTTTTGTATTTTCCAATGAAGACTATTAAATAATACATCAGCTAATTTTTCATTTTCAAACAAAAATGTTTGGTCTGTTAGTAAGTCATATATAATATGGGCTGTAAATTGTGATTCTTGGTCATGAATTAAAAATAAAATTAACATTTTTCTTTGTTTTTCTGGGTTCATTTTGATAAATTCTTTAACTAATAAAGATAATGACTTGTTTTTGAATTTAAGAAATTCATCATAATCTTCTTGTAATGTATTAGAAATTTCTTTAGCACTGTAAATTAAAAATTCTTTTAAACCAAGTTGTTCTATATATTTAGTTTTAAAATCATCAGGAACATTTATGTATTCAATTTCTTTTATAATTAATTTATTTTTTTCCTCAATAATACTGTATTTTTTTAAAATTCCTAGAGAATCTTTTTTAAATAACCCATTTATTAGTAATATTTTTTCATCATTAATATAAATTACAACGCAAGCTCCGTCAATTTTGTCTAATAGTTTCTTTTTTTTATAATATAATTCTTTTTGTTCAATGATATTAATGTTTTCAATATTTTCAATATTATTTTCTTCTTTTACTTTATTTATGTCATTGCTTAAAACAATATTAGTTGGAATAAAATAGCTGTTGTAAATATCTAATAATTCATTAAATTCTGATGATTTATTATTAAAAAAATCTTCTTCAATCCCAAATATTTTTAATAAATTATAAATATTATCACAACCAATATGAAATGAAATCTTTTCAAAAAAATCACTTATTTCTAATATAAATTCTTCTAAAAATTTTTTATTATTCCTTTTATTTATACTTTTTTCAAGTACTGTTAATTTATTATTTATATCATTTAATGCATACATCTTTTCAATATAAAATTCCTGTTCTATATATTTATTCTTAAATAAATTTTCTAAATGATTTGATAAATTTGTTAAATCCTTAAAAAAATTATTTAAAATTTTTAAATACTTCTTTTTTTTCGTATTCGCATTTCCACCTCCTTCACTACTTTTTATTTTAACACTCATTATAATATATTAATTATTTTTTTTAAAAATTAAAAAAAAATTGTTTTATTTAGAAAATAAAAAAAATATAATATATTAGTTATGACTAGGAAAAATAATAACAAGAAATCAACCAAGAAAACTGATAATGATAAACCTAAACAAAATATAGTATTATTATTTGTTAAATCTGACAAAAATAAAATTAATGACAAAGAAAAAGAAAAAGATGAAGATAAAGATAAAGATGAAAAAAAAAATGATAAAACAATAGATTCTGACGATGATGAAGAAAAAGATAAAAGTAAAAGTGAAATAGATTTTAATACTGTATTTGTTGATGAAAATGAAAAATTTGAAAAAGATAGCAATTCTTTTGATTATAATGATTATGATAATGATGATTATGACGATCAAAATGATGAAAAAAATAGCGAAGATTATGATTTAAATAAAGATTATGACGATCCAAATGATGAAGATTATAACGATGATGATTATATAGAGGAGGAGGAAGAAGAAGATGAAGACTATGTAGAGGAGGAAGATGAGGAAGATGAGGAAGATGAGGAAGATGAAGAAGATGATGAAGATGAAGATGATGAAGAGGATGAGGAAGATGAAGAAGATGAAGAAGATGAAGAAGATGAAGAAGATGAAGAAGATGAAGAAGATGAAGAAGATGATAAAAATAAAAAATCAAATAAACCTGTAAGTAAGAGAGATAAATTCACAAAAAAGAGAAATAGAGATGAAGAAGACGATGAACAAAATCTAGATAATTTATTTAGTTTTATTATAACAGGAAAGCCAAGAGGAAATGCAGATACGACATTATTTAATCGAAATCCAAATATTGATAAAGAATTAAATTCTAAAAGAAGTAAAAAAAAGTCAAGAAAAGAAAGTTTTTTTGATTATTTCAAAGAAGCAAAAGAATTAACTCCAATAAATAAAAAAATAGAAAATTTACAAGATTTAATTGATTTGGGTGAAACATATGATAAAAATGATAAAAAGAGATATGTAATTAATATGAAAGCATTACATAAATCATTGGACTCATTAAAAGAATTAAATAAGTTTATTGGAATGAAAAAAATAAAAGAAATGGTGTTAGATTTAATATTTTTAAGACTCCAAAATTTTGAAGATTATGCTGAAAATGAAATGTGGCATTTAGTTATTCAAGGTAGTCCTGGATGTGGTAAAACAGAAGTAAGTAAAGTTATTGGTAAATTATATTATGGTCTGGGAATTGTTGATAATGATACATTTACACAAGTTAAAAGATCACAATTAATTGGTAAATGGTGTGGGCATACAGCAGCACAAACTCAAGAAATATTTGATACTAATGAAGGTGGTGTAATATTTATTGATGAAGCATATAGTTTAGGTAATGCTGAACAAAAAGACGCATTTACTAAAGAATGTATTGATACAATTAATCAGAATTTGACTGAAAAGAAAAGAACAGTTGTAATTATTGCGGGTTATAAAGAGCAATTAGATTCTTCTTTTTTCTCCTATAATCCAGGGTTGTCAAGAAGGTTTAAAATGAGATTGTCAATGGATAATTATGATCATGCAGAATTAAGAAAAATATATATAAAAAAATTATATGAAAATAACTGGAAGGTCATGGATGAAAATGAAGAAGAACACATTCCATTAAATTTCTTTGAAAAAAATAGAAATATATTTAAATTTAATGGCGGAGATATGGAAAATTTATGGTCATTGACTAAAATTGTACATTGTCGCCGAGTATTTGGAAAAGATTTTAGTTTGTCAAAGAAAATTACAAAAGAAGATGTATATAAAGCTTTAGAAAAATATAAAGAAAATGAAGAAGTAAAAACTAGAGGAGACGACGAAGAGTTTAAAAAACAAATGATGAATACATTATATTGTTAATTATTTTTTTTTTCTTTTAATAAATATTGAATAAATAATATTTTTTGTAATATTATAGAATTTTCAAATGATTCAGTGGATAATAATAAATAATAATGATTTAATTCAGCTTCTAAATCTTTTATACTTAAATTTTTCAAATAATTATTTGACATATTTTCATAATATTCCATATTATATTAATTGAATAAATTTATTTTATTTATTATTAATAATGAATAAAAACATATATTTTAGTCATATTCCTAAAACAGCAGGGCGAACAATTACAGATATATTTGACAAGGAAAGTAAAAGAAAAGGAAAAAAATTATATGTAGGAGAAAAATATTTTTTAGAAATTATATATAAAAAAGATAAATATTATTTTGATACTTATTTAAAAGAAAAGTATCATAAAAAATTCATAAAATTTAATAATGAACAAAAGAAAAATGAACACTGGAATATGCGTTTCTGGCACATTCCATTAAGTTTTTGGAAAGATAATTTATTAATGGATTTAAAGAAAAATAATATAATATTTTGTGTAATTCGTAATCCTTACACAAGAATTGTAAGTGATTTTAAATTTTGGATAAAATTTTATAAAACATATAAAAATAAAAAACATGATTATTATTTTAAATATTTATTAAAAGAAATTGAAGATATCTATGAAATGAATTTTGTATTAAATAAAAAAAATATGAATAAAGTTATTCAAAAAATATTAAGTTCTTCTAAATATAATTATACTTTAGATGGACATTTAATACCACAACATAAATATGTTTATACAGTTATTAATGATAAATTATTTAAAATAGCTGATGAAATATTAAAATTCGAAAATCTTGAAAAAGATTTTATAAAATTTAAAAAAAAATACATTAATTTTATTCCAAATAAAGCTATTAAAGAAACTCATTTGAACCCTACGCAAAATAAAGAATTAAGTATAAATGATTTAACAATTAATACTAAGAATATTATTTTTAATTATTATAAATTAGACTTTAAAATTTTTAATTATCATAAATAAGCATTAAATATCAGATACGTTAAATTCGTCATCACCACCAACAGTAAAATCAATACCTGTACTGTCATCATTTTGTTTTTCTTCAATTGTTATTATTTTTTGTTGTATTAAAAATTGTACTTCACCATCATCGTATTTATATAAAATATCACATTTATCTTCAAAATCTCTTTTACTAATTTTGACTATTGAATCAAGCATAATTCTACCTTGTCTTCTTGATGCTGTACGTGATAAATGAGACATCATTGTTTCATTTTTTAGTCCCGTATCAGACAAAATAAGAATTCTAAATCTTTTATCACCCAAAACACTTGTAATTTTAGCTACATGTGAATTTTCTTCCGTTAATGGTAATGGTACATCTTTTTTTTCTTTACGAACACTATCTTTGTTCGACTTCTTTTTAGCTTTATTTCCACCTTTCAAATTTCTTGGCATACTTATTATAGTTAATTTTTTTTAAAAAATATAATCAATTTTTTTAAATTTTTTAAAAGACGATTCCTAAATATATCTTTTATTTCTCAAATAAAAATATAATAACCAAGCTGTTAAAATTATAAACACAATGATTATAATACTTGTATATTTCTTTGTTTTATCATTTGAATCTAATAAAAAATTTGATTTATTATAATTAAAATGTTCTATAAATTGTGGGCTACATAATACTTTTATTTTGTCATTTTCACATTTTACAACATTTTTGTGATTATTATTATTAGAAAATACATATTCATCTCCCAAATCATTTTTACAAATATGATTATAACTATTTTTCATAGTATTGAAATTATTATATATTTCATTTGTAAAACAATTAGTGTATTTATCATTATTTATTTCATGTACATCATGTTGTTTAGATAGATTCAAATCATTTTCTTCTTCTTCACAATCTTGAATTATTGAATCTACTTTATTCTTTTGATTGATTGTATATAAATCGTAATTTTTATTTTTATCTTTTATTAAATTTATTTTGTCATAAAAATTACAAGAATTAGGTTGTTGTAAATAGAGTACTGAATTACATTCTTTATTATTTAAACAAGAATCCATGCAATCATTTAAATTTTGAACATTATTTTTTTTTAACAAATTTGTACCTTCAAAATTATAATGATTTAATTCATTAAAATAATAATAAGGATTGGATTGTTGTTCTAGTGTAGCATATTTTTGTTTTTTATCTTTAACAAATTTTCGAATTGAATAATTATTAACAACTGAATCATCTAATTTTTTTGTAGGTTTTTGATTTGAATATAAAAAACATTTATTATTATTGCCATAAAATTTAAAACCGGGTTTATTATTTTTTAAAGAATATTTTTGACAATAAGATAAATCTTTATTCTTGATTATATTTGATGGTTTAGATAGAGAAAATGTATTTTTATTAAATACATAATTAAAAATACTATTATTAGATTTATTAGTATCCATATAATATAAATAATAAATTTTATTTTGTATAATTAAATTATCTAATTTAAATATAATGCTAACTACATATCAATATACAGAATTATTAGTGGGTACAACATTATTTATAATGACGTATTTAGGATTTATATATTGTTTAGATGATAAAAGAAACTATTTTTACAATGATTTAATTATTTCAGGAATATTTTTCGGAATAATATTATTATTTCGATATTTATTAATTAATTATTATATATTACAATCTCAAAATTTTTCATCTAATATAATAATAGATGGCTAATATAATAGTATTTTTTATAATTTTTTTCCTACTTTTAGGATTTCAATATTTTACTTTTACAAAACTAACCTTATTTCAATATTGTGAAATGTTATTTGGTGCTTTATTTATTATAGTTTTTTTTGGATTCTTCGGTGCTATGCTTACTTTAAATAAAGAAATGATAAGTACCTCAATATATGCATCAATATTTTTCATGTTGTGGTATTATATAACTAAAAAAATTGTAAATGGAATAAATAGTGATATTAATGGAGTTATTTATTTTAGTTAAAAATATCAAAAAAAATTTAATATTTTAAAAATAATATCTATTTAAATAGTAATGAATTATTTAAATTTATCTGTAATTCAAAAATATGATATATTTTTTACAACTTTATTATTTATATTATTTTTTTTAATGTTAAAACCTCTTATATTAACAGGCGAAATAAATAGTAGAGATATTATAGCATTAGGTTTATTATTTTACTGTACTTATGGAATGACATTAATATTTACCAACTCAGTAAGTTTCAGTAAAATGTTTTCAAAATTACAAAGTGAAAATATTTAAAAATAAATTTATATTTATATAAGAATAGAAGATTATGAAATTTCTAGTAATAAAAAATTTTGAAGAATTCGATAATATTTTTAATGATAATAATAATGACTTTATATTAATTAATATTAGTGCTTCATGGTGTAAGCCTTGTAATAATATAAAAGAAGAATTAAATGAATACATAAGCAATTTATCTATAGAAAATTCTGTATTTCTAAAAATAGATTATGATTTAATTGACGGAAATGAAGACTTTTCAAATTATTTTGAAATTTCTAAAATACCTTATTTTTTTATGTATAAAGATAAATCCAAAATAAGTGAATTTCAAACGGCTAATATTGATAATATAAGAAACAACATAAATAGTATTATAGAAAATAATATACATAATGATTTTGATTTATCAAATGACTTCTGATATATGTTATTATATATATTTAAATTTTATTATTAATTCAATAATGAAATTTATTATCTAAATAAAAATAAGCATGAGTTACGATTCTGATAAGAAACAAAAAAGGGGTGGAAAAAAATTTAATAAGAAATTTTTTGAGGAAGAATATGAGTTGGTAAAAGAAGAAAGTATCAAATATATTAATGGAAATAAATATAATCAAATTAATTCAGATAAAGAAAAAAAAAATACTAATGATAAATTCGCAAAACCAAGAAATTATTCTCAAAAGAAATTATCAAATTTTTTAAAAAACCCATCTTATCGTATTATTGTTGCTTCGGGTCCGGCGGGTACAGGAAAAACATTATTTTCTGTTGAGGAAGGTTTAAAAAATTTTACTGAAGGTAAAGTTGATAAAATTATATTTACTAGACCATCAGTTAGTGTAGATGAAAAACTAGGGTTTCTACCAGGTACATTAGAAGATAAAATGGCACCATGGATAAGACCAATATTTGATATTGTACATAATTTTATTACACCTAAAAATTTAGAAAAACTAATTGAAGACAAAATATTCGAGATATGTCCATTAGGTTACATGAGAGGTAGAACATTTAAAAACTGTTGGATTGTAGCAGATGAAATGCAAAATAGTACAATAGCACAAATGAAAATGTTATTAACAAGAATTGGAGAAAATAGTAAATTAGTTATTACTGGAGATTTAGAGCAAAATGATTTATTTGGAAAAAATGGTTTGGATGATTTCTTAGATAAAATTAGGGGAAGAAGATCTGATTCTATTAATTCTGTTGAATTTTTAGATAAAGATATTGAAAGAGAAGAAGTTGTTAAAGAAGTATTAGATATTTATAGAACAAATAACATACCTTATTCAAATGATAATATAGATAAATGTTCTGACGAAGAATCTGATAAATGTTCTAATGAAGATTCTGATAAAAGTTATGATAAATGTTCAAACGAAGATTCTGATAATATTGATAATGACTCCAAAAATAGTACTGATTCATGTCCTGAAACAAGGGATGAACTTGATATGTTACTAAAAAGTGATTTAGAATATATTTAAGGCTATTTTTCCTTATATTATATTTTTGTGATATTTACATTTAATTGATTACAAAAATATTCTACTAAATCATTATTTTTATAATCATCTATATATTTTATTTCTTTTATTCCACTAGCTAATAAAAGCCTTGTACAAATTATACAAGGATAATGTGTAATATATGCAGTACTATTTTTACATGATACTCCTCTTTTAGCACAATCACATAAAGCATTTTGTTCAGCATGAACTGTTGCTTGTTCATGCCCATCTCTAACAACACTTTTGTGAATACAACCCGGCAAAAATCCATTATAACCTTGACTTATAATACGATTATCATTTACTAATAAACACCCAACTTTTAATCGGTCACACGCAGATCTCTTAGCTGTTACTTGAACAATTTCTTTAAAATATGTATCCCAATTAGGACGACTCATATTTTTTTAATGCATAATATTTTTAAATATAGTAAAATATTATATTTATTAAAAACAAATATACTTAAATATAAATTCAATAATCTATGTATATCATGCAGATTGAAATAAATTATTTTGATGAAATTTATAGTATTTTAAAAAATAGTAATAAAAAATGGTTATATGTTAATACAATTTATAAGAGAATAATTAATAATGTAGATAAATCATTCATTAATGATGATTTTCAACAAATATTTTTACTTCATTTAATGACCATTAATTGTTATTATAAAGACGTTTATGTTGTATATAATAATGATGGTTGTTTAGAATATGTAATATGTGATGGAAATTCATGTGACGAAGATTCATGTGACGATGATTCATGTGACGAAGATTCATGTGACGAAGATTCATGTGATGAAGATTCTAATGAAATGTGTGTTAATAATAATATATTTGTTTCATGTCCAGGATGTTCTGATGATGATAATGACGAAGATGAAAATAATGAAGACAATGATGAAGATTACATACCAGATGAAGACGAAGACGAAGACGAATACGATGATGAAGACGATGATGAAGACGATGAAGAAGACGATGAAGAAAGTAATGAATTATTATATTTATTAACTAAAGATGATGTTATTGATTATGCGGTGGATAATTCAGATATTCCTTACATTAGACAATTGATTTTAAAATATAAAGAAAATGATAATAACATTATGCATATTTTATTTTCAAATAAAAAAAACAAAGAAATAGAAAAATTATTGAATAATGAAAGTATTTATTTACTGACAGAAGAAAATAAAGAAGGAAAGTGTCCAATAGATTACGTAAATAATACAATTTTGAAAAAAATCATAAAAGAGTGTATTAAAAATAATAATAATTTAAATAAAGATATAGATTATTTATATAAACATAGTTTTGAATTAAAAGAAAGTATTTATTATTTATCTATTACATTATCTTGTTCTATGTTATTTATATTATTCGGATTAGCAAGACACTAATTTTTCAATACATTTTAGATATGTATATACTTTTTAATTAAAATTTTATGATATTTTATATGATAAAAATCGAAACAAATTGTAATTTATATTTATATTAGTTGTAGTAAATAATTTCACTTACATATACTGAAAATGCACATTCCAAAGATTATCAATAATTTACCTAAACAAATTTCTTTTTTAACTAGAAAAAGAATTTTTGGAGATGAACTAGAAGAATATAAGACATGTGATGAGTTATTAATTGAAAAAACACAAAAACAAATTAAAAAAGCTTCAAAAATATTAAAAGTAATTGAACAAAAAAATGAACAAATATATAAGGTACATGGTTTAAAGATACAAAATAATGATACTGAAAAATATACTGAGTTAGTAGTAAATAATTTTCGGCAAAATGTTAGTAGTAAATTATATTTAAAACCAAAGAATGTTTCATCTCAAAAGTGGTTTATTATACTAAGTGCTGCAAAACATTCTTCGGGTTTAAAAGGTATTCCTTATGAATGGATTGAAAATCGTGGAAAACTTAAGATACATCGTATAGCATTTCAATATACAGAAAATAAAAATAAAAAGAAATAAGAAGAAAATCAATTATTTAATCAATTTTCTAATTATTATATAGTTAATACAATAAATTATGTATTTATAACATTTTACCAATTAAAAATTGATTTATAAAATTATTTAAAATAAAAAAATATGAAAAACGTAAAAGTAGAAAAAATAAAAAGATGCTGTAATTGTAATAAATTTATATTATATATAAAGCATTACAGTGATTCTTATTTATGTAGTGTTGATGGGAATACTATTTGGTGTGACCAATGTTTTTATGACTACGATTTTTCCTTTTTATTTGATAAAGAAAAGAATTTAGTAAATGATCCCTACATAAGATGTTTATACTGTGCACAGAATTTTAAATTATATTCACAAGAACGATATATTGACCAATATAAGTCAAAAATATACATTGATGATAAAGAAATATGTTCATCGCGATGTTATGTGAATATAACAATATATTTTAAAAATAATTTAAAAAATTTTTATATTAAATCTTCAAAATAACTTGTTTTTACTTATAAAAAATTGAAAAGTAACACCAAATAGTTTATTGTTAATAATACTGTAAAAAATGTATTATACTATTAATGCTGCGGATGATGATACAAAAAATAAGGTGTATGAATGGATTAAAAAAAACCCTGATTTAGATAACAGTGAATTAACCAGCATTATGTCAAACCAATATTTCCCGGAATGTTTGATTACATTTGAGTGTTTGAAAAATTTAAGATCTGATTCCTATGCTCTTGTTAGCAGTAATGGTTCAGGATATAGTACTCATTATTTGTACAAATTGAATGACGAATTATTTGTTGTGATCAATTCATGCATAAATGGTACTATTCACAATATTAAAAAGATTAATTCTGATTTTGAAGAAAGACTGAAATTCACTTTGGAACATTTAAAAGTTGATTGGTCAATTTATCAAAGGGAAAAGAAAAATTTTCAGGAAAAAAGAATTGATCCAGTATGCAAGTTTTATGAACAGGAATTAACATCACAATAATTTTATTATTACTATTGAAAATTTATGTATATTTATAATATATGAGCACTCCTACTAAAAACCAAGCAGGAACACCTAATGGAAAATTAACTAAGAATTATAAAAGAAAACAATATCTATATGGTAAAGATGAAGATTTACAAAATGCCATCACAATTTTAAGAGGTTATTCAAATAATAATATTTTTAATGAATTTAAAAATAATTTTAATACAATGAATTTTGATAGTAGAACTGCTGGTGTCAATCCAAATAGTGCATTATTTATGGATAAAACTAATGAAAAAGTATATAAAATTGGATTATGGGACCAATGTAAAATGGGAATTCGTAAAGAATATATTTCTTATAAAAAAATTGGTAAGCAAGCAAATAATCATAAGTATGTACATACACCAAAAATGCTTGATTGTAAAATAATACCAGATACAAAATATGCTTTATTAGTTATTACTTATCAAAAAGAATTAGAAAATGCTGCACCAATTACACATACACAAGACCATTTATATGAGGAAGCAGAAAATTTTTTAAAAAATTTAGGTATTACTCATAGAGATTTATTAGGAAATATTTATGAAATAAATATACCAAATTATAAAACATTTTTTATTATAGATTTTGAAGATTGTACATTTAATAATAATAATAAATTTAAATTAACAAATGAAAAGCTAAAAATTATGGATAATAAAGTTAAAAAAAATAATTCACCACAAACTTGTGTTAAAAAAAGAAAACCTGGTACAGTATATCCTCCTGGTTCTCCTAATTCTTCCAATTCTCCAAATCCTACTATGAGATTACCTTTTTACAATTATCCTCCAAATTCTCGAAATCCTACTATGAGATTACCTTTTGACAATGGTTCTCCAATGAAATCTCAAAAGAGAGAGGAGGTAAAAAGAAATAATTAAATATTAATTTTCAATATATAAAATATGAAAGCAATCATAAAATATAAATAAAAATACATATATATTACATCTTTTGTTCTAATAAATACCATAAATGGTACTTCATTAATCCAGCAATAATGTGCAATAAAAAATGAGCTTAAATAATGATAACATATTATTTTAAGTATCATAATTGATAATTAAAATAGGAAAAAAAATCATTTTTTATTTATTTTTCTTTAGGTAATAAATATTTTTTAAATTTTGTCATTTGATTATATGTATTGCTTACTGTAACTTCACTTGTATGACATTGTTCTGCTATTTCTTTTTTACTAAATCCTAAATCATAATTTTGACTAATAAAATAAATACACCCAACGGCAATTGATTTCGGATTATTTTCTTGACAAATACCTAATTTATCAACTAATATAGAAATTCTTGCTCCAATATTAATGAATTTTTCATCCAAATCCATAAGAGAACAAAATCTCTCAATCAAATCTTTTGGTTCA
>Ga0206125_10000327_pt1 | contig 63577 bp, 58 predicted proteins | sample Helgoland_Spring_4_FD_148598 | JGI IMG/M metagenome (GOLD analysis project Ga0206125, IMG submission 148598) | Pelagic subsurface seawater microbial communities from Kabeltonne, Helgoland, North Sea - Helgoland_Spring_Bloom_20160331_1 | ecosystem: Environmental > Aquatic > Marine > Epipelagic ...
CAGGGATGTTTACCTTAAATTGATAGCCATCACTGATGCGTTCCATGGTATAATAGCCTACCATTTTACCGACACCAGATTTAAGATTACACCCAGATACGTATTGATGTGATTGTCCAGGCTCAAGGATAGGCTGTTTTCCCGTTACGCCTTCGCCATCGACCTCTTTCAACGGATAAGTCATATCAAATATTTCCCAATGCCGAAGTTTCAACTGAACTGTTTTATTACCTTGATTTTCGATAGTAATGCGATAGGTAAAAACAAAATGACTCTGGGCAGGATCTGAATAATCCGCTCGATAGGCTGTCTCCACACTCACTTTTACATCTTCGGTAATATCTGTAACCATATTAAAATCTTCTTAAAGGAGTGAGTTTGTGCGATATAATCATCCCTTAAAAGCAATATATAAAGCTTATTGTTTATTTCCAAGATCTCTAGAAAATCCGTATTATAATAAAGAAAAATTCTTACTCAAAATAACGTTTAAAATGGAAATACCTACCAAAAATAATAATTACCTTAATTTATTTTAATTTACATCTATATGTATCATTTAATCATCATCTGTGCTTTCAATTAATGAACCCTCTTGGCAAGCCATCTTAGAGAAAAGTTGCCATGAGCCTTATTATAAAAGATTGATTGACAAGGTACTATTGGCCTATGCATCAGGCAAAATATATCCAGATAAAAATGATATTTTCAAAGCTTTTGAATTGTGTTCTTTTCACCAAACAAAGGTGGTTATTCTGGGTCAAGATCCTTACCACGGGGTGGATCAAGCTCATGGATTGTCTTTTTCTGTTAAAAAGGGCAAGATGATTCCGCCATCATTATTGAATATTTTTAAGGAGATAAAACGAGATTTAGGAAACGAGATTCCCCAAGAGGGATCTTTGGTGCGTTGGGCTGAGCAGGGGGTACTCTTGTTGAATGCTATTTTGACGGTTGAGGCGTCCCTGCCTGGGTCACACAAGCATTTAGGATGGGAATATTTTACCGATCAGGTGATCAGTCATTTGTCTAATAAAAAGCAAAATTTGGTTTTTCTTTTATGGGGGGCTTTTGCCAGTCGAAAAAAGGGATTAATTGACGCTGAAAAACATTTAATATTAACTTCTGCACATCCCTCTCCCCTTTCATGCTATCGTGGATTTCAGGGGAATGAACATTTTAGTAAAGCCAATTGTTTTTTAATCAAGAATGGCCAGCAACCCATACCTTGGTAGTAGTTTTTTTATGATTAAGAAATTAATCAGTTAATGGTCTTGAAAAGCCGTTCCCAGCGTATTTTGTCAAACAGATCCGCTTTATCATCTATAGAAAGCCAAATAAAGGAGGCTTCTCCTACAATAAAATCTTCCGAAACAAATCCAAAATACCTAGAATCTAAAGAATTATGACGATTATCACCCATCATGAAATAATAATTTTTAGCAAAAGTATATTGCATGACCGGTTGACCTGCTATGAGTAATTGATCCTCTATGATTTCAACGATTCCCTGTTCCTCATAGTTGCTTATGGTACCTCCATACATCGCCAGGGTTGAGTCGTTTATATCAATGGTCATGCCTTTGTAAGGAATTAGGAGTGGACCATAATGATCTCCATTCCAGGGATAATATTCAGCATTTGGAAATATTCGAGACTCTATTTTATCTTCATAATCAAGTTGAAGGTCAACACTTTTGATGAAGCTAAGATTAGCTAGCTGATTGGCAGAACTTTCAGTGGTATTAATGATATAACCTTTGCGATTACCTGAACCAAAAGAGGGGTAGTATTCCCAAATTTTATTTTCTCGAAAAATTCGATCCTTGATATTTTGATCTGTTTCAACAAAATACCGCATTTGCATAAACTTAGGATTATCAGCGACGGCTTGGTTGATGTGTACTTGCCCATATTTTACTTCAATTACATCACCGGAAACACCAATACACCTTTTGATGTAATGTGTTCTTAAGTCTTTAGGATTTTCCAACTCTGGGGGATAGTTAAATACGACTACATCGTTTCTTTCCACACGACCTAAACTTGGTAGCCGAAATTGAGGGAGCTGTATTCCGCTGAAATAGGAAGGGAGATCAGTTCCCCAGACTTTGGCATGAGTTAGGGGTAATTGTAATGGAGTTTTAGGTGTTCTAGGACCGTACTCTAACTTACTTACAAAAAGAAAGTCACCGACCAGAAGAGAACGTTCCATGGATGGCGTTGGAATGACATAAGCCTCCATGAATGCCCATCGAATGATGGTAGCTGCAAAAACTGCAAAAACAATAGCCTCAAACCATTCTTTAAAGGGACCTTTTTGAACTTTGGGTAAATCAGTAGCTTTACCAAGGTAGGTAGTCGGACCAAAGGCAACATAAATCATATAAAAAGGTGCGAATAGAACCCCTAAAACTTGGTCTACATAACGATATCTTTGGAATGATTTGAGTAAGTCCAAGTGAATGGTTAGGGCGACAAAGAAATTGGCTACAGGCACAAATAATAAGAGTATCCACCATCTGGGGCGACCAACAATTTGTAAATGAATGTAATAGTTATAAATTGGTATAAAACCTATCCATCCTGGCTGCTCTGACTTTATGAAGAATTTATAATAGGCAATTGCTTGCAGCAAATATGCTCCTAGCATTAGGGTTACAAAGGAGATCATACTAAAATCATTGAAATACATATCAGTGTGTTATATTTTTATAAAATCATTCATGGTAAAAATACCTTTTTTGTCCTGAATCCATTCAGCAACGAGTACCGCTCCCAAAGCAAAGCCCTCTCTCGAATGGGCTTCGTGAGTTATTGCTATAGTATCGATGGAAGAATGGTAGTTGATTACATGCTTTCCGGCTACTTTTGCTTGTCTAAAAGAAGCTATTTTGACATCATTTTCCTTGGAAGCATCGAGAGCCCAGCGACGATAGCGAGGATGGGTCTTGATAATGTCTTCGGCCAGGGTAATGGCTGTACCACTGGGTTTATCTAATTTTTGTAAATGGTGGGTTTCCTCAATCTCTATTTTGTAATCTGGAAATTGTCCTATGACTTGACTCAACCACTCATTGAGTTTAAAAAAGATATTGACCCCCAAACTAAAATTTGAAGCGGTTAAAAAAGTTCCTTGATGAGCGACACAGAGTGCTTCAATGTCAGGTAATTGATTGAGCCATCCGGTTGTGCCCGATATTACAGGCACTTTTTGTCTCAAACAAGCGCCTATATTATCAAATGCGGAAGAAGGATTTGAAAACTCAATTACAACATCCGTGTTGTCAGGCGCGATTTCAGATAATTTTTCTTGGCTATCCAAATCTACAATTGAAGAGATATGATGACATCTTTCAGTTGCTATTTTTTCAATGGACTTCCCCATTTTACCATAACCTATCAGCGCGATATCCATCGTGAACGTTAAAAAGAAATTTTTAGTGAGAATCCAAACACGGGCGAAGATAAGGGAGTTGATTCAATATCGGGTCCCAATTGTGCCAAAAAAGAGTCATTAATTTTAAATTCTCGTAAGTGTCCTGAAATATAGGCGTCAGCCACATTCGTCAAATAAAATAAGGTCATGAGTAAAACTAAATAATCTCGGTCTCGCTTTAAATTATCCGCTTGTTGCTTAAGAGCACTTGAGCTGAATTGCCCTTCAATTTTATTTTCAGTATCTACGCGATTATCAGTAGTTGCGAGATAGGCATTTCTAAAAGTATGATAAAGTTTATTGTTTTCATTGATGAAATGCGCGAAACCCATAAATCCAGCGTAGACAAAGGGAACTTTAAAGACCTGCTTATTATTAATTTGTCCTAGTCCGGGTAGTATGGCTGAAAGCATGGCTGATTTCATAGGATCAACTTTTGAAATCTCCTTGAAATACATATCCGAATCCATATTTAAAAAGCTCGTATCCAACCTGAATTTCTCTTGTGCATGACTATAAAAAAAGCTACAATACATCCAAGAAAGGGCAAAGAGTAATTTATATCTCGAGCAGATCCAAGATCCTATTGAGTTCATTAACCGATGTAAAAGGAATACTGATTTCACCTTTAGCATTATTTTTTGATTTAATTTTTATCATCGTTCCGAAATGCGAGGAGAGTTGTCTTTGGACTTTTTCTATTTCAGGAGTCATTACGGCAGCCTTAACCGGATTGCTGGATTTATTATTAACGAGACTTCTTACTATAGACTCAGTTTTTCTGACAGATAAACCCTCAGACAAAATTTTCTGAAATACCTCTAATTGCAACACTATATCATCTATCACAATAAGTGATCGCGCATGCCCCATAGACAAAAGGTTGTCTCTTAATCCAATTTGAATATCAGGCGGTAGTTTTAACAAACGTAAATAATTGGTCACAGTAGATCTATTTTTACCTACTCTATCTCCCAATTGCTCTTGCTTTAAATCACATTCAGAAAGTAATCTTTGATAACTCAAAGCAATTTCAATGGCATTTAGATTTTCTCTTTGAATGTTTTCTATCAATGCCATCTCGAGCATCTGTTGATCATCTGCTATCCTGATGTAAGCAGGAATTTGTTCTAAGCCGGCTATTTTAGAAGCTTGAAGGCGCCGTTCTCCAGAAATAAGCTGATATTTGTTTTCAGAAAGCTTTCGCACCGTAATGGGTTGAATGATACCTTGAACTTGAATAGATTTTGCGAGATCACTAAGCGCCTCTTCATTAAAATAAGATCTCGGTTGAAAGGGGTTTACTTCAATTTGAGAAATTGAAATTTCCCCAATGAGAGGAGATCGATCACGGATCATGGGCTCCGCATTTAATTCATGAACGATTAAGGAGGGCTCTGAAAGCAATGCCCCCAAACCTTTACCTAAACCTGTACTTTTCTTTGCGGCCATTTTAAGCAGCTTTAATTTGATTACGTCTTAAAATCTCTTTTGCTAGGTTTATATAACTTGTAGCCCCTTTGCTGTCAGCATCATGAGAAATTACAGGTAATCCAAAACTTGGTGACTCACTGAGTTTTACATTTCTCGGGATAATGGTTTCGAAAGCGATCGTTTTAAAATGAGTTCTTATTTCATTCACTACTTGATTAGATAAGTTGAGTCTAATATCATACATAGTCATCAAAATACCTTCAATTTGGAGGGCTGTATTCAGTCGAGTTTGAATTATTTTAATGGTATTCAATAATTTACCCAAGCCTTCTAGTGCAAAATATTCACATTGAACAGGAATAATTACTGAGTCAGAAGCGGTCAAAGCATTGATGGTAATGAGACCCAAGGAGGGCGAGCAGTCAATAATGATAAAATCATAATTCTCCCTTACATCGCTCAGTACACTTTTCATTTTGTCTTCGCGATTATCCAAATTGATCATTTCAACCTCTGCTCCCACTAAATTGATATGAGAGGGGAGTATGTCTAAGTACTTTATATTTGATTTGTGGACACTGTCTTTTACTGCGATTCCGTTGATCATACATTCATAAATACCCGTTGTAATTTGATTAGGGTCTAACCCCACGCCAGAAGTGGCATTGGCTTGAGGATCAGCATCTACAATGAGGGTATTAAACTCTAATGCTGCCAGACTTGCCGCAAGGTTGATTGCAGTGGTCGTCTTTCCGACGCCACCTTTTTGATTGGCAACTGATATAATTTTTCCCATACTTTAACGAATCTGAATTTTTTTGGCCTCTAAAAAGTAAACAAATATATGTCAGAAGGAGAGAATTATTCCATTACTTGGATAAAGAAAGCAACAATTAATATTTTGGATACAGATGTAATGTAAAAAAGAATAATTAAGCTAAAACACAGTACTTATTTTATTTCGGCTTTTTTTTCTTTCCCTTATTTTTTTGTGCAGTTTGATTCGCTTTCATAGCATCTTCAAGACGGGTCTGGAATTTAGACTTTTTCTTATTCACGTTTTTCTTTTTATTTTCCTCCATAATCAGTTTTATTTTATCTTCATTCACAAATTTCCTGAACAAGGCAATTTGTCCAAAAGAAACTAAATTAGTAATGAAATAATAATAGGAAAGACCTGAAGGGTAGGAGTTGAAAAAGAACAAAAACATGATAGGCATGAGGTATTGCATGGTTTTCATGGGACCCTGAATGGTGGTCATTTGTGAATTGGCCATCGTATATAAAATGGTGGATCCTGCCATCAAAAGCGTAAATAAACTGACGTGATCTCCATAAAACGGGATGTTAAAAGGCAAGGAAAGAATGGAGTCGTATGAAGACAGGTCATCTGCCCAAAGAAATGATTCTAAGCGTAGTTCAATAGCACTGGGTATGAAATAGAAGAGCGAAACCAAAATAGGAAACTGAAGTAAAACGGGTATGCAACCACTTAATGGATTGATACCCGCTTTTCTGTAAAGTTCCATTTGGTCCGATTGTGCTTTTTGCATATCTCCATCATGCTTTTCTTTGATTGCATCTAATTCAGGCTTTAAGACCCGCATTTTTGCCATAGAGATATGGGATTTGTAAGTGAGAGGGGAGAGAATTAACCTAATGATGAGGACCATTATGATAATGATCAGCCCATAATTGGACATGAATTGTTCTAGAAAATTAAAGATAGGAATGATTAAATATTTATTTATAAATGGTAAAAACACCCAGCCTAATTCAATATTTTGACTAAAGCCTTCGGTAACTTCATTGAGAATACTGTATTTATTAGGCCCAAAAAAGAATTTGAACCGGGCTTGATTATTTTCGAAGTCCGTAAAAGGGATTTCAGATGAGAGTGCCCCTTGTTTGACAATTTGATCATCGTTAGATGGTGCAAGCGTGATCACTGCTTTGCTGAAACCATTTTCGGCAATGACAGATGCAGTAAAGAACTTTTGATTGAAGGCCAGCCATTTTACAGGCTCATCTATCATCATTTCTTCATATTCGGTCGAAGTTTTACTGATATAATCAGTATTTCCAGTAATAGAGTAATAGCGCGTCGTTGCACGCTGTCGCGCATCGAGTAATTCGCGCTCAATTTTCGGCATTTTTCCTTCCCAATAAAAATTGAGGTTTTTGGTATCTATCAATTCGTCAAATCCATCATTTTCTATTCGATAATTGATGACAAAACCCTGGTCATAAAGGGTATAGATTTGGCGCAGACGCTTGCCATTCAAATCTAGGCTATAGACTAATTCTGTACTGTCTGAGTATTTGATCAGTTCAGATTCAAAAATCAAATCTTTCAGAGAAATGTTTTTTGACAGGTGCTCAAAATAGATATCAATAGCATGATTTTCATTGAATAAATGTAAGGGCAAGCTATCATAGGTGGTATAATTTTTTATTTCAACATCTTTAAAAGTTCCTCCTTTATTTGTGAAAGTAACTTCTAGTTCTTCGGTATTGAGGCTGATAATAGACTCTTCTCCTGCTATTTTTGAAACAAAAAATCCATATTTCAATTTATTTAATTGATTTAAAGTAGAATCGGATGGGTCCAATGGTGGATCTAAGACAACCTCATTGTTGACTTTTTCAGATAACTTTGAAGGACTGTTATCGACTACAGGGTTGTCAATAATTTCTGAAGCAGGAGGTTCAGGGCTGAAAAATTGAAAGTAGACGGCAAGCATGACCATCATCAATGTCAAGCCTATTATATTATTTTTGTCCATAAAAGTTACTTAAAAAGAACGTTTAATTTACTGATTTTTTTTTTGTTTTAATGCTGCATCAACAAACGCCACAAAGAGCGGATGTGGGTTGATAACGGTTGACTTTAATTCAGGGTGAAACTGAGTTGCAATGAACCATGGATGATTTTTGAGTTCCATTATCTCAACCAAACCGGTCTCTTTATTTATTCCTGATGCCATCATACCGGCTCCTTTGAAGAGGGATAAATAATCATTATTAAATTCATACCTGTGCCTGTGTCTTTCAGAGATTTTATGTTGTCCATACACTTTACTTGCCAGAGAATCTTGTTCCAATAAACAGGTATAAGCTCCTAACCTCATCGTACCTCCCATTTTTTTGATATTCTTCTGCTCTTCCATAATATCAATTACGGGATGTGGTGGGCTATTTCCAATTTCAGTTGAACTAGCACCATTAAGATTTAGAACATTGCGCGCAAATTCAACAACTGCACATTGCATACCCAAACAAATTCCGAAAAAGGGAATTGAATGCTCTCGGGCTATTTTTATGGCGCTGATTTTCCCATCTATACCTCTTTCACCAAACCCTGGAGCTACCAAAATGCCATTTAGATCACTCAGTAATTCTAAACAATTGTCCTCTTGGATATCTTCAGATTGAATCCAAACTATTTCAACTTTACAATCTTTGACGGCTCCAGCATGAATAAAAGACTCAATGATAGATTTGTAAGCATCTTTAAGTTGAATATACTTACCCACCAGTCCAATTTTGACGATTGAAGTTGGATTCTTCAGTCTAACTAAATACTCTTTCCATGAGGAAATATTGGGTTCTTCCTTACTTTTAATTTTGAATTTATCTAGAACTCGTAAGTCAAGTTTTTCCTTAAGCATTAAAATGGGAACATCATAGATGGTTTCTGCATCTAAAGATTCGATGACATGGTCTATCTGAACACTGCAAAACAAGGCTAATTTTCTTCTGATTTCATCATTAATTTCATACTCAGAACGGCAAACTAAAATGTCTGGCTGTATCCCCGCCTCTTGGAGCTCTTTAACAGAATGTTGAGTCGGTTTGGTTTTCAGTTCTCCAGCAGCTTTTAAATAGGGGATAAGGGTTAGGTGAATGGAAACGACATGATCTGATCCCAATTCAAAACGCGTTTGTCTGACCGCTTCAATGAAGGGCAATGATTCAATATCACCCACACATCCTCCAATTTCTGTAATGATGAAGTCATAAAGTTCCATTTCCCCTAACTTATAAAAATTAGATTTTATTTCATCGGTAATGTGAGGGATTACCTGAACTGTTTTTCCTAAAAAATCCCCAGCGCGTTCTTTTTGGATCACGTTGTTATAAATTTTCCCGGTCGTGATGTTGTTACTCTGGGAAGTAGGGATGTTTAGAAATCTTTCATAATGGCCTAAATCAAGATCTGTTTCTGCACCGTCGTCAGTTACGTAGCATTCTCCATGTTCATAGGGATTCAGCGTTCCAGGGTCAATATTGATATAAGGATCAAATTTTTGAATGGTGACACTAAAGCCTCGGGACTGCAGTAATTTGGCAAGGGATGCCGCAATGATACCTTTACCGAGTGAGGAAGTCACACCCCCCGTAACGAAAATATATTTTGTCTTAGTCATTTGAGATGAATACGTAGTTCATGTTACGGTGAACAAAGTTAATTTTTAAAAATGAATATTCAGAGACTTTAAGAAAATTATCTTTTTCGGCTGTAATAAACATACGTTTTTGGAAAATAGACTCTTTTAATGAGTCAAGCTGCCAGTTCATAAGGCGAAAATCAGGGAGCGATAATTTTGTTCATTTTCCCTCAAAATATTTACCGATTTCATCCACAAGCATTTCAATAGATTCTTTAGAATGTGCTGGAAAATTAGCGATTCTTATGTGTTCATCCTTGAAATCGCCATAGCCAGACCCAATGATTAATTGTTTAGATTTCAAATACTCAATTAGTCCATTATTCCCTCCATGCACCTCACTCACGCATATCGTTTTAGATCGGTTTAACGGATGAGGAATGACTGTTTTTAATTCTGTTATTTGATCAAAATTATGATAAAGCAAGGCCGCTTTATACTTTGTTTCATTTTGAATGGAAGAGATGCCTTTAAATTGCATATCCTTTAGCACGTTTTTTAATAAATAAAGATTCAACACATTGGGAGTCTCGGGCGTTTGATTTTTATCGCCATTTTTTTTCAATGCAGCAAGGCTGTGATAACTGCCTACTATTTCATTTTTCGATGCTTTTGCTTTCGAAACTTCAAAACATTTAGGTCCCACGATCCAAATACCCATCCCAGCAGGAAGTCCGAAACATTTTTGAACAGAAAAATACGCCGTATCTATTTGACTTAAATCTACGGGGATACTAGGAACGGCACTGACTAAATCTAGGGCAATGAGTTTTTCAGGATTGTTTTTCCTGATATTTTTAATTTCCTCGGGATTAAATGAGTAACCGATACTTGTTTCATTTTGCGTAATGGAAATTAACTCAGCTTCATCGGATACGTTAAATTCTCCAAATTCTTGATTAAAATCTGAAATTTCGGTAGTAGATTTTAGATGATAGGCTGTCGTGAAATCATAAAATCTTTTAGAAAAAGAACCATTAACAAAATGATGAGAGCTATTACTGATTAAATTTTGAATAATTCTTTCCCAAATTTCGGTGGCTGAACTGGTGATAAATATTTCATAATCAGGAGGTATTTTAAGCACATCAGAGAGGCGCTCTTTCGTTTCCTTAAAAATCATTTGAAATTCTTTTCCTCTGTGGGAAATGGAGCCTATGTTTTCTCTCATGGCATTGTTGAGATGCTGAGGGATCGTAGGGTATAATTGAGAAGGACCAGGTGTGAAAAACAAATGATTTGACATAAAAAATATTCCAATGGTTAACTCAAAATTTAAAGTATTGACACTTTTTAGAGGTCTTAGTGGCTGTGATGATATCGGATTAGATCATTTAAAAAGATAATAATTTATCAATACCCCTGAATAATTAGAAATTAATACAAAACTCTAAATCGAATAGTTTCATCAATTCCTTTTAATTCTTTTATGACTTCTTTATCATATTTTTTATCTATGTCTGTGATTACATAGCCAATATTTTCATTGGTTTTAAGATATTGCCCCACAATATTGAGCTTGCGATTGGCGAGTATATTATTAATTTTGGCAAGTACGCCGGCAGCATTCATATGAATATGAATAAACCTATGAGCTTCATGTAAAATAGGGAGAGCGATGTCAGGAAAACCAACCGTATTTGAAGTAGAGCCGGTATTGATGTAATCTATAATTCGTGAAGGGACAAAACTGGCTATGTTTTTTTGAGCTTCCAATGTGCTACCTCCAATGTGAGGCGTCAAAATGGTATTGGGTAGCCCTCGTAATTCAGAAATAAACTCCTCCTCGTTACTCATGGGTTCTTTTGGGAAAACATCTACTCCAGCACCTGCAACTTTCCCAGATTGGATCGCACTCTTTAAGGCATTATAATTTACCACATTACCACGACTTAAATTTAAGAAAATTACCCCTGACTTCATCAGATCAAATTGTGACACTCCAATAAGGTCATTGTTTTCTTGTCTACCGTCTACATGCACAGAAATGATATCAGATTGCACCATCAATTCCTCTAAAGACTCACAGGGGCTCACATTTCCGAGCCCTAGTTTTTCTACAATGTCAAAATAGATGACTTTCATGCCCATAGACTCAGCAACTATAGATAACTGTGAACCGATACTTCCATAACCAATAATACCCAACGTTTTTCCTCTAATTTCAAAGCTGTTCTGGGCAGATTTATTCCATTGACCTTGATGCATTTTAGGAATTTTATCCACCAAATTTCGCATCAAAATAATAATTTCTGCCAATACCAATTCAACGACAGATCTTGTATTTGAATAGGGCGCATTGAAAACAGCAATTCCTTTATTCTGGGCTGATTTAATATCTATTTGATTCGTCCCAATGCAAAAAGCACCAATGGCAAGCAATCTTTTCGCATGGCTAAGTACTTTTTTTGTGACTTGAGTTTTGGAGCGAATTCCAAGAATGGATACATCTTTAATCGCTCTGCAAAGATCGTTCTCAGACATTCCTGCATTGTGTACACTGACTTGATAACCTTCGGTGCGAAGTTTTGAAATGGCATTTTCATGGACATTCTCAAGTAACAAAACTTTGATTCTACTTTTCGGATAAGATAAGGCTCGTTCCATATTATTTTGATAAAAAACTTCGTCAAGATTGGGCGCTTCAAAGTCGGCATAACTGATAACTTTTTCTCTTTTTACATTTTCAGTAAAGGCATAAAAGGTTTTAGCAAATCCGGCTTCCTTGATCTCATAGTCCGTAAAGCCATCTCCCAAAACATGGACCTCGCCCTTTAATTTTAACTTTTCGATCTGCTTTGGCTTCCCCTTATTCGAAGAGAGTACATTTTTTTTGTTGAAACCAACAATATTTCCCTCTTCATCAAATACAAAATCATTGGCAAATACATTTTTCGCTTCAATACCGTATTCTGCTACTACAGGTATAATAAATTCTTTAAAACCATTAGATAAGATATAAAATTGCTTGGCATTTTTTTTAATAAATCGTTTATTTCTCTTAAATGAATTCGAAATTTTATTCTTCAGCTCTCTTACCAAAGGCAGTAGGTGATCTTTATTGGCCTTGATGATGGAAATGCGTTCCTCCAAGGAATCCCTAAATGACAATTCCCCACTCATCCCTAAGTCAGTGACTTCCTTCACACGGTTGATAATAGCCTCTTTTTTAGGATTCCCTTCCAGGGCAATTTCAGCCAAAATATCGAGTGCTTCTACTTTAGTGAATGTAGAGTCAAAATCTATGATAAAATGTTTTATGTTTTCCAATTATGACTTTAGATGATTTTGAAATGCAATGTTAATACTTCATTCAGTTATTTTTTTATAACAATTACTTTATTTTTATGGTCAACCTTCCCTACTTAAAACTTCAAGAGTTCCGGAGAATGAATAGCTCGACATTCTTTATATTAAGAGAAAGTGAAGAAGAATTTCTCCTAGTGACTTATTTAGACCAAAGTCAAAAAAAGAGGATAATTCAGAACTTAATTACTGGATGAGTTCAACCCATCCTTTATTTCAATGTTAACTGTTTTTCTAGACCTTTTAAAGACATCATACATTGATAATTGTAAATAATGTTAAAGAAGTAGAATAAGTTATGTGGATCTTTGTAGGAATACTGTTGATTTTCGTCCTTTGCGGTTTGAAATCTATTATTAATTACGCAGTATGGTATCAACTCCACTAGTGATCATTCGATTGCTCTTAGATGGTGTTTGTTACAAATTTTATGTGGAAAAAGAAAATATAAAAATTTCAAGATTATTTCAAATTAAATCCTTCATTTTGAATTTCAGCAGGCATGAGAAAATAAAAGCTAAAAGCTTGGTGATGTGATGTATTGGCATTGAGACCCAATATGGGTGCTGTTGGTCAAGGTATATTGTTAATTCTGACATCAAAAATTAAACGATATTTTTTGGTACTTGATAGAAGAATAAATCCATTGAAGATAAGTAGTTTTATCAAAAAATAAATGAACTGTAATTTACGATAGCTTGTTCAAAAAATCTGTTATTTAGAATCATTATAAATAATATTTTTGTTTTAAATGTATTACTGCTTAAAGTCTTGACTTTGAATGCATTACACCCAATAGGGAATCGAGGTCTCATAAATCGAAAAATAAGAGGCCTTGCGGGTTTGATTTGCAAAAACCCAATATTAGATTTGTAGTCAAATAAATTAGATCATTAAAAAATAGATGTCTAAAAAATTTATACCCATCCAGGGTTTCAAACGAGCCGCCATTTTCTTTCTTGGAATTATTTTGGTGACAACTTCCTTCAGTCAAGAAGACGCAATCGATCCGGCGATCATAGCTTCAGGTGAAAAATTATACAACGCTAACTGTACTCAATGTCACGCCATCAACGAAGTGGTGATTGGCCCAGCGCTTAAAGGGATTGAAGAGCGTCGTGAGAGACCTTGGCTTATAAGTTGGATAAAGAATTCTCAAAAAGTAATTGAAAGTGGGGACGAATACGCTGTTGCGTTGTACGAAAAGTACAAAAAAGTAGCTATGCCCGCTTATCCATTCACGGATGCAGAGATCATTTCCGTTTTAGAATATATCGATGTTGCTTCTAAGGTAGTTCCTCAGGTTGCTGCCGTGGCTGCGGCCGGAGAAGATAATGGTGCAGAAGGGAGCAACGAAGGCATGTCAAATACTTTCATGTATGCTATACTCATTGTGTTTATTTTCGTTTTGGGTCTTATCTTGGTGGTTTTGGGTTTGATCATCTCACTTTTGACCAAATACATAGGCACAATTAATGAGGTATCCCGGGAAGATCAAGAGTTAATCGTTGATCAAGAAGTCGATGTCTTCGCTTTTGTTAAGTCCAACACGATTCTAGGAATGATTATTTTCATTTTTGTTGCTGTTGGATTGAAGACAGGGATCGATGGTCTTTTTACAATAGGAGTTCAACAGGGGTATATGCCTACTCAACCCATTGCCTACTCACATGAGCTTCATGCGGGGCAGTACGAAATTGATTGTAATTATTGTCATACAGGTGTTCGAAAAAGTAAATCAGCAAACATACCTTCAGCAAATATTTGTATGAATTGTCATGTAGCTATAAAAACGGAAAGTAAGGAGATACAAAAAATCTATGCAGCTATAGATTATGATCCAGAGACCGGAGAGTATGGTGAGGATATACAACCTATAGAATGGGTTAGAGTGCATAATTTACCTGACTTAGCCTATTTTAACCACTCTCAGCACGTCAAAGTAGGTGGGCTAGAATGTGAGACGTGTCATGGTCCCATCAAAGAGATGGAGGTAGTTTATCAATATTCTAACCTGACTATGGGTTGGTGTATCAATTGTCATCGTGAGACCAATGTAAAATCAAAGGGCAATGATTATTACACCAATTTGGTAGAATTACACAACGAAAAGAATGCAAAAGAACCGATGAAAGTAGAAGATATTGGTGGTCTTGAATGTTCTAAATGTCATTATTAATACACAGCGTAGGAAACAGCTAAAATGAAAGAAACAAAAAAATACTGGAAAGGACTGGAGCAGCTTCAGAAGACCCCAGGATTTGAGAAATACGCTAACAAGGAGTTCGCACAAGAGTTACCCCTAGGTGATAGTGATGGAGAAACATCTCGCCGAGATTTTTTGAAGGTAATGGGTTTTGGAGTTGCTGCTGCATCCTTAGCAGCCTGTGAAACACCCATTAATAAGGCGATACCTTACGTCAAAAAACCAGTTAATGTAGACCCAACCATTGCTGATTATTTTGCATCTACATATAGCTTAGGTAGTGATCAGACCAGTGTTGTTGTAAAAACAAGAGAAGGCAGGCCCATTAAAATTGAAGGAAACAAATTGTCTTCAGTTACGGGAGGGGGTACAAGTGCACAAATTGAAGCATCTGTTCTCTCCTTGTACGACCAAGAAAGATTAAAAGGTCCGGCTGCTAAAGGTAAAGAAGTGTCCTGGGAAGAATTAGATGCCAAAATCAAAAGTGAATTGGCGATTGCTTCTGGACCCATTTATTTGGTTACTAACAGTTTATCAAGTCCATCGACCAAAAAGGTGATCGAAGGATTCAAAAACAAGTATGCCTCGCTTACCCATGTGACCTACGATCAAAATTCAGTGAGTGGTCAATTAGACGCTAACCTCGCTGTATTCGGTAAACGTGCATTACCTTCCTATGATTATTCAAAAGCCAAAACTATTGTCTCTTTTGGATATGATTTCTTGGGTACGGGAGCGAATACTCCGCTTGCCAATAAGCAATTTGCTGAAAGCAGAAGATTATCTGCATCTAAAAAGGAGATGTCCCGGTTGTATTCATTTGAAAGTGTTTTATCGCTCACCGGGGCCAATGCTGATTACAGGTCGCCTATTAGAGCTTCAGAACAAGGAGCTTACATTGCAAGTCTCTACAACGTTATAGCAAAAGAAACAGGAGGTCAGGTTATCGATGGTTTACCTTCGATTGACAACCAAATCTTATCAAAAGCGGCAAGCGACTTATTACATGCTAAGGAATATTCCATTGTGTTATCTGGTTCCAATGATGTAAGTATCCAAATGTTCGTCAATGCAATCAATGTAATGTTAGGAAATATTGGAGCGACCATTGATTTTGGGAGACATCAAAATATCAGATCAGGTGATGATATAGCCTTTGGCCAGTTCGTAAAGCAATTGTCTTCCGCTGGAGGAGTGATATTCTATAATTGTAATCCTGTTTACGATCATCCACTGGGATCTAAGATAGCAGCTTCGCTAAAAAATATAAGTTTTTCATTGGCTACTACAGATAGAATGGATGAAACCAATTCTTTGGTCTCATATTTAGCACCTGATCATCATTATTTGGAGTCTTGGAATGATTTTGAGCCCGTTCATGGTAAATATAGTCTTTCACAACCGGCGATTTCTAATCTATTCAATACGAGACAAGCTCAGGACAGTTTGCTCTCATGGGCAAATATGGAGGTCAACTATTATGACTTTTTAAGAATGAATTGGGCTGAAAACATAGCTTCTCTCAGTAAAAAATCTATACTTGATTTTGATGCCTTTTGGGAGGAATGCCTCCATGATGGGGTTTTTGAACCAGAAACGGTAGCTACTGATGAGTTTGATGCTGATTTGTCAGGACTTGGAAAAGCGGCCTTTAACATTACTAAACCAAGTTCCTTTCTAGAATTAGTCATTTTTGAAAATGGTACGGTAGGAAATGGAATTCAATCTAATAACCCTTGGTTGCAAGAAATGTCAGACCCTATCACCAAAGCTTGTTGGGATAATTATTTGACAGTTTCTCCAAAGCAAGTAGAAGAATGGGGCATCGAGTTGGGTGACATGACTACTCAAATGGTCAACTTAACCGTTGACGGTCAAAGTTTGAAGTTACCCGTTTTACCTCAACCAGGCCAAAAATACGGTACTGTAGGTTTAGCTATTGGATATGGCCGATCCGTTGCGGGCAGGGTGGGTAATCAAGTAGGTTTCAATGCCTATCCCATGATCAATGTTGATGATGGAGGTCAGCTTGATTTTAATATATATGCAAACGTGACCGTTGAACCAACTGACGAAGCGTATGCTATAGCCCAGACCCAAACGCACCATACATTCATGGGAAGGGGAAATGTGATTCAAGAGGCCACCTTATCTGAGTATCAAAAAGATCCCCAAGCTGGCAGACACATGCCCAAAATTGCGACTTCAGAAGGTTTCAAGAAGCCTACGGCGGTTTCCTTGTGGAAGGGCCATCAGTACGCCAATCACCATTGGGGGTTGATGATTGATTTAAATTCTTGTACGGGGTGTGGTACTTGCTCAATTTCATGTCAAACAGAGAATAACATTTCTGTGATAGGAAAGAAGGAGGTGCTTAACAGGCGTGACATGGCTTGGATCAGAATTGACAGATATTATTCAAGTGATAGCAATGGCGATAGCTATGCCGACATGGAAATAGCTGCTGAAAATCCAGAAGTTACGTTTCAGCCGATGATGTGTCAGCATTGCAATAATGCTTCTTGTGAGACAGTTTGTCCGGTAGCAGCGACTACCCATAGCTCTGAGGGACTGAATCAAATGACTTACAATCGTTGTATCGGGACCAGATATTGTGCGAATAACTGTCCTTACAAAGTAAGAAGGTTCAATTGGTTTAAATTTCACGATAACGAGCAGTTTGGAGACAATCTTGCGATGAACAATGATTTAGGCAAAATGGTGCTTAACCCTGACGTAACTGTACGCTCAAGAGGGGTCATAGAAAAATGTTCGTTTTGTGTACAACGCATCCAATCTGGAAAGCTGGAAGCTAAAAAAGAAGGAAGAAGGCCAGTAGATGGAGAAATCACGACTGCGTGCGCTTCATCATGCCCATCTGAAGCTTTAGTCTTTGGAGATATGAAAGACCCTAAATCTAGAATATCCAAAATGCTTCAAATTAGATCAATGGAAAAAGGTGTTGAAGCTCAAGAGCCGAGAGCGTATCACGTACTAGAAGAATTAAGAGAAATGCCAAATGTTTGGTATTTGACGAAGATCAGAAATAAAAATGAAAAGACGGAAGCAGCGAACGCTCACTCTTAAAGATTAGAATATGAGTTCAGAATCAGTAATTAGAGAACCTTTAATAACAGGTGGAAAAACAGTCCACGATGTCACCGAAGATATTTCTAGACGCGTAGAGGAGAAGCCAACTAAATTATGGATGTTGGCTATGACCATTTCTCTGGGTCTACTTGCGATCGGTGCTTACACTGTATTTTTACTTCTATGGCATGGTGTGGGCATGTGGGGTCTCAATAAAACCGTTGGTTGGGCTTGGGATATTACCAACTTTGTTTGGTGGGTAGGTATTGGTCACGCCGGTACGTTAATATCAGCTATTTTATTGTTGTTCAGACAACGTTGGAGGATGTCCATCAACAGGGCTGCTGAGGCGATGACAATTTTTGCAGTTATATGTGCTTTGCAATTTCCTATTTTACATACGGGAAGACCTTGGTTAGCCATTTATTGGATGTTTCCTTTACCCAATACGTTTGGATCACTTTGGGTTAATTTTAACTCTCCACTCTTGTGGGATGTATTTGCTATTTCCACTTACTTTTTGGTGTCATTGATATTTTGGTATATCGGTTTGATTCCAGATTTTGCAACAATAAGGGATCGTGCTAGAAATAAAATTTCCAAATCTATATATGGAGCACTAAGCTTTGGTTGGGATGGCGCGGCAAAGACTTGGAGTAGGTATGAGACGGTCGCATTGGTATTGGCAGGCTTAGCCACGCCATTGGTACTTTCAGTCCACACCATTGTCTCTATGGATTTTGCAACCTCGGTCATTCCTGGTTGGCATACAACGATATTTCCTCCCTATTTTGTGGCAGGTGCTATATTTTCTGGATTCGCAATGGTTTTGACCCTCATGATTGTAACGAGAAAGGTTTATAAGCTCGAGGACTACATTACCATACAACATCTTGAAATGATGAATATTGTAATTATCATCACTGGATCAATTGTGGGCGTGGCTTATTTAACGGAGTTATTTATTGCTTGGTATTCAGGAGTAGAGGCAGAACAATATGCATTTTTAAATCGAGCGACGGGACCTTATTGGTGGGCATACGCTGCGATGATGACTTGTAATGTAGTTTCGCCTCAATTATTTTGGTTCAAGAGAATCAGGACAAACATAGCTGCCACTTTTGTGCTGTCAATCGTTGTGAACATTGGTATGTGGTTTGAGCGATTTGTTATTATCGTTACTTCATTGCATCGAGATTTTCTACCCTCTAGTTGGGCCATGTTTTATCCAACTTTTGTAGATGTGGGAGTGTATGTATTTACGTTTGGGTTATTTTTTACTTGTTTCTTTTTGTTTGCGAAGTTCTTTCCCGTGATCAATATGGCTGAAGTAAAGAGTATTATAAAGACAACAGGAGAAAAAGCTAAGTGATGTCAAATACAAAATTTATTTTAGGTGTTTACGAGGATGAAGACATTCTTTTAAATGCAATAACAAATATTAGAACTGCTGGAGTCAAAATACATGAAGTTTACAGTCCTTTTCCTGTGCATGGTATTGACGATGTTTTGGGATATAAACGATCTAAATTATCCATCGTCGCTTTCTTATTTGGTGTTTTAGGGACGTCCTTGGCACTAATAATGCAAATAGGTATGATGGGTGTAGATTGGCCGATGATCATAGGAGGTAAAGACTTTATTCCTTACCCATCATTTGTACCAGTAATATTTGAGTTAACTGTTTTATTAGCGGCTTATGGAATGTGTTTTACTTTCTTCATAGTGAGTGACTTAAAGCCTTGGGCGAAACCAAGAATTTTTGATCTAAGAATTACAGATGATAAGCATGTCATGGCCATTGATTTAGATCAAAACAAAATCGATGTTGCTAAAATTGATAAAATTTTGAAAGATAATGGCGCAAGCGAAGTAAATCAGAAAACCTTTGATGAGGCTTAAAATGAAAATAAACTCTATTTATACAACCATCATAGCGCTGTTCATGTTTTCGTGTGCAGCTGGACCCGATAATCCCGGTGTTGAATTCTCCCCGCAGATGTATCATTCCACCCCTTATGAACCTTTAAGTCAGATAGTTGATAAAGAAGCGGGAAGGTGGGTAAGTTCAAACGGGGAAGATGTTCCTGCCGAATTCTATAATTCTAACCCCTACAATGCGTTTAATATGACCATGAGGGAACCGGTAAAAGGCACGGTTAAAAGAGGTCAGTATCTAACCCCTACATTTGCTCCCGATGACTACTTGGCCGCTGATTTGCTATTAGAGAATCCGTTAGATTCGACCAAAGTGATAATCGCAGATGGCAAAGCTTTGTATACGCGCTTTTGTAGCCATTGTCATGGTGCCAAAGGTATGGGTGATGGTAAAGTGGGTAAGGTGTATAAGGGGGTTACTGCCTATACCTCTGCCTCAGTAGTAAACAAAGGAACGGGTCATATTTACCAAGTCATTACTCATGGCAAAGGAAGAATGGGTTCGCATGCTTCTCAAATAAGTCCAGAGGAGCGTTGGAAGATCGCTATGTATGTTAAAGTTTTACAGCAATAAATTCGCATGTCTATGACCACGGTAGAAGAAAAATATGATTTTTCGGCGAAAGCCAAAAAGAACCTCTTAATTACAGTAGGGATTGGAATTGCCCTTACGATTCTAGGTATTGTTTTAATGAGCACGGGAGGACATCATGAAGAAGCTGCTCACGAAAGTGGGCATGCCTTTAGTTGGATCAATCGTTTAGGCGTTGATATCTGGATAAATAATATTTATTTCACAGGAATTGCTATTGTGGGGGTTTTCTTTTTTGCCTTACAATATGCCGCACAAGCAGGCTGGTCTGCAGGAATAAAAAGAATTCCCTTAGCTTTTGGAAGCTGGTTACCTACCGCAGGGATCCTTATGCTGGTCAGTTTTTTTGTGTTTGGGCATGATCTGTTTCATTGGACACATCATGATTTATACGATACTACCTCTCACGAATTTGATAGTATCATCAATGCCAAAAAATCTTATTTCTTTTGGCCCTTGAGCGATCATTCATCTGTTCCTGTATTTTTTATAGCAAGGATGGTGTTCTTCTTTGGTTTGTGGTATTATTTATTCATGAAATTAAGAAAGTTAGCTTTTCAAGAGGATTTTGAAGGAGGCACAGCCTCTTGGTACAGTATGAGAAAGCTATCGGCAGTATTTCTAATTATTTTTGCTGTAACCTCCTCTATAGCCGCTTGGGATTGGGTGATGTCTATTGATACGCATTGGTTCAGTACCATGTTTGGTTGGTATGTTTTCGCTAGTTGGTGGGTAACTACCCTTGCACTAATTACCTTTATCACTATTCACTTAAAGGAGAAAGGCTTACTTTCAATCGTCAATGAAAATCATCTACATGATATTGGGAAATTCGTATTTGCCTTCTCTGTATTTTGGACATATATATGGTTCTCACAGTTCCTATTGATATATTATGCCAATATCCCTGAAGAAACCATATATTTTGTCGAAAGATGGAATAATGACCAATATGGAATTATTTTCTTTGTGAACTTGTTTTTAAATTTTATTTTACCTTTCCTTTTGCTAATGCCGAGGGATGCTAAACGTCATACGGCCATTCTAAAAGTGGTCACGCCGATTGTCATATTTGGACATTGGATTGATTTTTATTTAATGATTACTCCAGGTTCGCTAAAAGGAAATGGAGGCTATGGATTAGTAGAATTTGGTACCATGCTGATTTATGGTGGCGTCTTCTTATATGTGGTATTAAATAGCCTATCTAAAGCACCTTTATATTCTAAAAATGATCCTATGTTGAATGAAAGCTTACATCACCACGTACAATAAATTACAAATAATTCTATGTTGAATACAATTATAATCATCGCTGCAATACTCATTCTGGTAATATTGTTTGCCATATTTAGGGTATCATCTCTTGTTGATGTGATCAAAGGAGATTCAAGTACTAAAATTCCTTCATCAAATGGCACACAAGCCAACTTATTACTCTTATTTCTAATTGCGGGTTTAGTCGGGGGGGGGTATTATTCCTTTGGAGGACTAGAAGATGATTTTGTGCTACCAGTGGCCTCTAAACATGGGGTTATTACTGATACGCTTTTCTGGTGGACGATGGCGATTACGGGTGTCGTATTCATTGTTACGCACATCTTTCTCTTTGGTTTTTCGTGGAAATATCAGCATCGCAAAAATCAAGTGGCTTATTTCTATCCGCACAACAATAAGTTAGAAATGATTTGGACCATTATTCCTGCTATTGTGCTTGCAGCTCTTGTTTTTACAGGATGGAAAGCCTGGATGGATATTACAAGAGAATCGCCAGAAGGTTCGGAAGTAATTGAAATTATGGGATACCAGTACGCCTGGTCGGTGAGGTATCCAGGAGCAGACAACGTTCTAGGAGATTACGATTATTTAAAAATTGATGCTACCAATCAAATGGGCATTGATTTCTCTGATCGCGCTTCCTTTGATGATTTTATCCCAAGAGAAATTCACGTTCCCAAAGGAAAACCTGTCCGTTTTAATATTCGGGCTCGAGATGTGATCCACAGTGTATATCAACCCCATTTTCGTTTACAAATGAATGCGGTACCTGGCATGCCGACACAATTCTGGTTTGAACCTACAAAAACTACGGAAGAGATGCGTACAGAAACCAAAAATCCCGATTTTCAATATGAACTCGTTTGCAATAAAATATGTGGACAAGGCCATTTTGCCATGAGGTACATTATTGTGGTGGATGAGCTTGAGGATTATAAGGAATGGTTCAAATCTCAAGAGCCTTGGTTAAAACAAAATGCAGATTACCTCACAGAGGTACCTGCAAAATTAAGAGAAGCGGCGAGTATTGCGGCAGGGATAGAAAATCCTGCATATTTAGATGCTCCGAACGGTTTAACAATTAGTGGTTCCAAATAATTAAAATATGTCGATTACAGATATTCAAGTTACAGACGAGGCGGTTCATGGCGATGACCATCATGAAGAACATCATGAGCAAAGTTTTATTTTTAAGTATATTTTTTCAACAGATCACAAAACGATTGCTAAACAGTTTTTGATCACAGGCATTTTTTGGGCGATTCTAGGAGGTGGGCTTTCAGTTATTTTCCGTTTGCAGTTAGGGTTCCCAGATATGAATATGGGTTTTCTTCAGCCTTTTTTAGGAGATTGGATTTCTAACTCGGGTAAACTAGATCCAGAATTCTATTTAGCCATGATTACCATGCACGGAACGATCATGGTTTTCTTTGTACTAACGGCGGGCTTAAGTGGAACTTTTAGTAACTACTTGATTCCTCTACAACTTGGAGCCCGTGATATGGCCTCTGGATTTATGAACCTACTATCATATTGGTTCTTCTTCCTCTCTAGTGTGATTATGTTCATATCTATGTTTTTATCCACGGGACCTGCTAGCGGTGGATGGACCATATATCCTCCATTAAGTGCCCTACCACAGGCCATGAGTGGTTCAGGAATGGGAATGACCCTCTGGTTGGTATCTATGGTTTTTTTTATCGCCTCTACCTTATTGGGTGGAATCAATTACATCACTACCGTCATAAATTTACGAACAGAAGGAATGACTTTCCGCAGAATGCCATTGACTATTTGGGCTTTCTTTATCACAGCTGTTTTAGGTCTATTGTCTTTTCCTGTATTAGTAGCTTGTGTATTGCTGCTAGTCTTTGACCGATCTTTTGGTACAAGTTTTTACCTTTCAGAAATTTTCATTGGAGGAGAGGCACTTCCCAACTTAGGAGGTAGTCCTATTCTATTCCAACATCTATTTTGGTTCCTAGGTCATCCAGAAGTTTATATAGTGATTTTACCCGCATTAGGTATTACATCGGAAGTCATTTCAACCAACTCTAGAAAGCCGATTTTTGGATATACAGCTATGATCGGTTCTATCTTAGCGATAGCCTTTTTATCTTTTATTGTATGGGCTCATCATATGTTTATTACAGGGATGAATCCATTTTTAGGGTCTATATTTATGTTTCTGACCTTGATTATAGCCATTCCATCTGCTGTGAAGGCTTTCAATTACATAACGACCTTGTGGAAGGGTAATCTTGTTTTCACTCCAGCTATGTTGTTCTCTATTGGACTCGTATCATTCTTTATATCAGGAGGATTGACGGGCCTTTTCCTTGGTAACGCGGCAATTGATATCAATTTGCATGATACCTACTTTGTGGTAGCCCATTTTCACCTAGTCATGGGTAGCGCGGCTTTCTTTGGCTTGCTTGCAGGTGTTTATCATTGGTTCCCCAAAATGTTTGGAAGAATGATGGATGAAAAGCTGGGTTATATCCACTTCTGGCTAACTTTTGTAGGCGTTTATTTAGTGTTTTTCCCCTTACATTATATTGGTATTGCGGGTTTTCCTAGAAGATATTACTCATTCACTAATTTTGATGCTTTTAGTTCATTTGTAGATTTAAATTCATTCGTAACGGTAGCTGCTATCATTACTTTTGGTGCTCAATTCATCTTCTTATTTAACTTTTTCTATAATATTTTTAAAGGTAAAAAAGCACCACTCAATCCATGGAACTCCAATACTTTAGAGTGGACAACACCAAGAGTTCCTGAGCATGGTAATTGGCCTGGAGAGATCCCAAAAGTTTATCGATGGCCATATGATTATTCCAAGCCAGGCGCAGAGGATGATTTTATTCCCCAAACAGTGCCTTATCACAAGACCAAAGAATCGAATACTGATTTTGAGAACGAAGAGAGTAAAAAAGAGTAATCAGCTACTTGACACTTTAGTTAAAATCAACAATGAATAATTTAGAGATAAGTAATATAGACTCAGTAGCTATTAAGCTGAAAGCGTACTATGAGTTATTAAAACCAAGGTTATCTTTTCTTGTCGCATTTTCTGCAGCATTTGGTTTTTTGCTCGGTGCAGAAGGCACGCCTGATTTATTTCTTTTATTGATGCTTAGTGTGGGATCATTTCTTATATCAGGTGCAGCAGTAACTATCAATCAGGTTATCGAATGGAATTTAGATATTTTAATGAGGCGAACTTCTGGACGTCCAATACCTACCTCCAAAATAACCCAACTGGAAGCCACGATATATAGCGTAGTAGTATATGCCTTGGGGATTTGTTTGGTGGCTTACTGTACCAATATATATGCGGCGCTGCTGGCTACAAGTTCTTTGATTATTTATGCCTTTATGTATACGCCCTTAAAAAAGGTAGGTCCCGTAGCTGTTTTTGTTGGAGCCATACCCGGCGCATTGCCTCCCTTAATAGGATGGGTTGCCGCAACGGGTACGCTTACTTATGAAGCATGGATTATTTTTGGTATTCAGTTTATTTGGCAGTTTCCTCATTTTTGGGCTATAGCTTGGGTTTCTTATGATGATTATAAGAAAGCAGGTTTTAAATTGCTACCTGGTGGTGGCAAAAAAGATCTCAACACGGCGATTAATATCATGGTCTACACCCTTTTCTTATTGCCGTTGGGATTACTTCCCACTTATTTCGGTTTAACGGGATTGAACAGTGGTATCATCGCTACTTGTTGTGGTGCTTTATTTTTAGCACAGACCTTCCAATTAATGAAAGATAATTCACATAAATCTGCTTTAAGAATTATGTTTGGCTCATTTATTTATCTGCCAATAGTTCAGATATCATACTTATTCGATAAATTATAATGGAGAATACAGCGGTTATTTTCGCAAATAGAAATTTCAAATTAAAATCAGTCAACGCTAAGAAATTTGCTTTATGGCTGTTCATTGTCTCCATATGTATGCTTTTTGCAGGTTTGACTAGTGCTTACATTGTAAAAAAATCTGATGGGAGATGGTTACAATTTGATATGCCTGACATGTTTTTGTATTCTACCTTGGTGCTTGTTTTAAGTAGCATTGCGATGCATTGGACCTATTTAAAAGCAAAAGACAACTCACTCAAAGCGGTAAAGATTGGAATTACTGCGACGGCTGCGATAGCCGTAGTCTTTTTTTATATGCAATATTTATCATGGGTCAAATTAGTGGCTCAAGATGTTTTTTTAGTAGGGAACCCTTCGGGATCCTTTGTATATATATTTTCAGGACTACATTTAGCTCACCTGATAGGGGGCTTGGTATTTTTATTAGTAGTTTTTTTAGATACGATAAACTACAAAGTTCACTCCAAAAGTATGTTAGCCATTGAAATGTGTACAACCTACTGGCATTTTCTTGGTGGACTGTGGATTTATTTGTATCTTTTTCTGGTAATGAATAATTAATCATCAATTATGTCAAGTACAGCAATAGAAATTGAAGAAAAGAAAGATTTATGGGGTGGTGGCGTATCACCGATGAATGTAAGTTATGGAAAACTAATGATGTGGTTTTTCTTGCTTTCGGATGCATTTACTTTTTCTGCTTTACTCATCACTTACGGTCTTATCCGGTTTAGCCATCCTGCATTTGACGGTGCCATTGACGATTTTGTTTTTTCTCAAGAATACTGGCCTGTTCCAGAAGTTGTTTTTGAGGCAGTTCCTTTCCTACATGGGGTACATTTACCTTTGATTTTTGTAGGGCTCATGACATTTGTGCTTATTTTAAGTAGTGTAACCATGGTTTTAGCTGTGGAAGCGGGTGAAAGAATGGATCGAAAAGGAGTAGAGAAGTGGATGCTTTGGACGCTGCTAGGAGGTATTGCTTTTTTAAGTTGTCAAGCTTGGGAGTGGAGTCATTTTATTACGGGAACGGATATGGGATCTAGACTTCTTGATGGGAGTATTTTTCATGGGGCAAATTTGACCATGAATGAATATGGACCTCCCAACTTTGCAGCCTTATTTTTCTTCATAACAGGCTTTCATGGCTTTCATGTTTTTAGCGGTGTTATGCTCAACTTTATGGTGTTCTTTCAAGCCGTTACTGGAAAACTTGAGAGGACTGGACATTATGAAATGATTGAAAAAGTAGGTCTTTATTGGCATTTTGTTGATCTAGTTTGGGTATTTGTTTTTACCTTCTTTTATCTGGTTTGACTTTTCAAATTATAAAATAAATTAAACATGCAACAGAATACACCTATTGATGTTAAGTCTATAGACAAGGACAAAGTAAAAATGTTTTTGCGGGTCACCTTGTATCTTTTTGTAATTACGGTATTTGAATTTGCCATCGCCTTTACGGTCCCACACGAATATAAATGGGTAAGGATTTTTATTTTTGTAGCCTTAACTATTGTCAAAGCCTATTATATCATGTCGGAATTTATGCATTTAGGTCATGAGAAAGGAGCACTGAAGATGTCAATATTGTTTCCGTTATTGTTTGTGGCATTCTTATTATTTATTCTTTTATTCCAAGCGGATGCCATTTTTCAAGCAGTATATTAATTGAAGAAAATATTAAAGTTTTTTATCCTAATTGTTGTCTTTGGTTTACCCGTTAGCTGGTATTTGTTTCTTCAAGCATTTGGCCAAAATCAATTTCAATTATCTCCTGTGGGTAACATTAACGAGACATGCAACTTGGAATCGGCTTCCTTATATATTCTTGACACTGGCGTAGTTGATAATGAAAAGCTACAACTTCAACGATTGATGACTCAACTTAAAGACAATAATTGGTCGTATGATTTTTACACCTCTAAGGAAGATTGTTTCGGAGAATTCAATACTTATCCCTTAATACTCGTTGGGGTTAACCGTGAGATCATCGGATATTATGAATTAAGCATTGAAGAAGTGGACAGAGTTCTAGTTGAGTTTGATTTGCTCAACCATTTACGAGAGATATTATGAAAAATAAAAATTATTTAGTTTTAATAAGAATTATTTCTGCCGTCGTTCCATTATTGGTGGCCTTCTTATTATTTTTTCCATCTAAATTAAATCTAGGTAATTGGGTTTATCATATACCGGCTTTCAATGCGTTGTTGAATACAGCGACGAGCATCTTACTTATTGCCGCTATCATCGCTATCAAAAGTAAAAATGTCAAGTGGCATCAGGCTTTGATGACTTCTGGTTTCAGTTTAGGGGCGATTTTTTTATTAGCTTATGTGTTATATCATTCCTCTGCCACTACGACTATCTTTGGAGATGTCAATGGAGATGGTATGATATCGGATGCTGAACGTGGCCTTGTAAGCATAAGTAGGCCCTTCTATGTAGGTATATTGATATCCCATATCGCATTATCGGTAATCGTCATACCTCTTGTTTTGACTTCTTTCTTTTATTCTCTCAACGCAAAAATAGAAGAGCATAAAAAAATAGTTAAATTTACTTTTCCTATTTGGCTCTATGTTTCTATTACGGGTGTGATCGTATACTTGATGGTTAGTCCTTATTATATGCACGGATGAAAGTGAAAAGATTATTACTACTTGTCTTGGGTCTTCAAAATATCCAAATGATTAATGCCCAGTGTGTGATGTGTCGGACACAGGTGGTTAATAACGTGAGTCACGGAGATGTGGACTTGGCAGGAGGCCTTAATTCAGGCATCGTTTACCTATTTTCGGCGCCCTATCTATTAATTCTGTTAGTCTTTGTCTTGTGGTATAAGTTCTTTTATTTACATGGAAAAAAAAACAAGATCGTCAGCCATTTTTAATGGATACTGTCCAAGATGTAGGGACGGAAATATATTCAAAACTGCTGTTTTTACTTTTAATAATTTCACAAAAATGAACCCACGTTGCCCCAGTTGTAACTTGGACTACGAAGTAGAGCCTGGTTTTTTTTATGGGGCGCTCTACATTAGTTACATATACTCTGTAGGAATATTCGCTGCCGTTACCATTATTTTATTTGTCTTTTTTGATGATCCCGAATCAAAAGTTTATACCGGTACGGTGATTTTTCTCTCCATTATTCTATATCCGTTCAATTATCGATTTTCAAGGATCATATACCTTCATTTGTTTGGTAGAGTGAAATATGATGCAGCTTTAAGAGCTAGTTAATCTCGTTTCCTTTAATTTAGTCGTAGATGCGCTTACGATTAATCAAAATAATTGTTTTATGGTTTTTTAGTGCCGGAGTAATAGCTTATTGGATAAATATGGGTAAGGAGGGTCAGGTTGCTCTTGAAATTAATAATAAGATTTCCTCCATCATTAGCGATCAATTGACGAATCTTCATTTTTTTTTAGATCAATCTATGCATCATAATGATACAGATCTACAGCAGTCTTTTAATTCAAATTATCCCATCTATGGTTATCGAGACGGAGAGCTCATTTTTTGGAATTCCAATGCCTACTTTCCAGCCTATGAACGTATCAAGACAGTGGATACGGTTGCTTTTCTTTCAGATGATAATATCAATGTTATTTGTCTCAGAGTTTCAAAACAGGAAGTTTCCGGAGCCCTGCTAGAACTGTATTCCATTATACCCATTGCTTCAACCTTTGTATCTAAAGCGAATCAATCAATTACAGTATTTAATAAACAGTTATTTTCAAAATTCGAAGTAGACTTCAATACTCAAGGATTCCCGGTCTGCTATGATGGCAAAATCTTATTGAAATTATCAGCAGCGCCTAATGCTAAAGATATTTCTGTCACAAATTTTATGCTTCTCCTCTTCATTGCATTGACGGTATTTTATACGATTAATTCCTTTCTAAATTTTTTAGCATTAAAATCATCATTGGGTTATCTAGTCGTATTAGTTGTGTCTTTGTGCCTTTGGATGGCCAATTTTGTTTTGATGACAATGGGGGGAGTTGGTTCAATGATGTTTCGTGAATATCAATTTATTCCGAATCTCTTATCCGTCAAATTTGAGCAGTTATTTTTTATTTTTTCATTTTTATTAATCATTTTGTTGAAGCTGACGAATGCCTTATTTAAGTCCAAAAAAGTGCTTCAACTGACGATTACTAGATTCAGGTCATTCACTATTGTTTTTTCCTTCTTAAGTTCGATAATTAATTCCCATTTATTGTTTTTTGGAATAGAGTTGATCGCTCATTACAGCCAAGTGAATCTAGACATTACTAAATCGGTGCTCTTCAGTAATCATCGGATACTGTATTACATTTTTTTGATGTTGTTATCTTCGTGTTATTTCTTTTTAAATCATCTTTCCTACAAGTTTTTTATAAAGGCCTATGTTTCTTCGCAGCATTTGGGCTATGTGATGATCCTATTACTAGCCTATTTCATAAGCCCCTTTGGTGATCAATGGTATATCATATTCCCTCAGTTAATAGTTTGGGGGATCATGTTTATGACAGGCTGTTCTTTTCAATTGACCAAGTCCAAATTCATCACTCTTTTTTATTTGATGTTGATTGCTGTATTCGTAGGAATTCTGAACGCTCGTGTAATCTTGAAATCCCATGCACGTTCAGAATTAGAGCAGAAACAAGATTTTGCTCTTAAAATTCAAACAGCGACCGATTCGATAGGAGAGTATTACATCAGTAGACTGGGTGAGAAAATAATGAAAGATCCAATCATTGCTTTAAGATTTAAAAATGAGCTGCTTGCAACAAAGGTTATCGAGGATCGTATAAGGGAGATTCAAGCTCCTTACCTTGATAAATATGTGATAAAGACCTATTTATTAGATGATAAAGGTGATTCTTATGGTTTTACTAGAACAGAAGGAATCAATTTTTCAAAAGCAATATTACGGAAGGCAAATACTACATCTTATGAGAATATTTATTCTGTGCCTATGATTGAAAACGGGTATCATAAGTATTATACGGTGATCCCCATATCATCTTCAAACTATAAAGGGGAAATCATTTTAGAGTACACTAAAAAGAAGCACTCATCTCCAACGGTCTATTCCTCCCTTGTCAAGTCTAAAAATAATAGTTCTCAAAAAGTTAAAAATTACGATTATGGCATTTATCAAAATGGAATGCTTACTCATCAATTAGGTAATTATAAATTTCCCTTAACACGGGCTGAAGTATGTCCTGATATAAATTTTCCAGGCGAATGTATTCAATGGAATCAGCATTTCTATTTGACAAAAATGCAAGACGAACGTATGTTAATGATTGTGTCTAGCGCTTATAGTAATTATGCTATTTTCGGGAATATGGCTTTCATTTTTATTTTGGGTTTGTTTTTCTTCGGATCTGTTTTTTTTATAATGACTAGACTTAGACCCATTCAAATTTTTAGTTTAACTAATAAAATTCAACTTTATGTAGGTCTTGCATTCCTCGTTCCGACTGCTATTGTCAGTGTGCTCATATTATCTCAATTGACTTCATCATATCGTGCTGAAATTAACAGAAGCTATCAAAAAAGAGCTGTGAATATCGCTCAAAATTTTAAACAAGACTTAGCGTTATTTCTGAACAACAATACTAATAAGTACCAACTGATTCAAAAAATTATAGAAATAGCAAATTTATCCAGGAGTGACATTAACCTGTATGGAGCGAAAGGCCAGATGTTAGCATCAAGTAGTAAGGATATTTTTGATCAAAACATTTTATCAAAAAAAATACATCCCATGGCATATGAGCATATTATTGATGGGCGAGGCCAAACAAAGATCATTGAGGAAACCATAGCAGGTGTGAAATTTAAAACAGTATATGTGGCCGTTTATGGAGATCAAATAAACCAATTAATGGGGATTATTGCGCTCCCATTTTTCGATTCCAAAAATCACGTAAACGATCAACAAATTGAGGTATTCAATAATTTCATGGTGTTTTTTACGTCTATTTTCATCTTGACGCTCTTGGTCGGTAATTATGGAATGAAGGGAATTATCAAGCCCATTAAGATGATTGCTGAACGTATGAGAAGAATTCAATTTATGTCCGAAGAGATTGCACCATTGACGTATAAAGAAAAGGATGAAATTGGCATGTTAGTCTTTGAATACAATCAAATGTTGGCTAAGTTGGATCAGAGTAGAGATGAGTTGGCGAAAATTCAAAAAGAGACGGCTTGGCGAGAACTTGCCCAGCAAGTAGCCCATGAAATTAAGAATCCATTAACGCCTATGAAGCTAAAGATCCAACTAATGCAGAGAGCGATGAATGATTCAGAGGTAAATTATGAAGTACTTAACTCTTTACTTGGACAGATTGATAACTTATCTTCTATCGCAGATTCATTTTCTTCTTTTGCCCAATGGCCCGCACCTCACAATGAAGTGTTTGATTTTTCTAAATTAGTAAGAGAAACTTCGTCTCTTTATGCTTCAGATGATTTACAAATTCATCTTGGAATAACCGAATATGTGATGGTTTATGCTGATGTTGATCTTATGCGTCAAATTTTAAATAACCTCATCATAAATGCAGTTCAATCACATGTCGAAAAGCCAGGTTACATAGAGGTCTGCTTAGAGGTTAAAGGTCACAAATTACTTTTATCGATAAAAGATAAGGGTCAAGGGATTTCGGATAAGAATGTGGCTGATATTTTTAAGTCTTATTTTACCACCAAGGAGAAGGGAACAGGAATAGGACTTGCATTTGCAAAGAAAGGAATAGAACAAGCGGGAGGGAATATTTGGTTTGAGACTAAAAAGGGTGTTGGTACGACTTTCTTTATTACCATGCCAAGGGCATAACTTTATGAGATTACTTATCTCAGATGCATTCGCTTCATTAATTGAGTGGCAAAGACAAAGTCATTTAATTCTTTTAAGTCAGATTTTGTAATCTCGTCATTGGTCCCTTCCCAAAGTTTTTTCCCTTCTAAGAGAAACATAATATGATCTCCCATTTCAATCACGGAGTTCATGTCATGGGTTACGATAATCGTCGTGATCAAGTATTCAGAGGTGATTTCTTTAATTAAATTATCTATTTTTATGCCAGTCTGTGGGTCTAGACCACTATTGGGTTCGTCACAAAAAAGATAGTTAGGTTTGTTTACAATAGCTCTAGCTATTCCAACACGTTTTTTCATACCCCCACTTATTTCAGAAGGCATTTTTTTATTAATATTGACTAAACCAACCCGTTCAAGACAAAAGTTAACCCGATCGATTTTCTCATCCTCAGGAAAGTCTGTTAGGATGTCAAGAGGAAATTTTACATTTTCTTCTATGTTTTTGCTATCAAACAGGGCACTCCCCTGAAAAAGCATACCTATTTCTCGTCTTATTTGTTTACGATCTTGTTCAGACCCATTAATAAAAGAGCGCTCGTTGTACTTAACATCTCCTAAGTCAGGAGTAATAAGTCCTACAATATTTTTTAATAATACACTTTTTCCTGTACCACTTGAACCTATGATTAAATTATTCTTTCCCTTAAAAAAAGTACCTGATATATCGAAAAGCACTTGCTTTCCCTTAAATGATTTTGATATGTTGTTGATTTTTATCATCCCATCAAGAGCTGAGCCAGTGCATAGTCAGCCAGAAGAACGGCGATACAACTATTGGTAACGGCTGAGGTTGAGGCCTTACCTACTTCTAATGATCCTCCAGTAGTAAAAAAACCTTTATAAGAAGAAATAGAGGCAATTAAAAAGGAGAAAACCAAGGCTTTGATCACAGCAAAAGTGATATTAAATTCTATGAATTCATAACGTATTCCATAAAGGTAATCTATCGATGAGAGAATGCCGGTAAGCGTACCTGCAAAATAACCTCCTAATAGGATTAAAAAAATAGACAATATCACCAGCATGGGATACATAATAACACAAGCTATTACTTTGGGTAAAACTAAGTAGGAGCTGGCATTAATTCCCATAACCTCCAAAGCATCAATTTGTTCGGTAATGCGCATGGTTCCCAGTTCTCCAGCTATACTTGAGCCGACTTTACCTGCAAAAATAATAGCTATAATGGTGGGTGAAAGCTCTAAAATAGCCATATCCCGGACGACCAGAGAGATAACGTAATCAGGGATAAATGGGCTAACCAGGTTAAATGCTGTTTGGATTGTTGTTACTGCACCCATAAAAATAGATACAATTCCTACTATGAAAAGAGAGTTATACCCAACATTTATACACTCTTGTGTAATCAGTCTTATGTAGGTGTTGAAAGTTTCTCTCCGAGTAAAGAGACTTCCCATAAAAATGACATATTTGCCTAAACTTCGCATTAATCATCGAATTTAAGCATATCCTTTTAAAACTCCATTTTTTATTGAGAAATGGAGTTATTTTTATCAAATTTGTTGTCATATAAGGAGAAAGAAAAAAAATGTATTGTGTAGTCACGGGCGGAACAGAAGGTATCGGGAAATCAATTATCTATCGATTTGCCGAACAAGGATTTGATATTATTACGTGCGCAAGAAATCAGACAAAATTGGACTTACTTAAAGTTGACATTGAGAAAAAGTATGCTGTAAAAGTATCCATTTTGACTGTTGATGTATCTATTAAGGAAGAGGTTTTGAAATTTGGTAAGTTCGTTAATGATTTAGGTATCCCAGAGATATTAATCAATAACGCCGGCGTATTTACTCCTGGCATGATTGATAAGGAAGCCGATGGTGCTTTGGAAACGATGATCAACACCAATCTTTACAGTGCCTATCATTTAACAAGAGCTGTTTTACCACATATGAAATCAGTAAAGAAGGGCTATATTTTCAATATGTGTTCAATTGCAAGCCTTACGGCATATGCCAATGGGGGATCCTACAGTATTTCTAAATTTGCTTTGTATGGTATGACTAAGGTTTTACGCGAAGAACTGAAGAAAGATAATATTAAAGTTACTGCAGTATTGCCAGGGGCAACGTTCACTTCAAGTTGGGAGGGTGTTGACCTTCCTGAAGAACGATTTATCAAGTCTGAAGATGTGGCAGATCTCATTTGGACAACTTACAGTTTAAGTGATCGCACAGTGGTTGAAGATTTATTGATCAGACCCCAACTCGGAGACTTGTAATGCTATATTTATAGTTGAATTTATAACGTGAGAAGATCTTATGACCTATTATGCTAAAAGCCTAACTAACTACGAAAGAAGGCTCACACGTGTGGTAAACATTGGCGAATTTCCAATGGGAGGATCATTTCCTATTCGCACTCAATCAATGACCACAATTGATACGATGGACACCAAAGGTTCTGTGGATCAATGTATCAGAATGATTGAATCAGGCTGTGACTATGTTCGAATTACTGCGCCAAGCATTAAAGAAGCAAAAAACTTGGCAGAAATTAAGAACTCACTTAGAGCAAAAGGATTTCAAACACCGTTGATTGCTGACATTCATTTCACACCAAACGCTGCTGAACTGGCGGCTAGAATCGTAGAGAAGGTCCGCATAAATCCAGGTAATTATGCAGATAAGAAAAAATTTGCCGTCATCGATTATACCGAAAGCACCTATCAGGCAGAATTAGATCGCATTAGAGCTAAGTTTTCACCGTTGGTAAGTATTTGTAAGGAATATGGTACAGCTATGCGGATAGGGACTAATCATGGATCTTTATCTGATAGAATCTTAAGTAGATACGGTGATACGCCAATAGGGATGGTTGAATCTGCTCTCGAATTTATTCGTATTTGTGAGGATTTAGATTATTTCGATCTGGTGCTTTCAATGAAGTCAAGCAATCCCCAAGTAATGGTCCAAGCGTATCGCTTGCTGGTTGCAAAGCTTAAAGATGAAGGATTGCAACCTTATCCTTTGCATTTAGGAGTAACAGAGGCGGGAGAGGCAGAAGATGGGAGAATCAAATCTGCGGTAGGTATAGGAACGCTCTTGGAAGATGGCTTAGGAGATACGGTTAGAGTGTCTCTGACAGAAGCCCCGGAAGCAGAAGCCCCCGTTGCAAAAATATTGATTGATCAATTGATTGAGCAAAAAAATCCAATAAACCTGCTGCCCGTGAAAGACAGTCCTATAAATCCCTATCGCTATACCCGTAGAGAGACATTTGAAGTGGTCAATTTTGGTGCACAAAATGTACCTCGTGTCATCGCAGATTTTTCCAATAAAAAAGCCATCGATATCAAAAGCTTGAAATCAGTAGGGCATTTTTATTTGTCTGAGTTAGATAAATGGGGTATGAATGACTTAGGATGTGATTATGTTTATACAGGAGATCACGTGCTTGATTTTATGCTTCCTAATGGGTTAAAGCAGATTGTCAATTATGATTTATTTCAAACGTTAAGAAAAAAGGATCATATTTATCCGCTCTTGTTTGAAAATCAATTGACCCATTTAAAAGAAGTTGAGAATTATTTTAGTTTTATTCAAATCAATGCGGATAAGATTGATGATAAGATCATAAATCACTTCAAGGGTTTAACTCAATCCATTATTATCTTAGAATCTTTTGCCTCTAACGTATTACATAGCTTAAGAAATGTGATGATAAAATTCATGAAGGCAGGGATTCAGTTACCGGTAGTATTTAAATATCATTTTAGCCAATTTTCAGAAGAAGCATTCAGAATCAATTTAGCGACCAATTATGGAGGGTTGTTCATTGATGGGTTGGGCGATGGTATGCTGATGAGCGCGGATGATTTGGATACTAAATTAATCAATGAAACTATTTTTGGAACTTTACAGGCGGCGCGTACTAGGATAACCAAAACGGAATATATATCCTGCCCATCTTGTGGTAGGACGCTTTTTGATTTACAAGAAACAACAGCGATGATTCGAAAAAAGACAGATCATTTGAAAGGGATAAAAATAGGTATCATGGGCTGTATCGTAAATGGGCCCGGAGAAATGGCTGATGCAGATTATGGCTATGTGGGTTCAGGCAAAGGGAAAATCACGCTCTATAAACGCCAAGAAGTCATCAAAAAAGCAGTACCGACTGCGAATGCCTTAGATGAACTTATCAAATTAATTAAAGACAACGGGGAATGGATAGATCCTGAATTAACAAATAATGTATAAAATGGATAGAGATCAAAAAAATACGAAAAGTGGCTTAAATGAATTGCTTACTTATTTTTTCAGAAAAAAAGATCCCACAAAGAAAGTAAGCATTAACTTAAAACTAATGCACGGAATCAATAAGATATCTATCATAATTTTCATATTTGCACTTATCTTAATGATTACGAGATATATTTTGAGGTCTTGGTAGTGACAATCTATTTTTTTTACAAAAAAATCTACTTTTTCAATAGGTTTATTATTTTACGATAAAGTGTTGTTCAAATTTAGTTCAAATAATTTTTTTTATAATTGACTTGAAGCTTTACATTCATTTTTTGTCATTTTAGGCCTATCTTGTGTTTTTTATGAAGATATTTTTACGAACTATTTTTTTATTTTTATTAATTTCAAGTTTGGGTTGTCGACCCCAGATGATTTGTCCTGCGTTTCAAAGTACTTATATCTTGGATGATTCTCTTCAGTTTGCCTATTTCTCACCCCTTTGGAAGCTTGATAAGGAAACGCGTGACGCCTATATCAAAAAGAACTATGATGACTCAAAGTCTCAATATTTTGCCTCTGTTGAAACTTATGTAGCGAAAGCAGAAGTGGGGAATAGAACTAAATTTGGTGTTGTAAGATACGAGCCCAACTGGTTAAAGACGTATCAAATGAGAACCGCTCCTCGACACGATATTATCTGGACGGAAGGAGTATCTGAAGATCAAACAGCTTCCATTGATATAGGAAGTTTTGTGGCCTCTGATTTTGGTTTAGATTCTATATCAGGTGATTCTGTTATCTTTGCCACTCAAGATTCTATTCCAGCAAAAAAATATTTATATGGGTATGATCCTCAAGGCCAAAATAATGTGGAACAAGAATATTATAACAAATATTTTGGTTATTTGCTGGTTGCTAAGGCAGCCTTAACTAATGAAGATTTTCCTACGGACAGTACAGGAGCAGTTGCTGATGAATTTACAGAAAATGACAGTCTTCAAGTAAAAAAAAGAAGCTTTCTCAAAAGAAAAAAGAAAAAGGAAGTAACGGAGGATGAAACTGAGCCAGTAGGAGATGATGGTTTTGAAGAAGACGATAATGAAAAAGAAGATAATTGATATATATTCTTGTTTTCATTTCATCTTTAAGTGATAAAAAAAGGCAAAACATTATTTATTTAAAAGATCAAATAACTACATTGACTATCTTTCTAGGTATAATAATAACTTTTTTTGGAGGCTTTCCGTCGAGCCATTTCTTCATGATGGTGTGGTTGAGTACTGCTTGCTCTATTTCGATGGCTGGCGTATCTAAAGGGAATGATAATTTGGCTCTCATTTTACCATTGACTGAGATAGGATATTCAAAGGAGTCTTCAATCAAATAAGAGGCATTAAATAGCGGAAAGGTTGCATTGAAAATACTGTGTTTTCCGTCTAATTTTTTCCAAATCTCCTCACTCAAATGTGGGGCATAGGGTGCTATTAGGATCGTAATGGGCTCAAGAATTTCTCTTTTATTACATTTAAGTTGTACCAGTTCATTGGTAGCAATCATAAAATTAGATATTGAAGTATTAAGAGAAAATTGTTCAATATCATCCTCTATCTTTTTGATCAATTGATGAAGAATTTTGAATTCTTCTTTGCTGGGTTGCGCTTTTGAAACCTCAAATAAATCATCATCATTGTGAAAGAGATTCCAGAATTTTCTTACAAATTTAAATACACCCTCTATGCCATTTGTATTCCAGGGCTTACTATGTTCAATTGGTCCCAGAAACATCTCATACATTCTTAACGTATCGGCCCCATACTTTTCAATTAAAATATCAGGATTAACTACATTGAACTTGGATTTAGACATTTTTTCGACTTCCCATCCACAGATATATTTACCATCTTCAAGAATAAATTTGGCGTTTTTTGCATCCGATCTAAATGATTTAAATCCTTCAATGTCAAGGATGTCATCTTTCACAATGTTTACATCGACGTTGAGCGGATAGGTGTCATATTGATTTCTCAAACCTTCGGAAACATAAATATTTTTGTTCTTGACCCGATAGACAAAATTTGATCGGCCTTGAATCATACCTTGATTAACCAGTTTTTTGGCATATTCATCTACATTAATATAACCTCTATCATATAAGAATTTGGTCCAAAACCTTGAATAGAGCAAATGCCCGGTAGCGTGTTCGGGTCCTCCTACATAGAGATCGACAGATTCCCAATAATCTAGCGCTTTCGTGGATACGAAATCCTTATCGTTATGAGGATCCATATATCTAAAAAAATACCAACTTGAACCTGCCCATCCTGGCATGGTAGTTAATTCATAAGGATTTTGATGCTCATCACACCAATCTTTAGCCCTGCCCAAAGGTGGGTCTCCATCTGCCGTTGGAAGGTACTTATCAACTTTCGGGAGTACCAACGGCAGTGCCGCTTCTTTTAAAAGCTCCGGATAATTGTTTTTGTACTTTACAGGTATGGGTTCTCCCCAATAACGTTGTCGACCAAAGATGGCATCTCTGATTCTATAATTAACTTTTGCAGTACCCATGCCTATCTTCTCAAGGGCTTCAATACCTTTGAGAATGGCATCCCTAGGTTTCAAACCATTGAGAAAATCAGAGTTGATCATTTTCCCATCTTTGGTTGGGTCCGCTTCCCTCTCTGTGATTATTTGAGCATCAATTATTTGAGTAATAGGTAATTTGTATTTCTTAGCAAAATCAAAATCTCTTTGATCCCCACTAGGTACGGCCATAACGGCACCAGTTCCATATCCGGATAATACATAATCTGCGATCCATACAGGAATTTTTTTGCCTGTGAAGGGATGTAGAACATAGCTACCAGTAAATACGCCAGATACTTGTTTCACATTACTGATACGATCCCTTTCCGACTTGGCCTTAGTCGCCTCTACATAAGTGGTAACAGCATGAGATTGATCAGGAGTAGTCAATTTTAAGGTGAGATCATTTTCCGGTGCTATAACCAAGAAGGTAACTCCAAAAATGGTATCTACTCTAGTGGTAAAAACCTTTATGAAATCCTTACTTTGCTCAAAATTAAAATCGATTTCAGCCCCAATAGATTTCCCAATCCAATTTCTCTGCATATCTTTGATTGCGTCCGGCCAGTCAATTTTATTTAACCCAGTTAACAAGCGATCTGCATAGGCGCTAATACGCATATTCCATTGCGACATTTTCTTTTTAACAACAGGATGCCCCCCTCGCTCTGAATATCCATCTTTAACTTCATCATTTGACAGGACCGTACCTAATTCAGCACACCAATTAACCATCGTTTCGGCTAAATAAGTAAGTCTATATTTTGTCAATACAGTTTCTTTTTCTTCAAATGAGAAGTGGTTCCAATCTTTCGAAGAAAATGAGTCAATTTTTTGGTCTCCGACAAGCGCTACCCCAATATTCCCGCTTTTCTGAAAATGGGCCGTTAGGGTATCAATGGATTCTGCTTGATCATTGGCTAAATTGTACCAGCTGTTATATAAAAGTTTAAAGATCCATTGGGTCCATCTATAAAAAGAGGAGTCACTTGTCCTGAGTTCTCTTGACCAGTCATAAGAAAGCCCTAGACTTTTGAGTTGTTCTTTATATCTAATGATATTCTTATGGGTTGTAATCGAGGGGTGCTGACCGGTTTGAATGGCATATTGTTCAGCAGGCAGCCCAAAGGAATCAAAGCCCATGGGATGCAATACATTAAAACCTTTAAGTCTTTTATACCTCGAAATGATATCAGTAGCAATGTAGCCCAGTGGATGCCCTACGTGCAAGCCTGCGCCTGAGGGATAAGGAAACATATCCAGACAGTAATATTTAGGTTTTTCAATATCAATAGCTACGTTGAATACGGAATGTTCATCCCAATACTTTTGCCATTTGGGTTCTACTTCTTTAAAATTGTAATCGGCCATTATTCTAGTGTATCTTTTTAAAAAGAGCAAATCTATTTAAAGCAATTATAAAATGTTTTAACATTAACCAAATACACGAATATTATTATTCCTTATCGGAATAATAACTAATAATAGGTTTTAGATAAATAAACCTCCCCAATCATTCCTTTATTTATCATAAGAAATGTTATTTTCGTACCTATCGGAAAATAATTCATTTAATGAAGCAGTATCATAATTTGATGCACCGTATTCTAAACGAAGGGGTGAGTAAAGAAGATAGAACGGGAACGGGAACTAAAAGTGTCTTTGGTCATCAAATGAGATTTGATCTTTCTCAGGGCTTTCCGCTATTGACCACAAAAAAAGTCCATACTAAATCGATTATTCACGAACTATTATGGTTCCTTATGGGCGATCAAAATATTAGATATCTAAAAGATAATGGGGTTTCTATTTGGGATGAGTGGGCCAATGTGAATGGTGATTTAGGGCCTGTATATGGGGTTCAATGGCGTAGTTGGTCTAAATGCGATGGATCCACCATAGATCAAATAAGTAATGTGGTTGATCAAATTAAAAAAAATCCAGACTCTCGAAGATTAATAGTAAGTGCATGGAATGTAGGAGAAGTTGAACAAATGGCTTTACCACCCTGTCACACGATGTTTCAGTTTTATGTAGCTAGAGGTAAACTATCTTGTCAGCTTTATCAGAGGAGTGCTGATGTCTTTTTGGGAGTGCCTTTCAATATAGCTTCTTACGCTCTACTTACTGTTATGATTGCCCAGGTCACCCAACTAGAATTGGGAGCATTCATACATACATTGGGTGATGCACATCTGTACAATAACCATCTTGAGCAAGCAAAATTACAATTATCGAGGTCTTTCAGAAAGATACCAGAGGTTAGATTGAATCCGTTGGTTGATGACTTGTTCCAATTTAAATATAAAGATATAGAGATTCTCAATTATGATCCACATCCCCATATTAAAGCGGCAGTAGCCATTTAATATTTTTTTTTTAAATTCGCATCTTAATTCTTTTTTTTTGTGAGATTAGATGTACCTAATTTAAATTTTCTTTCTAACCCGTCTCAAGAGCTAATCATGCTGCTCAGATGAAATAGGAAAACGAAAAAATTGATATGCCTATGGAATCGCATGGTTAACTTTAAGAAACATCAATTTTATTTTTAATGGTCGGTAATATGCGTCATATTTATATTTTTTTATTTTCTTTTTTGATGCTTTTTTTAGGTCATTTTGCCAGTTCCCAAGAAGTATTTCGCCAGCTCAATCTTCAAGAATGCATCGAGATCGCCTTAGAAAATAATTTGACGGTAAAAAGAAGTGCATTAAATGCAGACCTTTCAAAGGTTATGGTGCAAGAATCACAAGCAAGTCGATTTCCCAGTTTAAACTTAGGTGCAAATTATGGAAATAATTGGGGGCGATCCATTGATCCTACGACCAATTCCTTTATTGCCCAACAGATTAGTACTTCGGGTTTATCTGGAAATTCAAGTTTAAACTTGTTTGCAGGTGGACAGATTTATTTTTCTATCAGACAATCCCGGCTCGATCTATCTGCGGCTCAATATGATTTGGCAAGTACCAAAGACAATATCGCGATGAATATTGCTAATTTCTATTTGAATGTCATTTTTAATCAAGAATTATTGGAAAATGCGCTTCTTCAGCTGACTTCGACCCAACAGCAATTGAACCGTACACAGCGCTTGGTGGCAGTAGGTTCTTTACCTAAAACCTCTGAACTGGTATTGATTAGTCAATTGGCTGGGGATCAAGTAACCTTAATCAATGCGCAGAACAGTCTTGCGTTAGCCGTTCTAAATTTAAAACAATCCATGTTGATACCAGCATCAGAAGAAATTGAAATAGTCATTCCTGATATTGATGTTGAGCAATTAATTACAGAAAATCAAACGATTCAAGAAATCTATGACCATGCAATAGGGGTAAGACCTGAAATAAAAAGTGCTTATTTACGTGTGGAGTCGGCAAATGTTGGTTTGAAAATATCGAAGGGTGCCTACTATCCTTCTCTGCGATTGAATGGAAACTTGTTTACCAACTACTCTGATATTGCTGATCGAGAAAGAGTTATATATGATAATATGACTCCTGTGATTCAAGATGTTCCCATTGGTTTTTATGTTGATGATAGCATGTTGGAAGTTCCTGTATATTCTCGGATAACCTCTGGTACCATAATAGGTAAGGAATCTTTCAATCGGTCGAGACAGTGGCGAGAAAATTTCAGTCAGTCATTGAGTTTTAGTTTGTCAGTACCGGTCTTCAATAATCTTAGAACCAACGTAAACGTCCAAAGAGCAAAAATACAACTACAACAATCTGAAATTGCCGTTAAAGAGCAAAAAAATCAACTTCGCCAAGCGATAGAATCCGCGTTTAATGATACCCAATCGAGCCAAAAAAGTTTTCTTGCTTCCATAAAGCAAGTAGAGGCATTAGAAGAAACCTTGAGAATTATTGAAAGTCAATATAATTTAGGAGCGGCCAACTTCACCGAGTATCAAATAGCAAGTAATAATCTTTTTGCAGCAAGATCTGATTTAGCTCGTTCAAAGTTTAATTATATTTTTAAACAGAAAATTTTAGATTTCTATCAAAATCGATCCTTAACTTTCTAATATGAAAATTCCTAATCAAAAAAAGTCAAATAATAGGCTGATTATTATTTTATCCGTTCTTGTGTGCGCTTTATTGTTATTTGCCATTATTGGAAAATCATTGGGATGGGTGGGCAAGAAAAAGATGTTTGAAGTAGACATGGCCAAAGTCTCTTTTGAAACCATTGTTGAAAAAGTAAGTGCTTCAGGTATGGTTCGTCCAGTGATAGAAGTAAAAATAAGTCCCGAAGTGGCAGGTGAGATCATTGAACTTCAAATCAAAGAAGGTGATTCTGTGAATTCAGGAGATTTATTGCTCAAGATCAGACCTGATAATTTCATATCATCTCTTAATCGATCTAAGGCTAATCTAAATCAGCAAAAAGCTAATATGGCTGCGGCTAGAGCTAATTTGGCTCGTGCAGAAGCGGGTTTTTATCGGTCCCAATTAGAATTTAACAGACAAGCGCTTTTGCACAAAGAAAAAATGATTTCGGATTCCGAATATGAGTTGGCAGAAGCCAATTTTAAAATAGTAACTCAAGATTTGGAATCAGCCAGACAAACAGTCGAAGCGGCCATTTACATCGTTAAAAGTTCACAAGCAACCGTTGATGAAGCTCAAGAGAATCTTATGTTAACCAATATTCAAGCACCCATGACAGGTATTGTTTCTAAGTTAGATGTAGAAAAAGGGGAGACCGTTGTGGGAACCAGTCAAATGCAAGGAACTGAGATGTTAAGAATTGCAGATTTAAATAATATGGAAGTAAGGGTAGATGTCAATGAAAATGACATTATTAAAATAGCAATAGGAGACACCACCTTGATAGACGTTGATTCTTATTCCTATCTAAAAAAAGAATTTAAAGGAATTGTTACGCAGATCGCCAATTCAGCTAATAATAGAGTTTCCTCAGATGCAGTTACCGAGTTTGAGGTGAGAATTAGAATATTGAATGATTCTTATCAAGATTTACTTGAAGAAATGGATATCATTTATCCTTTTAGACCCGGAATGACTGCGAGTGTAGAAATTATCACTATGACAAAGCAGAATATTCTCACAGTTCCTTTATCTGCCGTAACGACACGAAAAGATATAAAGAAAGATTCTTTTGAGTCAAAAGACGAAGGGGAAGATGCTTCTTATGATAAGAGGTCTCAAGAACGGGAAGATGAAATCCAATTTACCGACCAAACGCTTGAAGAAATAGTTTTTGTTCATTCAGAAGGAAAAGTTAAGAAAATCAAAGTTCAGACTGGAATCAGTGATTTTGAAAACATCGAAATAATTTCAGGATTATCTGCGGATGACGAAATCGTCACGGGTCCCTTTTTATTGGTCTCCAAACGGTTAAAAGATGAAAGTGCAGTAGTTCTCAGAGAGAAAGATCGGACAGATCAAAATGATGATGAAGAGGATGCTAATGATTAAATGGTAGGATAAAAAATTTATCCTTTAGGGCTTGACAAAGTTTTTGAATAGGTAATCCTACCACGTTATAATAGCAGCCTTTGATGCTAGTGACTCCGATCATCCCTATCCATTCTTGGATACCATAGCCGCCCGCTTTGTCAAAAGGTTTAAATGTATCTATATAAAAATAAATTTCCTCTGGAGATAGTATTTTAAAGGAGACTTCTGTGGTCGAAGAAAAAGAAACTTGCTGACTAGAATTTGAAATACAAACACCTGTAATCACCTGATGGGTTTGACCTGACAATCTTTCGAGCATGCTTTTTGCCTCTTCAAAATGATCAGGTTTTCCCAAAATTTCGTCTTCTGTGACCACGGTAGTATCAGCAGTGATAATGGTTTCATTGTTAAAAACCTTTTGATGATATTTGTTTTTTTGCACGGCAATGAATTCTGCAACATTATTTTTACTCATTTCAAGTGGGAAAGATTCATCAACTTCAACCGATTTGACTTGAATTTTATAGTTTGCTGCCTTGAGAATTTGTTTTCTTCTTGGTGATTTTGAGCATAAAGTCAAATGAGCAGTCATAATATTTATATTATGGATAAAAAGTTTGGATTAGAGGGATCTAGATTTACTTTCTAAGTCGATTTCGCCAGGTTGAAGATTTATAATGATCGCTCTTTGGCTTGATCTCTTGCATCTTTGATTGATCTTACAAAGATATCAAAACAGCTATTGAAGTTGCTATTTCTTCTTTTTTTTTAAATGTGCTTTGAGTTGTTCTGAAGAAAAATACTTTTCAACAAAATCGGTATTGTAGTGCCCGCTTATAAACTTGGGGTGTTGAAGGGTGAATTTACAGAACTCGAGCGTAGTTTCAATATCAGAAATTTTATATTCATCTATAGCTCTGATCATTCTCCGTCTGGCTTCTTCCCAATCTTTGGCGTGAGCGATTAATTTGGCGATCTTTGGATCATATTGAATGGGTATGGTCATACCTTTTTCAAACTCATCATCTACACGAACATCCGGCCCTTTAGGAACTTTATGAATAATCAAGGTACCGACATCTTGAAGAAAATCATTTGCCGAATCTTCAGCGTAAACGCATACTTCTATCACTGTGGCCGAGGATCTAGAGTGTTTCACTGCTTACAGAGAGTTTTTTGCCATTGGCAAAATTAATTTGCTCTTTTATCATATCAATACCTGTAATTTCCTCAGTTATAGGATGCTCAACTTGAAGTCGTGTATTCATCTTTAAAAAATAAAAATTAAACTGATCATCAGCGATGAACGCTAACGTACTCGCTCCTATATTTTCACATGATTTTTGGGGCTTTAAGGGCTAAATTTTTAATTTCTTTACGTTTTATAGGAGGAAGAAAGGTACATTGGGCTTTTTCTATTACTTTTTGGTTTCTGCGTTGAATACTACAGTCACCTTCCAATAGTGTAGCATAATTACCATGATGATCACCCACTATTTGAACCTCAACATATTTTGATGCTTGAATGAATTTTTCAATAAAAACTTGATTGTTACCAAATGCGTTTTTGGCCTCACTCATGGCTCTTTTCATTTCTTCATCAAAATGACCGCTATCGTGAACTTTGCGCATCCTCTTGCCTCCGCCTCCGACACTGGCTTTAATCATCACAGGATATTTGATTTTTCGGCCATTTTGATGGTTTCTCCTACATCTGAAGTAGCGAAATTGGTACCGGGGACTAAGAGTACACCAAATTCTTTTACTTTTTTCTTTGCTGAAAGTTTATCCCCCATGATTTTAATGGATTAGGCCTTAGGGCCAATAAAGATGAGACTTTCAGAGACACACCGCACTGCTAAATTTATATTTCCAGATAAAAATTCATATCCTGGATGAATGGCATCCGCACCCGAAACCCTACAAGCTTTAATGATTTTATTTATATATAAATATGATTCCGTATTGGTACTACTACTAATTCCAACTGCTTCATTGGCCAGTAAGACGTTGGGAGATTGGGCATCTACATCACTGTACATACTTACTGAACTTATATCCATTTCATGCGCTGACCTAATAATTCTCAGTGCTATTTCACCTCGATTGGCAATGAGTATTTTGGTGATATTTTTTATCATGGTCTATTTATTTTATTTCTGGATAATAGTTACCAATAAATATATCAAACTGTCATTTGTACAGAGACAATTTGTATTAACTTTGCGGAATATTTATGTTTTATAGGATAGTATGGATTTATTTGAAAAGTTATTAAAAGATAGAGGACATTTAGGTAGCCATTCGCATGTGGATGATAACTATTATATGTTTCCCAAATTAGAAGGGGAGATAGCACCTAGAATGATGTTTAAGGGCAAGGAGATGCTGACTTGGAGTCTAAATAATTATTTGGGTTTAGCCAACCACATTGAGGTAAGAAAGGCAGATGCACAGGCGGCGGCAAATTGGGGACTTGGGTATCCTATGGGAGCCCGCATGATGACGGGAAATTCAGATCATCATGAGCAGCTCGAGCAAGAGCTAGCTACGTTTGTCGGAAAAGAGACGGGTATGTTGCTCAATTTTGGTTACCAAGGAATTATGTCTGTGATAGATGCCCTGGTCGACCGAAAAGATGTTATTGTTTATGATGCAGAGGCACATGCCTGCATCATTGATGGTCTTAGACTACACATAGGTAAACGTTTCGTATATCCTCACAATGACATCGACAATCTAGAGACTCAACTAAGGCGGGCTGAAAGGCTTACCAGGGAGTCTGGTGGCGGTATTCTCGTGATCACAGAAGGTGTTTTTGGGATGTCTGGTAACATGGGAGATTTGAAGTCTATCATTCGTTTAAAAGATAAGTTTAATTTCCGGTTGCTGGTGGATGATGCCCATGGTTTCGGGACTATGGGAGCAACGGGGGCAGGAGCAGGTGAAGAACAAAATTCACAAGAAGGGATTGATATTTATTTTTCAACATTTGCCAAATCAATGGCGAGTATAGGTGCATTTATAGCTGGGAGTTTTAATATTATAGATCATTTAAAATATAATATTCGATCTCAAATTTTCGCCAAAACGTTGCCTATGCCATTGGTGATTGGTAATCTAAAAAGACTTGAGTTGCTCAGATCTAATCCAGGATTGAAAGATCAGTTGTGGGTCATTGTCAATGCAATACAAAGTGGGTTAAAAGATAAAGGTTTTAATATAGGAAGTACTCAGTCGCCTGTGACTCCCGTTCTTTTGAATGGCACAACCTACGAAGCCATGAATATGGTGAGAGACTTGAGAAATGAATATAGTATCTTTTGTTCTGTTATTGCCTACCCTGTAGTACCTAAGGGAGTTATTATGCTTAGAATTATACCTACAGCGGTCCATACTTTAGAAGATGTATCACAAACGATATCGGCATTTGAGAAGGTAAAAATAAAGTTGGATGCTGGTTTTTATGCTTCTCAAGGTGAAAAAGCAGCTATTTTGGCTAAAAAGGAAGGATTATGATAAAAAAATTAGTTTTTATGGATTAATTTTTTTTACTTAGTCAGATAGATAATTTTAAAATTAAACCGTTTAAAGACTTAAAACAATGAAAAGATTTAATCAACTCAAAGAACTAGTAGATGCTCTAGAAGGAGATTTCGAAAAATTTTATGACAAAGGAAATAATGCTGCTGGTACTAGAGTAAGAAAAGGCATGCAAGAAATGAAGAATATGGCACAAGAAATTAGAATAGAAGTTCAGAATAAAAAAAATTCTTAAGCAATAATAGGCCTAAGCATTAGCATAAAAAAAAGGACCAGTTTACTCTGATCCTTTTTTTTATGCTCTAGAAAAATTAAAAAAAAATAAAATGATTTTAAGTAATATCTTAAAAAAAAGTTGAGCTTTTATGAAAAGACTTAGTTCAAATATCTTTTTGTTTTTTTTGACTTTGCTTTTTTATCAATGTATTGATACCTCTACAAATAGAAAAAACATATTAAATATTAATGAAAAGCTTTTGTCTGCGAAGAGTTATACCTTTCAGAATTTCACTTTCAATACGCCCAAAGGTTGGGTTTTAATGAATCCTGAAGATTCTATAAATTTAGTCTTTTTATCACCAATGGATTCAAGTATGATGTTGGTAAATATTACTAATAAGTTTGATCCTTCTTTTTTTTCAAAACCTCAGTATGCAGCGTTTGTAAATAACGAAATAAAGTTTCAACAAAATGTTTATCAAAATTCTAAGGCTGTCGTTTTTGATATAAAAGCATATAATAACGATGATTCTCTACGTTTATATTTCGCTGTCCCAAGACTGCGAATAGAAGAAAATGTAGGTAATATTGAATCATCTATAGGGTCGGTTCGTTTGAATTAAATTTGAATTTTTATTGGAAAAATTCAAATTAATGCTTAAGTTACAAATTCGTGCGACTCTAAATAGGCCAAATAATGAAAAAGATCTTAACAGCTATTTCAATTTTAATTCTCATGACTTTTGCGCTCTCATCATGTTATGTAATGAATCATACTGTAGGAGAAGGAGCAAAGGGGAATACTGAAGTTGTCCAACGACAATGGTATGTGCTTTGGGGATTAGTTCCTTTAAATGATGTGAGTACAGTTTCAATGGCAGGTGGTGCCGAAGATTATAACATTGAAGTAAAGCAGAGTTTTATAGATGCGATCATCGGAGCTTTTACAGGTGCTGTAACCATAGCCCCTCGCACGGTAACAGTTACGAAATAAATACAAGTTCAAACTTAAAAAAAGAATCCATTAAATGGATTCTTTTTTTATAAACCTATTCTCTAGATCAATTGAGCCCTCCATTAAAGGAGAACGTACCGTTTTATCGCAAAGATGGATGGTTTTAAGTGCGGTTTTAATAGAAGTTGGATTTCCTTCCAAATCCATCCAGCCAAAATATTCTCTCATTTCATTGTGATACTTTAAAGCTCTCTCATATTCCTTGTTTAAATAAGACCTTACCATGCTTCCGAACATTTCAGGCTTATAATTGGCCAAAACTGAGATTGATCCATTCCCTCCGAGCTTAAGGATAGCTAAAGTATGAGGATCATTACCAGATAGTAATAAGAAATTGTCGGATTTTGCATTGATGATCCTTTCACATTGCTTTAAGTCTCCGGACGCTTCTTTTATGCCCATGATATTGGGATGCTCCGACAATACAAGCGTGGTGTCGGACTCAAGATTAACACCGGTGCGAGAAGGGACATTGTAAAGTATGATAGGATGATCAGAAGCATCTGCTATCTGTCTATAATGAGAGATTAAACCTGCTTGACTCGGCCGATTATAATAAGGAGTGACGGATAGAATTCCATCAATAGGATATTTGTTGATAAGGCTGATTTCTTTCAGTAATTGGGCTGTATCGTTACCTCCTAAGCCGAATAGGATGGGTTGATCTGGGGCTTTTCCTTTAGTGAATTCAAGGATTTCAATTTTCTCATCCCAGCTCAGAGTGGCGCTTTCACCTGTAGAACCTATAATGGCGAGGTAATTTATTTCAGGAAGATCCACAAATTTTATGATGCGTTCAAGAGAATCGTAATCAATCTTTTTATCTGATAAGAAGGGCGTGACAAGGGCGACACCGGTACCTACAAATAGTTCATTCATCTTAGCTTTCTATTAACTTTATGTAGCGCAAAAAATTTTCATGCTCATTTTCTTGTTGGGGTGCAATTTGCAGAGTTAACAATTCATTCTCAGGGATAGACCTATATCCAATATAACAATTTGCCTTACAATTAATCGCCACATGATTGACTAGATAATTGTTACTTCGATCTATCAATAGGACATAATCAAATTTCATATTGAAAAATTGCTGAATTTCTGTAGTTTTTGGCTTTCCCCGAAATGTAAAATCGTCTTTCATAATCATTTTCATGGTATTTTGCTCAGGAGTCTGTTCCGCTAAGGTGACACCGATGGATTGGACCTTTTTACCTAATGCTTGGAAAGAATTAATCAGTGCTTCTAGATCACAAGTCATATTTTCATCTAAATTTATGATAATAACAATATTTTTTATTGTTTTGAATCCTTCAACTGGAATATTGTTTTTTTTTATTCGTAATCTAAAGAGCCATTCAATAATTAGTTTTTGCATCATCACTCTTCAATTAGTTTTAAGAATTCCATTTCAGTAAGTATGGATACTCCCAAATTTAACGCTTTTTCTTTTTTTGCAGGTCCCATATTATCACCCGCTATCAGATAGTCAGTTTTAGATGAAATGCTACTGGTTATTTTGCCCTGATGCTGTTTAATCATTTCCTTTATGGATGATCTATCATATTTAAAAAATACTCCTGACACAACTAGCGTTAACCCTGTAAGTTTATTCCCATAATTTTTATTCGATGTTTGATCAAGAGCCAATTTTACTCCTGATGCCTTCAAACGAGCAATCATCTCAAGATTACTTTCTTTTGAGAAAAAATCTTTCACACTTTTAGCAATGATCACCCCAATTTCATCAACAGAGATAAGTTGTTGAAATGAGGCCTCTTTGATCTTATCAAGAGTATGAAAATACTGTGCCAGTTTTTCTGCTACCGTTTTTCCGACATGTCTGATACCTAGTCCAAAAAGAACCGATTCAAAGTTAACTTTTTTAGATTGTTTAATAGCAGTTATGATATTTTCAGCAGATTTTTTTTGTAATGATCTAGTTTTATCTTCTTCTGTTGTTTCAAACATCAGGCCGTTTAACTGACTGAACGTGAGATGATACAGATCCGAGATATCTTCTACTAACTTTTTTTGAATAAGCCCCTGAACGGTCTTAATCCCCAAAGATTCAATATTAAGGGCATTTCTTGAAATAAAGTGGCTAATTCGACCCAGTATCTGTGGGGGACACTCTCTTTCGTTAGGGCAGTAGTGATTGGCTTCGCCTTCTATCCTAATGAGTGCGGTTTTACATTCCGGACATTCATGAATATACTCAATGGGCAGGGCATCGAACCTTCTTGCTTCTATGTTTACGTGAGTTACTTTAGGAATGATCTCTCCACCTTTTTCAAGCGCTACTAGGTCATTTTCGTGTAAATTTAACCTCACAATTTCATTGGCATTGTGAAGACTTGCTCTTTTGACGATCGTACCGGCCAAAGTGATGGGCTCAAGATTGGCTACAGGAGTTATGGTACCTGTTCTTCCCACTTGATAAGTAACACCCTTTAAGCGAGTTTGAACGCTTTCAGATTCGAATTTAAAGGAAATGGCCCATCGTGGAAATTTTGAGGTAAACCCAAGCTTATCTTGACTTCTCAGATCATTTACCTTGATAACAACTCCATCGGTTTCCAAAGGTAAATGAGATCTTTTTTTAGACCATGATTCGATATACATCATCACCTCATCAATATTAGAACATTTACTATAGGTATTTGAGATATTAAAGCCCCAGTTTTTCATTAATTTTAAAGATTCATAATGTGAATTACTAATATTTGAGTCTGAGAGTAAGCCATAAATGTAACAGTCCATATTCCTTTGGGCTACTATCGCAGAATCTTGCATTTTCATAGTTCCTGAGGCGGCATTTCTTGGGTTTGCTAATAGTGGCTCATTATTTTCTAGCCTCTTTTTATTGATTGCTTCAAAAGAAGATAGGGGTAGGAAAATTTCTCCCCTTACTTCGAGTTTTTTTGACCAATTTTCACCAAAAAGAACCAAAGGCATAGATTTAATTGTCTTTACATTGGCGGTAATATCATCACCTTTAATACCATCACCGCGGGTTACAGCCCTGAGTAGTTTGCCGTCTTCATAGGTGATGCTGATGGCCAAACCATCAAATTTGAGTTCACATACGTACTCAAATTCGCTCGAATCTAGAATCTTTTTGATACGTTCATCAAAATCAATCAAATCTTGCTTAGAATAGGTATTCGATAGCGAGAGCATTGGAGTCTGATGTACAACAGTTTTAAATTTTTTACTCACAAATCCCCCCACGCGAAGGGTAGGTGAATCGGGTTGAACAAGCGATGGATTATCACGTTCTAATTGTTCTAATGTCTTTAACTTAAAGTCAAAGGCCTGGTCTGAAATTTCTTTTATATCTTTTTTGTAATATTGGTAATTAAGATAGTTTAATTCCTTGGTGAGTTGAATTATCGTTTCTAATGTGGGATTCATCTCTAAAACAAATTGAATAATTTTTTGTCTGTAATTTATCGAATCTAATTAGGTTATCAATAAAAAAAATATAGGTTTATTAATTTTGAATAATTAAAATATTTATTGTGTAGGCAGCAGTTCGTTCAATAACCAATCGTAAATTTGTGTAATTAAAAGATCCAGTATAATTACATAAATAGGTCAAGGTCATTTTCCAAAAAAAAAATAAAAAATCATTGAATCTAAAAAATCGGATACAAAATATTGATATATTCCAAATCATTCGAGATTTGGCGGGGAAACATAAAATAGAGACCTATGTGATCGGTGGGTTTGTCCGAGACCTAATCATCAACCGAAATAGTAAGCAAGATATTGATATTGTGTGCTTAGGTAGCGGAATTCATTTGGCACAAATATTAAAAAAGTATCTTGGAGATAGCGCATCTTTGACGATTTACAAGCGGTTCGGAACTGCATGTGTAAAATATCAAAGATTAGAAATAGAATTCGTCGGGGCTCGAAAAGAATCTTACAGATCAGAATCTCGAAAGCCAACGGTAGAAGAAGGGACTTTAGAAGAAGATCAAAATCGACGTGATTTTACAATGAACGCCTTAGCCATAAGCCTCAATGAAAAAGATTTTGGTGAACTCACAGATCCTTTTGATGGAATAATTGATGTAAAGAAAAAAAGCATAAAAACTCCATTAGATCCCGAGGAAACTTTCTCAGATGACCCTTTGAGAATGCTTCGTGCGATTCGATTCGCATCCCAATTAAATTTTGATATTGAATCGGATACTTTTTTGGCCATTCAAAAAATGAATTTAAGAATAAATATCATCTCGCAAGAGCGAATAACCACGGAATTGAATAAAATTATTTTATCTGAAAAGCCTTCATACGGTTTTAATTTGTTATTTCAGTCGGGCCTTTTAAAAATCATCTTTCCAGAATTACAAAAATTACATGGGGTTCAAATCAGAGAGGGTAAATCTCACAAGGACAATTTTTTTCATACTTTGCAAGTGTTGGATAATGTATCGAAAGTTACGGATGATTTGTGGTTGAGGTGGGCGGCTATTTTACATGACATCGCTAAACCCGAAACTCAAAGATTTAAGAAAAAGGTAGGATGGACCTTTCATGGGCATGAAGATAAAGGTGCTCAATGGGTGCCTGGCATTTTTAAAAAAATGAAACTTCCCTTAAATGAGCATATGAAATTTGTTCAAAAATTGGTTCGTCTTCATCTCAGACCGATTGCATTGATAAGTAAAAATGTGACCGATGCTGCGATCCGACGCTTGATGTATGAAGCGGGTGATGAGATTGATGATTTGCTCATGTTGTGTAAAGCTGATATTACCTCTAAAAACAACAACAGAGTGCAACAATACCTAATGAATTTTAAACATGTGGAAGACAAAATTCAAAAAGTAGAATCAAAAGACTCTCTTCGTAACTTTAAAAATCCAATCACAGGAGAAAAAATCATGGAAATATTTAATTTGGAGCCCTCAAGAATAGTGGGAGAGCTGAAGGAGATGGTTAAAGAGGCCATTATTGAAAATAAAATACCCAATCAATACGATGCCGCATTAGAATATATAAAAAAGGAAGGTAAAAGTCAGGGACTTGTCTAAAAACAGAAGTAATTCTTATCTTTACCTAAAATATAAGTTAAGTAAATGAAAAAAATCATTATTGCAATATTAATCCTAGGTTCTTTACCCTGTTTAACATTTGCACAAGATAATATAGAGGGAGACACGCTGATACCTATGGAGGTCCAAAGACAAATATTTGTTTATGGAGCGTCCAAAAAATATAATGATAAGATGATGCAATTATCAACTTTGTACAATTTATTAGCCTTTAACCGTAATAATAGTGCTATCCTAGATTCAATCGCCCTTGTATATTTTGGATTGCAACAATATGTTTCTGCGGCATTGGTAAGCGTAGATGCTGTTACGTTAAATCCCAAAGATGAATTGGCAGCTGAAATAGCTGCTTTGAGCTTTGAGCAAATCGGGGCTACTGAACGGGCATTGAAATATTATGAAACCCTCTATTTGCTTAGAAATGATGTCATGATTCTTTATCAAGTTTCTTTTCTTCAGTATAGACTAAAGAGACTAAATGAAGCTTTTACCAATGTCGATATTATCATAGCACATGCTAAGTCCAATGAAGTTCAAATTCGTTTTCCTAAAAATGATGAGTCAGAGCAAGAAGTAGCCTTAAGGACAGCGGCTAAACGTCTCAAAGCCATGATCTATGAAGAGCAAGGAAATGTACTTGAAGCAACGAAAATATACAAGGACATATTATTAATTTCACCGGATTTTGATCTTGTGAAAAAACAGCTCGAAGATTTAAATTAGAATGCATTTAATCTAATAGCGTGCTGAGTAAAGGCCTATTTTTTCGAGGGATAATCAGTAGCAATAATTATGATTTTTTCAAAAATTATTATTTTATGGGCTCTTATTACTTTTAATGCCTTCCAAGTTGATCCTGATTACTCAACTGAGTACATTGGTGTCTACAAAGGGAATTCCTTATTTATACAAAATCCTTACCAAAATGAGTCATCAAATTATTGTATCACTAAAATTGATTTAAATGGTAAGGCACTTAATTTAAACTATCAATTAAGTGCCTTGATTCTTGATTTTAACAAAATCGATTTATTTTCACCGGTTTCGATTAAAATTTTCTACAAAGACTCTCTTTGTAATCCTACAGTCATTAATCCAGATGCCATATTTTATCATTCTAGCTTTAGGTTCAATAAGATCACCGTAAGTGATACTCTTTTAGAATGGGAGACACAAGGGGAGCATGGTAAGGGTAATTATTCTATTGAAAGGTTATATGATGGTCTTTGGGAACACATTACTGAAGTTAAGTCCGCTTCAAAATTTGAGAAATCAAGTTATGGAGTCACTCCTGTTTTAGTTCCCGGAGCCAACAAGTTCAGGATCAAATATGATTTCGATAATGATAAGTATTTATATTCTCAAGAGCTTGATTATGAATATTATCCAAGTCCTGTAATCTTCAGTATTAATGACTCAAATGAGCTTATTAAGCTTTCTAGGAAGGCGCATTATGAAGTGTATGATGCTGGATCTATTTTGGTGATGGAAGGTAATGGCATTGTCATTAACATCAGCAAATTAAAAGAAGGCGATTATGTCATTTATTTTGATGGGATCGCGCCCACTGGATTCTCAAAAAAGGATTGATAGGTAGTTATAAACACTTACGCCAAAAAACTCACTCAACACAACAATAACAAACAAGACTGCCAAGATAATGGGGCTGACATAAGAAATGGTGAAACTAAGATACTTACTCACTAACTTTTTTTTGAATCCTTTATAGCCATTGGATATCTCTTCATTGAGCTGCTTTTTTTTCCAAATGTAGGCAGCAAAAATCACAATGCACATGCCTCCTAACAACAACATACTGTCTGTTATTTTTGAAACTAACGAAAGAAAATCTGATGACCCTGCAATTTTGAATTGATTAGAGAAGAAGTCAGAAGCTCCATTAGCAAGCATTGAAGGTAATCCAAAAAGAAAAATGATGATGGAAGCAATTAAAACTGCTTTTTTTCTACTTACTTTCCATTCATCGACGATATACGCAGTAGGTACCTCTAGTAGCGAAACTGTTGAGGTTAACGCTGCAAAAGATAATAATAGAAAAAACGTCCCTCCCACAAAAGCACCTAAATTAGGACCCAAGGTTTCAAAAGCTCGAGGCATAGTAATGAAAATTAAACCAGGACCCGCTTGATCAGAAGCTACGTTACTCATATCTCCTTGGTTGATGAAGGCAACCAAAGGAAAAATCATCATACCGGCAACAAAAGCAATGCTGACATCAGCCAAGGTAATATACGCAGCTGAGGATATTACATTATCATTTTTAGACAAATAACTTCCATAAGTAATGAGAGTACCCATACCCAATGAAAGTGAAAAAAAGGCTTGTCTTAATGCTCCACCAACCGTATTTATCGTGATTTCGCTGAGATCTGGAATTAAGTAAAATTTGATACCTTCAAATGCATTTGGCAAAGTTAAAGCGTATGCTGCAATGATTACGATCATTATGATGAGTGTAGGCATAAGAATTTTTGATAATTTTTCTATACCACCTGAGACACCCCTACCTACAAAAAAACTTGTAGCAGACATGAAAATAACTGCATAAGTACCTACTTTGAACATGTCAGAGGTGAAATCTCCGAAATGCTTACTTACGATAAAGTTGCCCGTAATCATCTCAAAAAAGAAGCCAAATGCCCAACCTGCGATCACATTATAAAATGACAAGATCAAAATACCTGCCAAAACCCCAAAGACACCTATAAACCTCCAATTTTTGAATCCCAATGCGGTAAATGCCCCTACAGGATTCTTTCGTGTTTTTCTTCCAATAGCGATTTCAGTAACCATTACCGGGAAGCATAATAAAAAGCAAAAAACGAGATACATGAGGACAAAAGCAGCACCCCCACCCAAGCCAACCTCGAAAGGAAATTTCCAAATATTACCTAAACCTACAGCTGAGCCGGCCGCGGCCAATATGAATCCAAGCTTATTGGTGAATTTACCTCTTTCTGCAACCATAAAATGTTGTTCTTTTTAAACGATGGCTAAATATACTATAATCAAATGAGTGAAGGCAATGTGGTAAGAAAATAAATGGGTTTAGTACATAGCAACATTTATCTGTGCACATTAAACATTTTTTTATCTTTGATTATTTGACAAACTCTTCTTGGGACCATTTCTTCCCATTTTGGATTTCCCGTTTTAAGTAAAGTTAGTACATCATCTGAAACAATAGATAACCACTGGGTTTTAGCGTCCTTTATACCTACTATTCGTTTATTTGAAATAAGGTATTTATAAAGGTCGATGAGATGGGGAGCTGGAACAAAGTCTTCGATAGATTTTACCTTACCAGCAATCAAGGCTGGATAAACGTAAATTTTTACGTTGAGGGCAAATAGCTGACCAAAGGATTCAATGATACCCCCTTTTAAATTCTCATAATAGGATTCATCAAAAATGCCTTCAAGATTGCCTAAGCCACAAATAATTCGCAACTTCATACGTTGAGTGATATTAGATAAATAAGAAGCTAGCTTATAATGTTCACGATAATTTGATATCAAAACGGTTTGCCCTAAGACACATAATAAATCCACACGATCTAAATAATCGGCCTCATCAATTTCACCTGCCAAAGTCAAATCATGTAGTGTCAATTCAGTTAGGGCCATAAGATGTGTTGTTTCCATTTCTGATTCTTCCTTAATGACTTTTAAGCCATTAATCATCATATCTACGTTGACATTGGTCACGGGTCTAAATCTGCCTCTTAGGACCAAGACATTCTTCTTATATAAGGCTTCAGAAGCCTGAAGTACGTTTCCTTTGGGTCCAAACATAGCAGACTGAGAGAGACCATTTTTAACCAGAAGTAAACTCATTAGTCTATTGTCAATTTGTTCAAAATCAGGACCCATGATGGAGAACATATCTATCTGAAAGCGATCTTGGTCTAAATTATCCGCCAAGGCCAATATAATTTTTTCAGGATTGTCATAACTAAAGCATGCATGAATTAAATTCACACCCAGCATACCTAGCAGCAGTTGTTGCCACTGGGCATCTTTATCTAGTAACTGAACATGAATAATACAATTATTAGGAGGGGATAAGGGTTGCTTTTGGAAGCGTAATCCAATCCAGCCATGACCATCATTGGTCTTGCCAAAATTTAAAGTTTCAACGGTATTTGCGAAGGCAAAAAAATTCGAGTGAGGGGCTCGTTCCGTCAAACGCTCAGCCAAGAGATTGTATTCTCTACTGAGCATTTTATCTAGTTTGTCTTCACAAACATATTTTTTAGATTTCCCATAAATGGCATCACTAAAAGTCATATCATAAGCTGACATGGTCTTTGCGATGGTACCTGAGGCAGCACCTGCCTTGAAAAAATGACTAGCTACCTCTTGTCCACCACCTATTTCGGCAATGGTTCCATATATTTCAGCATTTAAATTAAGTTTTAGGGCTTTTTCTTTTGTCGTTAATGTTTTGAATGCTTCCATATATAAAAAAGTATTCCACAAAAGTAGGGGCTTTACTCCATTTAAAAATATTTAGCTGGGTAATTTATGAACAGATGAAAAATACCTTTTACCAAATTAAGAATAAAGTGTGTAAGGAAATTTATTTTGCAGAATCATCTCATCTGCAATATCCCGAGAAAGCCTACTTGTATTCAAATGATTATAGTTGGTTAATCGATCCATGACTTTCAATAATGAATCCAAATGAGCCTCATCATCTATCATGCAAGCCAAGGCTTCATAACCTGCATTTTTTGACTTTCTGACCGCATCAAATAGGTATAGTTTGGTAAGGTTTATGAACAAATTGGCTGAATTTTCTACAGATTGATCAATCAACTTTAAGGTTCTGAGTAAAGTAGATTCGGCAACGTAAGTTTCAATAATCATCTCTGAAATATTTATGAGGACCTCCTGTTCTTCATTGATTTTGACGTCATAAATTTCGAGCGCTTTGCTCGTTATCATTAAGGTGGCTTTTTTGAGATTCTTAATCGCTTTGTATTCCTTCGACAGCGGGGCAGCATCAAAAGTACCTTTATGGACCATCCCTATTTTGAAGAAATCAAGTTCATCCTTTAAATTAAATTCGCCTTTAGCAATTTTTTTAATAATCATTCCTACCAAAAGTATTCTATTTATTTCATTGGTACCCTCGTAAATCTTAGCAATCCGAGCATCCCTGTAAGCCCGAGCCATGGGAGCTTCTTCTGAAAATCCCATACCTCCATATACCTGAACACCTTGGTCCGCGATTTCATTCAAAACATCAGATCCATGGACTTTGATGATGGCTGCTTCAATAGCGAATTGTTCAACGCCTTGCAGTTTGGCTTCATGTTCTGGGTGTCCTTGGGCTATTAAAAAATCAACTTGATCATCGATGTTTTGACCCGCACGATATGAAGCGGATTCGATACCAAAGGTTTTGGCGGCCATTTGAGACAATTTTTGCTTGATCGCACCAAATGAAGAAATGGATACACCAAATTGTTTTCTATCATTGGCATATTGGGTTGATTGATTTGCAATTTGTTTACAAGCGTTAATCACTCCACAACCCAATTTAATCCTACCTATGTTTAAAATATTTACGGCAATTTTAAAGCCGTTTTGACGATTTGAAAGCATATTTTCAACGGGCACTTTTGTCTCATTAAAAAATACTTGACGGGTAGAAGATCCTTTTATTCCCATTTTTCGTTCTTCATCATTCATGGTGATTCCTCCAAAGGATTTTTCCACAATAAATGCGGTAAGATTCTTATCGTCTTCAATTTTAGCAAAAACGATAAATAAATCAGCAAATCCAGCATTTGAAATCCACATTTTTTGACCAGATATAAAATAATGCTGCTTGTCCTCAGACAATACAGCTTTTGTTTTTGCAGCATTTGCATCAGACCCCGAATCAGGTTCCGTGAGACAATAACAAGCTTTCCATTCACCAGATGAGAGGTTGGGCAAATATTTTTCCTTTTGAGCGTCATCACCGTAATATAAAATAGGTAAAGTTCCAATTCCCGTATGGGCTCCAAATGCGGTAGTAAATGATCCGGTGGATGCGACGATATCGGCAATTAACATACCCGTATTAAAACTCATACCTAAACCTCCATATTGTTCAGGAATACATACTCCTAAAAGACCCAAATCTCCCGCTTTGGTCATGATTGAAGACATAAATCCTTCCTCTAAGGCATCTATTCTTTCGACAAATGGAAATACTTCTTTGTCAATAAAATCTTGTGTGGCCTTAGCCATCATTTTTTGTTCATCATTAAATTCTTCAGGGATAAATATTTCCGAAAAATGAGGATGGTTGAATAAAAATCCTCCGCCCTTAACAATGCTCTTTTCTAATATCTTTTCCATTTCTATTGGGTATTTAAATTATATGCTGCATGCATAACATTTCAAATATAATCAATATTGTTATGCATGCAGCGTATAATTTAAAAAAAAGAGACTTAGCCTGTGTGATCTATTTAGCAAGTGATAGGATTACTACGCTTCAGGAGGAAAATAAAATTGATGAGGGGATTATTAAAACAATCAGTAAGTGTTTAACCACTGCCAAATACGCTGAGATAAATTAAGTTTCTTTTTTGGAATGACTGTTGATTGATTTTGGATATTAGTTGGCGCAGGTACGCTCATATGGACCTTAGATTTTTTCTTGGTTTTTTTGTTTAACTTCTTTTTTACCGGCTCCTTGCGCGGGGGGTGTTCTTTTAAATACCGCGCTCTTTTTTCTTTTTTCAGTTGATCTGCTCTTTTTTTTCTGAGTTCACGCTCTTTTTTAGCTTCCTTCTTTCGAGCTTCATCTAAGGGATTGAATGAATTAGAAGTAATTTTTTCTGTTTTGGAGTTATGAGAGTTGGTAGTTTTTTTTTTTGCTGCAATGGATGTTTTCTCTTTTACTTTTTTGGGAGTTAACTCAATTTTACCCTTGACCGTAAGTCCTTTAAGTTTGATTACTGGAGCCTTGATGACTTCAATATTCTCATCAGTTTTCTTTATTAAATCATCAGTATCTGATGTTTTTGCTATTTCTCTCTCACTACTTAAGTTATCGTCATTGAGGGGTTTTAGTTTTTCTTTTACTTCAATTATTTCGACACCTTCTAATTTGACCTCTTCGATATCGAGGGCCACAGTATCCTCTGCATTCGATTTTATTTCCAGATCTTGAGGAATAATAAGCTCGTGATCGCTTGACTGAGCTAGGTGAGCAGAATTATCAACGACAACTTCTTCCTCTTCTTGAAAATCATAATACTCCAGAGCAATCTTTATTTGCTCGTAACTAAGTTTAGAATTGCTAGAGGCCAGTAATTCGATTCCTTTATTTTCATAAAAGAGCTCTAATTCTGAAGGTTTTAATTTTAATTTTCTTGATAGTGAGCTTAATCTCATGACTTAAATGGCATATAATACTACAAATTTAAAGGACATGCATGGACTTCCGGCTAAAAATGCGTAAAAAACTATATCTTTTCAAAAAATTTTATGTCTTTAATTTTTATTTAATTTCTTTGTAATAGTGAGCAAAAGGAGACAAGAAATAATAGATCGGGCACTTAAGCTATTCAATGAAAAAGGGTTTCATGATGTGAGTATTAAACAAATTGCCGATAGCTTATCAATTAGTCCTGGAAATCTCACTTATTATTTTACAAAAAAGACAGATTTATTGAGAGCCATTCAACATCAGTTAATCCAGGAGACCTCCATAGACATTATGCCAAGCGGCTATATTACGCTATATCATTTTGAGGAAATTTTCAAAAGTTATAGTCAGATACAGGCGAAATACCATTTCTACTATAATAACCTACAATACATATTCAAAACTTTCCCCGAAATCACAAAGAGTTATCGTATCATTACGCGGAAAAGATTTCGAGATGCGAAATTATTAATTAATTATTATATAAAAACAGGGAGATTGAACCCTGAAAATGAAAAAATCAATTATGCTTATTTCATTCGTACCATATGGATGATCAGTGTATTTTGGAAGACCTATAGTTTAATGACAGCGGATACCTTTCGAGATAGTCCCTCTCAGCTTGATATTTTATGGAGTAATGCCATCCCTTTAATGACAGAAAAGGGTTATCATGAATACATTGAAGTTATAAAATTTTCTGTTCCAGAAGTAGTAAAATCCTAAAAAGCAGCTTTATAAGTCCATAGCTGCCTCAACGTTCTTGTTGATAAAAGGTTTTTCAGACAGAAGCGAGATGCTTACAAATAAAAGCATGGAAATAATGAGTGATATAGCGCCTATGTCAATTGCATAGGGAATCTTAATATCTAATATTTTTACACTAAAATTGATCAATAGACTAGTTGTAATGCACACATTAGCGGCTAAAGGTGTGGCACGTTTCCAATTAAATCCAATGACTACTACAGGCACAATGGCTGCAGCAAAAGTACCCCAACCAAAAGCCCCTAAAATAGCTACTAAATCTCCTGAATAACGGGCAAATAGGGCCGCAATTAGGGTTAACATGAAAGTAACTACGCGTGCCCAAAAAAGATCATTTTTAATTTTAATGCCAATGGCATTAGGAAGATCATGCATAATGGCCGCCGTACCAATATTTAGAAAGGCATCCGCGGTAGACATGATCGCCGCGAAAAGACCCGCGAAAACAAGCCCTGCCAATATTGGATTGGTATAATATTGTAAATATACTGAAGCCGCCATATCTGCATTTGATAATTCCGAGTGCATCCCACTGATTACCAGCGCTCTCATGGCTAAACCAATTGACAACCATAAAAGAGCAGAAAAAAAATAGCCAATAATCGAAGTGGGCAAAATATATTTTGCGTCTGAGATGTTTTTGTACATCATCATCTTAGTAATCACATGTGGTTGGCCTGCTCCGCCCATCATGAAAACAAATAGCCACGACAAGGATCCCATGGCACCTAAAGTACCCCAAGGTCCAATCGCTCCGGCATCAT
>Ga0206125_10000328_pt1 | contig 63575 bp, 57 predicted proteins | sample Helgoland_Spring_4_FD_148598 | JGI IMG/M metagenome (GOLD analysis project Ga0206125, IMG submission 148598) | Pelagic subsurface seawater microbial communities from Kabeltonne, Helgoland, North Sea - Helgoland_Spring_Bloom_20160331_1 | ecosystem: Environmental > Aquatic > Marine > Epipelagic ...
CTCCAATAACCTCTTCTTTAGATTTGATGTTTACTAGATTTTCTAGTTGATCATCTCCAATGTAGATAGCTTCTTCAATATATGCTCCTTTAAGTAAAGGCTTCTCAGATTTTTTTCTGAATTCCTTAATGATCTTAGCAGGTGCATTCCCTGTTTCTGAAAATAATAAAGATGTGTTTCCTTTTAAAGTTGATGGTAATTCTCCAAAATCTTTATCAGAACTCTCCATTGCCTTTGCAAGCAACGTGTTTTTAACTACAGCCAACTTCACACCTGCTTTATAGCAAGCACGACGAAGGTTTGATGTCTTTCCGGCATCTAGTCCAGAAATATCTGCTAAATAAATAGTAGTATTTTCTGTAAGCTGTGCAGTTAACGTTTCAATTACTTGTGATTTTTCTTGTCTAGTCATAAGTCTGTGTTTTACTGCTCAGTGAATCCTTTTGTATCAATCTCGATACTTGGGCTCATTGTGCTGGACATGAATATACTTTTAATATAAACACCCTTAGCCGCTTGAGGCTTCAGTTTTACCAACGTAGTTAATAATTCTCTTGCGTTTCCTGCAATATTTGCAGCATCAAAAGATGCTTTTCCTATTGCTGCATGAATAATACCAGTCTTTTCAACTTTAAAGTCAATCTTACCACCTTTCACGTCTTTAACCGCTTTAGCAACGTCCATAGTTACTGTACCAGTCTTTGGGTTTGGCATAAGACCACGAGGTCCTAAAACACGACCTAATGGGCCTAATTTACCCATTACACTTGGCATAGTTACAATTACGTCAACATCTGTCCAACCTCCTTTAATTTTATCGAGGTACTCATCTAATCCAACAAAGTCTGCTCCGGCAGCTGTAGCTTCAGCTTCCTTATCTGGAGTAACTAAGGCTAACACCTTCACATCTTTACCAGTACCGTGAGGTAAGGTAACAACACCTCTAACCATTTGGTTTGCTTTACGTGGGTCTACATTAAGACGCACAGCAAGGTCCACAGATGGATCAAAGTTTGTGTTGGAGATTTCTTTTATTAAAGCTGAAGCTTCTGAAAGAGAGTAGGACTTTGCCTCCACTTTCGCAGTATTCACTTTTTGCTTTTTAGTTAATCTTGCCATTTTATAGATTCTTTTTTATTTAGGTGCAGTACCTTTTGTTTTAATTCCCATTGAACGCGCAGTACCAGCTACCATTTTCATAGCAGACTCGATACTAAAAGCATTTAAATCGGGCATTTTGTCTTCTGCAATAACTCTAATTTGATCCCAAGAAATAGTCCCTACCTTCTTAACGTGTGGCTCACTAGATCCTTTTTTGACCTTGATTGCCTCAAGAATTTGTACAGCAGCTGGAGGAGTTTTAATAACAAAGTCAAAAGACTTGTCTTTATATACTGTAATCGCAACTGGCAATACTTTTCCTTGCTTATCTTGTGTTCTAGCGTTAAACTGCTTACAGAACTCCATGATATTCACACCGGCAGCACCTAAAGCGGGTCCAACTGGTGGTGAGGGGTTAGCCGCACCTCCACGAACTTGCAATTTTACTACTTTACTGACTTCTTTTGCCATTTTCTGTTTTTAAAAATTTGTCGATTTAATTTAAAGTGGAAGCCTTAAAATAAACCTATAATATAGCGTGTAACAATTATACTTTCTCTACTTGCATGTAGCTTAGTTCTAATGGTGTCTTTCTTCCGAAAATTTTAACCATTACTTCTAGCTTGCGCTTTTCTTCATTGATTTTCTCAACAGTTCCGTTAAATCCGTTGAAAGGACCATCAACCACCTTTATCGTTTCACCGATAGTGAAAGGAATATTTACATTTTCGTCTTTCACAGACAGCTCATCCACTTTTCCAAGCAATCTGTTTACTTCACTTTGCCTTAGTGGTACTGGCTCTCCTCCTTTTACTTCTCCTAGAAAACCAATAACACCGTTTATAGCTCTTATTATATGAGGTATTTCTCCAGCAAGACTAGCTTGCACCATAATATAGCCAGGAAAATAAACGCGTTCTTTGTTTGTTTTTTTTCCGTTGCGTATCTGTATTACTTTTTCGGTTGGAACCAAAACCTGTTCTATGTAGTCCTGAAGGTTCAAACGCGTAATTTCAGACTCTATGTAGGCTTTAATTTTGTTTTCCTGTCCACTTACTGAACGGACTACATACCACTTTTTTGTACTTTTTGTCTCGGCCATGCTTATTATTTAATTAACTCAAAGTAATAAGATATAACGCCGCTAAAAACAGTATCAACCCCCCAAACTACTAATGCTAACACTACAGAAAATGCAGCAACAATAACAGTAAGGCGTTGCGCTTCAGCCCAGGGCGTCCACGTTACGTGATTTTTTAACTCGTTATAAGACTCTTTAATATAGTTTACCATCGTTATGGATATTTATTTTTTCTGTTACCAAAACACTACAGCTTTAGTAAATATGCACGGGTTGAGAGACTCGAACTCACGACACCTGGTTTTGGAGACCAGTGCTCTACCAACTGAGCTAAACCCGTATGGTTTATTTTACTCTAAAAGAGTTAAACCCGTTATAAAAGTCAAGGCGTCCCGAAAAAACGGAACACCTTTACTCTATATATCAAAGACTATTTTTAGTCTAGAATTTCAGTCACCTGACCTGCTCCTACAGTTCTACCACCCTCACGGATTGCAAAACGTAGACCAATGCTCATTGCAATTGGAGAGATTAACTCAACATTAATTGTTAAGTTATCTCCAGGCATTACCATCTCAACTCCATCAGGAAGAGAAATGTTTCCAGTTACATCAGTTGTACGAACGTAGAACTGAGGTCTGTAGTTGTTATGGAATGGAGTGTGACGTCCACCTTCTTCTTTCTTAAGTACGTATACCTCAGCTTTAAACTTTGAGTGAGGTGTTACAGAGCCTGGCTTTACAATTACCATTCCTCTTGAGATCATTGATTTTTCAATACCTCTTAAAAGAATACCTGCATTATCTCCAGCCTCTCCTCTATCAAGAATTTGACGGAACATTTCAATACCTGTAATGGTAGAAGTTAATTTCTCAGCTCCCATACCGATGATCTCAACAGGATCTCCAGTATTAGCAATACCAGTTTCGATACGTCCTGTAGCTACAGTTCCACGACCTGTAATTGAGAATACGTCTTCGATAGGCATTAAGAAGTCTTTATCAACCTCTCTTAATGGCTCTTCGATCCATGTATCAACAGCTTCCATAAGCTCGATAACAGTATCAACCCATTTTTGCTCACCGTTAAGTGCACCAAGTGCAGATCCAGCAATTACAGGTCCATTGTCTCCATCATACTCATAGAAAGATAAAAGATCTCTGATCTCCATCTCTACTAATTCAAGTAATTCTTCATCATCAACCATATCTACTTTGTTCATAAATACAACAATACGTGGAATTCCTACCTGACGTCCTAAAAGGATATGCTCACGAGTTTGTGGCATTGGTCCATCAGTTGCAGCAACCACTAGTATTGCTCCATCCATTTGTGCAGCACCCGTTACCATGTTTTTTACATAATCGGCGTGACCTGGACAGTCAACGTGTGCGTAGTGACGATTAGCCGTCGCGTACTCAACGTGCGAAGAGTTAATTGTTATACCACGCTCTTTTTCTTCTGGAGCGTTGTCAATTTGATCAAAAGCTGATGCTTCTGAGAATCCAGCATCCGATAGTACCTTAGTAATCGCAGCTGTTAATGTTGTTTTACCGTGATCTACGTGTCCAATAGTACCTACATTAAGGTGTGGTTTCGAACGATCATATGTTGCCTTTGCCATTTTTAATTAATTTAACTTAGTTATATATTAGTGTTCAATTGTATGTAAACTTGTTTTAATTTTGAGCCAATGACGAGAATTGAACTCGTGACCTCTTCCTTACCAAGGAAACGCTCTACCCCTGAGCTACACCGGCTTTTTACTTGCTGGTCTCACGTTTGATTTAAAAAAATTAAATCAAAACTCAAAAGAGCTGCCTGTTGTTTACAGACCAAATGCCTGTAAACAACAATATCCTCACAAAAATGCAAGGATGAAAATAGAGCGGGAGACCAGGTTCGAACTGGCGACATTCAGCTTGGAAGGCTGACGCTCTACCAACTGAGCTACTCCCGCTTTTATAGAGAAATACAAAAATTTCTCAAGCTTTCAAATTCAAAGAACTAGGAGCTTTACAAAACTACAGCTACCTATGGGCATTAGAACCAGAAAATTTTGTGGGGAGAGCAGGATTCGAACCTGCGAAGACATAGTCAGCAGATTTACAGTCTGCCCTCGTTGGCCGCTTGAGTATCTCCCCCTTATTTCTGTTCTGAATGTATTATTCAAATTTGAAAATCAATATTTTAAAGAACGAACATTTAAAAAGACCTTTGTTATCAGTGTTTCTTAGCGCAAAAAAGAAACTTAACTTTTTAATATCTTGAGAGCCGATGGAGGGACTCGAACCCACGACCTGCTGATTACAAATCAGCTGCTCTAGCCAGCTGAGCTACATCGGCTTTTTATGTTTTTTTATGCTGAATAAATCCACATAAAGAACCACGCTATTTCTAACGGATTGCAAATGTAAAGATTTAATTTTTTCTACAAAACAAATTGTTGGAAAATTTACATAAAGCTTTACAATAATTCCGGCGGCAAAAATATTCAAATCATAGAGATACGCAAAGCTTTTTTAAAATTTATTTTAGAAGATATAAAAGCCACACACAAAACCTTATTTTGAATTTCTGGGATGCGTATTTTTATACACCTGTTTTAGAGTGTCTATACTGTTGTGAGTATATACTTGGGTAGAGGCTAAAGAAGCGTGCCCCAACAATTCTTTTACTGCGTTTAGCTCAGCTCCTTGGCTTAACAAATGTGTAGCAAAAGAATGACGCAATATATGAGGACTCTTTTTTACTTTCAAGGAAATTTCAGAAAAATAACGGGTAATCACTCGATACACAAGGGTTTCATATATCACATTCCCCTTTGAGGTCACTAGCAACGAGTCTGAAGAAACCAGGTTAGGCAGCGCCTCTCTAAAGATTTTATACTTTGCAATGGTAGCTAGCACCGAGGGCAACAAAGGAATGATTCTTTCTTTGTTTCTTTTTCCTAATACCTTAATAGTTTTTTGCACAGCAGAAACATCAGAAAGTTTCAGTCCTATAAGCTCTGCTCTTCTGATACCAGTGCTGTAAAAAAGCTCAACCATTAATTTATCTCTAAGCGTCTCAAAATCATTGGCGTGGTCAAATAATTCAAAGACATCCTCCACCTCTGTTTGTGAAAATGGTATTTGAACTTTTTTAGCAACCTTTAGTGCCCTATGCTTTGCAAGTGGGGTTTGAGATATTTGCCTGGTTTTTAAAAGGAACTTATAGTAGGTTTTTAAAGAAGAGATCTTGCGGTTAATACTACTGTTGGAAATACCTGTATCAACAAGATATACAATCCAGCTTCGCACCATGCTATAATTTACAGTCAGTAATGAATTAAGGTCGTACTCTTTTGATACAAAATCAAAAAAACGCTCTATATCTTTTGTGTATGCCGCTACCGTATGGGAAGAATATTTTTTCTCAAGCAGTAAATAATCTGTAAAGGGCTTAAAAGGCATTTTTTTTATTAAAAAATAAATGTAAGCAATAAAAAAACCGCTCACAAATGTGTAGCGGTTTTTTGATATCTGTAAGAGCAGTGTACTAAATTTCTTCTGCGTCTCTAAGTCCTTGGATGTATTGTGCTTTCTGCACTTCTTTTCTTCTAACAACCGATGGCTTCGAAAATGCCTGGCGTGCACGCAATTGACGCATAGTGCCTGTACGGTCAAACTTACGCTTGAAACGCTTAAGCGCTCTGTCTATATTTTCTCCGTCTTTTATTGGTATAATTAACATAGTTCCATAACCTCCTCTCTATTGGAGGGCAAAAGTAGAAACAAATTATGAATTATGAATTATGAATTTAATTTTTTTTGATAAAAACATAATATAAAAACCATTTCTACAGCCCGAAGCAGGTCTACTGCTTATAAAAACCAGCTCTTATGGTAAGATCCTTTATAAGCTTTTGTTCTTCTTTACTCTCTAAAAGCACATTATAATTCTCCCAAAACTCTGGACGATACGGCTGAGGAGAAAATATATCCTCGGTCCAGGTTTTTGAGAATTCTTGCTTTATTAGCTCCGGGTCCCTTATAATTTCTGTAAAAACGATTTCTTGTACTGTATTGTAATAAAAGTCTGATTTGTCTTGGGTCGAATTTCCTTGTTTATCTAACTGATCTGAAGAACGATCTCCTGCATTTACAAGCTTTGGGGTTTCATAGTACACATATTTAGGATACATCTTACCTTGATACTCCATGTAGGTCATTACCAGTTTATGGTTTAAAAGAGTACCAAACAAACTCTTGCTACGACTGATTTGATTCTCTGAACTTGCTACCAGCTCATACATTACCTTTTTAATAGCCCAAGAGTCCCAATCTATATAAATCCAACCTTTGGCCTTAAAACCTTCATTGTAAATATCTGGGGTGTTTAAACCCACAAAATTTACTCCTTCTAATATTTCAATTTTATATAATTTTTTTTCATTTTCTACCAACACGGTATCTAGTTTAAACTCATGGCGAGCTAATATCTCATCTCCAAAAAGTGCGCTTGGAGCATTTGCATTTCTAACAATATTTATTTTACCTCTAAAGAGTTTGTCTAGTCCATTTACTCGCTGGTCATTCCAACGAATAGCCTCTATCAGTGATGCTTTAGAAATGGTGTCTCGTCTTAGGTTGTTTTTTCGAAGTGTTTTGTTTTTTGTTCGTTTTTTTAGGTAAGAAGTGTAGGCAAAAAGACTATCAACATCTCTTAAATCGTAACTTTTTCTTGTTTGGTCTACGTTAAGTCTTAGTGTGTTTTTTGACCCAGCATCATAACTAGAGTCATACAAAGTAATGGCGCTCTCAACAAGCCATTTATACTCACTAGAATTGCGTTCTTTATGTCTTAAAAAACCTTTCTGAATATAAGAACTATCTGGAAGGGTCTGTGGCAACCGCTCAATAGCCCGGAGCACAATATCATTACCGGTAGTAGGTCTTGTTTCTGCTATTAAGAGAATCTCATCTAAAGAAGCTATATCTTCCTCTAAAAAGATATCCATAGTGCTATCAAAACTACCCACTATAGACTTAAAGCTTTTGTAGCCTATAGAGGAAATTACCAAGGTGTCATTAGCATATCTTTTTGGAATGCTTAACAAAAACCTGCCGTCTGTATTAGTAATGGTACCAATAGTAGTGTTTTTAACGTACACACTAGCACTTTGCAGCGGAGCAAAAGTTGCAAAATCTACAATTTTGTTTTTAATTTCTATTTGAGAAGTCACGCCTACAGAAACTAAGCATAACAAAACGAGCAAAAAATATCTAGGCAGAATCTTATCTTTGAGCATAGACTATTGATTTTAAAAACTCTAAGGCCTTACAAAACAAAACACCTTGAGGTTAGAATTTATAACACCTAGAATTGGTTTATATTGTACTGAATTTATGTAGCTGGCTTGTAATTTACTCCATCTATGACCATTTTTGAGATAATTTCTCTAAGTATCTCTGAAGTCCCTCCACCAATAGGGCCTAACCTACTATCTCTTAGATTTCTGGCTAAGGGATACTCTTCCATGTAGCCATACCCTCCCAAAAGTTGCACACAATCATAGGCAACTTGATCTGCTATTTTTGTTGACAAAAGCTTAGACATAGTTGCTTCCTTAACCACATACTCGCCGTTGTCAAGGCGTTTTGCGGTAACATAGTTAAAGGCTTTTACCATTTCTACCTCACTTGCTAAATCTGCCACTTTGTGACGCAGCGCTTGAAATTTTGAAATAGGTTTTCCAAAAGCAGTACGTTCTTTCATGTATCCTATAGCATATTCTAAGGCCCATTCACTTCTTGCATGAGCATTTACTCCCATAATTAATCTCTCTAAGGCGAAATGTTGCATAATGTAAGGAAAACCAAGATTTTCCTCCCCCATTAAATTCTCTGCAGGTATGATAACATTGTCAAAAGCTATTTCTGCGGTATCACTTGCTCTCCAACCTAGTTTATCTAGTTTAGTTGCACTAATTCCTTGAAGATCTCTATCCATTACAAAAATACTGATACCCTTATTTCCAAGTTCTGGAGAGGTCTTAGCCGCTACAATAAGATAATCACTATATACTCCGTTTGTAATAAAGGTTTTAGATCCATTAAGGACATAGGTGTCTCCTTTTTTTACCGCCGTTGTTCTCATACCTCCAACGTCACTACCTCCAAAAGGCTCTGTTATACATAAACAGCCTATTTTTTCTCCAGTAACACTTGGCAATAAATATTTTTGTTTTTGCTCCTCACTGGCTTCTTTATTGAGATGCGTCATCGCCAAGTATTCATGTGCCCAAATAGCAGCAGCAAAACCCCCACTGTTTATTTTTTGCAGTTCCTCAATAAAAATAATGGTATAAAATATATCTAAATCCATCCCACCATAAGCCTCTGGCGTTGCTAGACCAAAATAACCCATCTCTCCAAATTTTTCCCAGATAAAACGATCTATCGTCCCTGTTTTCTCCCAGGCATCAATGTGAGGAACAACCTCTTTTTTTAAGAAATCCTGAAAACTCTTTCTAAAAAACTCATGCTCTTCTGTAAAATATAAACTCATGTTGTAAGGCTAACTATTTAATATTGAAAATACTTATAATTCAAATAACAACTAAAAAAGAACCTACTTTTAGTTGTTATTTTATATGCAAATATAACTCAATTAAGGCATATTTACTTGCGGTCATTCCTTCTATTTTTTGAAGTTCAGAAAGTGATCCTATCTTTTGACGTAAGATCCTAAATTCCCAAATTTCTTTGGCAAAATCAAAAGAAATACCTGGGATAGTTGCAATATCTGAGACAGATGCAGTATTGACAGCTATTTGTTTGATTTGGTTGGGTGTCTTAACTGTAAAGCCAGCCAAAACATTAGCAACTACCTGCTCACTTAAACCCCATACATTTTGTAATTGTTTATCTACAGAGAAACCTCCTAGTTTATCTCTGTAAGAAATAATTCTTGCACTCAAAGCAGGACCAATACCACGCAATTGCTGCAGTTGGATTTTTGTAGCAACATTTAAATCTAACTTATCTGAGTAAGATAATGGAACACTTAAACTTTTTTGAGCTTTAGCTGCTCTTGATTTAACAACCCAGTCTGGAAATTTAAAAAGCGGTCCTATTATAGCTATAAGGCTATCTGAGACCTTAGTCACTTTTTTAAAATCTGCAATACTATGAATCCATTTATTAATACTTCTAAAGCGGGAAAGTCTATCATACTCCAGGGGAGTTAATCCTAAGGTATATGCTTTATAATCTGAGATAAAATTAGGATTAAATGGAAACCGCTTTTGTTTTTTTTCTTCAGGGCCTCTTGGCGTAAAGAATCTACATAGGCTTGTTGTTTCACTATCTGTGGTGAGCAAATATCTAACAGCAAAGCAGGCTGTGGAGAATAAAAACGTAAAAAACAAAACAAGCCAACGATGAGAGAGCACAATAGTAAAATCCCACCTCGTTGTTGGTTGTCAAACTCGAAATGGGATTTAAAATTTGGCATACTCTCCTTAGGTTTTTAACTGGGGAGTTATGCGTTTATGTATGTATTATAGATTAGTTATTACTAGATTTAATAGCATCTCTATATTTTACTAATTCTTCTTTTACTTTAGGCAATAATAATGAGACTCCAATTAAGTTTGGAATAGCCATTGCAAAAATCATAGCATCAGAGAAGTCTGTTACCGCCCCTAGGCTTATGGAGGCTCCTAAAACTGTGAATAAACAAAAAACAATTTTATACGTCATCACGTTTCTATCTGATCTACCAAAGAGAAACAACCAAGATTGAAGCCCGTAGTAAGACCAAGAAATCATGGTAGAGAATGCAAATAAAATTACAGCACCAGTAAGTACATATGGAAACCATGGTATTGCTGAGGCAAAAGCATCGCTTGTTAATTGTACTCCACTTGCAGCACCTACATCTAGATAATTTCCGGTAATCACAATTACCAATGCCGTAATGGTACACACCACAACAGTATCAATAAAAGGCTCTAATAGAGAAACAATACCCTCACTTGCAGGATAATTTGTTTTTACTGCAGAATGCGCAATAGCCGCAGAACCAACACCCGCTTCATTAGAGAATGCAGCACGTCTAAATCCTTGAACAAGCACCCCAACAAATCCACCAGCTACGCCCATTGGAGCAAAAGCACCATTCCAAATTTTTCCAAAGGCTGGTATTATTTCTGTGAAATTCATACCAATTACAACCAAGGCTGCCAACAGGTATATACCTACCATAAAAGGAACAACTTTTTCTGTTACAGCAGCAATTCTTTTAAGACCACCAATGATAACAAAACCAACACAAACAGCCATTATAATACCAAATATTAGTCCAGAAGCACCTCCAGTAAATCCAGCTGTGTTGTTAAAAATTATAGCCGCCTGATTAGACTGAAACATATTTCCTCCACCAAATGAGCCTCCAATACAAAAGATAGCAAACAAAATAGCAAGTACTCTACCAAGACCTGCAGCACCTCTCTCACTTAAACCCTTTTTTAAGTAGTACATCGGGCCACCAAATACGGTTCCATCTTCTCCAACATCTCTGTATTTAACACCCAAAGTACATTCTGCAAATTTTGATGTCATTCCCAGAAGACCGGCAATTATCATCCAAAGCGTTGCTCCAGGACCCCCTATGGTAATGGCAATGGCCACACCAGCAATATTCCCTAAACCAACGGTTCCAGATAATGCTGCAGTTAGTGCCTGAAAATGAGATACCTCTCCCTCTTCTGATTCTACTCTTATGGTCTCAGGTATATCATCTCCTGGTGTTAAATCGCCGTGCAACACTCCAGCCTTTGGATGGTCTAGATTGTCATACTTCCCTCTCACAACATTCAAGGCGGTAGAGAAACCTCTTATATTTATAAACTTAAAGTATATGGTGAAAAAAGTTGCAAAACCAAGAAGCATTATTACTACCCATGGGATTCCAACCTCATCTGTTATAGGAATTTGTGCGAAAATCATTTCTACAAACCAGCCGGTAGCATTACCGAATTTTTCATTAATTACTTGGTCAATACCCTCCTGTTGCGCTTGTTGTGCAAATAAAAAAACAGGTGCTAGTAGTGTACATAGAGAAAGAAGAAATTTCTTCATAATAGTAGTTTGGTTTAGTTTAAAATTTAAGCAAAGCAAGATGCTAAAAAATTAGCCCAAATTCAAGTAAATAGTCATTAAATTATAATTAGCTATCAAACATTGTACAACTGTTTTAGACTTTCTATTTGATCTGGACGCCCGATGAGAATTAATACAGAGTCTTTTTCTAAAATCATAGAAGGTTCTGGATTCACAATATATTCTCCCTCAGGAGACTTGTACCCAATTACAGAACAGCCTGTTTTTTTTCGTATGTCTAAATCTTTGATCGCTTGGGATTGGTCTTGAAGACAAATTTTCTCATAGGGGATTTGTTTCACATTTATACTGTCCTTCTCTCCAGAGACAGAAAGATTATCTAAAAACTCGACCAAATCTGGCACCACAACAAGAGAGGCCATGTGGTCACCTCCTATTTTCTCTGGAAGTATCACATTGTCTGCTCCGGCAAGTTTTAGTTTTTTATAACTCGTCTCTTCCGTGGCGCGGCTTATAATTCTTAGCCTAGGATTCATTTGTCTTGCTGTAAGTACAATAAACAAATTATCTGCATCACTGGGCAGGGCGCAAATTAATGTGCTTGCACGGTTTACTCCAGCCTCTTTTAAAACCTCATCATCACTAGCATTCCCCTCTACAATAAGAGCATCGGGAGTGTGTTTATCGACCACCTGATGATCCTTCTCAATAATAATAAAAGGTTTTTTGTAAGCTATTAATTTTTCAACAGCTTGTTTTCCATTTCTACCATAGCCGCAAACAATAACGTGATCTTTCATATTATCAATTATTTTATGTATTCTCTTTTCTCTTAAATTACCAATATTATTCTTACTTAACATATATTCTGTAATTACAGAAATAGCATAGGCTAATATAAAAATACTAGATAAGATTAAAAATGAGGTAAATAACTTATCTACATCATCTAAAGGCACAACTTCTCCAAAACCGACCGTAGTGACGGTTATTACCGTCATGTAAAAAGCGTCTATCCAAGTATAATTTGATATATATTTATATCCAAAAACACCAGCTATAAAAACAGCCAGTAACAACAAAACAGCTACATAAATTTTGGAGTGAAAAATCTTTTTCATAAATCAAATACAGATGTCCTTTTGGTGTATATTAAATCCTTTAAACGAAACCAAAAACCTAAAATTAGGTATATAGCAAACCACACCCCTAAGGTAGCAAAAGACAAATAAATAAAAAAAAGTCGTACACTTTTGGCTCGCATGCCAAGACGTTCTGCTAGGCGAGAACAAACATAAAATCCATGACGTTCAAAGTAATGACGCACATTGTAAAGCCATTGTAACATCTATGCAAGTTAGTTATTTTTTTACTGAAATCTTAGAGACATTTCACAAAAATAAAGACCTAAAAAAAGGACTTTACAATAGCCACCAAACAGCACTGTGTTTTTTACTCTGTATATCCCATTTTTTGCATCCATTGGTCATTATACATTTTACCAACATACCTACTACCATGATCATGAAACAATACAACAATCACATCATCTTCAGTAAAATGCTGTTTTAATTGATGTAATCCTTTCATGGCTGCTCCTGCAGAATTACCCAAAAACATACCCTCTGATTTAGATAATTTTTGAGTCCAAATAGCAGCGTCTTTGTCTGTTACTTTGGTAAAGCCATCTATAACCTCAAAACGAACGTTGAGTGGTAAAATATCTTCTCCAATGCCCTCTGTGACATAAGGATAAATTTCATTTTCATCAAAAATACCTGTTTCATGGTATTTCTTGAACACACTACCGTAGGTATCAATACCCCATATTTTAATAGCAGGGTTTTTCATTTTCAAATAACTCCCAACACCACTTATGGTACCACCAGTTCCAACGCCAACTACAAAATGAGTTACCTTGCCATGGGTTTGTTCCCAAATTTCTGGACCTGTGCTCATAAAGTGAGCCTTACAATTTGAGGGATTATCATATTGGTTTACATACCAGCTATTTGGAGTCTGCTCAGCCAAACGCTTTGATGTAGAATAGTAAGATCTTGGATCTTTTGGCGCTACATCTGTTGGGCAAACAACTACCTCACTACCAACGGCGCGCAGAATATCCACTTTTTCCTTGCTTTGCTTATCACTAATTACACACACCATTTTATATCCCTTTACAATTGCGGCAAGAGCCAGGCCCATCCCTGTATTACCACTGGTTCCCTCTATGATAGTAGCTCCTGGCTGTAGGCGCCCATCTGCCTCTGCGTCATCAATCATTTGCAGCGCCATACGGTCTTTAACAGAGTTTCCTGGATTAAATGTCTCATATTTAGCAAGGACAAGTCCTGGAATTTCTTCTGCCAATTTATTGATTTTTACCAGCGGTGTATTGCCAATAGTACCTAAAATATTTTCTGCGTAGTCCATAATTTGTTAAAGAATATGTGGGGTTTTACAATGCAAAGGTACACCCTTAGCTTGGATTTGAGAAGTTATATTTTAGCTTCCTTACTCAAACCTAATTGCTTTGACAGGAGAGATTTTAGAAATGATATAACTTGGTATTAATAATATTAAAAAACACAGCACCAAAGTACCTATATTGAGCGCCAAAATATAACTCCAATGCAAGTAGACAGGTACCTGGCTTACGTAATACGTTTTGGGATCTAGGGCAAATAAATCAAAGTTTTGCTGCAGTAAAAGCAGTCCAATACCAATTATATTTCCCCAAAACAAACCAACACCAACTAGATACATAGCATTGTAAATAAATATTTTACGTACACTCCAAGAGTCACTTCCCAGCGCCTTTAAAATACCAATCATCTTGGTGCGCTCTAAAATAAGTACCAAAAGGGCAGTGATCATATTAAATCCAGCCACAATAATCATCATGACTATAATAAGTGCTACGTTAAAATCAAACAAATCTAACCATTCAAAAATAGCATAAAATCGATTTCGTATAGTTTGGGTATCCAACATACTTCCTATAGCCTGGTATACCTGCGTGTTGGTTTGCTCGATTAGATCAAAGTCTTTTACAAATAGTTCAAAAGCGCCAATTTGATCTGGCTCCCATTTATTAAGACGTTGTATGTGCCGTATATCGCCAATAATAAATTGGGCGTCAAATTGCTGAAAACCACTGTTGTATATCCCAGATATTGTAAAAGCTCTGGTTCGAGGTGGGGTACTACTGTTTTTATTAAAAAAATACGCAAGGGCTTTATCCCCAACTTTTAAACCAAGCCTATTGGCTAGATATTGTGAGATAAGCACCTGATTACTCATCTGTGGTGTATCATAGGTAGGAACAACACCCGAAAGTAAGAAATCTTTAAAATAAGACCAATTATAATCTGGCCCAACACCTTTTAAGATGATACCCTCAAAATCTGTTTCAGTTCTTATAACCGCTGCTTTAGAGGCTGTTATTTGAAGGTAACTAACATTGTCAGAAATGTTGAAATTAGGATAGAAATCCTGTTGCATTGAAATAGGAACCTGTGAATCATCAGAATTATTGGTGTCAAAATTAGTGATGATTAAATCTCCGTTAAAAGCAGATACTTTTTCCTTGATCTTTTTTTGAAGCCCCACACTAGTGGCAACAGAAACCAACATGGTGATCATACCCAATGAAATTGCTAGAATAGCAATTTTTATTATTGGCGCTGAAATACTACTTTTATAGTCTTTGTGAGCTGCTATTCGGCGGGCGATAAAATATTCGAAATTCATTAGGTGTTATGAAAGTATCTTTTTTCAAAAATATAGTATTTATACCGATTTTAGGATTGATTTGCTGTGGAAGTACTAACGAGCAAAAAAAAGAGGGCTTTGCAAATAGCCTTATTTTATTTGACACTATAAACACCAGTGTTTTAAATAAGCAAAGCAGAGATACTATTTTAGTTGGACGAAGTATTTCCAAAAAAAGTAGCAGTCACATATTTACAGGTGCCAATCAATGGCCAGCGTACATGAAGCTTTTAAAGGATAAAAAGGTAGGCATTGTTGCCAACCAAACCTCTGTGGTTAATGACACCTTAGAGAACAAAGACTCTTTACGGGTGGTAGATGTTCATTTGGTAGATTTTATTTATGAGTTTGACAATACAATAACAAAAGTATTTGCTCCAGAGCATGGTTTTAGAGGTACTGCAGATGCTGGAGAGCTAATAAAAGACGGTATAGACCTTAAAACTGGAATCCCTATCATATCACTGTATGGGAAAAACAAAAAGCCCTCAAAAGAGCAATTAAAAGACATCGATATTATGGTCTTTGACATACAAGATGTTGGCGCTCGTTTTTACACCTATATATCTACCCTTCATTATGTGATGGAAGCCTGCGCAGAAAATAATATTCAGCTTGTAGTTCTAGACAGGCCAAACCCAAACGGACACTACATTGACGGTCCTGTTTTAGAACCCCAGCACACTAGTTTTGTTGGCATGCACCCTGTACCCATTGTTCATGGGATGACCATTGGTGAGTATGCTCAAATGATCAATGGACAAGGCTGGTTAGAAAACCAGATTCAGTGTAATTTAAGGGTTATAGCTTTGAAAAATTACACACACCAAACACCTTATTCTCTTATCATAAAACCCTCACCAAACCTGCCCAATGATGTTGCCATTAACCTGTACCCTAGCCTTTGTTTTTTTGAAGGAACTCCCATAAGCGCGGGTAGAGGAACCAATAAGCAATTCCAACTATTTGGATCCCCTACACTACCCCAAAAAATCTATACTTATGGTTTCACTCCCAAAGCGAATCTGGGGGCTAAAAACCCAAAATTCAAATCACAAAACTGTTTTGGGCTTGATGTTAGTACTACTAAAAAACTTAATGAAATAAACCTCAACTGGCTCATAGATACCTACAACGTTTCACAAAACAAAAAAGAATTCTTTAATTCGTTTTTTTTAAAACTATCTGGTACTTCCCTTCTGCAGGAACAAATACAACAAGGACTCAGCCAACAACAAATTAAAGACTCTTGGCAACAGGGTTTACAGAACTATAACACAATGAGAAAAAAATATTTGTTGTATCTCTAACACTTACTCTCTGCCGTTAAACTTGTATTTCTTACCTTTTGGGTTTACCCCTAGATCTATGATTTTTTGCATGGTCTCTACTATATTGAAAGCTGCAGGACAAATGGTGGTGTTTACGAGTGTAATCTCACTTATTTTATGAAAATTTCTACGATTGGTATGCGGATACTCTTGGCAGGCTTTTGGCCTCACCTCATAAATAGTACAGCTATTATCGTTTTGGTCTAAAAAACTACAAGGGGCAGTTTTCAAAACATAAAAATTATCTTCGTCTACCTGTAAATAGGTTTCTATAAAGCGTTGCTGTTTTATTCTAAAATGCTTAGATATCCTAAAAATGTCCTTTTCAGTAAAAATAGGACTGGTTGTTTTACAACAATTACCACAGGTTAGGCAATCTGTTTTTTTAAACTCTGCATCATGTAAATCTGACATGATCGTGTCCAAGTGTTTTGGTATTTTTCTCTTAAGTTTAGCGAAGAATTTTTTATGCTCGTTGTGTTTTTCTTTGGCTTTTTTAGGGAGCTGTTTTAGAATTTGTTCCATAGTAGCAAAAGTACATAATAATGAATGCTTGACTCAAAAATTTAATGTTTAAAAAATAATATGGTTTTAAAATCTAATTAAAAACTTAAGTTTGTAAAACATTAATTTGAGTATATGATTTGCAGTATCAAAAAATTCGCTTTTTTTATTTTATTGGCTTTGATTGCATTTTCATGTAACGAAGATCAAGACAACCAAATACTTCAAGAAAGAGCAGAAAACCGCAAAGCACTAGGAACATCTGCAGAGGATTTATTAAGTGATGATAGCTATAAAAGCATGACTGTAGAGATGGTATTCTCACCAGCCTACAGGCCAACACAACAAACTCTGGATGGCTTCACGTCTTTTATTAACTCTAGGGTAAACAAACCCGATGGTGTTCGTTTTATTGAAACAATTATTTCAGACCAAAATGGTCCTTTTTCTATTTCACAAATTAGGAACATAGAAAACGAGCAAAGAACAATCTACACCCAAGGAGATGATATTGCAGTATATGTTTACTTTGCCAGTGGAAACGCTAACTCTGATACAAACACAACAGTAACACTAGGAACAGCATATCAAAACACGTCAATAGTAATTTATGAAAAAACCTTGCAAGAGGTCACAAATAACATCCAAGATGATTTAACACGTTTGGAGGCCACTACATTATATCACGAGTTTGGACATATTTTTGGACTCGTTAATATCCAAAACGATGATATACACCCTGGAGATAAACACGAAGACCTAGACCATCCAAAACATTGTATTATTGAAGATTGTTTGATGTACTTTGAAGCCCAAAGTATTACAAAAGACAATTTAAAATTTCGCATGGAACGCTTAAAGGTTTTACAAAATATCCCAAGTTTTGATTTAGATTTTTGTATTGAAGATTTACAGGCAAAAGGAGGAAACTAACAATCTAGGGCCTTTTGGCATCTCTTTTTAACTCATACACCTTTACCCCGTCAATAAAAGTGGCTAAAGTCTTTACCCCTGGAATACTATCTTGAGGGATCTTCATAATATCCTTTTCCAGGACGGTAAAATCTGCAAATTTACCCATCTCAATACTCCCTTTAACGGTATCCTCAAAATTTGCATATGCTGCCCAAATAGTCATGCCCTTAAGCGCCTGAGTTCTAGTTAATGCTTCTTGGCTTCTAAAACCATTATCTGGGTATTGATTCAAGTCTTTTCTTGCTACCGCTGCATAAAAAGTATGCATTGGATTTACACCCTCTACCGGAAAGTCTGTACCCAAAGCCACCATACCTGCATTTTTTAACAGCGTTTGATAACTGTATGCGCCTTTAATTCTCTCTGGACCAAGTCTCTCCAGCGCCCAGTACATGTCGCTAGTTGCATGAGTGGGTTGTATGGAGGGGATAATGTTTTTAGAAAAATTAGAAAAATCTGTGGGGGTAATAACCTGCGCATGTTCAATTCGCCAACGAGCATCTTTAGTGCCAGCTAAGGTTTTTTTATAGGCTCTAATAACTGCAATATTAGCAGAGTCTCCAATGGCATGAGTATTCATCTGGTAACCAGCCTTTTTTATTCTAGAGGCAACACGCTCTAAGGTGGCTGGGTCTGTAATCATGGCTCCAAAATGATTGTGGCGATCACTGTAGGGCTTCCGCAGGGCAGCGCCTCTGCTTCCAAGAGCACCGTCTGCATATACTTTTACAGACCTCACATGTAGCTTACCTGTGTTAATAATTCCTTTGGGTAAAAAATAATCTAGATCTCTTTTGGTATTACTTACCATGGCATATACCCTAATAGAAAGTTCATTAGCTTTATGTAATTGCTCAATAGCATCTATAACCTCTATAGACAAGCCAGCATCATCAATGGTTGTAAGCCCATAAGACAAACACACTTCTTGTGCTTGTTTTAAGTTGTTTTTAATAGTTGTTGGGCTTGGTTTTGGAAGGGTTTGATAAACCAAATCCATAGGGGTATCTATCAGCAAGCCTGTTAAAACTCCATCTTTTACAACCACCTGGCCACCCGCTACTTTTGTTTGCGGAGTGATACCGGCCAAAGCAAGGGCTTTTGAATTTGCTAGCATGGCATGTCCATCTACTCTGGTGAGCGCCACTGGTATCTCTGGAAATAATTGGTCTAGCATTTTATTATCTGGAAAGGCTTGCTGCTCCCAATCATTTTGATCCCAACCGCGTCCTACTATAAAATCTAGTTGCTTTTGTTGTTGAAATGCTACTGTTTTTTCTAGCACCTGTTTAAAACTAGTGGTACCAACCAAATCAAGACGCCCCATAGAAACACCCAAATTGTACAAATGTCCATGAGCATCTATAAGGCCTGGAACAATTGTTTTCCCACCGGCGTCATAGGTGTTGGTGGATGTATATGCTGATATCAATTCTTGGGTACTACCAACCCCTACTATCAAACCATCTTTCACGGCAAAAGAAGAAGCAGTATCAAAATTTTCATTAACCAGATATATGTTAGCATTGGTAACCAACAGATCTGCTGGTAACTTTTGATCGGCGCAATTTATAAACAATAAAACAAGGATAATAGAGCTGTAATATTTCATAGCCAACTAATTTTTATTAAAAGTAAAGAATGTTTTGAGCAATCACTAGATAACATCTCAAACAAATAAAGCCAATACTTTACAAAAACAAAGTTTTGGCTTTATAGAAGTAGCTTTTTGGATTATTGTATGATTAGTTTTTTGGTATGGATATCATTTATGGAAACAAAATACACTCCCTGTGATAGGTTTGATAGATCTATAGTTAGTAAAGCATCTGTTTGATTTGTTTGAAAAAGCTCCTTTCCGCCCATATCATAGATAGCTATTTTAAACACATCTTGATTTGGGGCCTCGATAGTTAACCTTTCACTGGCGGGATTTGGATACATAGAAACTTCAATGCTACTTTTATCTGGACTTGCTAATGTACTATCTCTTATGAGCAGCATCCCAGGAACAAAATCTTGGTCTGAGTATCTAAGGGTAGATACCAAAAGGGTACCACTCTCAAAATAAGGGTACACATTCCAAGCGCCGTTATATCCTGCATTGTTTGATGAGGGATAGACATCAAAGAATCCTGTTTCTTGAAAATCTTGGTTGTCTATACCACTTATATCAATCATTCTAACACCAGCGGTATAATTGGCCAAATAATAAATATTTTCTTTTACATATCCGTTGTGATCTGTAGCCGCTGTTGGGCCTTCATACTCAAAATGCAATTGTGGATTATCTAGATCTTGCAGATCAAATACAATACTTCTAGTGTTAAAGCCTAGATTGATCTCATCAATCTCATCACCTAAAATAAAATAACGATGGTCCTGGGTAAACCAGCCTTGGTGTGTATATACTGTGTTTGGATAGGTAATATTTGCAATAGATTGAGGGTTAGACTTATCTGTAATATCAACAATAGAAACAAATGAGGTATTGCTGCCAATGTAAATTTCTCTTGAGGTATAGTCTGTGTCTGGACCATTATAGGTTATTACCTGGCCATCATGGGAGTAAGAATCTGTAGCAAATCCGCCAGCGGCTGTTGGATTGAGTGGGTTTGAAATATCTACAAAATGAGGTCCTCCGTTATAGGTTGAGGTACCTACGCCATATGCATAGCCAGAGCTCTCATTAATCACTACGTTATGGGCATTTCCAAAACCATTGTAGTGGGCATCTTCTGTAAAACTTACAGGAGGATTTGAGACATCTCGTAACCTAGTTAAATCAAAAACTTGCATACCATGACCAGAGGCCTCAGATACAATAAAGGCAAAATTTTCATAGGTTTTTATATCTCTCCATAGGCTTGAGTCTGTATGAGTATCAAGTTTTCCAAGATAGACTGGATTTACTGGATCGTCAATGTTTAAAAATGCAGTTCCATTATCCAAACCAATTAAAGCATATTCTGAACCCGTATCAGGATCTGTCCAACCCCATGAGTCGTTGGCATTGGTAGCATCAAATTGTGTTACTATCATTTCAGTGAGTAGATCATACCCGTTACATGGATAAACCCCTGCCATTCCATTCTCGCAAGGAGTTTGACCATAGGCGTTGGTTATAAAACAAAGTAAAAGAAAGGCTAAGAAATTATTCATACTATCATTTTTTTAGCAATATGGCTTTATTTTTAAAGTAAACCTAGATTTTATACTCACAATAATATCATAAACAGTAATCTATAACACTCAATCTTAAAAGGAAATGTCTTGGAGATAGTTATTTAATAGTAAACTACACTTTTTAGCCCCAAGGTTAGTTAGGTGATCTGCATCTCTTAAATCTTGTTTTTCAAACAAAGGATTTGTACTTAAATCCAAATAAAAAACATTGTCATTTACACCAGATAACACTTGAAGGACTGATTTAATTTTTTCTTTTTTATCTCTATCAAGTAAATTATAATAAGTAGGATACACTGGCATTTCAAGCAAAACAACCCTAACATCATACTTTTTACACAAAGCAATGATTCTTTGCAACCTAGCGGTATTATGCTTAAAATCTAAACTATTGTCTTCATGCTTGTTGGCAATCACTACAGAAATCGCCTCTTTATCCTCTACAACATCAGACATATTCTGCCTGCCATAACCAAGAGGTGTGGCGCTTACTATGGTATGATTTTTATGATATTGCTGCACCAAATCTATCGATTTATCAAAACGCTGTATCAGGGCCATGCTGTAGCGTTGAGGATCCCAAAAAGAAATACTTGGCGCTGTAATTCCCATATTGTGGTCATAAAAATACTTGCGCCAATTACTCTCCAAATCATTCTCTTTTGCAGAAAGAGTAAAGTAACTGATGTTTATAAAAACAGTTTTAAGTGCAGATAAATTGGCAATGTGTTTTTCAAGAAGTAATTCATCGGTAAGTAAAGACTGGCTGATGTTTGAAAGATTAAACGTAGGGTCATTAAAATACACAGGGTTTATTCCATAAAAAGCATGAGAATCTCCCATGATAAGCGTTTGTGTGAAAGGGGCTACTTTTTGTAATTGTTGGTCTTTATAACTATAATTATTAAGTGCCTGCCTGTAAAAAACTTCAAGGGCAAGCCACACCAAAAAAAGTGGGAGTAAAAACAATGCTATTTTTAAATATAGTCTACGCATTAAAATTGAAAATAAATATACGGTTGCAAATCACCAGCGTAGTAAAATATAGCAAAGCAAACTGCATAATACAAACAATACCTGAGGGGTCTTGACAAATGAGACACATCAAGTACATGGGCTCTGTGGCGCTGTAACCATTCAAAAACCATATAGATAAAAATTAAAACTAGTGCACTTCTTGACACCATTGGCATGGTAAAAAGACTTGATGAAAATATAATGTCTAAGTAAGCAAAAGCATCAGATAACGTTGGAGCTCTAAAAAACACCCATGCTAAAACAACCATACTAAAAGTAGCGCCAGTACGAATTATTTGACGCCAAATAGCAATAGGTAAAACAGATGTTTGGGATTTATTTTTCTTGTGCATTAAAATTACAGGAATCACTAAAAATGCATGAATGCCACCCCAAAACACAAAGGTTAAATTAGCACCGTGCCACAGTCCACTTACCAAAAAAACAATCACAATGTTTAAGATAAGTCTTGTGTTAGATACCCTACTGCCGCCAAGTGGGATATATACATAATCTCTAAACCAACTAGAGAGTGAGATATGCCAACGCTTCCAAAACTCAGACATGTTTTGAGATAAATAAGGAAAATTAAAGTTTTTCATCAAATCAAACCCAAGCAAGCGAGAACTTCCAATTGCTATGTCACTATAACCAGAAAAATCACCATAAATTTGAAAAGCAAAAAATACGGCCCCAGCAAATAAAGTACTCCCAGATTGGGTAGGATAAGACTCAAATATTTGATTTGCCAATAGGGCGCAATTATCTGCAATGACCATCTTTTTAAACAAACCACCCAAAATAAGCCTCAAACCGTCTACTTGTTTTGAGTAATCAAATGTTCTTCTCTTAGCAAACTGAGGTAAAAATCTAGAGGCTCGCTCTATGGGCCCTGCCACTAATTGAGGAAAAAAAGATACAAATGCAAAAAACACAACAATGTTTTTGGTAGGCTTTATTTTTTGCTTGTACAAATCTAGGGTATAACTAAGGGTCTGAAAGGTATAAAAACTAATTCCTACAGGTAGTATTATAGAAATACTTGTAGGTTGCGTCTGTGTTCCAAAAAATAAAAACACATTAGAAAAAGTTTCTATAAAAAAATTAAAATACTTAAATGTAAATAAAAGACCTAGGTTAAACAGTAGAGAGAAACCCAGAAAATATTTTTTACTATTTTGTGATAAAGGCCTATCAAACTGAAGTCCAATGGTGTAGTCTACAATTGAACTTAAAAAAATTAATCCTAAAAAACGCCAATCCCAACAAGCATAAAAAAAATAGCTTACAAGAACTATAAAGATATTTTGAAGTCTAAGCGAATTTTTAAAAATCACCCAATACAATAGCAATACTATTGGCAAAAAAACAGCAAAATCAACAGTATTAAATAGCACAGCAATTGTTTAAAAACGATACTATCAAATATATTATATATTCATCTAAAAATAACACCTTATCTGTAAAGAAAAAATGCTGTACTTTTAAACAAATTAAAACACCAAGATCATGAAAACATCAACTCTTTGCCTACTAACACTGTTAATTAGTTTTTATTGTGGGGCTCAAAACAACCTCTCTTCAATTACTCAAAAAGATGGAATGATAGGCATAGGTACTAGCGATCCAGACCAAAAACTAACGGTAAAAGGAATTATACACACCCAAGAAGTATTGGTAGATCTCAAGGGTGCGGTTGCACCGGATTTTGTCTTTGAAAAATATTATCAAGGATATTCTACCCTAAAAAACGACTATCAGATGCTTGATTTAAAAAGCCTTGAGACATTTTTAAAACAAAACCACCACTTACCAGAAATACCTGATGCACAACAATTAAAAAAAGAGGGACTTGAGCTTAAAAAAATGAATTTACTTCTACTTCAAAAAATGGAGGAACTTACCCTCTACACCCTAGAGCAGCAACACCAACTTGATGCGTTGCAGCGTCAAATCAAACTTTTAATCAAACAATAGTAATGAGACCCTTTGCAACAATTTTATTGCTAATAAGTTTTTATCTAGGCTGGTCTCAACAACCTACAGAAGATTTTGAGCGCCTGTATTTTCATGTAAATATCTCTAATGCTCAGACTCTAAAAATCACTGAGAAAAAAGACAATACCATTGCTGTAGTTAGTATGGCTAGTGATAAGGAAACCAAAATTTATGCCCTATACAGCATATTTAAGTTTAAAAGAGCATACCCAAACACCAAGCGGGGTTTGTTAAAAACGGTTTATACCATAAGCACAGATAATCCAGAGCTACTTGGGTCACTCCAATATAATTTTCCAGATAAATACACTAGAATTGGTCAATTTTTCACCACAGAAAACGCCTACTACCCAAATGATTACGGCACAACAAGCCCAGTTGAAAACCTTGGAGCACCCTACCCTGCCTATGATCTTGACATGATTATGGCCCCAGAGGCTTGGGGTATCACTCAAGGTGACAAAAAGGTAGTAGTAGGAATATCAGACTCAAAAATAGATTCATTAGATCTAGATTTCAAAGGTAGAATTAGCACCTATATTAAATATTACAAAGCAAGTAAGGGTCTTGGATGCGCCCACGGATCAAGTGTTGCAGCAATTGCAGTTGCCACCATGGACAATGGCTATGGTAGAGCTGGTATTTGCGCTAATTGTGATGTGGTCACTAATGATTACGGAAATTTCAACGACATAGAACAGCTTGTAGCCGCAGGTGCTAAAGTTATTAATGCCAGCTGGGCAAAATGTACTATGGGTGGCAAATACAAAGAAAATATACAAGAACGCATCAAGGAAATGTATGATGATGGTATTATAATAGTAGCTGGAGCAGGAAATGGAAAAGATTGTAATAAAGATGGTAAAAAATTAGGAGATTCACTTTATCCTGCCTCCTTTGAGAGGGTTCTTTCCGTTTCTGGAGTGTATACTAAAAATAGAGAAACTACAGATCTAGTATTTGAACATCAGGGCAGAAAGCTAACCAAAGAAGTAAAAGACAGAAGGGCTGGTTATTTTTATGTCGCAGAAAACGGCACCCTTACCCCAACAGAAATTGAAAAAGGAGTACAAATGAATAAAGCGGTAGATTTGGTAGCTCCTAGAGAGGGTTATTTATTAGGTCATGATATTTGTGGAGAAAAAATACTTTATGGAGGCGCCTCCTCAAGTGCTGCACCTATTGTTACTGGTATCATTGGACTAATGTGGTCTGTTAATTATTGCTTGAGTTCTTATGAGGTAGAAAGTATTTTAAAATTATCTTCAGAAGGGGTTGAAAACCTCACAGGAAACGAACCTTACAAAGGTCTAATGGGCGCTGGAAGAGTGAACGCCTACCGTGCTGTTAAGATGTCTGAACAGATGAAAGATCCTTTTGCCACAGTAGCTATAAGTAACAGAGATTTTTACAGATTTGATTTCACACTCTCTAATGTACAAAACACACTAGAAATTGAAAACCAAACCTTTAGAGAAGACGCTACGGTAGATTTTAAAGCAAAAAATCAAATAGTTTTAAAGCCAGGAACTCACTTAAAACCCAATACAAATGGGTTTGTAAAACTTGCTATTGATCCAAATATTAGCCCGCAACAGTGCAGTCCATCAGCCGTTAAAAAGTATACCTCTTATAAGGAAGATAACTAACACTTTCTCTTATATTTGTTAAAAATACCAATACATGTCTCAAGCAGTTTTAGAACTTACCAATGCCTCCATTTTTCAAAAAGAAAATTTAATTCTTGAGGACGTCTCAATACGTATAGAAAAAGGTGAGTTTGTATATCTTATTGGTAAAACTGGAACCGGTAAAAGTAGTTTTATGAAAACCCTTTACGGTGATTTACCATTAAGCAAGGGAGATGGTACTATTGTTGGGCATGACTTGACCACATTAAAAGAAAAAGACATTCCTTTTTTAAGAAGAAAACTAGGGGTGGTATTTCAAGATTTTAAGTTACTCAACGACCGCACTGTTAAAGAGAATTTACATTTTGTTTTAACCGCCACAGGTTGGAAAGACAAAACACAAATGAATCTTAAAATTGATCAGGTGTTGGATAAAGTAGGTATGAAAACTAAAAGTATAAAATATCCATATGAGTTATCTGGAGGAGAGCAGCAGCGTATAGCTATAGCTAGAGCTCTTTTAAATGACCCCGAACTCATTCTAGCAGATGAACCTACTGGAAATCTAGATCCACAAACCAGCGTGGAGGTCATGGAAGTATTGCAGGAAATTAATAGCAATGGCAATACTATTTTAATGGCTACACACGATTATGCCCTGTTGCTAAAATACCCTTCAAAAACGTTAAAATGTGACCAAGGACAACTATTTGAGGTTGTACAAAAAACGGTGTAGTAGAAAATTATCTCTGGATTCCTTGCTTGTTTATCCAGTTTACGTACTGTCTTTTATTTCGGTTGTGAGCTTTGAGTGTTTTGGCAAATTTGTGATATCCAAATTTTTTCACATCTGCTACCATAAAATAAAAACCATGCTTTTGATAGTTTAACACCCCATCGATGGCAGAAATATCTGGCATAGTAATAGGCCCAGGAGGAACCCCAAGATTTGTATATGTATTGTAAGGTGAGGCAATTTTAAGGTCTTTAAACAAGACGCGCTTAATGACTTGATTGAAATTATTTTCAGCCTTCTTTTTGGCAAAAATTACGGTAGGGTCTGCCTGCAGCAGCATACCCTTTTTTAATCGATTAAGATATAATCCTGCCACCATAGGCCTCTCATCTATCATGGCTGTTTCTTTTTGTACAATAGCGGCTAATGCTATTACTTGATCTTTTGAAAGCGCTATTTCTTTTGCTTTTGCCTCCCTTGAATCATTCCAAAATACATTGTACTGCTTGAGCATCTTTTGGCAAAATGCCCTGGGGCTTGTATTCCAATACACCTCATAGCTATTGGCTAAGTACATACCTAGAGCTGTATCTATAGTAAAGCCAGATGCCTTTAAAAAATCTATATCCAACATAGCATTTAATAAAGAAAGGCTATCTGCCTCTATTTGTTTGGCTAGGTGACCTGCAAGATTTTCGAGCCGCTCTTGGTTGTTGAATTTTATGGTAATAGGAGTGTTTCCAGATCGAATACTATTTATTATTTCATTGTTATTACTCCCTTTTTTAATAATGAAATGCCCAGCTTTTATGTTTGAGACATATCCCTTTCTTTGGGCAACAGTAACAAATGTAGTCATGTCTTTTAAAAGTGGGCTCAATTCTTCTTTTACCATAGTAAATGTAGCGCCTGTTGGTATAAAAACGTGCGCCTGTTGGTTATTGAATCCTGTATTGGGAGTAAATATGTTTTGGTACACATAGTAGGAGAAACCTGCCATTGCTACAAGGCCTAATAAAACAATTGTCAATAAAATCTTCTTAAAATACATGAGGCTCACTTATTTTTAATCTATTTGTCTGCAACTATATATTGATACAAGTATTGATCTATATAGGTTCCTTTGTGATAGTTCCAATCTTTTTTAACACCTGATTTTAAAAACCCTGTCTTTTCAAACAAAGAAATACTCTCTTTGTTTTGCTCAGATATGTTTGCGAAAATTTGATGCACTTGCAAATGCTCTTGAGCATATGCACAAATTAATTTCAAACTCTCAGTAGCATACCCTTTAGCACGATGGGCAGCATCAAAAATCACAAGTCCTACTCCTACACGGTTGTGTTGAGGGTTAAAATCAAATAAATCTATACAGCCAAGGGGCTGCTTTGTATCTATATGCTCTATCATTAAACGCACCTGCTTAACATCAAAGATGTCACGGTGGCTGTTTTCTAGGTAATGGGTTAATACGTATTTGGAAAAAGGAGTAATCGTATCGCTTACCTGCCAGAGACTAGTATCATTTTCTAGGGCATACAAAAAATCTAAGTCTGTAGGCTCTAGAGCGCGCAAGTGTATGTTTTTTCCTTGTAAAATCATACCTCCCAAACACCTTTAAACACTTGTATGGCTGGACCACTTAGTGCAATATTAGTAAAGGTCTGATCTTTTTTATCAAAACAAACACTTAAATCACCTCCCGTTGTTTTTAAATGTAGTTTTGTTAGGGTTGTTTGGTTGGTGTCAAACATCGCTAAAGCAACAGCGGTTACGCCAGTACCACAAGAAAGCGTTTCATCTTCTACACCCCGCTCATAAGTTCTTACACCAAAAGTGTCTTCAGCTATTTTAGAGACAAAATTAATATTTGCTCCAAGGGGTCCATAGTGGTTGTATCTTAGTGCACGCCCTTTTTCAACAACATTTATATCCTCTAGGTTTGTAACTAATTCAACATGATGAGGAGAACCTGTATTTAAAAAGCTATGCTGTCTATGGTTTTCAATATGAGTTACATCTTTCATTATTAGAGCTACAGTATCCCCTTGTAAAGTGGCATGATGCGTTCCGTCAATGGCCATAAAATCTGTTTTGGTTTCTATGATTCCTAAAAAAGCAGCAAAATGCACTATGCATCTACCACCATTACCACACATGGTGCTTTGATTTCCATCTGCATTAAAGTAAATCATAGAAAAATCTTTAGAGGGATGCTGCTCTAAAAGAATGAGCCCATCTGCTCCTACTCCAAACTTTCTATCACAAATTTGGGCCACCAAAGTAGTGTTGTTTTTAGGAAACTTTTGTTGCCTATTGTCAATCAACACAAAATCGTTTCCTGTCCCTTGATATTTGTAAAATGAAATCTGCATGAATACAAAGGTATGAAATACTGATATGTTAAGGATTGTTAATTTTTGAAATACCCTAAAATAAATTGCGTCTTTTAATTGTTATTACTCTTTAAACTCATAATAAATCTATGAAACAGACTATAAAATTATTTTCGGTGGCTGTTATTGCAGCAGTGGTATCTATTGCAGGATACAAAGTACTTGAAACAGAAACAAATACCTCTCCCAAAAAGGTAACCACAACAGTAAAGCCTATAAACCTTACGCCCACTAACTACACATCAAATAGTTCTTACAAGGGGGTAGACTTTAGCTTGGCGGCAGAAAAAACTGTAGATGCAGTTGTACATGTAATAAGCACAACGGTAAGCAGCGTTCCTACAAATATGATGGATTACTTTCGGGGGGGTGGCAGACCAAGATTACAGCAAGGAAGTGGTAGCGGTGTGATTATTAGTCCAGATGGATATATCATAACAAACGATCATGTTATTGACAATGCATCACAATTAGAAATTACGTTAAATAATAATGCAAAATATACTGCAAGTGTTATTGGAACAGATCCTAAAACAGATATTGCCCTGCTTAAAATTGAAACAGACACACCACTACCCTACATACCCTTTAGTGATTCTAATAATGTAAAACTTGGAGAGTGGGTTTTGGCTGTTGGTAATCCATTTAGACTCACATCCACAGTTACAGCTGGTATAGTCAGTGCAAAATCTAGAGATCTAGATCAAACAAATGGTAAATCACAATCTTTTATACAAACAGATGCAGCTGTTAATCAAGGAAACAGTGGGGGCGCTCTGGTAAATACAAAAGGAGAGCTCATAGGAATTAACACAGCAATTACAAGCCAGACAGGCTCCTACGTTGGGTACTCTTTTGCTGTACCTAGTAATATAGCTCGTAAGGTAGTTGAAGATATCATGGAATTTGGTGAGGTACAACAAGCAATTTTAGGTATTTCTGCAAGTAGTTTAAACAGTGATATTGCAAACAAACTTGATATAAAACAAACACAAGGAGTCTATGTGGCCGATCTAGAAAAAGGGGGAGCCGCAGAAAAAGGAGGCTTAAAAAAAGGAGATGTCATTATTAATCTTGATGGTGTTGAAATACAAAAGTTTGCAGATCTTACGGGATGTCTTGGTAGTAAAAGACCTAAAGATACAGTCGCAATTTCTGTTATAAGAGATGGGGAGCAACAAAGTGTAGATGTGATTTTAAAAAAACTAGACGTATATGAAATTAAAGATATTGGTGTTGAGGTAGCCCAGACTCTTCCAGATGTTTTAAAAAAATATGACCTAGAGGGTGGGGTTTCTATAAAAAGAATTTTAAGACCAGACTTATCTAGATATTCCTTGGAAGGTGCTATTATCACCAAAATTGATGACAAAGAGGTTGGTAGCATAGCAGATGTAAGAGAAATAATGAAAACACGTGGTGCCAATCAGCCTATAAAGATGACTTTTGTGAGTAGAAAAGGAGAAACATATAATTATATTTTCAGATAAACAGCAGTTTGCAATGCTCTGTGTTTTTGTTGTAAAGCCTTGAAATAAGGGACAAGTTTTTTTTTAAAGAGTTTTGAGTACTTAACTCAATAAAATAACTACTTTTGCGCAATATTTTAACAATTGTTTTTATTTAAAAAACACCTAAAACAACCACCTATGAGTTTTGATGACGTTTATGAAAAAGAACTGTCTTTTCAAACAGATCGCCGAAAGGCAGCCGTTACTTTTATCAACATTATTAGTGATTTATGGTATGACAAATCAATAGAATTGATCATATTTCGGAATCAATTAATTGATAGAAATGCGAGTGAGATTTTAAATCTCCATGAATATGCTGGGAAGTTTGTAAAAAAACCAATCTCAATTTTCGACTCTGTTGAAATTGCACAAGCAATCAAAACACTTAATCTTCCTCCAGCAAAATTGGATATAGGAAAATTAACTTATGAATTTCATCTAGAGAAAAAACAAACCAATGCCCTTGCTTTTGTATCAGAGAAATTAAAATCTGCAAAAGACCAACAAAATATTACACCCAAAGATGTTGTACTCTATGGTTTTGGTAGAATTGGTCGTTTATTGGCCCGCGAGCTAATGACCCGCACAGGACAGGGAAGCCAAATGCGTCTAAGGGCTATTGTAACCCGTGGTGCTATAGACCAAACCGTGCTAGAGAAAAGAGCTTCATTATTAAAATATGATTCTGTGCACGGAGATTTTCCAGGGACAGTGGTAGTGGACGCCAAAAACAAAACGTTAATTATAAATGGTACCACCGTTCACATGATCTCTGCAAAGGGCCCTGAAGATATAGATTATACATCTTATGGTATCCAAGATGCTTTAGTTATTGATAACACAGGGGCTTTTAGAGATAAAGAGCAACTCAGCCGTCATTTAGTTCCAAATGGCGCCAGCAAAGTACTGCTCACAGCACCTGGTGCTGGAATACCAAATATAGTTCATGGTGTCAATCATTTTGAAAATAATCCAGATACTACAGATATTTTCTCTGCCGCTTCGTGCACCACAAATGCAATCACACCGGTATTAAAAGCTATTGAAGATAGCTTTGGTGTAGTTCAAGGCCACCTAGAAACCATACATGCATACACCAATGACCAAAACCTGGTTGATAATATGCACAAAAAACATCGTCGTGGTCGTGCCGCAGCATTAAATATGGTAATCACAGAAACAGGTGCCGGTAAAGCTGTAACAAAAGCACTCCCCTCTTTTGAAGGAAAATTAACTTCTAATGCCATTAGAGTTCCTGTTCCAAACGGATCTTTAGCTATTTTAAAATTAGAATTACAGCAGCAGACCACTGTAGAAAAATTAAATGCAACTTTAAAAAAATACGCACTCGAGGGAGATCTTGTAGAACAAATTAAATACTCTTTAAATAATGAGTTAGTTTCTAGTGATATTGTAGGATCATCAGCACCATCAATATTTGACAGCAATGCTACCATTGTTGCCAAGGATGGTAAAAACATAGTGATTTATGTATGGTATGATAACGAGTATGGATACAGCCATCAAGTAATTAGACTGGCAAAACATATTGCTAAGGTAAGAAGATATACCTATTACTAAACAATGTATAGTTTAATAAACAAAGCCATTAACTCAATGTTGGTGGCTTTTTTAATTGGCTTTACTTTGATGTAAAACTATCAAGAAATAGAGGATACTTTGGAAACACCTAAATATAAATTGTAGCTTTGCTCAAAATACCCATCATGAATTCTTTTCACGACTTTAAAATTAACAAGCAATTACATTTCGCCATCGAGGATTTGGGGTATGAAACACCTACAGAAATTCAGGCCAAATCTTTTGCTCCAATAGGTTCTGGTAAAGATGTGGTAGGAATTGCTCAAACCGGTACAGGAAAAACTTTTGCCTACATGCTCCCTCTTATAAGTGGGTTAAAGTTCTCAAAACAAAAAGATCCACGTATTTTGGTTTTGGTTCCTACAAGAGAGCTTGTACTGCAAGTAGTTGATCAAATTACAAAGTTTGGAAAGTATTCATCCATAAGAGTTGTTGGTGTCTATGGGGGTGTAAATATTAATACTCACAAGCAGGCCGTATGGGAGGGTGCAGATATTATTGTTGCAACTCCAGGAAGACTCTATGATCTAATTTTAAGCCGTGCTTTGAAATCAAAACACATAAAAAAATTAGTAATTGACGAGGTAGATGTGATGCTAGATTTGGGCTTTAGGTTTCAACTCACCAACATTTTTGAACTACTTCAAGAACAACGTCAAAACATCATGTACTCAGCCACTATGACAGATGATGTTGCAGTGTTTATAAATGATTTTTTTAAAAACCCAACTACAATTTCTGTTGCCGTTAGTGGAACCCCACTAGATAATATCAAACAGACTACCTATGATGTTCCAAACTTTTATACTAAGGCAAATGTTGTTTGTCATTTACTAAAAAACAAAGAAGAGTTCACAAAAACACTGGTATTTGTCGCTAACAAAAAAAGGGCAGATCTACTCTATGAGCTTCTACAAGAAACCTTTAAAGATGAGGTAGCGGTTATACATTCCAACAAAACTCAAAACTATCGTATTCGGTCCATCGAGAATTTTAATGCCAATACAACCCGTATTTTAGTTACTACAGATATTATGGCACGTGGGTTGGATTTGGATCTTGTTAGTCATGTTATAAATGTAGACACCCCAAGGTTTGCTGAAAACTACATGCACCGTATTGGAAGAACTGGACGTGCCCAGGCACAAGGCAGGTCAATATTGCTTTCTACTGAAAAAGAACTACCCTTTAGAGAAGCTATAGAAACGCTCATGGGCATGGCTATTGAAAAGAAAGCTATTGCAGAAGAAGTTGAAATTTCTACAAAATTAACGCTGGAGGAACAACCTGTGTCACAGGAGAGAGAAAATCCTCATAAGCAACAATTTGAACAGGGCGGGGCAAGTTTTCATGAAAAAAGTCAAAAAAACAGTCAAACCAATCAAGGTGGTTCTTACAAAAGGACTTTAAAACTAAAGTACAAAAAAGCAAGAACTAAGGGAGATAAAAATTTCAACCAAAGAAATAAACAAAAAGGAAAAAAACCTTTTTAAATTTTCTTGGAGTGATAAGTATTGATTAATAAATAAGTTAAAACACCATGGCTATGCGCATCGATATTATTACCGTATTACCAGAACTATTAAAAAGTCCTTTTCAGGCTTCTATTTTAAAGCGTGCCATAGAAAAAGGACTAGTAGAGGTGCATTTACACAACCTAAGAGACTTTGCCACCAATAGCTATAACCAAATTGATGACTATCAATTTGGAGGAGGCGCTGGTATGGTAATGATGATTGAACCCATCGATAAATGCATTAGTGGTTTAAAAGCTGAGAGAGATTATGATGAGGTTATCTACATGACCCCAGAGGGACAGACACTTGATCAAGGGATTTCCAACCAATTGTCACTTAAAGGTAATATTATCATTTTATGCGGGCACTACAAGGGTGTGGACCAACGTGTGCGTGATCAGTTTATTACAAAAGAAATCTCTGTGGGTGACTATGTACTTAGTGGTGGTGAATTAGCAGCAGCAATTGTTTGTGATTCTGTCATTAGATTAATACCTGGAGTTTTAGGGAATGAAACCAGTGCACTTACGGATAGTTTTCAAGATGGTCTATTAGCGCCTCCAACCTACACAAGACCTGCAGAATATAAGGGATGGAAGGTCCCTGAGGTACTTTTAAGTGGACACAGTACTAATATTGAAAAATGGAGAGAAGACCAGGCGTATAAAAACACCCAAAAAAGAAGGCCAGATTTACTGCAATAGTTACAAAAGTATTTTATGGTTACTTTTTCAAGGTTTTGTAATTATCTACACGCACATTAGCCCCTAGATCATTCATTAAATTATACAAACCAAAAAAGGTTCTATTAATGTACAAAAAATGTTTAGACCCCCTATTTCCATTCATTTTTCTTAACTGAGTATCTTTTGAATATTTCTCACTGAGTGCTGCAACTTTACTAAAAAAGGTTTCATCACTAAAGTCAAAAGTTTTTTTATGCATTGGCTGGGTAAAAAGGCTTAGCATTTCATGAAAAAGAGTGGAGAAAAAAACAATTTCTTCTGGGGTATCTGTGGGAGTTAAAATTTCTAACTCGTACAGTTTTTGGTTAAATATCTCTGGGTTATTAATGTTTTCTGGGATTGCTAACTCAAAATATGGAATGTAAAACGCATCTGGCACCGCCTTTATACAACCAAAATCTATGGCCACAAGCTCCCCTTTTTTAGTTACCAAAAAGTTTCCAGGGTGAGGGTCTGCATGCACTCTTTTTAATTCATGCATCTGGAACATATAAAAATCCCACAAGGCTTGCCCTAATTGGTCTGCTAGTTTTTTATTTGTGTTTTTTTTGGTAAAAATACTTAGATGTTCACCATCCATCCAATCCATGGTAATGATGCGGTCATTAGATAGCTTTGGGTAGTAGTTAGGAAAAATTAAATGGGATATGTGCATGCAATCTGCAACCATTTGCTTGCTTTGTTCTACCTCTAAGACATAGTTCGTTTCTTCAAGAAGCTTTTGTTCTACCTCTTGAAAATATTTATCACTGTCTTTACCTTTAATGTTAAACATTTTTATAGCAACAGGCTTTACCATGGCCAAATCACTGCTAATACTATCTGCAACTCCTGGATACTGGATTTTTATTGCTAATTTCTTACCATCTTTTGTAGCTTGATGAACTTGGCCAATGCTTGCAGCAGCAATAGATTTTGAGTTAAAGCTATCGTACAAATCTTCAGGATATTTGCCAAAATATTTGAAAAACGTTTTTCTCACAAGTGGTGCAGATAAAGGCGGGACAGAAAATTGAGCTAGAGAAAACTGCTCTACATACGCCTTTGGCAAAATATTTTTTTCCATGCTTAACATCTGAGCAACTTTAAGAGCAGAACCTTTTAAACTTTTTAGCCCGTCATAGATATCAGTGGCATTATTTTGATTGAGTTTCTCTTTGGCATTTTGTGGATCAACTAAAGTGTCACCATAATATTTGAGCTGGTTTATTCCAACTTTAACACCTGTTTTTACTAGTCTTGTTGCTCGTGATATTTTACCCGTAGGTATACTATCTATTGTTTTCATGGGGGCTAGGTTTTTATTGGGGGTATATGCAATACAAAAGTTTGATGAGATAGGCTATCTTGTTGTTGGTTACTAAAAAACTAGTTCATTTTTTCTTTCCATAAAAACTTTCCAAAGTCAAGAATACTCTCCAAAGGAGTTGTTTCAAAAACATCAAATATGGCGCGTACAGATTTTTCTATTACAACATCTGTTTTCTCAAATGATGCAGAGGTGTCCTCCATCCAGTACTTTAGGATAAAGAGTGTTTGTAACCAAGCACCTTCACTAAATACAGAAACTGGTTGTTTTAAAATTTTAAAAGATTTCTCTTCGTTTTTTTGATCAATTAAAGTGGCTGTAAACTTTTTAATGTGAGATCTCAAAGATTTTAACTGAGATAAATTCTTCATCATATCTCCCTGCTCTTTAAGGGCATACATGACATAACTTCTATTGGCGGTTAACAGTTCAAAAAAGACAAAGAAAAAAGTGAGCATTTTTTCTTGATTATTGAAAGTTGCATACTCAGGATTTTTTTGCCCAAGTTTCATAGCATTTTCAAAAAATGCAGTCCAAATACCTTGTTGTAAATTTTCAAAACTCCCAAAAAAAGAATAAAAGGCTGCCTCTGTCATGGCGTGCTCTTTGGTAAACTTATACACACTTTTAGGTGTTTTTTCATTCATTAGTACATACTCCATATAAGCAGATATAATTACGTCTTTAGTAATTACTTTAGTTTTGCTAGCCTTCTTTTTTGTTGTAGTTGTAGATGATTTTTTTGTAGCCATAATCGATTTTATTTATGAAGTAAAAATACAAAACGCTCCATTAATTTAAATATTTGTGAAACACAATGTTGTGTTAAAAAACTAAATAAATGACAACCTGTCACAAAATCAAATGTGGTATTTTCTTTGACTAGTAATACCTGGAATGTAATATTTCCGTAGAAATTAAATCATAATTCAATAAATCATACGAAAATGAGTAAAGGAACTATCAATGTATCGGTAGAAAATATTTTCCCACTTATCAAAAAGTTTTTATACAGCGATCACGAAATATTCTTACGTGAACTGATAAGTAATGCTACAGATGCTACGTTAAAATTAAAACACCTTACCAATATTGGAGAAGCTAAAATAGAATACGGCAATCCTTTTATTGAAATTAAAGTAGATAAGAAAGGTAAAAAATTGCACATCATCGATCAAGGTGTAGGAATGACAAAAGAGGAAGTTGAAAAATATATCAACCAAATCGCTTTTTCTGGTGCAGAAGAGTTTATAGAAAAGTACAAAGACAAAAAAGGTGAAGATGCAGGCATCATTGGCCATTTTGGCCTTGGTTTCTATTCTGCCTTTATGGTAGCAGATAATGTAGAGATTATAACAAAGAGCTACAAAGATGAGCCAGCTGCCCATTGGAGTTGTGATGGATCTCCTAATTATACCCTAGTTGAGGGAACAAAAATAGACAGAGGTACTGAGATTATTCTTCACATCAGTGATGAAGAGGTGGCTTTTTTAGAGGAGAGTAAAATAACTGAGCTTTTAACCAAGTATAATAAGTTTATGCCTATTCCAATTAAATTTGGAATGAAGACAGAAACACTTCCAAAGCCAGAAGGAGCTAAAGAAGAAGATCCAGCTCCAACCAAAGAGGTGGATAACATTATTAACAACCCGAGTCCGGCTTGGACCAAGCAGCCTAGCGAACTTAAAGATGAGGACTATGCTGGTTTTTACAGAGAGTTGTACCCGATGCAATTCGAGGAGCCGCTATTTCACATACACTTAAATGTAGATTACCCTTTCAACCTTACAGGAATTTTATATTTCCCTAAGATGAATAAGGACATGCAAATCCAAAAAGATAAAATACAGTTATATCAAAACCAAGTTTTTGTTACAGATAATGTAGAGGGTATTGTGCCAGAATTTTTAACCATGCTCCGTGGTGTGATAGACTCACCAGACATTCCTTTAAATGTATCGCGTAGTTATTTGCAAGCAGATGGTGCCGTAAAGAAAATTTCAAGTTACATTACACGTAAGGTTGGAGATAAGCTAAAAAGTCTTTTCAAAGAGAATAGGGAAGAATTTAATGCAAAGTGGGATGATATTAAAATAGTGATTGAGTACGGTATGCTTACCGAGGAAAAATTCTTTGACAAAGCGCAAGAATTTATGCTATACCCAACGGTGGATGGAAACTATTATACTTTTGCAGAACTTAAAGAAAAACTTGCTGCAGCACAAACAGACAAAGACGACAAGCTAGTGCTCTTATACGCAAGTAACAAAGAAGAGCAACACTCTTACATTGCCGCTGCAAAAGATAAGGGCTACGAGGTACTACTTTTAGACTCTCCTATTATATCTCATCTAATCCAGAAAATGGAAACTTCTCAAGAGAAAATTTCTTTTGCCAGAGTAGATGGTGATCATATCGATAATCTCATCAAAAAGGATGACCAGGCAATCTCTAAACTTTCTGACAAGGAAAAGGAAACCCTAAAAACTTTTTTAACAGAGACGATACCTGCAGAGAAATTCTCCGTACAGCTTGAAGCTATGGACAGTACGTCTAATCCATTTATTATCACAGAACCAGAATTTATGCGCCGTATGAAGGAGATGCAACAAAATGGTGGCGGTGGTGGCATGTTTGGCATGGGTAATATGCCAGATATGTATAATCTAATTGTAAACACTAATCATGAATTGGTAACAGAAATTTTAAATACCAAGACCGCTAAAAAGAAACAGCGTCTGGTAAGTCAAGCATTAGATTTGGCCAAACTAAGTAAAGGGCTATTAAAAGGTGAAGACATGACTGCTTTTATAAATAGAAGCTATGAAATGATTAAATAAATCTCATTTTTTAGTCAATTTTAAACCCTATGTATCAAAAATACATAGGGTTTTTTGTTGATTTATCATATAAAAAGCAATAAAATGGGTTAAAAAGCATAAAAAAAAGCACTTATTTATAAAAAATAAAGCCCCGTGAAGCCCCGTTTTACGGCAAAACGTTCAAAAACATCGATTAAAAGCTTGTTTTTTAGAATAAAGTTATTAGATTTGACCCATATTAATTAAATAAACTTTAATATTATGAAAAAATTATTACTTTTTACAGCATTAGCAAGTTTTACATTTGCTTCTGCGCAAGTTACAACCAATGCAGGAACTTTTAATAAGCCTGCTGAAGGAGACACTGCTTTCGAAATGCAATTTATGCCTAACCTTGATGGTGCAGCAATGTTTGCAGATAGAGGAGCTACAGTAACAATGAGAAAATTTGAATCTGCTGATAAAGCTGTTCGTTGGTCTGCATCTCTAGATTACAACAATGATGGAGATAGATTAACACCTACTAACTATAGCCTTGGATTAGGATATGGTATTGAGAATCACTTTACAGGTGCTGAGCGTTTATCAACGTATTGGGGTTATGGAGCTTCAATGACTTACAGAGGTGAATCAGACTACGAACAGGATGTACTGAGGACTGATGATGATGGTATTCCAATATTAGATGGACAAGGCAATGAGCAATTTGATGCAGTGACTGTAGAAGGTGCTGACGGTGTACTTACACTTGGAGCTGGTGTGTTTTTAGGAGCAGACTATTATATCATGCCAAAAGTATACGTTGGTGTTGAGTTAGGTTACGGTTTAGACGTTAACCTTGAAGACGACACTTCAATGACCCTTGGTGGTGGTGTTAATGGAATGATGAGATTTGGTTTCAGACTATAATCTTAATTAATTATAAATTAAAAACCCGGAGCTTAGCTTCGGGTTTTTTTTATGCGCTGTTTTTTGGGAATTCGAATCTTTGAAAAATACTTTTGTTGTAATACTGAGAAAATTGTGATATTTCTAAAACAAAACAGCTATTTATATGATATCATTAAATTGGTTTAGTGCTTTATTCTTTTTATTTTCGCTAGGTATCAATAAGATAACCCTACCAGATTATGATAATAAAGCAAATTACACGAGTATTGATTTTATTTTTTTGTGTTCAACTTAGTGCACAAAAACAAGATAACAACAAACAACAACCCGCTGGTATTTCCTTAGAAACGCTTGTTAAAGAAAAAAGTAATACCATAATCATTACCCACCAACACACCAGTAGTCTGAGTGGTATAAACCATGTGTATCTTAGACAAGCTATAAATGGTATTGGAGTATATGGTACAGAGTCTAGTTTGCATACAGATGGATCCGGAAAAACAATTGTTACACACAATAATTTTATAGAAAAACTTTCCAGCACTATAACTTCCAATAGCGCTAGTCTTTCTGCAACTGATGCCATATATGCTGTAGCTAGTAGTATGAATTATTCAATAAATGGTCTTCAACAAATTAGCTATGAGGGTGGCCCAGGTAAAAAAACACTCTTTAGCAAAGCTGCTATTTCAGAAAGAAATATTCCAGCAAAATTACTATACCACTACTCAAAGGAAACTGGAACTAGAATAACCTGGGAACTTTCAATAAAAGAAACAACGGGGGCAGATTGGTGGAATTTTTACGTAGATGCAGTATCTGGAGAAATTATTCATCGAGAAAACTGGACTGTATCGTGTAATGTTTTGGGAGATCACAACTCGCACAATCACTCAAATAATACAAAATTAGAACATAATATAACCAAGTCTATACCTCAAAGCAACGTAGCTGAGGCATCTTTGATGGCAGGTAGTTATAATGTATACCCAATGCCAGTAGAGTCTCCTAATTATGGGGGCAGATCTGTGGTTACAAACCCAGATAATGCAACTGCATCACCTTTTGGGTGGCATGATACTAATGGAGCTAATGGTGCAGAATTTACCATTACAAGAGGAAACAACACTCACGCCTATGAAGATGGAGACAATCCAGGGTATAGCCCAGATGGTGGAGCTGGTTTAACATTTAATTTTCCTATCAATGAAACCTACTCAAATGCAGATCAAAGCGAGGATGCTGTAATTACAAACCTATTTTATTGGAATAACATTATCCATGATGTGGTTTACCAATATGGTTTTGATGAAGCTTCTGGAAATTTTCAAGAAAACAATTATGGAAATGGCGGAGCAGGAAGTGATTACGTAAATGCAGAAGCTCAGGACGGCTCTGGAACTTGTAATGCAAACTTTGGAACGCCGCCTGATGGATCAAACCCAACCATGCAAATGTATGTGTGCGGCTCTAGAGATGGAGATTTGGATAATGGCGTAATTATACATGAGTATGGACACGGAATTTCAAACAGATTAACAGGAGGAGCCGGCGCAGCTGGTTGTCTAGGTAATGAAGAACAAATGGGTGAAGGTTGGAGTGATTACTATGCCCTTATGATGACTATAGAAGCTACAGACGCAGGCACAGACGCAAGACCCATAGGGACATGGCTTACAGGTACTGGACCCAACGGAGCAAGCATTAGAACCTATGATTATAGTACAGATTTTGGTGTAAATCCTCACACCTACAGTGACATCACTACAGAATCTATACCCCATGGAGTTGGATCTGTATGGGCCGCCATGCTTTGGGATATGACTTGGAAACTTATAGACACAGAAGGCTTTGATCCAGATACCTACAACGGAACAGGAGGAAATAATACTGCACTTGTGCTTGTTACAGAAGCAATGAAACTTCAGCCTTGCTCTCCTGGAATGGTAGATGGTAGAGACGCTATTATTGCGGCAGATCAAGCCATTTATGGGGGATCTCACCTGTGTGAGATTTGGGAAGCTTTTGCGGCAAGAGGACTAGGGTTTAGTGCAGATCAAGGAAGTACAAACAGCAGATCTGACGGAACACAGGCTTTTGATTTACCACCTACTTTTTCTTCTTTCGAAACCATACAAGAAGTTTGTCTTGCAGATGGATTGCAAACAGGACTTGGTGGTGGTGCTCCAACAGGGGGAGTTTACAGTGGCCTGGGAGTAACAGATAACGGTAACGGTACCACTTACACCTTTGACCCAAGTGTTAATGGTAGCGGCGCTGTTACCATACAATATGCAATAAATGATTTTTGTACAGGGCTCCCTGGAACCCTCACCGATAATATTGAGGTAACAGATCAAGCAGCAGAGATTGTATGTAAAGGTGCTGGATTGTTAATTTTAAATGGCCTTGCAGAAGATACACCAAATCTTACAATAGAGGATTTAAACACCGTTAGCACAGCTATAACTATTAGTCAAAATGTAGCCATTACAGACTTAAACCTTAGATTAGACATCTCGCATAGTTATGTAGAGGACATGATCATCACACTCACTTCACCTGGAGGAACAGTGGCTTCAATTATTTATAATGGCGGCACAGATGGATGCTCTGGAGATAACCTTGTGACCTTATTTGATGATGCATCCATAAATTCATTAGTGTGTAACTTGGGTGGAAATGCATTTCCAGAAGTAAATTACATGCCTAGTAACCCACTGAGTGTGTTTAATGGAGAATCTACCCAAGGTGATTGGACATTATCTGTAGAAGATACTTTTAGTTCAGATCAAGGGGTTGTAAACGCATGGGGACTAGAATACACCTATGAGTTTGACTCTCAACCCTTAGACGTATTTCTAGATATTACTCAAAATGCAACGGTTAACGCAGAAGATTTCTTAGAAAGTGTAGCGCTGGCTTGTGGAGGATACAGCACTTTAGCAGGAGCTCCCCTAGGCACAACAGTGTCATTTACTATTGCAGATGTTGGACTTACAAATGTTGAATTGGAAGTAACCAGTGACACTGGGCTCATTACAACTTGTACTGCCGTTGCCAATGTTATTGAGAATACCACAGGAGGGCAAGTAATTACCTGCCCAAATGATATTACAATAAACTGTGGTGAAGATTCATCTCCTGATAATACAGGCTTTGCTACCGCAATTACCAATTGTAGCACTGACTCTGTTATTACATTTACTGATGTTGTAGAGGCAAGTTGTGGCTCTACCCAAATAATAACAAGAACCTGGACCGCTGAGGATCCCTGCGAAAACCCCATTGCAACATGTGTGCAAATTATAACTGTAGTAGACCAGACACCGCCGGTGGTATCTTGTCCTACAGATATTATCGTAGATACAGATTTCAACCAATGTAGCGCAGTGGTAGATTATGTTGTGGAAGGTACAGACTCTTGCGGGAGTTTAACGGTAACGCAAACAAGTGGCCTGGACTCTGGAAGTATGTTCCCTATTGGAGATACTGTAAATTCTTTTGAAATACAAGATGAGTGCGGAAACTTGAGCGAATGTTCTTTTGTGGTAACAGTATTGAACAATAACGAAGCGCAAGCTATTTGTCAAGACATTACCATTGCATTAGACGCTATGGGTATGGCAAGTATTACGCCATCAGATATTAATGGCGGTTCTACAGTGCTTTGCGAAACACCAGATATCACTATTGATGTAGATACTTTTACATGTGATAACATTGGCCCAAATAATGTAACACTTAGTGTTATTGACGCTGCAGGAAACATCACTAGCTGCGTGGCTGTAGTAACGGTAGAAGATACGATTGCCCCTGAGGTAATTTGTCAAAACATTACAGTGGCTCTAGACTCCTCAGGTGTTGCAGATATTACTACAGCTATGATTGACGCAGGTAGCACAGATGCCTGTGGCATAGAAACATATACAATAGACACAACAAGTTTTGATTGTTCTAATATTGGTATTAATGTAGTAACACTCACCGTATCAGATAGTAGTGGAAATACAAACTCTTGTACGGCAGAGGTACTAGTGCAAGACACCTCAGCACCTATAGCAATTTGCCAAGACATTACCGTAGAGCTTGGAGCAGATGGGACTGCAAGTATTTCTAGTGCAGATATAGATAATGGATCCTCAGATAACTGTGGAGAGGTAACCTATGAAATAAACATAACTACTTTTGATTGTTCAAACATTGGATCAAACCTAGTTAACCTTCTTATTTTTGACAGTAATGGGCTAGCCTCAGAATGTTTTGCAACTGTTACCGTACTTGACACTGCCCCTCCAACGGCTCTTTGTCAAGATATTACCGTAGCACTTGATTTGGACTATACAGCCACCATAATTCCTGAAGATATAGATGGAGGGAGTAGCGATAACTGTTCTATTAATAACGCTTCAATAGACATAAACACTTTTGATTGCTCTAACCTTGGTCCAAATATTGTTACTTTAACAATGACAGATCAAAATGGCAACCAATCTAGTTGTGAGGCAGTGGTAACTGTTATAGAAGGACTAAATACTCCTGTTGCGGTTTGTCAAAACATAACAGTCACACTTGATGAAGATGGAGCAGCTACTATTGTTGCAAGCGCCTTTGATGCAGGATCACTCGGGGCTAGATGTATTGACCCTTTTAGCATTGATATTGACACCTTTTCGTGTATAGATATTGGCAGTCTTGTAGAAGTAGAATTTACTGTCACTAATGCTGGTGGTGATATAGATACCTGTATCGCATTTGTAAATGTAATAGATGGTATTGCACCAGAGATTACATGCCCAGAAGATCAAACAGTAACAAGCGAAGGGCCATATCCATTACCAAATTACTTTGAAACTGGACAGGCAACTGTATCTGATAATTGTGTAGATTTAATCACTGTATTTAATCAAAACCCTACCCCAGGCACTTTAATGCCCCAGGGAATCCATATTATCTCATTTTCTACACAGGATATAAGCGGTTTCACCGCAGAGTGTGAATTTACCCTCACAGTTATTGATAATCTAGGAACTCAAAACACAAGTGACCTAAGAGCAATTACAATGTATCCAAACCCAGCAAATGATGTGATTACTCTCAGTAACCCTCAAAATATAAACCTTATGAGTGTTTCTATTTATGATATCACTGGAAGGTTAATATTAAGCAAAGAGTTGCAATCTGCAAGCCAAGAGAGCACCATAGACATCGGAGCTTTACAAAGCGGAAATTACTTATTGTTTATAAAAAGTACGTATGGGCAAATTACCAAGCAGTTGCTAAAACAGTAAGTAGTGTAATGCTTTGTTTAAAATGCATTTTAAAACCGTCAATACCACTAGGTTGTTGACGGTTTTTTTATACATTTAATATCTAAATTAAAATTCCTTTAATTGTTGGCTTTAAATATTCTGGAAACCTATATTGTACCGCCCCTTGAAGAGCCTATAAGACTTTCTGACCTTAGGGCAGGAACGTTCTCTTTGATAGTGTCTAGAAAAGCGTTCACCAAACTCATTAAAGTAAATTTGGTGCTCGTAAACAATCAGAAAAGCACTACTGCAACACCACTTTTGGGAGGAGAAATCATCACCGTTTTTAGGGATCAAACTCCCTCAAACAAACCTAGTATTACCCTAGCCTTAGACGTTGCTTTTGAAGATCAACACCTAGCCATTATCCACAAACCTCCGGGGGTTGAGGTAAGTGGTAACAAAAAATACACCATCGCTAATGCACTTGACAAGGCCCTTAAAAAAAGTAATCAAAAAGACGCTTTGCAACGTCCAGAGCCCATACACAGGCTAGATTACCCTACTAGTGGTTGTCTACTAATAGGTAAGACATTTACATCTGTCATGAAGCTTAATAGAGCCTTCCAAGAAAAAAAGATAGATAAAGTTTATTATGCCATTACTATAGGGAAACAAAAAACTAGTGGCACTATTAAAATTCCTCTTGAAGGGAAATCATGTATTTCACATTTTGAAGTTATTGACAGCGTTGCCTCTATAAAATACGGAGTGCTAAACTTAGTTAAGCTTATTCCAGAAACGGGAAGAAAACACCAACTAAGAAAACACTTAGCGGCTATCCAGTGTCCTATCATGGGTGATTTAAAATATGGTAATCCCAATGCTACAGGTCAAGGAAACGGCCTGTATTTACACGCCTACTCTCTAGAATTTACCCATCCAGAAACAGGAGTAGTCATTTCTAAAACCGTAGAATTACCCAAAAAATTTACCCGTATATTCAAACAAATAAGGCTGTAAAACCTTAGTTTGTTTATGCTATTTAAATTGTATTTTTAAATTTTAAAACATGAATCTATGCTACCATGGCACCAATACCTTTTAGGGCTTGTTTTTATTATAGCTGGAGCCAACCATTTTAAAACTCCAAAAATATACGAGCGCATCATGCCTTTGTATATTCCATCTCCAAGTTTTATGGTGCTACTTTCTGGTATTACTGAAATGATTGCTGGATTTTTAATTCTCAATCCACAAACACAAACAATTGGAGTGTGGGCCATAATAGGACAGTTAGTCGTCTTTTTGACAGTACATGCTTATATGTTGCAGGAAAAGGAAGCTTCCTTGCAACTACCTAAATGGTTTCTTGTACTCAGAATTCCATTACAATTTGGTATGATGTATTGGGCCTCTCAATACATAGATATATGAATTTATTTGAAGAAAATCAAAAGCTAGAAAAAGTTATCCTGCCCATGCAAGATGCAGAAGTGATTTACTATCCAAATTTTTATACCCAGACAGAAGCTGTATTACTTCAAGAAAAAATAGAACAACAAACTACCTGGCAGGAAGACGATATTAAACTCTTTGGAAAGGTTTTCAAGCAGCCCAGACTAACAGCTTTGTATGGAGATAGTAACAAGCCCTATAGCTACTCAAACATTACTATGTTTCCAAACCAGTGGAGCCCAACACTATTAAAAATAAAACAAGATATTGAGGCTATTAGCAAGCAAAAATTTACATCTGTGCTGCTTAACTTATACCGTGACGGCAAAGACTCAAACGGTTGGCACAGCGATGATGAAAAAGAGTTAGGAACTCATCCTTTTATAGCATCAGTGTCTTTTGGAGCTAAAAGAATCTTTCATTTTAGGCACAAAATAGATAACAATCTAAAATTTAAAATAGAATTACAACCTGGTAGTTTGCTGCTCATGGGAGGGCCAACACAAGCGTTTTGGAAACATCAAATTCCAAAAACAAAAAGAAAAATAGCACCTAGGATAAATCTAACTTTTAGGAACATCAAGGATTCTTTTTCTTGAAGATCAAAGAAGATTAACCATATATTTCATTTAAGATACTTGCCAAACGCAGTCCTGCTTTTTGGAGTTGTTTTCTGGATACATTTACATATCTGTACATGTATTTATATCCCAAATTATCTCCAACACTAGTATTGGCATAAACATCTTCACACAAAGCGCGGCTCTCATACATCCAATCTGTAACGGCACCACTTTGTATGGTTTGAATTTCTTTTTTATTGAGAACATCCACGTTGTTGGCTAATTCTGTATAGCTCATTGCATAGCCTTCTATAATCTTAGTATCCCAAACACTGTGCAAGTTAGTTTGTTTTCCAAACCATTTTACTTTAAAGGAGTTACCTCCTTTATCTTCTTTGAGCCCAACATGAAGTGGCATGTGCAAATCACCAATAAAATGCACCAACATTCTTAAGTGAAATTCTTTATCTTTTTGGCTAGAAGTAGCATCCTTTAAAACATCTATACAGTTTTGTATCCCCATAATAATATCTCCTTTTTTGTTTTTAGGCGTGTTTTCATACCTGGCCCCGAATGGAAAACTCACATAATGCCAAGGAGCATATTTTCTGTAGGCGTCGTCACTGCGTATCTCATCTGCATAGGTAGACACAAAAGCCAAAGATTCTCCACCCAGTAGGGCAGAAATTTTCTTGGCTGCCTTTTTAGATAAATGCTTGGCAGCAATTTCTCCCATGGTGCGGTGTCCTGTCTTTCCCCAATCTTCTGAGGCTATAATGGAGAAACTAGAAAAAAATACGACAAACACTACACTAAAAAGAGATCTCATAAGACAATTATTTTACACAAATATAACAAGAGTATGTCCAAGAGAATTACAATTTGTTTTGGAAATTCTAGAAAAAATACCCGCATCAAGAAACCCATAGCCATAAATTTGTAAGGACTGTATTGTCAATTCTGAATTAAAAAAACTATTTTGCAGTAAAACAAACTCATGCAAGAAACTGCCTCACAACTCATAGAAGACACCACTCCCCTATTTACTAATGATACGATTGTCTTTGGCATATTAATGATTGCCCTGGGTTTTATATTTTACACTTCCTCAAAAAAGCAGGGCCCTTGGAAGGTATTTTATAGTATTGTTCCTGCAATATTTATCGCTTATTTTATTCCAGCATTACTCACCACTACAGGAGTTATTGCTCCAGAGTGGACAAGCATTTCTCAAACTGGTGAAGTAGCTTCTGGGAAAACAAGCCTGTATTATGTTGCCAGTAGATACCTACTGCCCGCCGCACTGGTTTTAATGACCCTGAGTATAGATCTAAAGGCTGTTTTTAATTTGGGACCAAAAGCCCTAATTATGTTTTTAACGGGTACCGCTGGTATCATTATAGGAGGCCCTATTGCCGTTTTATTGGTGGGTAGTTTTTGGCCGGAGGCAGTAGGTGGCCAGGGTGCAGATGCCGTATGGAGAGGTTTATCTACCCTTGCTGGAAGCTGGATTGGCGGAGGTGCAAATCAAACCGCAATGTTAGAGGTATATGGTTACAACCAGGCGCTGTATGGAGGGATGGTTTTTGTAGATATAGTCATAGCCAATGTATGGATGGCCCTTATACTAATAGGCATAGGTAAGTCAAAAAAAATAGACAAATGGTTGGGTGCAGACACCACAGCCATTGAAGAGTTAAAAGAAAAAGTCTCCAACTACACCCAACAGGTAAGTAGAAACCCATCACTTACAGATCTTATGATTCTGGCAGCGATAGCGTTTGGCACCGTTGGATTTGCTCATTTTGGAGCAGGATACCTAAGCGCCTTTTTTACAGATTTTGTAAACGGTTTAACTCCTGGATTAACACGTAATTTATTTACCTTTTTAAGCTCTTCTTTTTTCTGGATGATTTCTATTACAACTCTTATAGGAATTGTATTATCCTACACCAAACTAAGAACCTATGAGGGAGCAGGCGCCAGTAAATTTGGAAGTGTTTTTATCTACATATTGGTTGCTACCATAGGGATGAAGATGGATTTAATGCTCATTTTCGACAACTGGCAACTCATTATTATAGGCGCCGTTTGGATGAGTATTCATGCAGGACTACTTATACTTGTTGCTAAATTAATTAAGGCACCTTTTTTCTTTTTAGCAGTAGGATCACAGGCAAATGTTGGTGGCGCTGCCTCTGCTCCTATTGTTGCTTCGGCATTTCATCCTTCTTTGGCAACAGTAGGCGTTTTACTGGCAGTGTTTGGGTATGCCATTGGTACAATTGGCGCCGTGGCATGTACTTTTTTAATGCAACTAGCAGCCGCTGGATAAAAGAAAAGTGTATTGAAAATAGAAACATTCTCTCTTTTGTTTTCTGAAATTTTACCTCATCTTTACCTTGCCAAACATAAAGCTACTATGAAACAACTTACCCTATTACTTACGTGCAGTATAATGCTTATAAATTGTACTACCCCAAAAGAAAACCAAATGAGACTCTCAGGCTTTGTAAAAGGCATGAAAGAGGGAACTTTACTACTCCAAAAAACCAAAAACAATAGCTTTATCACTGTTGATTCTATGATTGTAAAGGGAGATGCACATTTTAATTTTTCTGAAAGAATAGAAAGTCCTGAATTATATTTTTTAAGCCTAAAAATACAAAACATAGACAGGGAAGTTGGTGCCATTGCATTTTTTGCAGAACCCGAAGATATAACTATCAAAACTACATTAAATAATTTTCTAGAAAACGCAGTAATTACAGGTTCCAAAAATCAAAAAAAATACACCCAGTACAAGACACTCATAAAACGCTACACAGAGAAAAACAAAAACCTCACCCAGCTACTTATTAGGGCCGCTGAGGCCAAAAATATGAAAGCTATAGACTCTATAGACACCCTTCAAAAAAGAGTTTTAGCTGGGAGTTATCTTGCCACGGTAAACTTTGCTCTCAACAATAAAGAGTATGAAATTGCGCCTTTTTTGGCACTTAGCGAAATTTACAATGCAAATACAAAATACTTAGATACCATATACAATACCTTAACCCCAAAAATCAAAGCATCTACCTATGGAGTTGCTTTAAAAGAGTTTATTGGCCAAACAAAAAGCCAGGACAATTTATAAACAACCCTTATTTGCAGAGAATAGTTTGAAATTGTATTTTGAGATAGTTGTTTTAAAAAGCAATACTTTTGTAGAAATATCATAGTAAAACAATATGTGCGATTTTACCATCATAGTACCTGTATACAATGAAGAGGATAATTTAATCCGCGTTGAGAAAGAGCTGTTGGCATATATCAATATGGCTATAAAAAAAACAACAATTCTATTTGTAAATGACGGATCTATAGATAACAGCCTGGCGATGATTAAAAGCATCTGTAGCAAAAATGAAGCCTTTGGGTATATCTCATTTAAAAACAACAAAGGTCTTAGCGCTGCAATTAAAGCAGGTTTTGATCATGTAACCACAGATTTTGTGGGATACATAGACAGTGATTTGCAAACAAGCCCCGAAGATTTTAATAAGCTTTTGGAGCATTGTGACGCCTATGATTTAGTAACTGGTGTTCGTGCAGACAGGAAGGATAGTTTTATAAAAAATATGTCTTCCACCATTGCAAATAGTATTAGGCGTGGATTTACCCATGATGGTATGGATGATACTGGTTGCCCTCTAAAGGTACTTAAAACAAAATACGCAAAACGCATACCCATGTTCAGGGGCTTACACCGTTTTTTACCTGCCATGATTTTACTGCAAGAAGGTAGTGTGGTTCAAATACCTGTACGACATTTCCCAAGGGTTGCAGGTAGTGCAAAATTTGGCGTCTGGAATAGACTCCTAGGCCCTTTGATGGACTGTTTTGCATACCTGTGGATGAAAAAAAAATACATTAATTACACCATTGAAAGCAAAGGATGAGTGATTGGGTTATTTACACCATAGGGTTTACTGCCCAACTTCTTTTTTCAGGGCGTTTACTTTTGCAGTGGATACTCTCAGAGAAAAAAAATAAAGTAGTTACCCCATCTCTGTTTTGGAAATTAAGTTTACTTGCCTCTTTTTTATTATTTATATATGGCTATTTAAGAGATGATTTTGCCATTATGTTAGGGCAGTCTCTCACTTACTATATCTACATTAGAAATCTTCAGTTACAAGGCCAGTGGCAAAGATCTCCAAAAGCCCTGCAATGGTTTTTATTAATATTTCCTATTATCATAGTAATCTACGGCTATAACAATGGCCAATATGACATACTTTCACTTTTTGAAAACAAAGCCATCCCAGGGTGGCTATTAACTTTGGGTATTATAGCGCAGTTAACCTTTACCCTTCGATTTGTGTATCAATGGCTTACCTCAGAAAAAAGCAAAAAATCTCAATTACCCATTGGGTTTTGGAGAATGAGTGTAGTAGGTGCTGCATTAATTTTAAGCTATGCAATTTTAAGAGAAGACCCAGTATTGTTTGTTGGTCATTGCGCAGGCCTGGTGCTATATATCAGAAATATCTTTATCTGGAAAAAACAACACTATGAGGTATCTTAGAAAGCGTCCCTTTTTACTGCTAACGCTAATTTGTGTTGCTATTTTTATGATGCACCTAGATGCGCTATGGGTGAATGTAATGGAGGCCAGAAATTTTGTTACAGCCCGTGAAATGTTGCAAGATTCTAACTGGTTGCTCACCACTTTAAACGGGGAGCCAAGATATCAAAAACCTCCACTGCCTACGTGGCTATCTGCAGGGTCGGCCTTCTTGTTTGGCATAAAGAGTGTGTTTGCAATGCGCCTACCCGCGGCACTTGTTTCTATAATAATGGTATTAACAACCTATGTATTTACTAAAAAACTGACAACTAATAACAGATATGCTTTTATCAGTAGTTTAATTCTTGCTACTTCGTTTTTTATTGTTTTCTCTGGCAGAAATGGCCAATGGGATATTTTCACCCACGGATTTATGATGGCAGCTATTTATCAATTGTATTTATTTTTCAGTAGTGCAGAAAAAAAATACAAACGAGCGCTAATAGCAGCAGTATTTTTTGGTTGTTCTTTTATGAGTAAAGGACCGGTTTCTATGTATGGATTACTACTCCCTTTTTTCATATCATATGGATTTGTGTTTAAATTCAAAAGAAAACAAAATACAATGTTGCCCATATTTTTATTTTTTATAGTAGCACTTATATTGTCTGGATGGTGGCACCTCTATACCTATGTATTTGACACAGAAATGGTGCTAGCTACAACCACAAAAGAAACAACAAATTGGACGAGCTATAACATACGCCCTTTTTATTATTATTGGAGCTTTTTTACTCAAAGTGGGGTTTGGTGTATTCCTGCTTTTATAGCCTTATTATACCCTTATTTAAAAGACAAGGTGTTTTTCAAAAAAGGATATCAATTCACACTACTTTGGACCCTTTGTTCTGTATTTCTACTATCTATTATTCCAGAAAAAAAATCAAGGTATCTGCTCCCGGTACTTATCCCACTTGCATTAAACACTGGGTTTTACATAGAATATCTTTTTAGAAGATTTACAAATATTTCAGATAAAAAGGAAGTTATACCGGTGTACTTCAATTTTGGTCTTATTGGACTAATTGGGCTTGTTTTTCCTTTTATTGGATATTATTTTTTAAAAGATTTATCTGGTGTGCCATGGCCCTGGTTTGTTGTATTATCTATAATGTTATTTTTGATTGGTATTTTTATTTGTTTACAGCTCATTCAAAAAAAAATTGAACATGTTTTTTACGCTACCATACTTTTTATAGTAAGCATTATCTGTTTTGGGATGCCCTTATCTAAAGTAGCTTTTCAAAACAATGATTATAAATCATTCACACAGTTAAAAAAATGGGAAGAAAAAAACAACATTCCAGTGTATGAGTTTGCTTATTTCACGCCAGAGATCATCTGGGAATATGGCAGTAGTATACCAGTAATTTTTAATCAAAACCAGACCATCTTACTTCCAAAAGAAAAAATCTTTGCAGTGCTTGTTGGTCTAAATAAAGAACAAGAATTAAAGGAAGCTTTTAAAGAGTACACTATAGAGAAAATAACTAGGTATGATATCAATCCAAGCAAGATGTCTGAAAAAGGATACAATGGTAGGCTTTGGCGTGATTTATTTTTAGTCTCTACAAAATAAAACGCCCCTGCGCCCAGGTATTAACCTTGAGCATTCCAAAACCAATACAAGCGCCAAAAAACATCCCAGTAATAATATCAAGGGGATAATGCACCCCTAAATAAATTCTAGAATACGCAATTACACTAGCCCATAATAATAGTACAAATGGGAGTGCCTTGAAATACGGTTTTAACAGCAGTCCTAAAAAAACAGCCGCCGCCATACTACTGGCAGCGTGTGCAGAAAAATAACCATACCTACCACAACCATCTGTCACAAAGCGCATGAGTAATTCTAATTCTAGCTCGCGGCAAGGACGCGGTCTTTTAAATAGTATGTATTTAAATAAATTTGCTAATTGATCTGTTGCTGTAATCATAACACCAGCACATAGCACAACAATTAAAGTAGCTTTTAAACCAAATTTTTTGAAAACTAAAAATAGTAAAAAGGCATAAAGAGGTACCGAGGACCATTTTTGTGTAACAATTCGCCAGAATTCATCCCAAGGGGGAGTCCCTAAGTTATTTAAAAATAGAAATAATTTTTCGTCATAGTGTAACAGGGTTTCAATCATCTTCGTAGCGATCTATTTCTCTGTCATAAAATTCACTGGCCTCACGAATAAAGTTTTCTGTCTCAGTTTCAAGTTCTTTTTGATCTTGTGAATCAAAATCTTCTAACCACTGAACCTCATCATTTTCAAGATTGATAATAAAACGAGGAAAAGCTGTGTGTATCACAAAAATAGCAGATGGGTAATCACTATTGTCTCCTAGAAGGTATTTTGGGAATTCCATACATAGTTAATGTTAATTATAAATCTTATTTGTAATAGGTGTCACATATTACAGACTACAAAATTACAATAAAAAATCTCGAGCACCTATCTCTTGAGGGCAGCCCAATAATAGAGGTTAAACGTTAAATAAATCAAAACCATACCCTACCCCAGCAATTGGTTAAGACCTTGCTATTAGCTTTTTAGATAGTACATGAAACCTCCAAGATAACAACACCCCAGAAACAGTAAGGCCAGCCAATAAACCTATCCAAATACCCGCACTACCCCAGGTGGAGTGTAGGCCCAAATAATACATGGTAGGAAAACCAACAACCCAGTAGGCAATAAAGGTAATAACAGTGGGAAGTTTTACATCTTGCATACCCCGTAATGCACCTAGAGTGACCACTTGTATGGTATCACTTATTTGGAAAACAGCCGCTATTAAAAGTAAGGTAGCTGCAGTGGCTCCTACCTCAAGGCTATCTATCACCTCAATAGGATTATCATAGTTAAGATATAAACTAGGTAAAGACTGATGAAAAATGAAAAACAAAACAGCAAAAATAACCGCCAAAATAGTAGAAAGTAAGAATATAGAAAAAGCAATACGGCGCAACTCATCAAAGCGCTTAAGCCCTTTTTGGTTTCCTACCCGTACCATAGCAGCAACACCAAATCCCATAGCTACCATAAATGTCATAGAAGATAGATTTAAAGCAATTTGATTTGCTGCCTGAGGGTTTTTTCCAAGCACACCAGAAAGCCAGATAGCTGCTGTAAAAATAGCTACTTCAAAAAACATTTGTAATGCAGACGGAAATCCAAGGTGAAATACTTTACTAAGCATTTTTTTGGAGAGGGTAAAAAGCTTAATGTGTGTTACAAATGCCTTGGATTGTTCTTTACTATATAACAAAAACCAAAGGTAAATTACCATTACAACCCTAGAGACAAGTGTCCCAACAGCGGCACCAACAACACCCAGAGCAGGAGCTCCAAATTTTCCAAAAATAAACATGTAATTGAGTATTACATTTATAATATTGGCCAAAAATGTAGCATACATTGGATACCGAGTGAGAGATAAACCGTCACTAAATTGTTTAAATGCTTGAAAAATTATTAATGGCAACAAAGAAACAGCAACCCATGTAAGATATGGCATGGCAAGATCTACTACCGCTGTGGGTTGCTTCATGGCATACATTAAGGGTCTTGCCAAAAAAACAGCTCCTACCAATGCCGCACCTAAAACCATACATAAAAAAAGCCCATGTTTGAAAGATGATTTTCCTTTTTTAAAATCATCCTGGCCATCTGCTTCTGCTACCAAAGGGGTTATTGCAGTAGAAAAACCAATGCCCAAAGACATGGCAATAAACATAAAGCTGTTACCAAGAGATACAGCTGCTAGTTCTGCAGTACCCAATTGACCAACCATGATGTTGTCGACAAAAGAAACAAGAGTATGACCTAGCATACCCAAAATTACTGGAGTGGCTAGTTTTAAATTATACTTAAATTCTTTTGTGTATTGAGTTAACAAGAAATACTATTTTACTGCAAAGATAAAACCTACAGGTTTTTAAACATAAGGTTTTAAATAGTATCCTGTAAATAAAAACAAGTTAGTACCTTTATAAAAAAAAATGCAATCTAAAGCTAGCACTCCAGAGCAATACCTCAACCAATTACCACAAGAAAGAAAACAAGTAATGACAAAACTCAGAAATATTATTTTGAAAAACCTACCTAAAGGTTTTGAAGAATGTATAAGTTACGGTATGTTGGGCTATGTTGTACCTCACAGTATGTATCCAGAGGGGTATCATGTAAATCCGAGCCTTCCATTACCCTTTATAAATTTGGCTTCCCAAAAAAATAATATCAGTCTATACCACTCTGGAATATATAGCGATCCACAACTTATGCAGTGGTTTGTAAATGAATACCCAAAACATGCTAGCAATAAATTAGACATGGGAAAAAGTTGCATCCGTTTTAAAAATATAGAAAACATACCTTTTGATTTGATTGCCCAATTATGCGCTAAGATGACACCACAGCTTTGGATTGAAAAATATGAAAAGATCATAAAAAAATAATACCATCAGTAAGTCAATTGCAATACATGCCAACTTCAAGGAAATTCCAGTATTAGACCTCTTTGGGGCGTCCTATATCTACCAGACTTTTTCTTTGCCCACCATTAAACCCTCTAATTTTGAAATTCCAAATCTTATGCTTGGTAGACAAGCAGAAGCTATTTTTGAAAGCATTATTACAGACTCTAAATCCTACAAATTACTGGCGGCAAATATCCAAATACAAAGCCCCTCAAAAACCATAGGAGAGATAGACTATTTACTACAAGATACAAAAACAAAATCCCAATTTCATGTAGAGCTCTGTTGTAAATTTTATTTATTTGACCCAAAGCGCCATGGTAGCTTTGAGCAAAAATGGATAGGACCAAATAATAAAGATTCTTTACAAGACAAAATAACTAAACTTAGAGAAAAACAATTCCCATTATTGTTTGACAAACACACAGAGAAACTCCTTGAAAACTTAGAGTTTAACCCCTTAAAAGCAACACAAGAGTGTTATCTAGCAGCCTCGTTGTATTTGCCAATTGACGCTGCAATTAACGAGCTCCCTAAAGCGTATCAAAAATGTGTAGTTGGGTTTTGGGTGTATTATAACCAGCTTGTTTTGGAGGATCAGTATAGCTATGCCCTTGTAGAAAAAAAACAGTGGTTACTACCTACTAAAAGCATTACAAATTGGTGTAATGCGAGAGAGATACGCAACAAGATTTTAAAAGCACTAGAAAACAAAAAAGCACCACAGGTCTATAAAAAAAGTGGCGCCGTTGTTGAAAAATTCTTTGTGGTATGGTGGGACCAAAAATAGGTTGTCATCCCACAATTTTAAAAAATTACTTTTTAAATTGGGTAAGGCTGTTCTTTACACCATAGGTGTCCATTAAATAGATAAGACTTGTCATGGTTGCAGCCCCCAGTTCTAGCTCTCTTTTGTTAACCGCATCAAAAGTATCATTCTGAGCATGATGATAATCAAAATAGCGCTGGCTATCTGGACGCAAGCCAGCCAACACAATTCCCTGTTTTTTTAAAGGGCCAATATCTGCGCCACTGCCACCCTTCTCAAAATAGTGTATTAAATAGGGCTTAAACAAGGGTTGCCAACTTTGTATTTGTTCAAAATTTGCAGCATCACAATCAAAAGAAAAGCCTCTTGGAGTAAATCCTCCAGAATCACTCTCTAGAGCAAAAACATGGTTTTCTCCCTTAAGGTTTGCCTGAGTGGCATAGGCATTACCACCACGCAAGCCGTTTTCTTCATTCATAAACAATACAACTCTAATACTGTGTTTTGGCCTGTAACCTGTCTTTTTCAATAAACGCAATACATCCATAGATTGAACAACACCAGCGCCATCGTCATGAGATCCGTCTCCCAAATCCCAGGAGTCTAGATGCCCTCCCACAACCATGTAGCGATCAGGATAAGTGGTCCCTGTAATTTCACCAATAACATTATGGGATTCTACATCTGGATATATTTTACAGTTTTGCTTGAAGTAAAAGTTGAGATCAGGAATTAGTTTTAAAGTGTTACTGAGTTTATTGGCATCGTTAGTGCTAATGGCACATGCAGCTATACGCTTTGAGACAGGTAAATCTCCATAACTCATCGCTCCAGTGTGGGGAAAGTCATCATTGCGTAAGTTCATAGAACGTACAACTATACCTACGGCCCCATATTTTGCAGCTTCTTTGGCTCCAGAGTACCTTTGGTCTACACACCCTCCATAAGCCTCAAAAGTATGAATTAAATCTGCTTGCATAGGGCGGTTAAAAAAAACAATTTTACCTTTAATATTTGCACTGCCTAAAGAATCTAACTCCTGTAGAGAAGTAACTTCAATAACATTTGCTTTTATACCTGCATTTGGGGTAGCTACAGAACCGCCAAGAGCACATATATTCATGACACTGGTAATACCAGGCCCTGTTTCCATATAACTATACTCTTTCAAACCACGCACCCATTTGGGTACCATAACGGGCTGTAACCAGACCTTATCAAGGCCTATTTTTTCTAATTCTGCTTTGGTATACGCTACAGCTTTTTGAGCATTGATAGACCCAGAAAGACGTCCTCCAATTTTATTTGACAAATGATCCAGCCAAGAATAACTCTTTCCATTTAGTAAAGAGGCTTTGTAAATGGCCGCTAACATGGTAGCCTCTTTCTGGCTGTTATTCTGTGCCATTAGGGCTTGACTCATAAAAAGAAGCAGTAGTAGTATGGGTAACTTTTTCATAGTATTTGTGTGTGGTTTTTCAAAAAGAAATACAATAGCATTATTTTTTTACCATTATTTACTGGCAAATAAGGTAACATCTTTCTCTGTTACTTGAGTGCTTCCAAGTATAATAAGACGTTCAACAACATTACGTAATTCTCTGATATTTCCTGTCCAATCATACTCTTGAAGAAGAGAAATAGCCTTTGGGCTAAATTTCTTTTGAACAGCTCCTTGTTCTGAGGCTATTTGTTCTGCAAAATGGTGTACCAGCAGTGGAATATCTTCTCTTCTATTGTTTAAGGCAGGAACATCAATTAATATTACCGCCAACCTATGGTATAAATCTTCTCTGAAATTTCCTTCTGAAATTTCTTTTTTTAAATCTTTATTGGTGGCAGCAATGATCCTAACATCTACCTTTATGTCTTTATCACTACCTACACGTTGTACTTTATTTTCTTGTAAGGCTCTTAACACTTTTGCTTGGGCAGATAAACTCATATCTCCTATCTCATCTAGAAAAATAGTTCCACTATTGGCAGCTTCAAACTTTCCTGCTCTATCTTTATTGGCAGAGGTAAAAGCTCCTTTTACATGCCCAAACAACTCGCTTTCTATAAGTTCTCCCGGAATAGCAGCACAATTAACCTCTATCATTGGGCCTTTACTGCGACTACTTTTTTGATGTATCCAGTGGGCCACTAATTCTTTACCCGTACCGTTTGGACCTGTAATAAAGACACGCGCCTCTGTTGGTGCAACTTTTTCTATCATGTCTTTAATTTCTAAAATAGCATCGCTTTTACCAATCATCTGGTAATTCTTACTCACTTTCTTTTTCAGACGTTTGTTCTCAACAACAAGCTCTTTGCTGTTTAAGGCAATTCTAACAGTATTGAGTAATCTATTTAAATCTGGTGGTTTTGAAATGTAATCAAAAGCGCCAAGGCGCATGGTTTGTACCGCCGTATCTAAATCTCCATGGCCAGAAATCATCACCATTGGCGTCTCTGGCTTTATTTTTTTTGCTACCTGCAACACTTCTACCCCGTCCATTTTTGGCATTTTAATATCACAAAGTACCAAATCAAAATCCTGATCTCTAATTTTCTCTATCCCTTCTAGGCCGTCTTGAGCCTGGGTCAGCTCATAAGCGTTATTCTCTTCAGAAAGTATTTTTACCAATACCCTTCTAATAGCAGCCTCATCTTCAATTATTAATATTTTTGCCATGTTTTATTTTTCTAATATTTCAGTATGATGCAAAGACCTCCAAGCTTATAGATTTGTTTTATAAAGACGGAAAATCCCAAGAGATATTACATTGTTTTATTGATAATGTGTACATCTGTTTGAGGAAACGGAATAGAAATATTGTTTTCTCTAAAGAGTTGATCTATTTTAAATCTTATTTCGCTCTTAATTTTGGGGTCAGAAAAACTATCAGTAATAAAAAACAATACACTAAATTGTAAGGCAGAATCTCCAAAATCATCAAAAAGCACGAAGGGCTTGGGTTTTTTTAACACCTTAGAATGTTCACTTACACTTTGCAGCAGCAATGCTTCTACTTTTTTCACATCACTACCATATGCAACCCCTATTTTAACTAGCTCCCTGGTCGTTTTATGATTTTGAGTATAGTTTATAATAATTTCTGAAATAAATTTATGGTTAGGAATCACCACTATTTTATCATCTCTTGTGATCGCTCTTGTGGTCCTTAAGGATACTTCAACTACTCTAGCAACTTTACCATCAATCTCTACAATATCTCCTACTAGCAATGATTTATCTATAAAAATAAAAATACCGCCTATCACGTCCTGAAAAAGCTCTTGAAGCGCCAAACCTAGTCCCACCAGAAGTGCAGCTGAAGCTGCTAAAAAAGGAGTTACATTAATACCCGAGGCGCTTAATACTGCAAAACCAACAATAATATAAGTGATGTATTGTACAAACTTAAAAAAGCTTATGAATTTGAGCTTATCTGGTTCCTGCATATTCCTGGTAAGTAACAGGCGTATCCACTTTAAAAAAAATCGTGCGGCAACAAAAGATAAAATCACTAACAGCAGTGTCCATACTGTGATGCGAACTTTATGATCTCCAGATCCCAAGGTAAAACCTAGGTCTAAAAAGCTTTTTAATGCCTCCCATATGGTTTGTGTTACTACCTCACTTATAGTGTCTGTTTGATTCTTTTGCACGGTTTACTAGAATTAGTTGCTCGTAAGCTTGTTATCGTAAATTTAAAGAAATCTTAAGGGTATATCGTACAATTGAAGAAAAAATTAATTCGGGTGGCTTACATACTTTTTTGCCCATTAATATTTGAGCCATTTTAAAAGATCTTTATAGGTTGGCTTTTTGCCATACATCAAAATACCCACCCGGTAAATCTTGGCTGCAAAAAATACCATACCCATAAAAGTAACAAATAAAATACTTACAGAAAGCACCTGTTGCCACAGTGGTACTCCAAAAGGAATACGCATTAACATGACCACTGGAGAGGTAAAAGGGATATAACTAAAAACTTGTGAGACAGTACCATGAGGATTTTCTATAACCGTAAAAAAACCAACATAAACGGCAAGAATTAATGGCATTAACACTGGTAACATAAATTGTTGTGTGTCTGTCTCATTATCTACGGCTGCTCCAATTGCTGCATACAATGAAGCATACAACAAATAACCACCTATAAAAAACAGTAAAAACATAATTACCAAGTTAGTAAGGGGTAGGCCCTCATAGGCTTGGTATGCCTGAGTTATTAAATCTGCACTACCGCCACCGGCAGAAACAATCATTTCTTGTTGCTCAGATTGTGCAGCACCCGTATCTAACCCAAATACAATACCCACCACAGAGGTTAAAATACTGATGAGAATCACCCAAGCAACAAATTGTGTTACACCTGCAAGAGAAGTTCCTATAATTTTACCTAATAATAATTTGATAGGTTTGACAGAAGAAATAATAATTTCTATAATCCTGCTTGTTTTTTCTTCTATTACACTACGCATAATCATATTTCCGTAGATGATAATAAACATAAATAACAGGTACCCTGCAGCGCCTCCAAATATTAATTTAGCTACAGCATCTGCCTTTGAAGTTTCTTTTCCTTCAAAAGTTTCTTGATGTGTAGAGACTCTTATTCGCAGTGCTTTAATTTTATCTGAGTCTATATTTGCCTGTTCTAATATGGCTGTGTTTACGTGAGATTCTATGGTGTTTTCTATATCTCTTATAATTGACAAAGAGGGGGCTTCTTTGGAGTAAAAAGTTGTAGCTGAAGCTAAATCTTGAAGTTTTGTAGTCTTGGGAATAAACAAAACTCCATAAGTACCACCCTTAGAAGCTACTATTTTGGCATCTTCAATTGTTATATTGTCTAAAACCGTGAATTTTTCTGTAGCAGTATTTTTAAAATTACTAGCAATCAAGCCGCTATTATCCACAATAGATATCTCACGGATGTTGTCATTATTAATACTAGATAAATAACCGACCAAAGCAAAAATACCCACAAAGATTAACGGACTTAAAAAAGTCATTATTATGAAAGACTTATTTCGCACCTTATTGAGGTACTCTCTCTTTATAATTAGTGAAAGATGATTCATAAGGGTTAGTTTTTTTGTATGGTTTCTATAAAAATATCGTTGGCAGAGGGTATCACCTCAGCAAAGTGGTTGAGCTTCCCTATAGAGGTTAAATAACTTACCAAATCATTAGAGGTGGTGTTTTGTGGTAGCTTAATTTTGTATTTTAAAGCATCGTTTATACTTTTAAAATGGGCTGGTTGTAAGTCAAATTTTTCTTTGAGTTGCGAGATTACTTGAGGCTTATTTTCTGTAATTAGACCAACCTCAAAGGTGTTTGATTGGTAGCTTTTTTTAATATCTATTAAAGTTCCATCTAATATTTTATTGGACTTGTGTATCAGGGCTATATGATCACACATCTCCTCTACAGATTCCATACGGTGAGTAGAGAAAATAACCGTAGCTCCGTTATCTCGAAGTCTTAAAATTTCATCTTTAATCAGGTTTGCGTTTATGGGATCAAATCCACTAAAGGGTTCATCAAATATTAAAAGTTTAGGCTCATGAAGTACGGTAACCACAAATTGTATTTTTTGTGCCATTCCTTTGCTTAACTCCTGGATTTTTTTATTCCACCAATCTCCAATTTCTAGACGCTCAAACCAGTATTTCAATCGTTTTTTAGCCTCTTTTACAGACAAGCCTTTTAACTGTGCTAGGTACACACATTGCTCCCCCACTTTCATTGATTTATATAATCCACGCTCTTCTGGCAAATATCCTATGTTTTGAATATGATCTGGGCGCAGTGGCTCTCCATCCAAAAAAACAGTACCACTATCTGGCATTGTGATTTGATTAATAATGCGTATAAGTGATGTTTTTCCTGCACCGTTTGGTCCTAAAAGTCCAAAAATAGTACCTCTCTCTACTGCAATAGACACATTGTTTAAAGCGGTGAAATCTCCATATTTTTTTGAAATAGAGTTGGCTTGTAATAAATATTCCATAAGGTATTAAGTGAGTTGTAAATGTAATAATCTGTGTGATGCAATTACTCTAGCAATTTTTAAATAGGTCTTTCTTTCAGGGTATTTGTTACACATTTAAAAAAAAAACCTCTCACAGAAAACCATGAGAGGTAAAAAAAAATTGCTATGAAAAAGAAAAAAACACTAGTAGCAAACTAGTGCTTTAACAAAAATAATAAAATTAGTATAAATATGCAACTAATTTAAGAAAACATATCTTTTACTTTTTCAAAGAAAGACTTGTCCTCATCTTCAGGCTTGGGCATAAAATGCGGGTCTTCACTCATTTTTTCGAAAAATTCTTTTTGCTCTTTATTTAATGTTTTTGGTGTCCAAACGTTTACATGCACCAGTAAATCACCCGTGCCATATCCATTAATTGAAGGAATTCCCTTTCGTCTTAAACGCAAAATCTTACCGCTTTGTACACCACTTTCTATAGGTATTCTCACTCTCCCGGTAACGGTATCAATCTCTTTTGAAGTACCTAATGCAGCTTCAGAAAAACTAATGTACATATCATGATGTAGATTATCTCCCTCACGCTGTAGAGTATCATGTGGTATTTCTTCTATGGCTACCAGTAAATCTCCAGAAATACCATTTCCTGGAGCATCATTACCTTTACCAGATACTTTTAACTGCATACCGTCTACAACACCTGCTGGTATTTTAATGGAAACGGTCTCTTGTGTTGCTATCATTCCTTGTGCATCTGCATTGGTAGGTTTTTTTGCAACAGACTGTCCTGCGCCCCCACATGCATTACAGGTAGCAGAGGTTTGCATACGACCCAAAATAGTATTTTGAATCTTCATTACTTGGCCAGAACCATTGCAAGTGCTACAAGTATTAAATGTAGTACCAACTGCTACTTTTTTGCGTTTTACTTTTATTTTTTTCTCAACACCATTTGCAATTTCCTCTAAAGTAAGTTTAACTCGTATACGAAGATTGCTTCCTTTTACGGTTCTTCTGCCAGCATTTCCACCAAAGCCACCACCAAAGCCGCCGCCGCCAAAAATATCTCCAAATTGGCTAAATATATCGTCCATATTCATACCACCTCCGCCGCCAAAACCGCCACCTTCAAATGCCTGATGGCCGTATTGATCATAGCGCGCTTTTTTGTTTGGGTCACTTAAAACCTCATAGGCCTCAGCTGCTTTTTTGA